>JABLTH010038386.1_pt1 | contig 110487 bp, 102 predicted proteins | sample 7875711 | NCBI WGS metagenome assembly JABLTH01 (sample SAMN14941262, study PRJNA633318) | bioreactor metagenome | isolation source: bioreactor | place: China | collected 2019-03-05
CAGATTGATATTTAACTGAGCATTGAGAATTGAGCATTGATTGTTGAGTCTTTAATTGAGCATTGAGAATTGATTGTTGATTGTTGATTGTTGAGTCTTTTCGGCTCGAAGTAAAAGACTCAAGATTCAATGTTCAACTATAATACCCTCCGAACCAAAGGCCCCGCTCACCAGTTCAAATATTTTACCGGGTTTGATCTGTGCTTCGGTACGATGTGAAATATAGATGATGGCCATTTGTTTCATAGCGGCCAATGTATTGATGAGCTGGATAAATATTGCTGTATTGTCATCATCCAGGCCGGCCGCAGGTTCATCCAGTATCAGCAGGGGCGGCAGTTTTACAATGGCACGTATCACCAGCACAATGCGCTGCTGGCCGGGCGTAAGATCATTAAAACGTTTATGCTGGTATTGCGGGCCCAGCAGCTGCAGCCATTGCTGTGCAGTCATCTGCTGCTGTTCGGTGGGCAGCTGGTATAACCCAATACTGTCTACCAAACCCGATATGATCATATTTTCCACCGTATCATTCCTTGTAAAGAACAATGTCATGGCCGGATAGAAATAACCGATATTCTTTTTGATATCCCACACCGTTTCACCACTGCCTTTTTTACGGCCAAAGAGATACATATCCTGCCCGTATGCCTTTGGATTATCACCAATGATCATACCCACCAGTGTTGTTTTGCCGCTGCCATTGGGGCCCTTCAGCTGCCAGAACTCACCGGGCCGTACCGTCCAGTTAATATTATGCAGCACGGGCCGCTCATTGTATTTTACTGATACATTGTTCATTTGCACCAGCGGGTCGCAATCAATATCCCATTCAAACAAATGCGGTAAAGAAGCAAAGGCGATGTGATGTGCCGGGGGGGCTGACTGTAAAAAATCTTCTCTTGTTTGTTCAATGGCACTGTTATCGTCCTGTATGGAAAGCACGGTTTCAATAAAGGGCAGCACATCATTCCGGCGGTAAAAAATTTGTATAAAGCGTATGCCGGTTGCGGCATTGGTGATCAGCTGTTGCAATACTGCCACATTCTTCACATCTAAATTTCCGCTCCAGTCGTCCAAAATGATAAAGCCCGGCCGCTGTGCAATTAAATATTGCAGCACCGCTTTCTTTTGTTCGCCGCTGCTCATGCTGCCCACACTGGCATTGGTAGCCGTTGTAACAGGAAATTTATCGTGCCGCCGCTCCTCATCAATTATCTTTTCAATCACCGTTTCATTAAACAGCAGCCCGTTTGCCGCAAGCCCGAGATGGTATGCATCATTTAATACTGCATTGATGATATCTTTCCTGCTGGTGCTGTTATGTAAATAAATGCCTGTATGCTTCATGAACCTTATTAAGAATGTAAAAATAAAGTAATTGTTTTGTCATATACCGTGAGCTGCTTGCATTTGGCAACAGGATTATTTACATTTATACAAACAGCAACTATGAGCAACACTACTTTTTCCTTTAGCGGGTCCATACCCGGCAAATACGATCATTACCTGGGTCCGTATATTTTTGAACCATACGGAAAGCATACCGCTTCGTTGATAAAAAACAGCAGCCGTAATATCCTCGAAATTGCGGCAGGCACCGGAAGGGTTACCAAACATATTGCCGGCGCCATGCACCCTGGTGCACAGCTTACGGCCACAGACATTAATCCCGACATGCTGGAAATTGCAAAGGAAAAAACAGGCAACCATCATGTAACTTTTCAAACCGCCGATGCACAGCAGCTACCATTTAATGATAACAGTTTTGACTGCGCCGTTTGCCAGTTTGGGTATATGTTTTTGCCCGATAAGCAAAAAGGATTTGATGAAGCTTTTCGTGTGCTGCAACCCGGCGGGCATTTTATAGTGAGCACCTGGGACAGGGTGGAAGACAATATCACCGCCCATATCAGCTTTCAAACAGTGGCGGGGTTTTTAGGCAATAACCTGCCGGTGTTTTATGGCCTGCCGCATTCATTGTACAATCCTGATGAAATAATCAATTATCTTGAAACAGCAGGCTTCAGTAATATCAGTGCCGAAAAAGTGGTGCTGACCGGGGTAAGTCCAACTGCGATGGACATCGCAACCGGTTATGTGGAGGGCAACCCGGTGATCAATGAAATTACAAAAGCAGGAGCTGATCTCCCGGATAAAATCAAGCAGGTGATCGTACAAAAAATCCATGAACAGGTAAGCGGCGATCCCGTACATGCCAGTTTGAGTGCGTGGGTGTTTGAAGCGTATAAATGATGCAACAATATTTTCGGCATTTAAGGCTCCAGCTCCTTCAGCATTTCATAAGCCGGCTGCAAAGCGTAGTTTTTTAATGCCGCCCGCAGGTAATCAAGCGCCTCGGGTATCATTCCCTTCATCTCGCAAAAAACAGCACAATCATAGCCCGCCTGCGCTGCAATAATGTTGTTGCGGTTGCCGAGCAGCAGCTTTGCTTCTTTAAATGCCGCTTCATAATCATGTACATCAACCGCAGCGATCATGCTTTCAAATCCTTTTTCGCTGCAGAGCAGGGTTCTTGTTTTTTGTTTCTGCCCGGCAAAATAGTAGTTGAGGTATTGCTGCAAATTTTCCAGGCTGATGCTGAGTGCATCTTTTTCATTCACCACAATATTGGGGCCCGCAGCCAGCAAACCGCTGATCACACTGCGTGATGAGTGAAAGCGGGAAAGCAGCATCTCCATCGTTTTCACAAGGCTGTCTCGGTTGTACAACTTAAAATGAATATCGGAAACAATATCATAAAAAGCTTCCCTGTGTTTGCTTTTGGTAGTTGGATCCTTTGTTACTTCCACATGCGTTTGGCTGAAGTACACATCAATAGCACTGATCACAATGGCATATGAAGCGTTTTCCTGCGCAAGCATCACCCGCATGGCACTGTCGGTATTTTTTGTTGAATCGGTATAACCCAAAACCGGCAGGGTGGCAATACCTGTTTTTTCATGCACTCTTTTGGCAGCTGTATCCAGCAGGTTGTCGATCAGGGAAATAAACATCGCTTCTTTATTCTCCCTGAACTTTTTTCCTTTTACATCATAACAATTTACAAAGATGAGTTTTTGTGGCACCGGGGTAAGGATGTACACCGGCTTGGTGGGCACCATGTAAGTGACTATTCTTGATGGCGGAAAACAGCCCGCCAGCAACAAGACCGCAACTGCAAGCAATATTTTTTTCATATTCCTGCTTTTGCATAAAAATAATTTGTACTACGCAGCAGGGCTATGACGGGCATCAATGTAAAGAATGACGGCTATGAAGATATTTCACAGAGATGCACAAAGTGACCGGAGTTACACAAAGATTATTTCAGGCTGGAATACACTATATTTTCAAACCTGGGTTCCAGGTCGCCATGACTGTTGGGTGTTTGCTGCGTCATAAAAAGACAAACCAGTTTTGCTTTCGGGTCGGCCCAGTAAGTGGTGCCATAATAACCGCCCCATGAAAAACTGCCTTCGTTACGGGGGCCTTTGGCTATAGCCGTGCCGGTAACAATATCAAAGCCCAGTCCAAAATGGCGGTCGCCAAACATACCTTCCTTCAGCTGGTTGGTAGTCATCAGTTCAACAGTGCGTGGCGCTAAAATGCGGTGGCCATTATAAATACCGCCATTCAGCAGCATCTGCATGAAGATGGCATAATCAAAAGCTGTTGACGTGAGCCCGGCGCCGCCGGAAAAATAACCGGTCTTCATTTTTGGATAATCAGGATCGATGTTGCGGAAGGTATGACTCCAGGGAATTACACTATGTTTTTCATCTTCGGTAAACACACCTGCAAGCCGGTTTGCTTTTTCAGCAGGTACGGTAAAATAAGTATCCTTCATACCCAATGGTTCAAAAATATTTTTGCGGAAGAATGCATCGAGTGTTTCGCCGCTGATCAATTCTATCAAACAACCCAGCAGGTCGGAGTTCAGTCCATAAGTAAATTTTTCTCCCGGCTGGTGCACCAATGGCAGCTTGCCCAATGCTTTCATCCTGTCCAGCAGGTTATCATCAAAATGACCGAGGCCGGATGGGATATGATATTTTGCATAAATGGCCTTGCCGGCTTTTGTACCGATATCAGCATAATCAATTCCTGATGTATGCGTCAGCAGGTCGCGGAAACTGATCTCCCTTTTTGCAGGCACTGTTGTAAATGTGGTATCGGCTTCATTGAATTGATCCACCACAACAGGGTTTTTAAATTCAGGGATATAATTGGAAATGGGTTCATCCAGCAGCAGTTTGCCCTGTTCGTACAAAATCATGATACCAGCACTGGTAATGGCCTTTGTTTGCGACATGATGCGGAAAAGCTGGTCTTTCTGCATGGGCTTTTTTGTTTCCATATCTGCCACACCATAACCTTTATACTGCACCACCATATTATCTTTCACCACAATGGTAACAGCACCGGTAAGCCAGTTCTTTTTGATATAACTGTTCACCAGGCTGTCGATACGGTTTAAACGGCCGTAATCCACATGATCGTTTTTACCGGAGCGCTGTATGGTTTGGGCCATAGTATTTATTACAAAAAAGAAAGTAACCATACCAAAGGATAGCTGTATGCCAAAGCGTTTCATTGTAAAACAGGTTTAAGATCGAAAGTTAGTACTTCTCAGCAATTATCTTTGCAAAAAACATTGATTATGGAATTAGGTGTTGGCATGTTTGGCGATCTGAGTCATGATGCGGCCGGTAATGTGCAGCCTGCGGGAAAAAGACTGCAGGAACTGGTGGAAGAAATAAAACTGATGGATGCCACGGGGCTGGATTTTTATGGTATTGGTGAGCATCACCGGCCCGATTATGCCGTGAGCACACCGGAAATGGTGCTGGCTGCCGCTGCCAGTGTTACAAAGCAGATCAAACTGGGCAGTGCGGTATCCGTATTAAGTTCAGCTGACCCGGTAAGTTTATACCAGCGTTTTGCCACGCTCGATCTTATTAGCAATGGCAGGGCAGAGCTGATGGCAGGCCGTGGCAGTTTTATTGAATCGTTTCCTTTGTTTGGGTACGACCTGCGTGATTATGATGCATTGTTTGAAGAGAAGCTGGAACTGCTGCTGAAAATAAATAATGAAAACCCTGTTACATGGAAGGGAAAGTTCAGGCCGGCACTGGAGAACCAGTTGGTATTGCCCCGTGCGGTGAATGATAAACTGAATATATGGATCGCCGTTGGCGGAACACCTGAATCTGTGGTGCGTGCAGCCAAACACGGACTCCCCGTGATATTTGCGATCATTGGAGGCAACCCGTCCAACTTCAAACCATTGTTTGATTATTATAAAGAACTGTACCAGCATTTTGGGCATGACATGAAGCATTTCAGGGTGGGTGTGCACATGCACAGTTTTTTTGGGGCAGACAGTAAAAAAACTGCGGATGATTATTACCCGTTGTATTCAGCACAAATGGACAGGGTGGGCCGCAGCCGCGGATGGCCGCCTTACCAGCGTGCACAATATGATTTGGGGCGAACAAAGAATGGCCATCTCATCATTGCCGATGCCAGTGAAGCAGTTGATAAAATTTTACAGCTGCACGAAATGTTTGGCCTCACTCGCTTTTCTGCTCATATGGATGTGGGCGGGCCTTCGCATGAATCATTGATGCAATCAATTGAAATATTTGGTAAGCAAATTGCACCGGCAGTACGCAAGGCGTTGAAGATTGAACGGTGATGATTCCACCAATCATAAATATCATAATGATCAGCGTCCCTGTTTTTATTTAAGACGCGGATTTGTATGATTATTATGATCTGATCCCGCCAATCATAAATATCATAATGATCAGCGTCTCATTACAACCCCGTTTTCCTTACTTTTATGGATGCAAAAGATCTTTACCACCGCAGCCTGTATCATCACCGGCTTTAGCGGCATCGCCCAAAACAATTATCATAAAACAGAGCCTGTATCTTTTTCGCAGGTCAATATCACCGATCATTTCTGGAAACCCAAAATTGATAAAGTGGCCACCACCACGTTGACGGCATGTATTTATCAAACCGAAACTGCCACACCACGCATCCGCAATTTTGAAAAAGTAGCCCGCAAAAAAGGGGAGGAGCATGAAGGCATTTTTTACGACGACAGTGATGTGTTCAAGGCACTGGAAGCAATGGCATATTCATTAAAAACACATCCAAGTACCGAAATGGAAAAGAAATGTGATGAATGGATCGATAAGATCGCCGCTGCACAACAGCCCGATGGTTACCTCAACACCTGGTATACATTAAAAGGTTTGCAGGACAGGTACACCGATATGAGCATGCATGAAGATTACAATGCGGGACATATGATTGAAGCAGGCGTTGCTTACTTTAATGCCACCGGCAAAAGAAAACTGCTGGATGTTTGTATTAAATGGGCCGATCATTTCAACAGCATTTTTGGCCCGGGTAAAAGAGACTGGGTTACCGGTCACCAGGAACTGGAACTGGCGCTGGTGAAATTGTACAAGGTTACAAAGGAGGAAAAATATCTAAAGCTGGCCGACTGGCTTTTGAGTGAACGCGGTAAAAAACTGGCAAAAGGTTATACGTGGACGGACTGGAAAGACACCGCCTATGCACAGGATGTGCTGCCCGTTAAACAGCAAACACAAATAACAGGCCATGCGGTGCGTGCCATGTACATGTATACCGGCGCTGCAGATGTGGCAGCCAGCACAGGTGATACCGGTTATATAAAAGCCATGAAAACAGTTTGGGAAGATGTGGTGTATCACAATATGTATATCACAGGCGGCATCGGCTCTGCCGGAAGTAATGAAGGTTTTTCGGTGGATTATGACCTGCCCAATGAACAGGCTTATTGCGAAACATGCGCCAGCGTGGGCATGGTGTTCTGGAACCAGCGCATGAATGCCATGACGGGTGATGCTGGTTACATTGATGTGCTGGAACGCAGTTTATACAATGGTGCGCTCGACGGACTGAGCCTGAGCGGCGACCGTTTCTTTTATGGCAACCCCCTTGCATCAAAAGGACAACACCAGCGCCGTGAATGGTTTGGTACTGCCTGCTGCCCGGCAAATATTGCCAGGCTGGTGGCATCACTCGGTAATTATATTTATGCAAAAAGCAGCGATGCCGTCTATGTAAATCTTTTTGTGGGCAGCAACACACAGGTAAATGTGGCCAATACCAATGTGGGTATTAAAATGGAAACCAATTATCCCTGGGATGCGAAAGTGAACATTACAGTTGACCCCGAAAAAACCACCGCATTCAAACTCGCCGTGCGCATACCGCAATGGGTAAACAACAGTGCACAAAGTTTATATACCAATGCTGAAGAAGTGGCCGACAGCACCATGCTGTATTATGTGAACAACAAACCTGTTGCAGTAACAGTGAACGATGGCTATATTATTGTAAACCGTAAATGGAAAAAGAGAGATGTGCTGAGTTTTGAATACAGCATGCGGCCCGAACTGGTGCAGGCAAAAAAAGAGATCAAACAGGATGAGGGAAGAGTGGCCATTCAGTATGGTCCGCTGGTATATTGCGTGGAAGGCGCCGATAACAATGGCAAGGCATGGAATATTGTAATACCACCCGGCACCAAATTTGAACCGGTGCCATATAAAGTGCAGGATGAAAATATCACCGCGTTAACTGCTGATGTGCCCGTGATCAGCATCGGTTCCGATGGGCTGACCCTGCGTACAGAAATAAAAAAAATAACCGCCAGTCCATATTACACCTGGGCCAACAGGGGTAAAAACGAAATGCAGGTTTGGCTGCCCACCAGTATCAGGGATGTGAAGATCAATTATTGAATAATATGACCGGCTGTATAATTTTATAAATGCGGCAGCAGCCAGCCGTTTACATTGCATTAAACACAAAACTATCCCACACAAAACCTTACATAAATATTTTAGCTGCACAGCTTTGTTCTGCCTGTTATTTTTTACGGCGGCTGCACATAATAACGAGTATGAACGGCCGCCAAAAACATTTAACATTGCGCTGCAGCCTGTGCCCTGTTTTGCTGCAGATTCCATCAGCTGCGTAATTCCCTTTAGCCGTGCAGGCAATTTGATTTTATTGAGGGCAACAGCTGACACCACCAGCGGCAATTTTATTTTAGATACCGGTGCGCCGGGCCTGGTACTAAACCTCACTTATTTCAGGGATTATACCGCAGAGACCGACCATAATGAAGAACAGAGCGGCATTACCGCCGGTGCTTCTGCGGTTACAAGAACACAGGTGGGTTCACTCAGTTTTGGATGCATCAAAACAACGGCAGTTACAGCCAACCTGCTCAGCCTTGGGCATATTGAAAATATCAAGGGGGTAAAAATATTAGGCCTTATAGGTGCATCCCTATTCCAGCAGTTTGAAATGATCATTGATTATGAAAACAACCTGCTGTACCTGCACCGTTTTGGAAAAAAAGATAAATACACTTACCTGAACCCGCAGCTGAAAGACACAGCCGGTATCACCACCGTGCCCATTGAAATGTGGAATAACAAGATCGTTACAAAAACAATGCTTAACGGAAGAAAGATCAGGCTGATCATTGACTCGGGTGCCGAATCGAACCTGCTCGACAGCCGGTTGCCGCAGTCAGTATTTGACAATGTGGAGATTTTAAAACGTATCCAGCTCAATGGCACAGGAGATAAAAAAGTGGAAGCCCTGTACGGCAACCTCAGCAATCTTTTTATCGGCAACCAGAACACGGGCATCTTACCCGTTATCATCACTAACCTGGAAAAGACCTGCCTGGCAGACAATACCTGTATTGACGGTATTTTAGGATTTGATTTTCTCTCTTTACACAAAATTGGGTTTAACTTTGTAACCAATAAAATGTACATCTGGAAATGAGGAGTAATGGCATCATATGGAACCGGATATCCCGCCTGCTGAAACAATACAGTTTTTTATTTGCGCTGCTTTTTGTGCTCCAGGCAAACGCACAGGTGCCCGTGAAATCATACTCGGTAAAAAATGGCAAAATGTATATCGCCATTGGCAAGGACCTGCCCGCTGCCAGCCTCGACAGCTTCATTAAAAAATACGAACTCTTTGACCTTAACCTGCCCGTATTTGTAAAAACAGGTATTACCGATTCATTGCTAAAGCTGGGATGGAGGATCGATATCGACAATAAAGAAGTGTTTGTGATCAGCAAACCGCTTTTTGGTGCCGACAATATCAACAATCCTGCAGAACGCATTATCATCACCCAAAAAGACAATAACGATCTTGTTGCGCCGGTGAACCAGGTGCATTTTGGCGCCAACAAATTCAAAAACAAAATGCCTTTTGCTGTGAATGATTCCGTGGTTAGTTTTTTCCTGGCAGGACAAACCAATGCAACAAGCGTGCGCCTGGCAGGATCGTTCACCAACTGGGGACAAGGCGCTTTGCCGATGGAAAAAAACGACAGTGGCTGGACGGTGAATGTAAAACTGTCCCCGGGCAAACATCTTTATAAATTCATCATCGACGATAACTGGCGTATTGATAAAGACAACAGTCTTGCAGAGAACGACGGTATGGGCAACGATAATTCTGTTTATTTTAAAACCAACTATACATTCACACTGAAAGGTTACAGCAATGCAAAAAAGGTTTTTCTTGCCGGCAGTTTCAATAACTGGAAAGAACGTGACCTGCTAATGCAGCGCAGCGATAGTGGCTGGAGCCTGCCGGTATATTTATCGGAAGGAACACATACCTACCGTTTTATTGCAGATGGCAACTGGTTTACCGACCCGGCCAATAACGATAAACTGCCCAATGAATACAATGATTTCAATTCGGTGATAAGAATAGGCAACCCCTATATTTTTAAACTGGATGGTTTTACAGAAGCAAAGAAAGTAATGCTCATGGGTTCGTTCAACGACTGGAAAGAAGGAGAACTCCTGATGCGTAAAACCGCCACAGGATGGGAATTGCCTTACACATTGGGCCCGGGTAATTATGAATACCGTTTAAAGATAGACGGGCAGCTGACGCAGGACTCTGTTACAAAAGGCAATCTTGCACTGGTGATTGATCCTAATTTTACTTTCCGTTTGAAAGGATTTGACAGTGCCCATGTTGTTTGTGTGGCGGGTGATATCAATAACTGGAACCCGAATTCATTTAAAATGCACCGCTCGGGCGATGAATGGATCTTCAATGCCCATCTCAATAAAGGCAAACACCTGTACAAATTTGTGGTGGATGGTAAATGGATTCTCGATCCCGGCAATAAACTTTGGGAACAGAATGAACACAATACCGGCAATTCGGTATTATGGTTTGATAAAGACTAATTTTTCCTTCATGCAATTTGATGCATTCAGCAATTCGGTCAGCAATGCGGCTCCGCCACAAGACATCAGCATTTACCTGCGGGCCATGTGGTACGATGCAAAAGACCAGTGGGGCAAGGCACATTCATTGGTTGACAATATGGATGATGCCACCGCCTGTCATGTGCATGCATACCTGCACCGCAAAGAAGGCGACCCTGGCAATGCCGCTTACTGGTACCACCGTGCAGGCAAACCATTTCCTTCATGCTCACTGCAGCAGGAGTGGGAGCAACTGGTGAAAATGCTTCTATAAATTTTGTCAGAACCGGATAGTGATCCTTACTGCCGGCTGCGCCACAGTTGTAAAATTATTTTGCTGCGGTATGATGAACCGCTGCGGCTTGAAACTGATCTCCGCCGCCTTACGTGCATTGTGTGCAGCACTTATAAACAGTGGGATGCTTCCCAGGCAGCAGCCGGTACCCACCAGCATCATAACGCCACCAGCGCTGGCAGCATCATCGTTCTTTGAACTGAACAGGTCAAAGTTGCTGCTGAAGATAACAGTTCCCGCAACTAACATGGCTGCACCGCCGCCCACCATGATCCAGCCTGCGGTACGCTGATTCCTGCTTTTTTGCAAATACATTGCTTTGGGTGTAACACTGTCCTTCAAAAAACTTTGAAGCGAAAACTGGCTGGTATGCGACTTTGTTATAAAGCTGTTTTGCAACTGGGCCTGCAGCATGTTGCTGCATAATACCAGGATTATGGTAAAAAAAATGTTCTTTTTCATGATGCCTGTTTTTAGGTGTAAGGTTTTATTGCCTTATCAAAATACAAAACGGGCAGGCCGCCTGTAAATGATTGCTGTCAGCCTGCACATTGACGGCCGTGGCATTTTGCAGGAGGAAAAGCAGTTTGCAATATCTTTGCCCCATGAGAAGACTACTATTTACCGCCGCGTTTGCAGTGGCCGCCCTTGTATCGTTCGGGCAAACAAAGGTTCCGGTTGATTCTGTAAGCAAACATATTGGCGACAGTGTAACCGTTTGTTCGGGAGTGTATGGTGTAAAAAGCCTGGAGAAACTTACTTTCATTAACCTTGGTGCAGCCTATCCCAACTCACCGCTTACCGTGGTGATCTTTACCAAAGACCTGGGAAATTTTAAAGCCGCCCCGGCCGACCTGTACAGCAATAAAAAAGTATGTGTGAGCGGCAAACTGGAAGAATTTAAAGGCAAACCGCAGATCGTGGTTACAAAACCCGAAGAGATCACTGTACAATGAGGGCCGCAACCGTAAATGAGATAAAACAGGAGCTGCAGCATTTGCCGGATGATAAGCTGATTGCCTTATGCCTGCGGCTGGCACGTTTTAAAAAAGAGAACAAAGAGCTGCTTACTTTTTTATTGTTTGAAGCACATGATATACCCGGTTATATCGCTTCGGTGAAAGAGGAAATGAATGAGCAGTTTGAAAACATCAACCGCAGCAGCGTGTACTTTGTAAAAAAATCGCTGCGTAAAATGCTGCGTACAGCGGCCAAATATACCCGTTACAGCGGTGATGCGGTGGTGGAAGCTGAACTGCTGCTGCATTTTTGCCGGCTGCTGAACAGCATGGGTGCTGCGGTAACCACCAATACGGTGGTGATGAATATTTACCAGCTCCAGCAAAAAAAAATAAAAGCGGCCATTGCTTCCATGCATGAAGACCTGCAATACGAATACCTGAGAGAACTGGAAAACCTAAACGGGTAACCCACCCCTTACTTTTTACCTTGACGTTTAAACAAGCCGTATACAATCATTTCCTGCAACTGGTGGATGAAAAGATCAGCCGCCTGCAAGAGGTATTGAACGACCTGAAAGAAAGCGGCGCCAATGAAACCAAAAGCACAGCAGGCGATAAGCATGAAACCGCACTGGCCATGCTGCAGATTGAACAGGCCAATACAAGAACACAACTGCAGGAAGTGCTGCAGCAAAAAGCGGCCTTATTGAAGATCGATCCGCTCATTGTTCCCGTAGCTGTGGTCAATGGCAGTTTGATCAAAACCAGCCGGGTTTTTTTATTTTTATCTGCGGCACTGGGTAAATCTGTTGTTAATGATATTGCAGTCACAGCAATTTCACCGCAATCTCCATTGGGAAAACAATTGCTTCATTTGCAACAAGGACAAACAGCTGTTGTAAATAACAGGGAATATTTCATCGATAGCATCGCATAAAACAGCTTCTTCGCAACACATTATTTTTCATTCATTAATTTCTTCAGTAAATAATACCAGTAGTTTTTCTGCTGCACCGTTCGTACAAATACGTTACAGATTGCAGTCTTGCAGTGATATTACCGGCCTGTTCATTTTTGCACAGTGGTTGTGAATAAAATTACCATATTAGGGTATATCATAAATTAAAAAAGCACTCTATATTGTAACATCAACCTTCTTTATAACTAAACTAAATGAACATGAAACATCTCATCAGAAACGCAGGCTTGTCTTTGCTGCTGGCAGGTGCATTTGCCAGTTGTAAAAAAGTATCTAACGAAACAGACGCCGCCGCATTATCGCAGGATGAAAAAGCGATGATAGTGGCTGCAGGCTTCAACGGCAACTGGGCCGAAAGAACAGCCGATGGTTCCTACCTTATTGAAAGCGACATTTTACTCACCGCGGCACAATTAAAAGAAATGGCAGGGGCCAACCCCGGACATGAACTGGTGGTGGCCAATACCGAGCACTACCGCACCACAAATATTGTAAGTACACCAGCTTCCGGCCAGCGTATCATTACCGTAAGACTGGGCTCGGGTTTCCCTTCTTATTATTCCACCGGGCTTGACCAGGCACTGGCACGTTACAACAACCTGAATCTTAAAATTGCCTTCCAGCGTGTAACCAGTGGCGGCAATATTGTGATATCAGGCGCTAACCTGGGCACATCGGGCGGTGGTTGCATACTCGGGCAATCTTCCGGTTTCCCCACAGCAAGCGGTAACCCTGCCAGCGGCTTTACATTAAGCACCAGCAGCTGCGCCACCTCATATCTTAACACCGCCAACAAAGTGGATGAAGTGATCGCCCACGAAATTGGGCACTGTATCGGTTTCCGCCACACTGATTATATGAACCGTTCCAGCTGCGGGCAAAATGCCAATGAAGGCTCCGCAGGTGTGGGCGCAATCTGGATTCCGGGCACACCCACCACCGTTACCGGTTCTTATAATTCATGGATGATGGCCTGCACCAACAATAACCCTGCATTCAGTTCATCCGACGGCACCGCATTGAACTATGTATACTGATCTCTGGATTGTTTTGAAAGATCCCTTCTTCACCGGAGGGATTTTTCTTTTATAAAACAGAAGGGATTTATCAGTACATTTATTTTGGGCGCAGTGTTATTCCATCAATGAAACTATTTATTCTTACAGGCAGGAACATTCAAAAAAAAGCGTTGCTTTTTTTTAGCGGCGTATTGCTGTATCATACCCTTGCCGCACAGAAGAACAGGCCTGGCAACAACGATCCCCTTTTTAAAAGATTTGCAGCAACCAAAAAGGATAATGGCAGTTTGTATTATCTCTGGAGGATTGATAAAAATATTGATGGGAATATCCGCATCATCCGGCAGCTGGATGACAGTACCGCCATAATTGCCTTTAACAACAGCCAGCCAACACTGCCGGCCCGTATCATCCCTGCAAATGATGACTGGAAGCTGTCACCCACAGCGGAGAAAATCATTGCAGGTAAAACAACTGCCCGGCAATTTATCATCGGAGGTGATAATGCTGACAGTATAAAGGCAGCACTGCAAACTGTAAAAGGAATTACAATCATTGCCGTTAACAAACCCTCGCATGCTGTTATTGTACAATGTGGCAATAGTACATTGCAACAGTTACTGCACTTGCAACAGGTAACTTTTGTGGATGTGGCCCAGCAGGCACAAACAGAAACAGGTATCATTGGGTACGACCGCAGTTTTCATGGCATCAATGCAGTGGATCAGTTACTGCCCGGCGCCAACGGGAAGAACAGGGTGGTGGGCGTGAAGGAACAAAAAATGGAAGCGGCTGACCTCGATTTGTATAAACGGGTGCTGCCATCTTCACTGGCGGCAGGCACAACAGATAATCATGCCACCGTAATTGCATCTATCATTGGTGGCGCAGGCAACAGTTTTTACGATGGCCTTGGCCTTGCCAATGGCTGCAGTTTTTTTTCAAGTTCCTTTTCCAATTTATTTGCAGATGATATTACCGTGCTGAACACAAATAATGTAAGTGTGCAAAATCATTCTTACGGTACGGTGATACAGCAGTTTTATGGCGCCGAAGCAGTGAGCTATGATGCGCAGGCCTTCCAGGATAAAAACCTGCTGCACGTTTTTTCTGCAGGTAACCGTGGCAGCCAGTGGGCCACCGAAGGCAAATACGCAAACATTGCAGGCTATGCCAACCTCACCGGTAATTTTAAAATGGCAAAGAATATCATCACTGTGGGCGCCATCGATAATAAAGGAATTGTTGGAGCCGAAAGCTCGGCCGGTCCTTTGTACGATGGCCGTATTGCTCCGCAACTAACAGCACTCGGTCCCAATGGCACTTCCGATGCAGCAGCAGTTGTTAGCGGCACCATTGCTGTAATGCAGCAGGTGTATGCCGACAGCAATGCGCAATCATTACCACCGGCATCACTCATTAAAGCGGTGCTGTACAATACAGCAGATGATATTTACAGCAAGGGCATCGATTATAAAACGGGTTATGGCCTGCTCAACAGTTACGCCAGCATCAAAGCACTGCAGCAAAAAAAATATGATAGGGGAACCGTTGCACAATCGCAATCATGGACAAAAAACATCACTGTTCCTGCAAACACTGCGCAATTGAAAGTTACGCTGGCATGGACAGATACCGTCAGCACCGCCAACAACAACAAAGCGCTGATCAACGATCTTGATCTTGAAGTACAGGAAACCAGCAGCGGCACTATTTACAAGCCATGGGTGTTAAGCGCTGCCCCCAATGCCGACTCGCTGGCCAAGCCTGCCATCCGCAAAAGAGACTCTTTGAATACCGCCGAGCAGGTGAGCATCGCATTACCTGCAGCAGGCAATTACCTGGTAAAAGTAACCGGCACTTCACTGCAGTCAGCATCGGTTCCATTTCATATTGCATTCAATACCGACACGCTCAATACTTTTAGTTTTATCAGTCCGCAACAGGCATCCGATGCCAACAGGGAAGAAAATCCTGACCTGGTGATCAAATGGAAAACATTTGTGGCCGATACCAACACCACGGGTAATTTATACATCAGTTATAACAATGGCAGTAACTGGCAATTAATAAAAGCCGCACATAAAATTTACAGCAACCAGTACAGCTGGGCCATCAAAGACACAAACAGCACTGCCGTTTTTAAAATGGAAACACCCTTTGGCAATTTTCTTTCTCCTGCTATTGTGCTTAGCAAGGTAACAAGGCCGGTGTTGGATTTTATTTGTGCCGATTCTTTCCGGCTCTCCTGGCACCCGCATGTGTATGCAAGTGGTTATAAAATATTCACGCTGGCCGACAGTGCTTATTTAAAACCCATACTCACGGTTACCGACACCTTTGCGGTGTTTAAAAGAAATCTTTATCCCAACCTGGTGTACGCGGTGCAGCCAGTGCTCAGCAATAATATAACTGCCATACGCAGTATTGCCTTTGACATTACATTGTAGGGTGTGCAGTGTTTTTACAAAACGCTTTATTATAACCTGCTGGATGAAAACAAACTTGACCTGGTGCTGGAACCGAGTATGGCCAGTTTGACCGACAGTATTTCTTTTGAGCAGGTAACAGCAGGCGGACAATTCATGCAGCTCTATGGCAGTACAAAAACTGTTGCAGGCACCAATACCTATCACCAGCTTACCGGCACGCTCCAGGCGGGCACCACGTATATCAGGGCCCGGATAAAATTAAAAAGCGGGGTTTCTGTTTACACCAATATCATTGCTGTGCTCACATCGGGTACCAAAAAAATATTGTTCTATCCCCATCCTGCAAACCGGAACCAGCCGCTACAGTACATGCTGCAGCAGGGCGTGGCTGCCGACAGCCAGCTGCAGTTATTTGACATCAGCGGAAGGATGCTAAAACATTTCTCCAGTTTGCCCGCCAGCTTAAACCTTCAAACAATTGCTCCCGGTTTATATATTTACCGGCTTTTGAAACAGGACAATACAATCATCGAATCAGGCAAACTGCTGCTGCAATAGGCATTTGGCGGCATATTGGCTTAATTTTTGTTTCATAAATACAAATCCATTCTATGAAGCCGGCTCATGACTTTCGCCTGTATCTTTCCTGTCTTGCCTTTAGTATACTTGCATCATGCAGTAAAAAAATTGCTGAAGATGCAGCACCTAAACCCACCGGTGACAATGGCACCGGTGGAGGTGTATCCTGTACCGCCACCAAAGCAGCCGCAGAAAATATCAGCATATTTCCGGCAGATAATCCATGGAACAAAGACATTTCCACCGCTGCAATTGATCCATACAATACACAGATCATCGCCGGTATTTCCACACCTGCAATAAAGGCTGATTTTGGAAGTGGTTTATGGAATGGTGCACCGATTGGCATTCCTTATATTGTGGTTTGCGGCAGCCAGCCAAAGATCCCCATCAACTTTACTGATTATGGTGATGAAAGTGACCCCGGTCCTTACCCCATTCCTTTATCAGCACCCATTGAAGGCAACGGCAGCGGCGACAGTCATGTGATTGCCGTGGACATTGAAAACAAAAAGCTCTACGAACTTTTTTATGCAAGGGTAAATGGCAGTCACTGGGATGCTTCTTCCGGCGCCATCTTCGACCTGAATTCAAATAACCTGCGTCCCGATACATGGACATCGGCCGATGCCGCCGGTTTGCCCATCTTTCCCGGACTGGTGCGTTATGAAGAAATACTGAAAGGGGAGATCGATCATCCCATCCGCTTTACACTCACCAGCAGCAATGTAAAGCCTGCTTATATTTATCCTGCCAGGCATAAAGTGAACAGCACAGGCGGACAATACACTTTACCCTTTGGTGCAAGAATACGTTTGAAAGCCGGTGTTGATATCAGCACTTATTCCGCCACCAATCAAATCATTTTACGGGCCATGAAAAAATACGGGCTCATACTGGCCGATATCGGCAGTAACCTCTACATCAGTGGTGCGCCTGACGAACGCTGGAACAACGACGACCTGCGCAAACTGGGCCAGCTGCATGGCAGCGATTTTGAAGTGGTGAAATTTAATTAATCATATTTCTCCCTGAATGGCAGGCTGCCTAACTTTATGCCCAAAGGCATAAATATGAACACCCGGCAGAAGAATATTGCTATTAAAGGTTTTCCTACCGACGAACAAACACGTTGCATCCATTATCATTCCCCGCTGGATATTATTGCCATTAAAATGAAATGCTGCGATACTTATTATCCATGCATTCATTGTCATGATGAAACTGCAGGGCACGCAGCTGCGGTATGGCCCAAAACAGATTTTGATACCACCGCCATTTTATGCGGCCACTGTAAAAATGAAATGACCATTGCACAATATCTCAGCAGCAATTACCAATGCCCGTTTTGCCATGCGCCCTTCAATCCAAAATGCAGTAACCATAACCATTTATATTTTGAACAATGAACCTGCAGCCTGTTTTAAAAAATGAACTCGTAACAGCAAGACCGTTGCTGCAAACTGATTTTGATGCGCTGTATGCCGCCGCAAGCGACCCGCTGATATGGGAACAGCATCCCAACAAAAACCGCTGGCAACTGGCGGAGTTCAGCAATTATTTTAAAGGAGCGATGGAAAGCGGTGGCGCATTTTTAGTAACCGATACAAAAACAGGGGAAGTAATTGGCAGCTCCAGGTTTGTGGATGACAAAGAAAGAGGCGAACTTTCCATTGGCTATACTTTTTTTAAACGCTCGCATTGGGGCACAGGACATAACAAAGCACTGAAACAGCTGATGCTGGATCATGCTTTTAACTTTGTTGATTCGGTGTATTTCTATATTGGTGCCGTAAACAAGCGTTCGCAAATTGCCATCGGCCGCATTGGTGCCAAAAAGATAAGGGAGGAAGAAACCGCCTATTACGGCGAAGCGCCTAAAATGGATTATGTGTACAGCATAGAAAAACACGGCTGGTTACCCTGATACTGCAGCTGGAACCATCTCTTTTTTCTTCATACCAATTAAAACTGTATTTTGTAGCCCTAAACTATTGCACATGAAAAAATACTTTTCTATTGCCACATTGCTGGCCTTTACCTGCTTTACCGCTTTTGCACAGGATGCAGTTGACATGCAGGTGATGCAAAAAATCAAAGACGAAGCAAAGAATAATTCACAGGTGGCCATGATCGCCCACAACCTTACAGATGTATGCGGGCCCAGGCTTACCAACTCGCCGGGTTATAACCGGGCGCTCGACTGGGTGACCAGCATTTGCAAACAATGGGGACTTTCCAACGCAGGCCGAGAAGCCTGGGGTGAGTTTGGCAAGGGATGGAGTAACGAACAGGGCACGCTGGCTATGAAAGCTCCTTACTACGAAAGTATCATTGCCTATCCCGTTCCCTGGTGCAAGAGCACGAAAAAGGCGGCTTTATGCGATGTGCTGATGCTGGATGCTTTTGACAGTGCCACCATTGATAAAATGGGCGATGCCATCAAAGGAAAGATCGTAATGGTAAAACCCGGTGGTACTACTATACCTGATGCATTTAAAGCATATGCAACGCGGTATGGCGACAGCAGCCTGGATAAACTGCCGGAAGAATACATGGTAACCCGGAGCCAGATGGAAGGCTTCATGCCCTTTATCAAAAAAGATTATTACACTAAACTGTACCTGGAGAAAAAAGGCGCTGTTGCACTGATCCTTAGCAGCAGGGGATCCAGGGATGGTACCGTGTTTGTGGATGGCGGAACAGGTTATGCAAAAGGTTACGCCGCCACCTTGCCCGAAATGAAAACCAGCCGCGAAGATTATTTAAGGCTAATGCGTTTATTGCAGGACAATAAAAAAGTACAGCTGGAAATAAATTTGCAAAACAAATTTTATGATGCCGACCTTACCGGTTATAACGTAGTGGCAGAAATACCCGGCACCGATCCATCATTAAAAAGCCAGGTGGTGATGCTGGGTGGTCACCTCGACAGCTGGGCCGGTGGCACAGGCGCCACAGATAATGCTGCAGGATGCATTGCCGCACTGGAAGCCATCCGTATTTTAAAAACACTCAACATTCAGCCCAAACGCACCATTCGCATTGCATTATGGGGAGGAGAGGAACAGGGATTGTACGGTTCATTCGGTTATGTGAAAAAGCATTTTGGTGACCCGGCCGATATGAAACTGAAACCGGAGCAGGCAACTATTTCTGCGTATTATAATCTCGATAATGGCAGTGGCAAAATCCGTGGCATTTACACACAGGGCAATGAAGCGGTAAGGGAAATTTTCAGATCCTGGTTACAGCCCTTTGCCGATATGGGTGCCAATGGTGGTGTAACGCTCAGCAATACCGGCAGCACCGATCATATCAGTTTTGATGCAGTGGGTATTCCGGGTTTCCAGTTCATACAGGATCCGCTGGAATATGAAACACGCACACACCACAGCAATATGGATACATATGATCATTTGTCTATCGAAGATTTGAAACAGGCTGCAGCAGTAATGGCAGCATTTGTTTATAATACGGCTATGCGCAATGATATGATACCCCGCAAGCCATTGCCCAAGGCAGAAAGATTTGTTTTTGATTTTGATTTCCCGCTGTAATTTATTTGTTGGCCTGAGCTTGTCGAAACCGGTTTTTAACCCGCCTTCAGCAAGCTCAGGCTGACAAATTTAATTCCATTACCGTATCACCCTTTTTTCAACACCTTCCTTTGTAATTTTTACAGGTTTGATAAAACCCTTTTCATCAAAGTACAGGTGTTCAATGCAGGTTTCCCTGGAGTTACCATCTGTTTCTGTTAAGGGGCGGCGGTGGTAAATGATATAATATTCCTCTTTGCCTGGAATTTTTATTACAGAATGATGGCCGGCGCCTCTTGCAACAGCAGGATCCTGGTCCAGTATTTTACCAATACGTTTAAAAGGTCCGAAGGGCGAATCGCCAATGGCATAGGCCACGCAATAATCTGGTCCCGTCCAGCCGCCTTCGCTCCACATAAAATAATATTTACCGTTGCGGATGAACATAAATGGTCCTTCCACATAACCCTGTGGTGTTATTTCCTTAAAAGTGAGTGTATCATTGTAAGGAACAAAACCGGTAAAATCCTTATTCAGTTTTGCAATATTGCAATGCCCCCACCCGCCATAGATCAAATAGTAAGTGCCATCCTTGTCTTTAAAAGCAAACTGGTCTATTGGCTGTGCACCATTATGAAAAGCTGGTACCAGTGGTTTTTGCAAATGATCTTTAAAAGGCCCCGCAGGATTATCGGCCACGGCCACACCAATACCGCCATATTCATTGTTGTTCTGGATATCGTTGGCGCCAAAGAAGAAATAGTATTTGCCTTTTTTCTCCACCACCGAAGGCGCCCACATGGCACGGTGTGCCCATTTAATAGCAGCAGTGTCTAAAATACGTTCATGCTTTGTCCAGTGCACCAGGTCGGGAGAGGAGAAAGCATCAAAAAAAACCTGCTTGTTGTATTTGGCAGAATAGGTAGGATAGACCCAGTATTGTTTTTTGAATACTGCACCTTCCGGGTCGGCATACCAGCCGGGAAATATTGGGTTGCCGGAATGAAGGCTGTCGGTATTTTTTTGTGCAAATGTTACAGCAGCAAACAAGCTGCAGCAAATGACCATCAGTTTTTTCATTTGAATTGATTTATCTCCATTTAAAAGCGTAGTAGGTACATTTTTTATCGGTGGCATTGCTTACGCCATGCAGTTTGCCGCTTTCGGCAATAAAGAAATCTCCGGCACCGCCTTTAAAATTTTTACCGTCGATCATCATTGCCACTTCACCTTCGGTAACAAGTATGATTTCAGTTTCCACGTGCTGGTGCGGTGCATGGCTGGGGCCTGCCTTGGTAAGGGTGGTGGTATGCATTTCAAATCTTTCGGCAGCTGCCGTGGGCCGGTCGAAGTATTTACGGGTGCCCTTACCATCTTTTTCGGTGTAGGGCAGTGTATCAATATTTAAAACCTGTGCGCCGCCGGCTGTTGCATTGCGATCCATATCCACGCCTTTTTTATTGCGGAACTGGAACACATAATAAGTGAGCGGGCCGTTACCGGCATTTTCCACCGACTGCATGGTGCCGGGCGAAATCAGCAATACACTTCCTGTATTCAGGGTACTGGTTTTATCGCCAACGGTGCATTTCATGTTGCCTGCTGTAATGATGATGAGTTCTTCAATATCTTTTTGCGCATGGGCGGGGCGGGGAGCAGCGCCTTTTTGCTGCGTGGTAACATGTACTTTAAAATATTCCATTTCGGCAGTACTGCCTTCGGCCATTTTACGGCTTTCCCGCAGCATATCTTTTGTAACAGGGTATTCATTAAAATGAAACACACCATAGCCCACGGGTTTCAGCTGCGCATTTGCCGCCATGACAAACAAGAAGCCAAGGAGTGAAAATATTTTTTTCATCTTTCAGCAATTTTGAAACGGGAAGTTAGTTTTTTTGCAGTAGCGGATGAAAAATATCCGGCAATATTACACATGGAAAAAATACAATGGGGCATTATTGGCTGTGGTGATGTTACAGAAGTAGAGAGCGGTCCGGCTTTTAATAAAGTGCCGGGCTCAGAATTGGTGGCCGTTATGCGCCGAGATGCGGCAAAAGCGGCTGATTATGCAAAGCGCCACAATGTACCCAAATGGTATGCGGATACTGCACAGCTTATTGCCGACCCCGAAGTGAATGCGGTGTATATTGCCACACCGCCCGGCTCACATGAAATGTATGCGCTGCAATGCATCGCCGCAGGCACACCGGTATATGTTGAAAAGCCAATGGCATTAAATACAGACGCCGCAAAGAATATGGCAGCAGCTGCAGTAAACAACAATGTAAAACTTTGCGTGGCGCATTACCGCAGGCAGCAGCCTCTGTTCAAAAAAATAAAACAACTGCTGCATGAGCAAGCCATTGGTGCGGTAAGAACTGTACAGCTTACACTGCACAAAACCGCTTTTACACAAGAGCAGCTGCAAAACCCGCATTTTGCATGGCGGGTGGATCCATCCATTGCAGGTGGCGGATTGTTTTACGACCTGGCGCCGCACCAGCTGGATATTTTGTATTATTTCTTTGGTCCGGTAAAAGCGGCCAAAGGTTTTTCAATTAACCAGGCAGGATTGTACAAGGCAGATGACCTGGTGAGCGGCGTGATGCAGTTTGAAAATGGCATCGTCTTCAATGGCAACTGGTGTTTTACTGCAAACCGTTCGGTGGATATATGCCAAATCACCGGCAGCGAAGGCAGCATCCGTTTCAGCATGTTTGACCATTGCCCTGTGGAAGTAACCGTAAATGGTATTACTTCATCTTATACATTTGAACCGCTGCAGCATGTGCAGCAACCCATGATAGCAGCCGTAGTGAATTATTTTCTTGGTAAAGCGGCCAACCCTTGCAGTGGTGAAGACGGTGCAATGGTAATGCAGCTGATGGAGGAGTTTGCTTAAAAGATTGTAAACCTTCCGTTAGTTTTGTAACTTTAAAATAAAAATGTCCAGGTACAATCTCTTCCTGCTGCTGTTCATCACTTCCACCATTGCAGCAGCATGCTTCTTTATTTTTTACATACAGGCCATCTTTGGCTTTGCATTCAATGATCATGATTACATACACAACCGTACACCTTGGGAATTCTTTGGAAGGATATTCAGTCCGCAGGTGGTGCTTTCTATTGTAATTGCTGCCATTACCAGTCTTGCTTACCGCATTTTGGGAATCGTAATGGTGATCAAAAATAAAACCGTTACCGACGGCGAAAAAGCATTGTGGATTGTTGGCTTCGTCATCATGTGTTTCATTACTTCCATCGTATTCCTCATTATGGCAAAGGGAAGAAAGTTTGCAGAATGACTCTTTCAAAACTGCGGACAGGCAGATTGCAATCTTTTTTTGTTCAGCCCCAACCAAACGCAATACCCGAGCGTCTTTATAAGAAAGACCCATTTCATATAAACATATTAATGATACGCTTTAAGCAGTTTGTTTTGGTAAAGGAGGGCGGTTTCAACCGCCCTTATTCCTTATTTTTCTATCAGTGGCAGGAGGTTTTTTAAATCAATGGTTTCCATAAAGCGGTACACATGGTAAGAACCACCCTGGGATTTCAATGCTTGTTCTTTTTCGTAAGTGATGCTTCTTTTATCCTGTGGTAAAACGCATGACATGATCTGCACAGCGCCTTTTGACAATTGTTTGTTCCAGTACAATGGATTGGCACGTACCATTTGCTGATCTGTTTTTTGGGGATTGATTTGTGAAATTGAAGCAACACCGCCAAAATAAGCAGGAGCTTTTTTATCCGCAGCACCCAGCCGGGCATATTCAGCCTCCAGCATTTCCACACTCATTTTTGAAGCAATCTCATCGGGGTCGTTTTTATAATAGTCAATCCAGATGCCATACATTTCCTCAACGGTTACGGGCAACCAGTAATTGGGGCGGGCAGGGTTATAGATAATCACCTTATCGTCGCCATACACATCAATACCCGGCACAAGGGTCTCTTTTTTTCCCGGGGTATGAAATACTTCCCGCATTCTTAGCGTGGCGCTTTTCCATTTTTCATAATCAAAGCCCGGTTTACAATCATCTTTGTATGGCTTATTCACCGCGTAGCTTTGCCCGTTGCCAAAGGGCCGTATATCATTCACCACAATATCCCAATGCGGTGGCTCAATATCCCAGCGGCCTTCCTTACCGCTTTTTGCATAAAAGCTCCAGGTGTGAAATTCAAAATGGATATTGGCAGGAATGCCATAACCAAATTTTGGATCGCAGTTCTCTGCGAAAAAAGTGGGCCAGCAATCAAAGCCCTTTAATTCCGTAAGCACGGGATTCTTTCGCATGGTGGCAACAATATTATTCAGCTTCTGGTAATTCAATGTTGTTTCGGTTTTGCTGAAACCGCAGTTGTAATGTGTATACACACCCCAGTCAACCACTTTAAAAGCGCCGGGTTTATCCATCAGCAGTTTGGAGTCCTGTGCATTTGCATGGAATAGTGTAACAACCGCAGGGAAGCAAAGCAATAAAAAATGTTTTTTCATACAAATCGTTTTATATGCACCATATGATTTATTCTTCTCCCACCTCTTTACCAAAACCGGTGGTGGATGTTTTCAAGGATTCTGTTTTCATACCGCCCATAAGAGTGAGGTTATATTCATATTCAAACCCGTTATGACCGCCACTGCCCGGCACATGCACCTGCGATTCCCGCGGGCCGGGCACAGTCAGCGTGCCACTCACCGAACCCCTGAACCCACCGTCAACCTTGCCCTCATCAGTGATGGTTAACTGTGTTCCGAATTTTGCGCTGGCGCCCACTGCGCCCAAACCTGCTTCCATACCGGCTCCCAAAAAAATGGTGGTGGATTTTTCTTTACCAAAATTGCGTCTTACGGAAGCGGATACACCTTCTGTACAACCCACTTCAAAATATTCGCAGGTAAGTGAGGCTTCGCAGAAGAAAAGATGCAGGATATGTTTCGAGTCTTCCGGGCATTCGTGGCCTTTGGCTTCTTTATTCTCAGCCTGCCCGGCTTCATCAGGATAAGGATTTATAAAAACGGAACAATCGGTGCCGCATTCTGTATGCGCAGGAAATAAAAATGCCTGCGGAAAACAGCCGTAGCAATTAGCAATAATGGACAGGGCCACCCGTTTTATTTCATATGCATAAATCTTACTCCAGTAAGGCCCTTCAATTTTATTAAACCACTGACCGGTAAAAGCATACAGATCATCCAGCAGTTTTTCCTGGTTATCTTTTGTTTTAATAAATGCCTGTGTATAATTATCATAGGAAGCCTGCAGTTTTTGATTGTACTCATTGGCGGCGGGGCAGAGGTTAAGACAGTATTTGCGGAAGCATTCCTTTGCACAATACTCGTTATTGCCGCATCCCTCCATGCATCTTACATATTCCTGTGTAAACCGGGTATACTTATCCATATAAACCTGGCCGTCGGCCACCATATGGTTCCTGATCTCATCCATTTTTGCACTGAAATTCTTTGATTCGTCCGCCGATTTTTTTTGGAAATATTCCAGTATGCAGTCCAGCGCAAAGCGTTCGTTGGGGCAGTCTTTTAATATGGCATTTGCGGGGATGGCGGGTACTTCTTTATGCACCTGCTGAAACTCTTCCACAAACGAACGTAAAAATTTATTGAACTTGCCATAAGACTTTACCGCGGCATTGTACCCGCCGCCTTCCATCCAGTCGGCATGTTTGGCACAATTGGGGAAGGAAGGCATTTTAATACGGTTATCATCGGGAACCAATGGCGCCAGCATGTCTTCGGGTTTTACCTGTTTGCCGGTTTCATTCCAGAAATCTTCCTTGGTATCTGAGTTATCTGCCTGCTGCTGCAGGTTACTGAAGCTGGCTGAGAGCGAACCATAAGAACCCGAACCGCCCCAGCCTTTCACACCAGCAAACAATTCTGTAATGGCTTCCTTATACCGCTTTTGCCGGATGTATGTTTCGCAAAGCGCATTGTGTGCAGGCCCAAAACCTGCATCACATTTCAACGCCCTTTTAAAATAATCTTCAGCCTTTTTATCATCATTCAGTTCCAGCAGGCTGAAACCTATTTGTGTAAGCACCACCGGGCTTTTATCAAATAACTGGTTTGCATACAGCAATACCGGGAGTGAAACCTTTATGGAATCGATGATGCGGAGATAAGCGCCAAAATTATTTATGCTGAGTGTATCGCCGGGCATGGCTTTTACGGCAGCGGCGAGGTACACGCAGGCCACATGGTGATTGCTGCCAAATGTAATGAGACTGGCTCCCTTATTGCACAATACCCTTACAGCAATTTTGCTGAAATTGTCTTTAGCAGCTTCTTTATAATCCTGGTCAAAACGGCTTTTGGTAATTGCATCCAGCTGTTTGTAACTGCGGTTGTAAAAACGGTTCACAATGGCGAGCACCTGTGTTTGTGTAACAGTTTTACTGATGTCTACATTTGCATGAACCGTATTGTTTTGTTTTGTTTGTATTTGCGCTTTCATTCTTTCAGCATTCTTCAGCAACTTATCCTTCATAGCATTCACTTCTTCTTTCGACATTTTTTTATTGGGGTCGACAGTGATCCCCATTTTTTTTAACTGCTCCATAGCCTGCTGCTGTGCTTCCTTTGCTTTTTTGATCATTTCCGACTGCTCTTTTTTATACAGGTTGCTATCAGCCTGGGCAAATACAGCATTGATACAAAAAAAGGAGAGGAGGAGCAATGATGCCGTACACATCATTTTGCATGAGCCTGCTTTTTGTAATTGCGTTTTCATGATCACCGTATTACTGAAAAAAAACAGGCCCCGGAAAACCGGGAACCTGTTATGGTTGATGGGTTATAGTTTTATGAATTCCACCCGGCGGTTGAGTGCCTTGTTGGAAGGAGTATCGTTGGCTGCAACGGGCTGGCTTTCGCCCTTGCCATCGGTATCAATTCTTGCAGCATCCATACCAAATGTTTTTACCAGCTCGGCTTTTACTGCTGCGGCCCTGCGTTTGGAGAGATCGAGGTTATCGGCATCCGATCCGTCTGCATCAGTATGTCCTACAATTTTTATTCTTACACCGGGGTTTTCTGTCAGCACATTGGCAATCTCTTTCAGTGTGCCATATGATTCCGGTTTAACGATGTCTTTGTTCACATCAAAGTACACACCATAAGAAACAATTTTTCCTTCGGTGATGAGTTTGCTGCGCATGTCGGGTGCCGCATCAGTTACTTTTATGTTAGACACATAAGAAGCGCAGGAAGCACCGCGGTATAATTTAAGGCAGAGACGGGTGAACTGGCTGCCATCAAAAATATTGGTGGGTATGTCAATTACTTTGGCGCCTTTATGATAAATGCGCACCCGGCGGTTTTGCACCCATACAATCACATGGTTCACTTTTTCCGGTTCAACAAGATTTACAGCAGATGTGCCCCGCAGTTTTTCGTTCACACCTTTTTTATAACCCACGGTTTCCCATAAACTGGTGGCGATGAGAATATGCAAACCGCAGTTGCCGGGGTCTCCATTCTTATCCATTTCACTGTGGGCGCCTTCACCAAACAATGTGAGGTCTGCCGCATAACGGCCGCCTTTCTTTTTTGGAACGATATCCATTTCAACAATAAAGTTTTTGGGGAAGCTGATGTCTTTCATCATCCAGTAATTGCCTTCGGTGCTGTTGAGATTGAGCCAGTGGCCCGGCGCAATATTCAGTGTATTCACTTCACCCGCCACATCGGTGGTCCACAATGCAGGAAAATCGCCTACGGCATCCTGGCTGAAATCATCAAAGAACAATACCCGATCGCCCGGTACAAAATCATAAGTGGAAAAAGACTGTAAGGGCTGATCGTTGCCGGCAACTGTTTTTACAGCGCTGTCTTTTTTATTCTTTGCATCTGCAACTCCCTTGTCATCTTTTTTAGGAGCGTTGGATGGTTTGCCGGTAATACTGTCCAGCACCTGGTCAGCGGCTTTGTCAACCGCTTTGTTCACACGGTCGGCCGCTTTTCTTTCCAGTACTTTTTTGGGGTTGATAATGATTTGGGCGGAAGCCCGGCCTGCAGCAAATATGGTAAAAGCAGCAAGGCAGAGGAGGATATTCCGTTTCATAGTTGTGCTTTTACACAAGGTATCAGCACTTTGCAAGCAGCGGAATGATGGCAGTCAAAAAAAAAATTGACTGTGGTCAACAGCAGGCCTACACGTTGTTTTCATCAAAGGAAAGATGCAGGTCTTTGATACTGGCTTTCACCTTACGGTAAGTAACACCTGCTTTGTCGAGCATAATTTTAGATGCTTTGAAAATATCGGTGCCCTCGTATTTATCAGAGAGAAAGATCACTTCGGTAATACCCGACTGTATGATGGCCTTTGTACATTCATTACAGGGAAAGAGGGCGGTGTAAATTTTACAGCCTTTCAGGTCCATGCCAATATTGTTTAAAATGGCATTGAGTTCGGCATGGCAGATATAGGGATATTTTGTATCGAGAAAATCACCCTGTTTGCTCCAGGGAAATTCATCATCGCTGCAGCCGATGGGCAGGCCATTGTAACCAGCGCCCACAATTTTATTTTTATCATTTACAATGCAGGCGCCCACCTGTGTGTTGGGGTCCTTGCTGCGGCGTGCACTCAGCAGGGCCACACCCATAAAATATTCATCCCACGAAATATAATCTGTACGTTTTTTCAAGCTGCAGTTTTAAGTACTGCGAATTTATAGTATTTCATTAATAAACCGGTGCGGCGGGTTTTATATCCGCATGGGAAAAAGCCTTATTAAAACGTTCCAGCACTTTTGCAGCCGCATCATTTTTCTGCTGCTGCAGCAAGGCCTTGTAAAGTCCAAATAATGCCCAGCCATTCTCCGCATTATTCTCCAGGTCTTTGTTAAAAACCTTTTCCGCTTCTGCGCCATCATTATTCAGCAGGTATGCATTGCCCAAATAATGTTTGGGGTTCAGCATCCAGTCGCGGGGCTCATTGTACACCATGTTTTGCTCGGTGGCAACGGCTTTTTTAAAAGCGGCAATGGCAGCGGTCATATTTTTTTCTTTGAGCGCAATGGTACCCGACAATAAATTTTCTGATACCACTGCACCATCAATGGCCGGTGAAAAGGGAGTGAAGGGAATACTAAGCGAACTGTCTTTCATCAGCAGTTGCAGGGAAGCCAGTTCTTTTTTAGCGGCGTCAGTTTGCTGTGTGGATGCAAGCGCCATCCCCCTGCCAAAATGAAAGAGCAGGTTTGCATATACCTGTTCGGCTGCAGGCTGCTGCATTTTTAAGAGTTCATTCCATTTGCCAAAACGCACATACACCAGCACGGGCGTCATATTGATGTACTGAATATAACTGCCCATGGGTGCAGGAATGGAGAGATAATCTTTTTGAATGCTCTGCACCGTTTCTTTAGCGGCCTTTTCCGCAGCGCTGTAATTACCCAGCAACATGGCATTGTTGGTTTTCATGTGCACATTGTGGATGATGTATAAAAAATCGGCGCCTGTTACAGGTGCATACAACGGAATGGCATTTTGATAACTGTTCACCGCCTTTGTATTTACATCCACGCCCTGCTGGTACCAGCCAGCCCTTAAAAAAATATGCGAGGGCATATGCACCAGGTGCGACAGACCCGGGTTGGTAACACCCAAACGTTTTGCGCTGGGCAATGCTTTGGCTGCAAAGGGGGATGGTTCCATCACATGGATATAGTAATGATTGGCGCCGGGATGCTCAGGAAATTTTGCTAATGTCTTTTCCAGTTGCTGCTCAATGGCAGGGGTCCATTCCTTTGGCATGCCGTTGATATTCCACAGGTCCCAGGGATGTTGCAGCATCATGGCATCGGCATACAATGCCTGCGCATCGGCCATGGCCGTATATTTTTCAGCCAGCATTTTCATCTTGCCGGTATAAGCCTGGTTCAAGGATGCACGGGTGGCATCGGCAGAATCGGCCGTATAACGTACCTGCATGGCCGCTATAAGGTCTTTTTCAAAACCAGTTGACTTTACAGCCAGTTCACCGGCTTTTTGTGTGGCGGCCAGTGCTTCAGGTGATGCACGGTAACCAAAATCGTTGATGTTGGGGCCATAGCACAAAGCCTGCGCCCAGTACAACATAGCGCATTGCGGGTCGAAGCGGGCGGCTTTTTTAAAAGAGGCCATCGCCTCAATGATATGAAAACCGTAGTAACAGTTAATGCCCTGGTTAAAATAAAACTGGGCACTGTCGCTGCTGGTGGAAATTTTCCATTTGTATTTTCCTGCGCCGGGTATTGGGGGAATGTTCACTTCTTCGATCCAGCTTTGCAACTGGTTCCAGTCTGGACTGCAGCTGATAATATTTTTCTTTTTATAAGCTTCAATATCGAAACGGGGGCTGGCTTTACGTGTTTCTTTGTACCTGAATGCCACAGCCAGTATCATGGCTGCGAGCGCCAGTATTAAAAGGGGGGAGCGCATAGTGTGTAGTTTTGTCTTGGGTAAGATACAATCAATTTTCCCCAATTCAAATAACAGCTGCAGAAACTTACATGTCAAATTCCCATACCGTGCGGTAAGTGCCGTGCTGCTCCACGTAGGCTAAAAATTCACCATAAAACTTATCGGCACCAATAGTGGCGCTGTCGCCAATCACCACCAGTTGTTCTTTGGCACGGGTGATGGCTACGTTCATACGGCGGTAATCTTTTAAAAAGCCAATATCACCATCATCATTGCTGCGCACCAGCGATACAATGATGTTTTCCTTCTCCTGTCCCTGGAAACTGTCGATGGTACTGAGCCGCATTGCCGGGGGCAATACCTCCCGGGCTGCCGACACCTGTCCTGAATATGGAGAGATAAAAGCCGTATGTGCCGTATCATAATATTCCTTTTCCAATAACTGGCGTACGATCTGCAGTTCGCCTTCATTTTGCAGGCTTACGCCATCGGGGCCATGCTTTTCGTTATAACCAGATCCTGCGGTATCAATAAAAGTCAGATGCACACCGGTATTGAAAAGATGTGTGGCAGTTCGCAACAACCCGTTATAAAAATAATGACTGCTAAAACCCGCAATGGCCGCACGCATACGGTATTGTGTATTGAGCAGGTAAACATGGGGAGAGTGGTGGATGGCCACTTCCAAAATGGAATTATTAAAACCCAGCAGGGTTGCATCATTGCTTAAAACCGTTGGAGGCAATTGCCAGTGATCACCGGCCAGCACTATCTTATCCGCCAAAGGAAAAATGCACCAGGCCAGTGGTTCAATACACTGACCGGCTTCGTCAATCACCAGCGTGGTAAAATGCATATTGCTGATGCCGGCATCATATAAGCCAATAGGTGTGCCTGCAATTACCTGCGCTTCGGCAAACAGTTTTTCTTCGTTGTAGGCCTGCAGCTGTTTAATTTCGCTGCGGATGCTTTTCACTTCTTTGAATAATAAATTACGCTGCTCCCTTTCGGCCTTGCCAAAACTGCGTTTGTATTTAAGCGCCATTTTGCGAAACTCTTCGGCACGTATCTTCAGCTGTTTGATCTCTTTTTGCTGTTTACTGTTACTGAGTTTGCCCTCTGGCGTGTGTTCAAAAATTTCATTGTCCACTTTTGTGGTATTGCCCACACGCAGCAGCCGTATATTCTGACGTATCAGTCCTTTTGCAATATTGTCCACGGCCGTATTGCTGGGTGCAGATACCAATACTTTTTCACCTGCTGCCACCAACTGTACAATGGCTTCCACCAGCGTGGTGGTTTTACCTGTGCCGGGAGGGCCATGAACAATGCTGAGCTGTTCGTTTTGCAATACCGCATTTACAGCCTGCTGCTGGCTGGCGTTTAAATTTTTATTGCGGAAAGAAATATTGTTATTGATGGATGCTGCAACGGGAATCATTTCATTTTTATCGTGCAGCTGTTCAAAAAGTTTGTACAGGGTTTTATTTTGTTCCAGTTCGTTCAGTACTTTTTTCATGATGCTGCTGGTACGTGTATCGGGTGCCAGTTTAATACCCACGCCATCGTCTTCAATCCAGTCGGGGAAGTCGGGCGCAAACAAACGGAACTCGCCATTCTTTCCATCGAGGCCTAATAAAACACCCTTCACCGGTTCTTCGCCTGCAATAAAACATTCAATGGCGGCACCATCGCGGAACATATTCGCTTCAGGGGGAAATGCCAATTTGAAAGCGATCTCCGGGTAATCGGCATAGCCAAAATTCTTTTTGGTAACAATGATGGGGTGGAGGGCAAGTCCTTCGGCTTTGAGTTGCTTTAAGGTATGCTGCTGATCTAATTGGTAGCGGTTGGACTGCTCTTTCTCTTCCAGTTCGACACACTGCAGTAATTTTTGGATATGGGGGTGCATGGATGCAAGATAAAATATTATGTTGTACGGGTGAAGGGTGGGGCTGTTTGTGTTTTGTGGTGTATGGCTGCAAAGTCTACTCATACAACAGGCATACCCGATGTGGTTAATTGTATTAATACCCGGGGCAGGAGCCTGCTGTTCATTGAGATTGTAAAAAGGCTAAGGGGTGATCCGCAACCACAACTGTAACAGTCTGCAAATTTGCTTACTGTAAATATTCAAAACTTCCGGCTATTCGTAGTGGGATAACCTCAATTTTTATGTTGTTTACTGAGCAGCATCTCTGCAGCTGCTGGGCTCTAACGGTTGCTTTAGGGCAGCAGTGTTTTTCATTTTTGAATGATGCCTTCAATTTTAAGCGTCCACACATACTCACAGGGCCTGCTTGCGGGCAGCTGCACCGTAAGCCCGCTATCTGTTTGCGAAAAGCTGAGCGGCTTTGCCACACCAGCCATGGATACCGCAGTTACCTTGCCTGCATTGGTGCCGAGGCAACTGATCACCACCTGGCTGCCGGGCCATTGCGTTAAGAAGGCATAGAGTGCGGTACCTTTTTTAGTAAACCGGATACTGTTTTCAGCATCCCTTACCCAGGCCCTTGATCCATAAATGCCTTCGCCGTTTATATCCAGCCATTGCCCCACACCAAGCAATATTTCCTGTTGCTCCGCAGGAATGGTGCCGTCGCTGCAGGGTGATATATTGAGCATATAATTTCCGTTACGGGATACATTATCCACCAGCCGTTTTACAATGGTGCCTGCATTGGTGAGCTTCATGCCTTCCACATACCCAAATTTTTCTCCAATGGGGTCATCCACCTGCCATATATAATCTGTCATTTCTTTGGGTGCCCGTCCCTGGCGTTCAAAATCCCTGATGCTGCCGGCAAGGTAGGCATCGCTCTTGGTGCTGATGGTAACATCTTTCTTCCATTTGCGGGCGCTGTTATAGTAATAGGCGGCAAAACGAAGTTTCACCGAGTCGAGGGCACGGCTGTTAACACCGTTATCAAACCAAAACATATCAGGTTTGTATTTATCCACCAGCTCCTCGCACCGGGCCAGCCATTCTTCCTGGAAGGCGGCCGACTGGGGTGCTTTTTTCTGGTCTTCCATGACCTCTTCACCATTAGCCGCGTTTTTACGTTGAGGAGGCAATTGGGGCGGGCCATAAAAATCGGCATAGCGGGGGTCAAACAGGTCGGTAGCTGTTTTAACTGCGGGTACATAAAATCCCAGTGTTCCATCCTGTGGTTGGATACCCCGAATTTTAATCCTTCCTTTCGAACGGCGGCCGACAGCTCACCAATAAAATCAATACGCGGTCCCATTTCTTTGGCATTCCAATGGGTGAGTTTGCTTTCGTACATGGCAAATCCATCATGATGTTCTGCCGTAGGCACAATATATTTTGCACCTGATTTTTTAAACAACACTGCCCAGGCGGCGGCATCAAATTTTTTCATTGTAAACAGGGGAATGAAATCTTTGTAACCAAAAGAATCCACTGGTCCAAAATGTTCAGTATGCCATTTTTGTACACCGCTATTGCTGTACATGTGGCGTGGATACCATTCACTGGCATGGGCCGGAACGGTATATACACCGTAATGAATAAAGATGCCAAACTTACCATCCAGGAACCATGGGGGTGTGCTGTAATTTTTTTTGATCGATTCCCAGTCGGCTGTAAAAGGTCCCTTTGGGGAAGGGTTGGCCCTGTTCCCGGGTAAAGAAATGGTAACCCTTGAAGGGGTGGGCTGCACGGCAAGCACCCGTTGCTGCGTGCTGTCCTGGGCCTGTACCATGGTACATCCCAGCAACAGAACGGTAAGTACCGGACAATTCAATTGCATAGATCAGGTTTTTAGCAAGCCAGAAATAAGTGCATACGAAAACAGTAAAAGCGGATACTGTAAAGATAGAATCCCAAAAAGCTGTACTGTTATGCAGCATCCTGTAAGGCCCTTGCGAAAGCGATAGTGAGTGAGGTATACTGTTGGTTGTGTATGCAGGGGATGAGGTTTATTTACTGCCGGCTGGTTGTTATCGCCAGCGTTGCATATCTGCGCCCCTTGATTTTTACCACGGAGGTGCACAGCGGATTTCACAACGATACACAAAGATTGAAAACATCCGTAAACTTCGTGTGACTTTATGGAATTACATCACTTACCCGTTTCAAACGCACCTAAATCAGGCGCCTTGCCATTAAAAGGAAAACCAATTTTCTTTCCTTTATCAACAAACTGGCTGCTGACTTGTAATTGCATGAAACCGGTATTAGGTAAACTGCCATCTGCTTTGCGCGGGGCCGTTAATAATTTTTCATCCAGGCTGATGAAATCTGATTCGGCCGCCTGCAGGTTCAGATCAAAATAATTATTGCTGGTGGTGCATTTGCTGATATCCAGTTGCTGTGTTTCCCTTGCGCCTTTATATCCGAGGTTATTGTACATCACATGACCAAAACCCGGCACATCCTGAATGGTATCTTTCAGCCGGTTGAGCAGATTATAATTGCAGCTGTTGCGGTATGCCGAATTGTTATACCAGTTGTTACCACCTGTATGGTGATTGGCATAAAAACCATTGGCCTTATTGCGAACGGCCAGGCAAAACTGAATGGTGTTTACAGGAATGGGATCGGGTATTTCGGCGCCCACTTTTTTTAGTCCGTACCCGCCGCATTTAAAACCGTTGCCATCACCTTCACTGGTAAAATCTTTATTAAAGCCATTGTAAAAAGCCCAGCAATGATCAAAGGTGGTGGCTTCGGAAGCATTGATCAGGTCAAAACCATCATCACTGTTGAACCATGCCCTGCAACCACGGAAGATATTATTCTTGCTGCCAGCCCTCGGGTGACAGCCAAAACCATCGGTATTACCTCCACGGCCATTCTCCGAAAAATAATCCCAGTTATTATAAGCATCGCAATTGAGAATAAGATTATCGGAACCTGCAAGCAAATAAAAACCAATGGCCATACCATCGTGCATCACCAGCTGTTCGTAAATATTATTGCTGCCGTGGTTTTCAAAACACTCCGACTGTGTATGCCCTTTGATGGTTACCTGCACACCGGTTACCTCAAAACCTTTTAAATGAATATAAGAACCGGGTACATAGAACGCAGCCACACGCAGCCCTTCAGGTTTTACAGCAGCATAATTGAATACAGGTATTTCGCCGGGGTAATTGATATAGCTGATATATTTTCCGGCCACGCCGCTTTTATCCAGGTAAGTTACGCAGGCATACCCTCTTTCTTTTTTGGCAATTTGCGCTTCGGTCATTTCGTAAGTGCCCCCGCGCAGGTATACGGTATCACCGGGCTGCACAACAGATTGCGCTTTTTGTATGGTGGCAAAGGGACTGTCTTTTGTCCCGGCATTGACATCATTGCCATTTACGGCCACGTAATAATTGTTGGCCAGTGCCGCACTTAACTGAATGGTGATTGCAAAGAGGAGCGTGGTGATTTTTTTCATACAGCTGTAATAAGATGGTAAGCTAAAGTAAGCCTTCGTTTAAATGCACCGTCCTGCTGTATGGGGTTATGACAAGGAAGCGACCAATGTTGTACTGGTTGCCCAAAGAGAATATCCGCCGCTTTGCAATTTCTCAGAAAGTTGTTGTAACAAACCACTTTGCAATTTTCTGCCAAACCACACCGTCCTGGAATGCCCAGAAAAGATGGTTAATGATTAAAACAATTACGATGGTCAATAACGGTTTTATGTTTGCCCGCTTTCTTACATCATTCAATAAAAGAAGTACGGCAATGGTTTCCGAAAGATAATAAATGGCTGAAACCGCAACCGGAAAAGGAACGCCACCAAAAATGATCAGTGCCCGGCCAAGCCCAGGGCCAATCATCAATAAGGATGTTCCGATCATATACCGCATATGAGCATCGGATTTATGGCGGTTAACCATTGCCAGTGTAAAGAATAACCCAAAGATGAAAATGGTGGGTATATCCAGTGATAACTGGCCAAGCACACTGCTTTCGGGCCTGGTTGCAATTTCACGGTAGTACACCATTTTTGTGACCGTGAAAATTGAATAGCAAACAAGGGGCGCCAGCACATAACCGGCTTTACCCAATGTGCGGTGAATCTTCGTTTTACCGTATTTTATTAAGAACGGCTGCACAATTAACATGGCAAACCAGCTCATCAGCATGATCCCATGAAAGTGCTGCTCCCATCGGAACCCTTTAAAGGAGGGAAAAAACATTGTGTAGGTTTTATGAAAACCTACAATGGCGCAAAGCCAGATCCCAATGAACAAATACCCAATGTTGTTTTGGAGTTTGTCGGTTTTTGTAATAGCAGGCATACAGTTAGTATTAGGTTAAGGTAATGGTTTGAAAAGAAAAAAAACAGAGAGAGACCAGGCTTACAGCCGGCTTTAAGGGTATTGCACCCCGTTTGCAAAGTTGTTGATGCTGAAGATAAGCATTAAAATACAAACCAGCTACCTGCAGCAGTAAATTGGTTGCTTCACGCTCCTATGTAACAAAAGTGACCGGCATATTAACAACGATGCATGACTTTGCACACAAAAACAGTAAAATGGATACAATGGGAAAGATCATATTCGGCATTGTGCTGTTGCACCTGCTGGCTGGTTTTGCTTACATCGCCTATAAACTGAAAGGAAAATCATAAATTTTTGTGCTGTAAAAACAAAGCAGGTTATTTTATCTGGCAAGTCCTTTTATCCATTTTATACAATCAGCCGGTTCAACAATACTCCAGGAATGCGGGTGCCTTGTTCCGTCAACACGGTATCCTTTGCCAATGGCCGGTATAAATTCAATTGTCTTACTGCCATTCATCATCAAAAAATTAGCAAGGGCCGATAGGTTGGCGGCATTGATATGGTAATAATCGCGGTGTTTGTATTTTAAATTCCATACAATATCCGGGTCTGCATAAAGCCTTACAGGCACATCAACCAGGTATTTTGCATTGCCCCCGTCCGCCTGCGTACGGCAGAAAACAGAGCCTGCAATATATCGCTCCGGCACCTGTGCCGGAGAACCACCATACAGCTGATGATAATAGTCTAGCAAAAAATGGTCTTCTGCCAGTGCAGGTTTGATGCTTTCAGATATGAGGTCGGGGCGCTTTTCATAAAGCGCTATCGCTTCTTTTGCGGCGTTATACAAATCGGTTTCATCCACTGGCGGGTCAACACCAACCACACCCATTGGCTGTATGCTTGTTTTATATTGGGGATTACGCGACATTTCGGTGTACTGCAGGGCATTGCAGCCGCCCAGGGAAAGTCCGCTTAAAACAAATTTGTCCTTCGGTACTTTGTATTTTGCCATGACGGCTTCAAATACCGTATTCAAAAAATTAAAAGCCGCAGTATCGCTTTCCAGTGATTTATTATAATTAATAGACAACACCACACTCAGCACATTGTTATGATAACATTGCTGTACCAGCTGTTTGTTGGCGCTGATCACATTTGCTGCACTTTCACCAGTGGAAGGCAGCAGTACCAGCACCGCTTTAATGGCTCCCTTCGGTGCAATGGAATAATAAAAAAGTTCAGGGGAGTGGCTGCCGGTATAAAAATCCACAGGGTCTTTTAAGGATACAATGTTGTTCTGAAGTAATTGCAAATAGGGCGGATCTAAATTTAAAAATTCACCGTCAACAAAATTACCAGCCATTTTTCCGCCATTGCGCAATAATATTTTTCCGGGTCCATGTAAAAAACCTTCCCTGAAATAACCATCCAGGCTGCCATAATTTTCAATCACGTATTTTCCCCGCCCGTTGGGTTTCCCGTTTTTCATTTGCCCGTTGTACAATGCGGCGGGCTGCCTGTTATTGAACCAGCGCAATGTGCCGGCGCCATTGGCAAAACCATTTTTGCAACCGCCATTCCATGTAACACTGTCGCCCGGCTCATAATTTTCATCCCATACCCGGCAATGGGTTTGTTCATCTGTAATGTATCGTCCTGCTGTAACTTGTGCAAAGCCACTAAAACAAGAGGAAATAAGAAAAGAGAGCAGTATTTTTTTCATGATGGGAGAGTAATGTGTATTGCCTGCGGTACAGTTTGTATAAAATGTAATCAAAGCTACACAGGAATACTTATTTTAATGAGCAGGGCCGGGCTGGTTCTTCAATCAAAATAAAAAGTGCTGCAACATATTTGTGCAGCACTTTTCAGAAAATAGTTTTAGTTTCTTGTATCGCTCACCATCTTAATCACAAAATCCTTTGGTGGTACGGCGCCTTTTAAATTGCTTACAAAATAATCCCACCTGCGGCGCATCATGTAATTGCCATCGGCCGCATAACCATGGCGGGCATTGGGTATTACCAGCATGTCGAAACTTTTGTTGGCTTTTATCAATGCGTCGGCCACCAGGTAAGTATTATAAGGCGGTACATTATCATCCAGCCCGCCGTGTACCAGCATTAATTTTCCTTTGAGGTTTTTGGCATTGGTGGGATTGGCCTGCTTTTCATAATTGTCTTTATCCATTAAACCAATATAACGTTCGCCCCAGTCGTCTTCGTAGTTGCGGTTCTCATGGTTACCCGATTCGGAGATGCCCACTTTATAAAAATCAGGATAGTTGAACATGGCAGCGCCGGTTGCATAACCACCACCGCTATGTCCCCAAACGCCCACATTATTCAAATCCATATAAGGATAACGCTGCGCCATCTGTTTTAAACCATTGATCTGGTCGGGCAACGTATTCTCATACATATTGCCGTAACAGATATCATGGAAAGATTTGGAGCGGTTGGGGTTGCAGCTTCCTTCAAGTGTGAACACGATAAAGCCCAGTTCGGCCAGCGCCTGGTGATCCTGCCTGCTGGTGGCTATAAAATCCCATGAGCTGATACTGCCGCCCTGCGGACCGGGATAGATATAATTGATAACGGGATATTTTTTATTGGGATCGAGGTTGGATGGCACGTACATGATACCATACAGGTCCCAGTTATTGTTTACAGATTTTACCGTAAAAGGAATGGGCGCTTTCCAGCCGGCAGCAGTAAGCCTGCTGATATCGGCTCTCTCCAGTACTTTGATCAGCTTGCCTTTCATATCACGCAGTTCGGCCACATTGGGTACTGCGGTTTGCGAATAATTATCCACCAGGTAATTCCCATCAGGAGAAATATCCACGCGGTGGTTGCCATCGCCGGGGGTTAACAGCGTAATATTCTTTCCTGCAAAATCAACCTTGTACAAATAATTATGGTAGGGGTTGCGGCCGGCTTCCTTGCCATTGGCTTCAAAATAAATGGTGCGGTTCTTTGCATCCAGTTTGATAAGTCTTGTAACCACAAAATCACCTTTGGTAATTTGATTTTTCACTTTACCGGTAGTGGCGTCATACAAATACAAATGGCCCCAGTTATCGCGTTCGCTGTACCAGATGAATTCATTTGTTTCGGGTAAATACTTCCAGTTTACTGCGCCCTGGCCGCTTTCGTATTGTGTGGCTACGGTTTCTTCCATCACCACACGCACATCGCCGGTGGCGGCATCTGCAATTTTAAGTGTGGCTTTTTTATGATCCCGGGGCGTGGATACAAAGGCAAGGGTTTTAGCATCGGCGCTCCATTCATTGTCATCAAAGCTGCCGTTGCAGGCAATATCATCACAGAGTGTTCCCCTTCTGTCGTCGGCAGGGGTTTTTAAGCGCACCATCTTACCGGTTTCCACATCAATAATGATGCGGTGTATTTTAATGATCTCCTTATCAGTTGGCAAAGGATATTTCCATTGCTGCAGTTCGGGCGAACCCACTTTTGTTTTTACCAGGTACATATCATTTACCGCACGCTGGTCTTGCTGGAAGGTGGATATTTTTTTTGAATCGGGCGACCATAATACAATGGGGCGATCGCTGTGTTTCCATCCCGCATTATCGGTGGCATAACCAAAGTCTTTCACCCCATCAGTAGTGAGGGCGGTTTCCTTACCACTGGCCTTATCACGCAGCCACAGGTTCCAGTCTTTTATAAAAACAGCCTTGGTACCATCGGGAGACAGCACTTCATCACGGTTACCGCGGGCGGGCTTGGGTTCGGTATAGGAGGGCAGCAGCGATTTAAGCTCGGTCGCACTTATGGTTTTACCGTCCTTAGGATTTACCAGCACGTATTCGCTGCCGGTGGCCGTTAGTACCTTGTACCAAAATCTTCCATCGGACAGCCAGTTGGGTGATACATTACCACGGTCGATGTATTTGGCAAGGTTACCGCCCAGCATATTGGCGGCGTTCTGGTAATCCTGTGCGGTATATACCTGTTGTGCACCGGCATTATAAATGCCTGCAGCGGCAATAACAAGGGCCGCTTTAAAATATTTCAGCATAGTGTTTAGTTAAGAAAATGAAGGTACATAAACTGCGGGATTTTGCACTTTCATATAATTTCTCTATTTTAATCGCGGTTTTGAACAGCGGTGTAAGACAGACTCACAAAAACGATTGCCATGTCATTTGTTTCAACTATTGATGCTGCCACTATTCAGCAGTGGGTTGCCGCCAAACTGGAACCCGCCGCAGTGGAAAAAGAACTGCAGTTAAAAGGCTTTGATGAAGCCGCCATTGCCACCCATGTAAAGGAATTTAAAAAAGCACGCAATGCAAAACGGCTTGCTGCCGGTATGGTATACATGGCCGTGGGTGCCTTTTTAGGTTTCACCAGCACCATGCTCACCATAATCAATCCTGTGCCCGAACTGTACAATTATATTTTGTACGGGCTCACCTCTGTTGCCATCCTGGTCATCTTCTGGGGGCTGTATCTTGTATTTGAATAACAGCGGCGCACAGCCGTATATTGCCACCCGGTATTTATTTAACCCGGGGCAGTATTTTATTGCTTCTGCACAGCAGTATAACTGATAATTCTCATTTCTGGGGTTAATCTCTGTCATGTTGCCAAATAAAAGCAGCGGCTAACTTGCTGCTTGAAATTAATATCTATCAAACCAATCTTTTAGCAACATGAAACAGGAATACTGGATAAACGTTAAGCATGTGGACAACAGGCTTGTCATCTTCCTCAACGGCGAAACCGTTTGGGACAGCGGTATCGTACACGGTGACCCTGCCATTGACAAATACATCAATATTACCGACATGCTTTCTGCACATCCCGAGCACAGCAGCGAACTGATCTTTGAAGGCTTTAACGATTCTTACACCACCAATGATGAGGATGGCGAATTCAACCCATGGCATTTCAGCTACCGGGTGTTCAGGCGCATCATTAACGAAGAAGAAGTAATTGAGAAAGACATTTTGGTGCCCTATAATGAAAAACATTTGTCGAACCCCAATATCAAGGCAATTGAAAACACATACCAGATTGTTTTGAAGGACGGTTTGTATAAAGTAGTGTCAAACTCTTTATCACAAAATTTTTACAAGTAGCAAACCGCTACTGTTGTTTTGGTTTGAGCGGTTGCCTGTAATATGAAAATTGTGCGTTAAATTTTCTCATTTGTGTGGGATGCTGTGTATAAATGCGAGGGTGCTTTTATATGCAGCATCCCTTTTTAAGTTCAGTCTAAAACCTGTGTTATGCACAAAATAACTCCCTTTTTATGGTTTGATGGCAACGCGTATGAAGCTGCGCAGTTTTATACTTCTGTCTTCAAAAACTCAAAAATAACCAGCACCATACCTTCTCCCGAAGAAAAAGTAATGACCGTTACTTTTGAGCTGGACGGGCAGGAATTTATTGCACTCAATGGAGGGCCCATGTTCAGTTTCAATGAAGCCATTTCTTTTTTTATTGCCTGCGACACGCAGGAAGAAATCAATGAAAAATGGGAGCAGCTTACTGCCGGTGGCGGTAAAGAAGGCATGTGTGGCTGGCTCACTGATAAATATGGTATATCCTGGCAGGTGGCGCCACCAAAACTGGGTGAGTTGCTGGCCGATAAAGACCTTGCAAAAGCTGAAAGCGTGATGCAGGCCATGATGCAAATGAAAAAGATCATTATTGCCGACCTGGAGAAGGCTTATGAAACGCCCGCACTTTCGGTGAAATAAGCGCTGCATTGTATTTTTACATTTTACAACAACAGCAAACTGTTCATGAACACCATTTTTTCCTGCAGCAAAATCAGCATTGCAAATACCAGCGACTGCCCAGCCATTACCGCGTTGCTCAACAGTGCCTACCGCGGCGAGAGCTCACAACGGGGCTGGACCACTGAAGCGCATTTGATTGCCGGCAATGTGCGGAGTGAGGAAGCAGATGTGCTGCAGGTAATGGAAAAAACCGGCAGTGTATTCTTAAAATATACAGGCGATACTGGTTTCATCACCGGCTGCGTGAACCTGCAATTGCACAGTAATAAATTATACCTCGGTATGTTCAGCGTATCACCGGTATTGCAGGGCGGAGGTGTGGGAAAAAAATTATTACAGGCAGCGGAAGAATATGCAATCAGTGTTAACTGCAGTATCATCTATATGTCCGTCATCAGCCTGCGCAGCGAACTTATTGGCTGGTACCAGCGCCATGGTTATAAAGATACCGGCGAAAGGATCCCTTTTCATGAAGATGGTAAATCGGGTAAACACCTGCAGCCGCTGGAGTTTATGGTAATGGAGAAATACTTGCAATAATCTTTACCTTGCCTTACATAAGTTAAAGCCCCGTTTTCATGCCTGCAGATTTTTCATTCATCAACTGGATACTCATTTTCACCGCAGCATTCATCATTGGCCTGTCAAAAGCAGGTTTGAAGGGTATTGACATGATGAACGTGACCATTATGGCCATTGTATTTGGCGGCAAGGCATCCACGGGTATTGTACTGCCACTGCTTTGCGTGGCCGATATCATGGCGGTTTGGTATTATAACCGTCATGCGCAATGGCCGCATTTTTGGAAACTGCTGCCCTGGATGGCAGCGGGCATTTTGATCGGTGTATTTACAGGAAAGGATATTGATGAAGCATTGTTCAGAAAGATCATGGCCATCATCATTGTACTCACCGTTATCATTATGCTGTGGCTGGAGCTGCGTAAAACACCATTGGTACCACATAATATTTTTTTGTCGGCAGGGCTGGGACTGGTTTCAGGCTTTACCACCATGCTGGGCAATCTCGCCGGTGCTTTTTCCAATATTTATTTTCTGGCCATGCGCATGGTAAAGAATGATTTTATTGGTACGGCGGCCTGGCTGTTCCTCGTCATCAATTTATTTAAACTGCCCTTCCAGGTATTTTACTGGAAGAATATCACCGCAGCTTCCTTAAAAACCGATCTTATTCTTTTACCGGCCATGCTGCTGGGATTTGGGCTGGGCATACGGCTCGTGTCCAAAATAAAAGACGAAGGTTACCGAAGGGTGATACTGCTGCTCACACTTGCCGGTGCCGTGGTTATTTTTTTAAAGTAACAGTTATGGCGCCGGCTTTACCGAAAGCATGATTGTTGAAACGGTATCCCAGTATTTGCTGAAGGTACCGGTTTCTGCTGTGTATGTAAGCACATACAAGATGCCTTTTAATACGGCCACCTGCTGGTAAATGCGTATATAATAAGTGTTATCACCACTTTTTTGGGTGGTGGTAAAATCAATACATAAAGCATCGGTACCATTCCATTTTTTATAGCTGGAGGCCAGCAGTTTGAAATCGGGCATCTGGCTTTTCAGCGATTCTTTCAAATTAGCTTCTTCATCCTTGATATTGAAATTGGGAACGTTTAAATCCTTTGCTATGCAGTTGATGTTCTCTTTAAAATTGTCATTCTCATTCTCAGGCTTGCTGGTTACAAAAAAGCGGGTTTGCGTGCCTGGTAATTTCAGGGTCCAGTTTTCAGGATACTGGTAGGTGAAATGAAACAGGCTGTCTTCCTGCGTAAGCCATTTTGTATTGCCGGTTTGCGCCTGTAACACAGCGGCAATGAGCAGGCAGGTAAACAGGGTGATGATATTTTTCATTTTGCTTTTTTTAAAACATAAAATTAATACTGTCCCGGTTCATATTCTTTATTTCTTGGCACAATATGATAATAAGTATTGGTAATCTTCCGGCCGTTTTGCAGTTCCATTTCGGCCACCACGTAATACCCATAAATAAAATCCAAAAGCGGTTCTTTCGTCAGCAGTTCGGCCTGGTAACCAAAAGCACGTGGCTCAAATACCAGCGAGCTGTAAATGCTGATGCCATTCACCACTTCAACGGGTGTTGTTTTAAAGCGGCCAAATACTTTGTATGTAATGGACTTAAAAAGCGGGGGTGTGCCATTGCCATGGTACACCAGGCTTACCAGCAAACCCTTTTCATTATTGCCCGAAGGCATGCTCTTTAAATAAATATCTTTTGCATTTACATCGGCGCCGTTGCCGGCAGCATTGCCCAGTTTGATGCGGCCTTCCTTTATTACCAGCAAACGTTTTACAAACAGGCGGTGATAATTAAAGCTCAGCCATCCGTATCCGCCATTACCCCAGTCTTTACCCCAGCTGTTTTTAATAATAAATCCGCTGTTGTCGTATCCAATGATGCTTACCGCATGACCATCCCTGAACAGGGTATCGTCGTAGCCGTTATAACCGCTGTAATTTACTTTGCCATCCAGCACATCATCTTCCAGCCGTGGATTGAGTTTCTTCGCTTCGGCATACGTGAGTTTTTTTCCATTGATGATAAAACGCATAAAAGCATCGGGGTCCATTTTTAACAGCGGGTTGCCCCTGTGTGCCGACCAGTATTCGCTTTTAATAAAATAAGACACCGGAATATTTTTAACACCATTGTCCAGTTGTTTTTTGATAAACTCCACATCCCTTGCCTCAGCAAAAGTTTTATAGGTGCAGTAATTTTTATCGAGCGTGTAAGTAAAAGTGCGTTCGCCCAGCACATCATCCACCGTGCTGCCGCTGATATCGGCGGTATAGGCCCCAAAACTGTTACTGGCATTTTGCCAAAAACCCAAATAGGGGTTGTAGGGCATCTGGTCTTCCCGCACAATACCACGGTCGTTCAGTATTTGTATATAATCGGCAAAAGTGGCGCCCTCGCTGTAGGCATTGGCCGAGTCTTTATTGTACACAACAGCCTTGGCAAGTGCATAAGCATGCTGCTCACTCAGGTCGTTGGGAAAACCCGGCAGCACTTCCATGGCGCTCAGCAATGAAAACGCAGAGCAGGTGCCGCGGTTATACTGGCTTTTAACCGGGCTTTGATAGTTGATATAATTTACCTGGGATTTTGCTGCAGATACTGAAAGGCATAACAGTATGAGTATATATTTCATGAACATATTTTTAACTAAGCTAAGCAATCCCTCCGTGCAGCGGCATACCCATGGACTGGTATTTTTAACTTATGTTTTGTTCGCGGCTGACGAAAATCATGGCCGGTGCGGCATTTTATTGGGTACTTTGTATCATGGCCATTTTAAAAAAATGCAGTGTTTTTTTTCTTGCAGCAGTATACCTGCTGCCGGCCAGGCCTGTAACAGAATTTTTAAAACTGCCGCAACTGGTACAGCATTATTTTGAGTACCGGCACCAAAACCACAACAGCAGTTTTTCCGCTTTTTTGGTACAGCATTACTTAAAAGAAGATGGTACCGATAAGGATGCTGCAGAAGACAGCCGCCTGCCGTTTAAAAGCAGTGAACAAATACTTACCAGCGGTTTTGTTTCATTATACCCGCCTCAGCCCGTAACAATTACCCCCGCAGTAATATTTGCTACCGAAAAAAAATATACACATCGCAATAATGACCGGTTGCCGGTTAAATATCCTGATGCAATATGGCAGCCTCCCCGCCATTGCTGAAAAAAATGACTTTTTCTATTTTTTAAAAATTAAACTTTCAGCAATGAATACAACACATCTTCATATGCTGCTGAATCATTTTCCTGTAATAGGTACTCTGATTGGCAGTATGCTGCTGCTATGGGGCATATTGCGCAGGCAGCAACAGCAAAGCAATGCAGGAGCGGTGATACTGGTATTGATGGCCATTATTGCCGTGCCTGTTTTTTAACAGGAGAACCTGCGGAAGAAACCGTGGAAGAACTTCCCGGCGTTTCTGAAAAAATGATCTCGCTGCATGAAAATGCCGCCACACTTGCTTTTTGGTTACTGGGCGTTACCGGAATGCTTTCATTGTCCGCAGTATTAGCAGGCATCAGAAAAAAGAGTGTGACAAATACACTTTTTATTGTGAGCTTTATACTGTCTGCCCTCAGCTTTGCTGCTATGGCACGTACCGGATATTATGGCGGACAAATAAGGCATACAGAATTAAGCAGTACTGGCGTTAACCCCGCAAATGAAAAAAGCAACGATGCAGGCACCAGTACAGGGGAGGGTTCAAAACAAAAAGAAAAAGATGAAGATTAATCATTAAATAAACAGCGGCAGCATAAGCTGCCGCTGTTTTTAACTGTAATTATGAATACAATTAATCCATACAAAGGACTCACTGAAGACGAAGTGATCAAAAGCCGCAGCAGCAATGGCAGCAACGTGATTGGCACCAAGGAAGAGCGTGTTTTTCTGAATGTGCTGAAGGAAGTGGTAACAGAGCCCATGTTCATACTCCTCATTGCGGCCTGCACCATTTATTTTGCCGTGGGCGAATACCGCGAGGGTATTATCATGCTCATCTCTATTTTTATAGTGGCAGGCATTTCTTTTTTCCAGGATTACCGCAGCCGCAACGCCATACAGGCTTTACATAAACTTTCGGCTGCAAAAGCTACTGTTATCCGCGATGGCAAAATTGTAAAGATAGATACCGGCGAGATTGTGGCGAACGATATTTTAAAAATTGAGGAAGGGGAGATCATTGCCGCAGACGGCATCATTCTTTCCGCCAACGATTTTTCGGCCAACGAGTCCATACTCACCGGCGAATCGTTTGCCGTGCATAAAAACTCCGATAACAGCGAAGTGTACCGTGGCACACTGGCCAATAGCGGCAGTGCATTGGTAAGGGTGACGGCCGTTGGTGTGGCTACTAAATTTGGTAAGATCGGACTTTCCCTGCAGGAGATCACTGTAATTAAAACACCGCTGCAGCAGCAGATCGGTTCCTTTGTAAAGAAAATGGTGTGGGCAGGTGCCGCCGCATTTTTAATTGTGGTGGGATATAACTACTATCATTCGGGCAACCTGGTGCAGTCTTTTTTACAGGGGCTTACACTTGCCATGAGTATTTTGCCCGAAGAGATCCCTGTTGCATTCAGCACTTTCCAGGCGCTGGGCGCATTTCGTTTGCTAAAAAATAATATCGTTGTAAAACAACCGCAGTATGTGGAAACACTTGGTTCCGCCACAGTGATATGTACCGATAAAACCGGCACACTCACCCAAAATAAAATGAGCATTGCTTATTTGTACGACGCGGTTACAGAAAAATCAACCCCCGTAACAGAAGGTATGCAGGTGCCGCAGCAGCTTTTGGAATTTGCCATGTGGAGCAGCGAAACCAGTCCGTTTGACCCCATGGAAAAAGCCATTCATGCCTTATATGAAAAAAATGCGGCAACAGACAAACGGCCGCTCTTTGAACAGGTGCACGAATACCCGGTAGGAGGCAAACCGCCGATGATGACACATATTTTCCGTGATCAAAATGGCAATACTGTGATTGCTGCAAAAGGTGCACCTGAAGCCATTTTAATGCAGAGCAATTTGCCTGCAGATAAATTAAAGATCATAGAAAATCAATCGGCCGCTTATGCGCAACAGGGTTACCGTGTGCTGGGTGTGGGCAAGGCACAATGGACCGAAACGGAGTGGCCACTCACACAGCATGAATTTGTATTTGAATTTTTAGGTCTTATTGCCTTTCACGATCCTCCAAAAGAAAACAGCAGGCAAACCATTGAAACATTCAGTAAGGCGGGCATCACCGTTAAAATGATAACCGGGGATTATGCCGATACTGCAGTTGCCATTGCTGCACAAACAGGCTTGCCGCACAATGGCAGCATACTCACCGGTAAGCAAGTGATGGAACTGGACGAAAAGGAATTGCAGGAACGCATTAAACCGGTGAACATTTTTGCACGCATGTTCCCCGAGGCAAAACTGAAAGTGATCAATGCGTTTAAAGCAAATGGCGAAGTGGTGGCCATGACGGGTGATGGTGTGAACGATGCCCCTGCATTAAAAGCCGCACATATTGGTATTGCCATGGGCCAGCGGGGCAGCGAAGTGGCCAAAAACGCGGCAGCGCTTGTTTTAACCGATGATGACCTTGCACACATGACCGATGCGGTGGCACTGGGAAGAAAGATATACGACAACCTGAAAAAAGCCATCCAGTACATCGTATCCATTCATATTCCCATTATACTCATCGTTACACTGCCCTTGCTGCTGGCCTGGAAATTTACCGATATTTTTTCACCGGTGCATGTGATCTTTCTTGAACTCATCATGGGGCCCACCTGTTCCATCATTTTCGAAAACGAACCCATAGAGCCCGGCACCATGCTGCGGCCTCCAAGACAGCTCATCAATACATTCTTAACTTTCCGGCAATTGCTCATCAGTATTTTCCAGGGACTGGCCATTACTGCGGGATGCCTCGGTATTGGATACTATTACATGCAAAGGGGAGAAGACAATGATATGGTGCGTACCGTTATTTTCATCACACTGCTGTTCAGCAATATTTTTCTTACACTGGTGAACCGTTCTTTCCGTTACAGCATATTCACCACCATCCGGTATAAAAATCCGCTGGTGTTGCTTATCATCTTCATCACACTGCTGCTGATTGCCGCAATATTGTATGTTCCCTTTGTAAAAGAATTATTCAGGATGGATAATGTGCAGTACACCGATATTGGTTACTGCATTATTACCGGCATTATTGCCACCTGCTGGATGGAGATCATAAAAATATTCCGCAGGTAATTATTACCACACATTAAAATGCCGGTATGTACACCGGCATTTTTCCATAAAAGACAAAAAGCTTCCACTATGCGGAAACGGCTGCAGTATGCCAAAACATAACACCCTAGTTTTCAGCGCATATCCATATTGGCACAGTAATCGCAAATGGTGGACAGTAATTTTCCGGCCCTTTTAAAACTTTGTGCAGTTATATACCGGCAAAAATATCACTTTGGAATGCCTGATTTATAGAGTGTGTAAATCAGGCAATCATAAAGAAAAAAGTGCAGCCTGGTATTATAAGTTAACAAAGGCACAGTTGCCTTGTTAGCATTGTCACAAACGGTTCCGCAAAGCAAAACCAGATCCTAAACCGGTTCAATTATTTATGAAAAACTAAAGATGTTCAATTTCAGGGAAACTATTTATTCCATTTTCCGAAAAACTAATTAACCATCCAGATTCAGAAAAGCTATTTGTTCAGGCTTGAGATAAAGGGACTGCCGTAACAGGCGGTCCTTTTTTTTATCAGTAACAGGGCTGCTGTAAATCAGTAACACTCTGTCATTATTGGTTTAATTTTACCCATAATTAATTTTTTACCATGATCCTTACTGTAACACTCAATCCCTGTATCGACAAAAGTTCTGTTGCCGAAAAATTAAAACCCGAAAGCAAGCTGCGCTGTTCTGAAGTGGTGAATGAACCCGGTGGCGGCGGCATCAATGTAAGCAAGGCCCTCCAAAAACTGGAAACAGCCTCTGTGGCATTGTTTCCCGCGGGCGGACATAACGGCAATATGCTTTGCTCTCTCTTGCGGGAAGCCAGTATTATTTTTCATGCAGTAGATACAAAAGTGGAAACGAGGGAAAACTGGGTGGTACTGGAACATTCCACCAATAACCAGTTTCGTTTTACCTTTCCCGGCAGGGCCGTGCAGGAAGAAACCATCATCACACTGGTGGACCAGGTAAGAAATTTTTCACCTTCATTTGTAATTGCCAGCGGCAGTTTACCACCGGGTTTGCCCGATTATTTTTATGGCCTTATTGTTAAGAATGCAAAATCGGTGGGTGCCCGCTGTATTGTTGATACCAGCGGACCAGCCCTGCAGGCCCTCAAAGGCAAAGGAGCCTATCTTATAAAACCCAATATTGGCGAGCTGTGCAAGATGCTGGATATTGAATGGCTGGATAAGGAAGAAGTGCCGGCCGCGGCGCAACAGGCCATCCGCGATGGATTTGCCGAACTGATTGCCGTGAGTATGGGTCCCGAAGGTGCGTGGCTGATAAGTGCCGATGAAAAACATTTTGCAGTGGCCCCAAAAGTTGAAAAGAGAAGTACCGTGGGTGCGGGCGACAGTATGGTGGCGGGCATGACCTACATGCTGCAGCAAAACAGGCCACTGGAAGAAGTGATACGTTTTGGTGTTGCCTGCGGCAGCGCCGCCACTATGAACGAGGGCACACAACTGTTCAAAAAAGAAGATGCCGAAAGACTCTATGCATCCATGGAATAACCGTAAGATTACTTCAGCCTGGTAAAGTCAGAACCATTGAAGATCCTTGCCAGGTTCATATCGTTCGAACGCTTCCATTCATCCATTTTTGATTCGGATACTATGCGCCAGAAATTTTTCTTTTTCATTTCGGCATAATCGTATCCCTTAATAAACAGCCCTGTAATATTATTACGCTGCTTAAAGGAAATAACCACAGGTTTACCGGTCACTTCTTTGGATTCTACGTATTTCTCGATGAGTTCGGTTGTCATAACAATAGTGTTTGTATTTAAAAATTTGCCCCGGTAATGTACCGGGGCAATTCATTTTTTTTGAGCTCAATTACCAGCTTTTAGCGTAAGAAGAACGGGGCTTCGCAGGCCTGTCTTCTTTGGGTCTTGCTTCGGTAACCTTAATGGTGCGGCCATCAGCCACAGAACCATCCAGTTCTGCAATTGCCTTAGCAGCAGCTGCATTGTCCGGCATTTCCACAAAACCAAAGCCTTTGCTGCGTTGTGTGAATTTGTCGGTGATCACTTTGGCAGAAGCAACTTCGCCATACTCTGTAAAGAATTCTCTTAAGTCTTCATCTTCTACGTTGAAGCTTAAATTTGAAACATAAATGTTCATGTAAACATTATTGATAAATAAAAAATCTTGAGATGAGGCAGGTGTAAATGGAGAGGCTGTAATGAGGCAGTATAAATGCTTAACAAAAAGATCCTTCGCTTACAAAATGCGATAAACTCAAATTAACGGCGCAAAGATAGGCCTTTACAGCCAAACTGCCGCATTTATTTTTTATTGTATAGAAAAGCACCGTATTAAAAACGGGGCAGTTTATACCCGTTGTGATAAGCGGCTGCCATGTATTTTTTATTGATGGCTTTGTCTGTAAACCTTTCCTGTTCTTTATCCCAGTATAATTTTTGCCCGCTGCGGAAAGCGATATTACCCATCTGGCTTAACACCGCAATATCTGAGGCAGAGCGTATGGGGCACCTCAGCTCTTCCATTTTTTTACTGCGTACGACACTGAAGAAATTCTCCATGTGTTTATCCAGTCCCTTATCAACAGATGGCTTGCGTGCAACGGTCACTTTATTTTCGCTGCGGCTTTCTTCCATTACTTCCCATCCGCCACGGTCCAGTTCCAGTGTGCCGTTATTGCCAATAAATGCAATGCCGTGTTCTTTACGGAACAAACCATTTTCAATTCCAATGGCATGATCCCATAACAAATTGAATTTATCAAACTGGTACATCACACCCATGGTATCCGGTGCCTCTTGCGGTGAAGAAGGATCGGCAAAATTTCCTCCAATGGCGCTGATGGTTTTTGGAACGGTGGCATTCATGCCCATCAATGCATAATCGAGCAAATGCACGCCCCAGTCTGTCATCAGCCCGCCTGCATAATCCCAAAACCATCTCCATGTAAAATGAAAACGGTTGGCATTAAAAGGTCTTGTTTGTGCCGGGCCCAGCCAGGTGGTATAATCCACGCCTGCAGGAACGGCACTGTCGGGTACAAATGACAATGGTTTTTTCCAGCCCAGGTAACACCACACTTTTACGGTACGGATATTACCCAGCTGACCGGTGGCAATAAAATCAAGCGCATCCCTGAAGTGCTGCTGGCTGCGCTGCCATTGCCCGGCCTGCACCACGCGGTTATATTTTTGCTGTGCGGCCATCATGATCCTGCATTCTTCAATGGAATTGCCCACAGGTTTTTCAACATACACCTCTTTGCCCGCCTGGCAGGCATGCACCATTTGCAAACAATGCCAGTGATCGGGTGTGGCAATGATCACAGCATCTATATCTTTCATATCAAGTATATGCCTGTAATCAGAAAATGTTTTGATGACAGCGGTATTCACATTCATTTTAGCCAGTTCGCCCAGGCGCTTATCAATTACATTCTTGTCAATATCACACAGGGCGATGAGGTTTACGCCCGGTACCTTTAATGCCGCCTGCAGGTTACTCCATCCCATACCGTTCAGTCCCACCACACCAATATTCACCTGGTCGGAGGGTGCAATGCGGTTCTTAAAAATGGCAAATACATTGTTATCAAGCGCCGATGCAAGCAGTGAGCCTGCGGTTAGTGCCGCAGCCTGTTGTAAGAATTGTTTACGTGATGTCATGTGTTTGGTTATTGCATTAAAAGTAAAGATTTAATGGCATAAAAAAACCGGTTGTAATAACCGGTTGCAAAATCGTTTGTTTTAATTATACATTGATACCACCACTTACTTCTATGCGCTGCCCGTTGATCCATTTGGCATCTGTAGTGCATAAAAAAGCCACCACACCGCCAATGTCATCTGCGGCACCCACACGGCCCAGCGGGGTAAGGTTGCCCAGCATGGTTTTCAGCTGCGGGTTATTGCGAATGGTGGCATTATTAAAATCTGTTTCAACAGGCCCGGGCGCCACCACGTTGGCACGTATGCCACGCGGGCCCAGTTCTTTGGCCATGTATTTTGTAAGCACTTCAATGGCACCTTTCATAGAAGCATATACCGAATAACCCGGGTTACAAAATCTTGTAGTGCCGGTGGAAATATTTACAATACCTCCGCCATCGTTCAGCAGGGGCAGGGTCTTTTGTGTAAGGAAATAAACACTTTTAAAATGTACATTTAAAAACTGGTTGAAGAATTCTTCTGTTACATCTTTAAATGGCACACCGCCACCAATACCTGCATTGTTGATCAAAAAATCAAAATGCGTGATATTCCATTTATCTTGTAAACTGCTGCTTAGTTTTTGTATGAACCCGTCCAGCGAGGCAAAGTCGCCCATATCCAGCTGCAGTGCTGCGGCCTTGCGCCCCAGCTCTTCAATAGCGGCCACCACTTCCAGGGCCTGGTCTTTGTTGCTGTTGTAGGTAAGTATTACATCCAATCCTTTACGGGCAATGCTCAGTGCCATATCTTTTCCAAGACCACGGCTGCCACCTGTTACCAATGCAATTTTTGCTGACATATTGTTTTGTTTTTTTGAAACACAAAGTTCAGCAGCCACGGCAATAAAAAATGGTATTAGCTTAAGAAAAAATGGTGACTGTTTAAGATTTATACATTCGCATCCCTGAATTTTTTGGGAGTGGTACCGGTATATGCTTTAAAGAATTTGGTGAAATTGCTGGGATCGTAGGTAAGCTGCCGGGCAATATCTGCCACAGGCATGGAAGTACCCAGCAGCATTTCTTTTGCCATTGAAAGCAATCTTTGTTCATAAAGGCCGCAGGCCGATTCGCCGGTTACCTCCTTAATGGTATTACTTAAATGAACGGGGTGAATGAACAGGCCCGCTGCGAAGTCGCGGATCTCTTTTGCCCGGGTAACTTTACCATGGCGCAGCTCGCCAATATGTGTATCCAGCGCCTCAATATATTGTTGCACGATCTCCTTTTGGCGTTGCGATGAATTGCTGTTGTTTACTGTCATGCTGTAAAATTAAAGAATATACGTAGATCTACGATTGCGCTATTGTGATTAATACGATAGCGGCAGGTAATTTCAGTGTATAAAAGAAAGGGCAGTTTTGCGGTTGTTCAGCATATGGCGAGGTGATATCTTTGTGTCAGAAGTTGATTGATATGTTACAACAATCAATCAAAAACAATCCAACGATCCTGTTAAACCAAAGTAATTTCCAATTTCCAATACCAACGAAAAAACCGGTAACAAAATCCAATATCAGTCAACTTCTTTTTACCTCTTTACACAAAAACTTATTGGGCATCTGAAAAGATGCCTTTTTTGTTAGTAATTATAAAAATTTTCACTGCATCCCAATAAACAGGGCAGGGTATACGTTTTAGAGGCACCATAACCTGAAAACCCGATCCTATGAAACGCATTTATTACACGCTGGCTGTTATTTTATGCTCCTTTACCGCATACAGCCAGGACCTTTCCGGCCTTTGGAAAGGCACGCTCTACAACGATTCCACCAAACAGTCTTTGCCTTACGAAGTATATATCAGCAATGAAAACGGCAAACTCAGTGCTTATTCTCATACCTGGTTTGTAATAAACGGGCAACAATGCTATGGTATTAAAAAAGTGAAGATCCGCATTGCCAAAGACGGTAAAATAGTAATGCAGGACGAAACCCTGCTGGTGAATAATTACCCGCTGATTGATAAAAATGTGCGCCAGCTCAATGTGCTCGACCTTAAGCAGGATGACAATTCTCCTGTGCTTGACGGCCCCTTTGCCACCAACCGCACCAAACAGTACGGGGAGCTTACCGGGCATATCACTTTAAAAAGAGTGAGTAATTACCAAGGCAGTGCGCTGATGCCGTACCTGCAAAGGAATGGTGCCGATAATGGCATCGCAGCTAAATAGACCGTTCTTAAAATAAAAGAGAAATGCCGGGCTTTGCAGCCCGGCATTTATTTTAATCGCGTTTCTCAAATACCAGTACTTCCACGCGGCGGTTTTTCCATTGTACCAGCGGATCTTTCAGGTCGGCAGCCGGCATGGTATTGCCATATGATGCAGTGAAGATGCGCTTTTTCTCAATATAGAAACTTTCAATATAGGCGGCACATACGGACACTCTTTCCTGTGAGCGTTTAAAGTTAGCTTCGGCATTACCTGCATAGTCAGTATGTCCTTTGAAAAGCACCACCAGTTTGGGATTGTTCTTCATCATCTGCACCACCTGGCCCAGCGCATTATATCCGTCTGTTCGCAGGATGGATTTAGCAGGCTCAAAATAAATGATGAATCTCGCGGTATCGGGTGTGGATTGTTTTACTGTATCAGGAATAGCAGGACATCCGTTATTATCAGCAACACCCGCCACCAGCGGGCATTTATCGGCTTCATCATCCACGCCGTCGCCATCAGTATCCGGCACGGGGCAACCCTGGTATTTGGCAATGCCTTTATGTCCGGGGCATTTATCATCTTTATCCAGTATGCCATCACCGTCAGAATCTTTTGTACTGTCAGCAGCGGTGGGAATATAAGGCAGCTGCTTCACAGGTTTTTCTTTTTTTACATTGCTGAATACAGTATAACCTGCATTGATGCCAAATGATTTTAGTTTATGCTGTACCGATTTCTGCGGGTCCTGGTAATAATAATCCAGCGGAATGGCCGCACTGGCCCATAGTTTCAGTTTGTTTATTTCAACACCCACGGCAAAAGACCAGCTGAAGAACATGCGTTTGTATGAGCCGGCCGCATTGCCTACTTTGAGGTCGGACCTGGAGCCGCTTACAGAGGGTACGCTGCTGCCAAAATAATTCATAACAGTGCTTTCGCTGCCCGATAAAAAAAGCGATGCCTGCGGACCGGTGCCTGCAAAAAAACTGTTGGGTCTTATCTCTTCATCCTCGCCACCAAACTCAAATTTTTTCATCAGCAGCAGGGATATATCCGCATAATTCAGTTTTTGTTTGTAAGATGAATCCTTCAGGGTGTTTGCAGCGCCGTTATCATTCTGCAGTGCATATGCAAAACCTTTCCTGCTGTAGGCTGCCGTTGTAAAAACATGGATGCCGGTTTTTGTAAGCGGCACATCAGCATTTACGCCCCCCCAAAAAGCAGTGCTTCCTGAGTAACGGTTATAATCGTCTGGCGAAAAGGGAAATTTGTACAGCGATGTTTTTCCAGCACCGGCAAAAACACCAAAACGGGTTTGCGCACCCGCACCTGCAAGCAGCAAAACAAACACAATGGTCATCAATGATCTTGCGGACTGCAATGCAGGCATACGTTGTTGTTTTACTTTGGTTAAGACAGCTGCAAAATAATGAATAGTTTGTAAATACCTATACCGCCCTTGGCAGCGTGCACAAATACGGTATTGCTGTTGAAATAGTTCATTGCACCCAACCCCCGGTATCATGCCTGCATCATGAAAAAGGAGGAAGGCTGCATGAATAATTTTTATGCCGAGGCATCCATGAAATAAGTTATTGCGTTATCAAATTATCCAGTAAGCAAAAGCTGAAAATCTGGCCAGATTAATGTACATTTAAAGAAATAAGCTGCGTGCCGGGCACTATGTTAAATTATAGAAAGATTGCGCTGTTATTTGTAAAACAAATTTGTTTTGCAGCCGCATTTTTTTTCCCTGCAATCGCGGCTTTTTCACAAAACTGTCCTCCCAATATCGATTTTGAAGAAGGCTCTTTCAATGGCTGGGTTTGCTATACCGGTAATGTGGTTAATGCCGGCGGCGTAAACCAGATCAACCTTACACAGTCGGGCCCGGTGGGAGACAGGCACCAGATGCTTTCTTCTTTTCCCGGTAACGGCGTTGACCCCTTTGGCGGCTTCCCCGTAAACTGTCCTAACGGCAGCGGGCATTCCATTAAACTGGGTAATACTTCCGGCGGTGCAGAAGCAGAGGGCGTGTCGTACACTTTTACTATACCGGCTAACCGTAATGAATACAACCTCATCTACCATTATGCCGTGGTATTCCAGGATCCAAACCACCAGCAAGCGGAGCAGCCAAGGATGGAAATAGAGATCACCAATGTTACCGACAATAAGATCATTGATTGTTCTTCCTTCGCTTTTTATCCATATGGTACGCCTTTACCGGGCTTTCGGCAGTCGCCCAATCCCGGAAGTTCCACACCGGTTTGGTATAAGGACTGGTCGGCGGTTTCCATTAACCTGGATGGCAATGCAGGTAAAACGATCAAGCTTTTTTTTAAAACGGCCGACTGTACTTTCCGCCGGCATTTTGGTTATGCTTATATAGATGTGAATTCTGAATGCAGCAGTAAACTGGAAGGCGCCAGTTTTTGCCCGGATGATTCGGTGGTAAATGTGATCGCCCCTTATGGATACCAGACCTACCAATGGTACGACCAGTCGTTTACCCAGCTGCTCGGTTCTTCTCAAATACTCAGTTATGCACCGCCGCCCGCCAGCAGTATGACGGTTGCAGTGATTGTGATACCTTATAACGGTTATGGTTGCGTGGATACATTGTACGCTGATATCAAAAATGACCTGGTGGTAATTGCAAATGCAGGGCGGGACACCGTCTCGTGCAACCATAACCCGGTTCCAATTGGTATGCCGCCCGAACTGGGCATACGATATGAATGGACACCGGTTACAGGGCTGTCAAATGCTTTTGTATCCAACCCGCTGGCCTTGCCGGATATTACAACTGAATATGTTTTATCAGCCAGGAGCAAGGGGGGAGGGTGCCTTACTACGGATACTGTTACTGTAACAGCTTCGCTGGTGGACAATGCCATAAAACTGGAAGGCAAACCAGATTATTGTATTGGCAGCGGCGACAGCGCCGTGCTGGTGGTGCAATTTGCCGACAGTATCCAGTGGTATAAAGATGGTGTTGCCATTGCCGGAGCAAACAGTACACGTTACAGGGCAACGGTATCAGGATTATATTATGCCGTTTTATTTGGAGGTAATGGATGCACATTGCAAACAGTGCAGCAGCAAATCAATATTGCTTCTGTGCCGGCTGCATCATTCACACTTATATCCAGGCCCGATCAATGCCTTTTTGGTAACCAGTTTGTATTGCAGAATAACAGCAGCAATGCCGTGGGCAACATGGTATATAAATGGGTGATGGGTGATGGCACGGTATTGAATTCAAGGGATGTGACCTACAGTTATAAAAAAGCCGGTGTGTATACCATAAAACTGGTGGTAAGCAGCCTGAGTATTTGTGCCGATAGTGCTACTACCACTGTTACCATTTACCAAAACGCAGTTTCTTCCTTTGCTATAGAACCCACCTGTATCAATTTACCAGTAACTCCGGTGAACAATACGGTTGACACACTGGGCTCGCCATTGCATTATTTGTGGACGTTCGGCAACGGGCAAACTTCCATACAGCGGAATCCGCCGGCACAGGTTTACACGGTGGCTGGTAATTACAAGATATCGCTCTCGGTAAGTTCAGATCAATGCCCGACGCCGGCACATATCAGCAGCCAGACATTACTGGTTGATAAACCCAAGCCTGCCATTGGTTACCCCATTGCCTATGCGGTGATCAACCTGCCGCTCGACCTGCAGGCAAGGAGTTTTGGCGGCAGCGTATTATGGAACCCGGCCACTTATCTTGACAAACCCGACAGTTATACGCCTGTATTTAAAGGAACTGCCGAACAACTGTATACTATCGACATCACCACCAAAACCGGTTGTGTTACCACAGATACACAAATGGTGAAACTGGTAAAGAGTATTGAAATATATGTACCATCGGCCTTTACACCCAATGGAGATGGCAATAATGATGTGCTGCGCCCGGTAATGTATGGCATTAAAAAACTGAATTATTTCCGTGTATACAACCGGTGGGGGCAGTTATTCTACCAAACTGCTGATGCCGGCAAGGGCTGGGATGGATTTTTCCGAGGGGCCCGCCAGGAAATGCAAACCCTGGTATGGGTGGTGGAAGGCACCGGTGTGGATGGCGCCATTCATTCCAAAAAAGGTACCAGCATCCTGATACGTTAAAGGACTTACTATTTCGCTATAGCGATCTTCACTTTTTTATTCTTGATCTTTTGATCTTTGATCAGGTGCAGCACTTCGCTCACTTTAATTTTTTTAATGGCCACAAAGGAAAAGAAGTCTTTCACCTCAATAACTCCAATATCTTCTTTTTTCAGTTTGCCTTTTTGGCCAAAAAAACCCACGATATCCACTTTGTTCACCTTATCTTTTTTACCGGCAGCTATAAAAAGAGTGCTCCATTTTGGCTTTTCGGGTAATTCAGCTGTAATTGGTAAGGGTTGTTCTGTTGCATGTTCACTGATATATGCAGGTAATGTTTCCCCGTCACTGTAAATAACATAGGTGGTACCACTGGCTTCCATTCTTGCGGTACGGCCGTTGCGGTGGGTAAAGGTTTCTTCGGTATCAGGTAAATGATAATGGATGATGTTGCGGATATTGGGTATATCAAGCCCGCGTGCCGCAAGATCGGTGGTAATTAAAAAATTGGCTGAACCGTTACGGAACTTGCACAGCGCTTCATCCCGTTGTTGTTGTTCCATACCGCCATGGTAAAAAACGCAGACGATACCTTTTTCACGCAAAATGGCATGTGTACGTTCCACTGCATCGCGGTGGTTGCAAAATACAATGCTGGAGCGGTTACCCAAAAAACAAATAAGCCTGAAAAGGGTTTCAGCCTTGTCTTTCTGTTCAGAAAAAACAGTCTTTATTTCCAGCCTTGCTGCTTTTTGCGGTGTTACCGGTAAATAGTTTAAACGCACTGGATCTTTCAGCCCGATAAAAGCCGGAACGTCTCCAATATCCGTGGCCGATGTTAGGAAACGGCGGTTGAGCTGTTGCAGGTTGCCGGTAACAAATTCCATTTCTTCCAAAAAGCCCAGTTCGAGTGATTTGTCAAATTCGTCCAGCACCAGGGTCTTAATGTCAGTGGTTGAAAAATTATTCCTGCGCAAATGATCAGCAAGACGGCCGGGTGTGCCAATGATGAGTGCAGGAGCTTCGATTAAATTAGTTTCTTCAATTTCACGTTTATGGCCGCCGTAACAGAGTGTGGCTTTGAACCCGGTCTGCATCTTGCGCCACACATCGTCAATTTGTATGGCCAGTTCACGGCTGGGCACAATTACCAGTGCCTGAACGTTTTTAATTTCCCTGTCAAGCATTTCCAGCACGGGTAATAAAAATGCCAGGGTTTTGCCAGAACCGGTAGGTGATAACAAAATAATATCTGCACCGGCTTTACCGGCTTCAACCGAAGCCAGCTGCATTTCGTTGAGTGCTTTGATGTTTAAACTGGCAAGAATGGACTTGTAATTAAGTTTCATTTGCGCAAAATTAAGTGTTGTAAACAGAGAAAAAGTAAGCCCCGCAGCAATACTTTATTGTACGGGGCATTACACGAAATCTACCATACACCCAGCGAAGATAAGGAAATTTTTGACAATTTTACCTTATAATTAACATTATGTTAAATAGAGAAAATTTAAATAAACATTTAGTAGTTAATGACTTATCCCCGCTTCAATGCCTTCTTATTTGCTGTAGTAATGCAGCTGATTCTTTTGCAACTGGCAGCTGGCTGATAGATTTATCAGCAATAATTTCTGTGAGATATTTGTTGGAAACGCTTAATAGTCTGCGCCGCTGGCTTTGATAAACCCTGTCGTCGAATTTACCGGTATGCTTATCCTTTAGCAGGTCTCGGGAAAGATTGATATAGACTTTGGCCATGAGTAAACGGGCATTTGCAGCCAGGGTTTTACCGGGTTGCTTTACCAGCAGCGTTAATTCGCTGATGATTTCCCTGCTGGTTACCAGCTTATCAACCGGCTGTTTCCCATCAGCCGGCCACAGATAAGCAAACATATCTTTACAGTATGCCAGGCGAATTGACAGATCAGCCTTTCCGGCTACAACCAATTCCCGGTACTTGTCAAAAAGCTCCATGTACTGTTTCTGTAACCTGAACCAGTCCAGCTCTGCCAGCATAAAGAACCCCGATTGCGGAAAAGAATCCTTACCGGCCTGCAAGTACCTATTAAAACCACTTGCATCCTGCCTTTCTTTATAGTAAAAAACGATCCATTCAAATATTTGCTGGTATTGCAATTTAAATGGCAGGTAAACCATATTACTATCAATTATTTTTTTTGAATAAAATAATGCATTATCTTCTTTACCAGCATTTATTGCCGATTTTGAAAGATAGAATAATAATAAGGTATCGGTTTTTAATTTTGCCCAGTTATTGGCAACTATGAACTGGCTTACAGTTTCCGATTTCTTAAAAATACCAAAAGCCCGGGCAAAACCTTCCTGTCTGCCTTGCTCAGCCGCGGCATTATATGCTACTATTCCATCCTTTACAAACTGGCTGAATAATTCAAATACTATGCTGTATTTACCCGGCCACAGTATACTATTAACATAACCGGCATCGGCCTCTGTTGCATTTTTCAAAGCCTGGAAGGCTTCCCATTTTGGATCTGCCGATAAGCTGCCTGCAGCCGGATCCTTGCTAATAGCAGCATACACTTGTGCCTTTTCTAAAAAAGCCGGGGCTGTTCGGTAAATGCTTGCTGCGCTATCTGCCGCCTCCTTAGCTATGGCGAGTTCATTTCGTAAAACATATCCTTCTATTCGATTGATATCCTGAGCTGTGCAAGGATTACATAAAAATAAAAAGCCAATACTGTAAAGTATTGACTTTTTATATGCAATAATTCTTTTCATTTACTGATTTTCAACAGTATCGGTAGAATTTTCGTCGTTATTTTCTTCCGGTGTTATTGGGTTTTCCGGCTCAGCTGATTCTACCACTTTTTCATCTGTTTCTTCTTCCTTTTCATCCAGCTGGGTAATGGCTGCAATGGCATCATCTTCATCCACCCTTATCAGTTTAACACCTTGTGTGGCACGTCCCTGTTCGCTGATCTGGTTCACCGGCATCCTGATGGTGATCCCCGATTCGCAGGTGATCATCAGGTCTTCTTTCTCAGTCACATCCAGCAAACCAACCAGCCCCCCGGTTTTATCCGTAACATTAATGGTTTTAACGCCCTTGCCTCCACGGTTGGTAACCCTGTACTCTTCCACAGCGGTACGTTTGCCATAACCTTTTTCGCTCACCACCAAAATGGTACGGCTCTTATCTTCACGGCTTACACAGGAAAGCCCTACCACTTCATCCTTCTCATCATCCACTTCTATACCAGCCACACCCTGGCCGCCACGGCCGGTGCTGCGCACTTTTTCTTCGGGGAAACGGATGGCACGGCCACTCTTTACGGCCATCATTATTTCGCAGTTACCATCGGTCATACGGGCTGCCAGCAGCTGGTCGCCATCTAAAATTGTAATGGCATTGATACCGGTTTGCCTTGGACGGCTGAAATCTTCCAGGTCCGTCTTTTTGATCATACCTTTTTTGGTGCAAAGCACGATATAATGACTGTTCACAAAATCCTTATCTTCAAAATTCTTCACATCTATAATCGCCCTTACCTTATCGTCCGGCGGAATCTGCACCAGGTTCTGGATAGCCCTTCCCTTACTGGTTTTATCACCTTCGGGGATCTGGTAAACCGGCAGCCAGAAACATCTTCCTTTTTCGGTAAAGAACAGCAATGTATGGTGCGTGGAAGCCACAAACAGGTGTTCGATATAATCCTCGTTGCGGGTGCTGCTGCCCTTGGCACCGCGGCCACCGCGTTTTTGCTGGCGGTATTCTGATGCCGAAGTGCGTTTGATATAACCCAGGTGCGAAATAGTAACCACCACATCTTCTTCCTCAATCAGGTCAATCATCCTGATCTCGTCGTCCAGGTAAGTGATCTCTGTACGGCGCTTATCGCCAAACTTATCCCTGATCTCGGTGAGTTCGTTTTTGATAATGTCAAAGCGCATGCTCTCGTTGGCCAGTATCTCTTTCAAATGCTCTATCAGCTTCATGATCTCGGCATGTTCTTCCCTGATCTTTTCTATTTCCATACCGGTGAGGCGTTGCAAACGCAGTTCCAGCACGGCTTTGGCCTGTATTTCCGTCATACCAAACTGGGTAATCAGCCCTTCCTGTGCAATGGCTGGTGTGGCAGAGTTACGGATCAGCGCAATCACCGCATCCAGGTTATTGAGCGCAATGATATAGCCTTCCAGGATATGGGCACGCTCCTCGGCCTTCCTTAATTCGTACTTGGTACGGCGCACCACCACTTCATGCCTGAAATCCACAAATTCCTTGATCAGGTCTTTCAGGTTGAGTGTGTACGGGCGGCCCCTTACAATGGCCACGTTGTTGATACCGTAAGAGGTTTGCAGCTCGGTATGCTTGTACAGCTGGTTGATGACCACCTGTGCCACCGCATCCCTTTTGAGGTCAACCACAATACGGGTGCCTTCTTTATTATTACTTTCGTCGTTTACATTGGCAATGCCTTCAATTACTTTTTCTGCAGCCAGTTCTCCAATTTTAGCCGCCAGTGTATCAATATTCACCTGGTAAGGTGTTTCATAGATCACCAGTTTTTCCCTGCCGCCATTGCCGGTTTCAATATTCACCTTGCCCCGCAGTACCACGCGGCCACGGCCGGTATGCATACCTGCACGCACGCCCTCAAAACCATAAATAGTGCCTCCTGTTGGAAAATCGGGGCCTTTTACATAACCTATCAGGTCATCAATGGTAATATCGTTGTTGTTGATATAGGCAATACACGCATCAATAACCTCGCTGAGGTTATGCGGCATCATATTGGTGGCCATACCTACGGCAATACCGCTGCTGCCGTTTACCAGCAACTGCGGAATACGGGTGGGTAAAACAGTAGGTTCTTTCAGGCTGTCGTCAAAGTTGAGCTGGAAATCCACCGTATCTTTCTCAATATCTTCCACCATGGCCTCGGCCAGTTTTTCAAGCCTGATCTCGGTATAACGCATGGCCGCTGGCGGATCGCCGCCCTGGCTGCCAAAGTTACCCTGGCCATCCACCAGTTTGTAACGCATATTCCAGTCCTGCGCCATACGCACAATGGTATCATAAATGGCCGAGTCGCCATGCGGGTGGTAACGCCCCATTACATCACCCACAATACGGGCACTCTTTTTATAGGGCTTGTTGCTGTTATTGCCCATCTCGTTCATGCCATACAGCACGCGGCGGTGTACCGGCTTTAAGCCATCCCTTACATCGGGTAAGGCACGGCCTACAATCACGCTCATGCTGTAATCGATATAAGAAGTTTTCATCTGCTCCTCAATATTTACAGGGATGATTTTACCCCTGTTATTGGGATTGTTGTCTTTTAATTCTTCGTTATTTTCCATATAATTTCTGCCTGAAAAAACAGGTCTGCGAAGATAACCTTTTTAAGGCTGTTTTCATTGGGAAAAGATGGCTTTTTACAGCTTTAGTTGTACACATTTTTTAAAGCGTTGTGGAGAAGATTTTACCAGTTATTTAAAACCGGCAAAACCGCATTGCAGCTATGTTTTATCCTTTGGTACAGGAAGATTTTTTACGGTCCTGTTAAAGACATTTTTTACCCCGTTCAAAAACTTTAACTTGCTGAAAATTTTGTTTGAGTGTGAAAACGATCCTTCTTTTTGGTGCAGGCAAATCGGCCACCGTACTCATCGATTACCTGATTGCAGGTGCAGCTGCCAACAATTGGCAAATTATTGTGGCAGATGCAGACAAAAACCTCATTGCATCCAAAACCGCTAATGCCAGTTGCGCCGAAGCAGCAGTTATTGATATTACCAAAGACGACCAGCGGGCGGCACTGGTACAGCGTGCAGATATCGTTATTTCCATGATGCCTCCTGCCCTGCATTTTTTGGTGGCGAAAGACTGCCTGGAATATGGCAAAAATCTTTTGACCGCTTCTTACGTGGATGAACAGATCAAAACACTGGCCGCTTCCATCGAAAATAAAAAACTGCTCTTCCTTTGCGAAATGGGATTGGACCCGGGCATCGACCATATGAGCGCCATGAAAATGATTGATACCATTAAGGCTGCAGGCGGTTCCATCAGTTCCTTTAAGAGCCATTGCGGCGGACTGGTGGCGCCGGAGAGTGATAATAATCCCTGGCATTATAAAATAAGCTGGAACCCCCGCAATATCATCATGGCAGGAAGCGCTGGGGCGGTATATAAAGAAAATGGTGAAATCATTTCTACAGCATACCACGCTGTTTTTGAAAATTGCCAAACAGTACCATTTCCGGGCTTAACAACACTGGCCTGGTATCCCAACCGCGATTCGCTGGGATATATCCCTGTGTATAAACTGGAAGAAGCAACAACATTCATCCGCACCACGCTGCGCTACCCTGCTTTTTGCAGGGGCTGGGATTATATAGTGAACCTGGGACTTACCGACACGGATGATCATGACAATATCATTGATTGCGAAACCTACCAGGACTGGCTGGAACGCAAACTGTATATTGTTGAAACCCGGGAAATGAGTTTAGATGAATATATCGATCTGTATGTGACCGAAGGTTATGAAAACGAAATAGCGGAACTGTTCCGTTTTCTTGAACTGGAAAGCAACAATAAACTGCCCAAAGCCGCACAATGCTCGGCAGATATTTTACAATTCATTGCTGAAAACAAACTAGGCATGCAACCTGGCGACAAAGACATGATCGTAATGCTGCATGACATTGATTATGTGCACAACGGCCGGCCATCTTCCATTAAAAGCTCCCTGCTTGTAAAAGGCGAAGACAATATTCATACGGCCATGGCAAAAACCGTTGGTTTACCATTGGGCATAGCCGCAAAACTCATATTAAACGGAACCATACAGCTTAGCGGTTTGCATATACCCACGCATGCATCCATTTACCAACCCGTGCTGCAGGAACTGGAACAGTTGGGTGTAGCTTTTACAGAAACTGTAACGCATGGATAAATTTGCCTTTAGTATTGATGCTGCAAAAGCGGCGCTTGCGAAAGAAAAGCATATTCCCTTTACCATACTGATGCAGCATGGCAGCATGCAACTTGAATATTTTGCCCCGGATAGAATTGATACACAAACACCACACCGCCAGGATGAAATTTATGTGATCGCATCGGGCAGCAGTGATTTTTACAGGAATGGTGAAACAGTACAATGCAAAACAGGCGATGTACTATTTGTGCCCGCAGGCATGGAACACCGCTTTGTTAACTTCAGCAGCGACTTTGCCACATGGGTGATCTTTTACGGCGCTGATGGCGGAGAAAAATAGCAGGTCGCTTATTGCATTCCGAGTAGCAATTTTCGCAATTCCCCCACTCCTTCGGTTGCCGGTTTTTCAATAAGGTGCAGGTTAGCGTGACTGTTAATGGCTGGTATCTTTTTATCAATAATGAATTTGGGCAGGTAACCGGGCGCATAATGAAGCAAGGATGCCGCAGGATACACCTGTAAAGAAGTACCCAGTACCACGAAATAATCTGCAGTATGCAATACCTGCACAGCCACTTCCATCATGGGCACCGGTTCTTCAAACCAAACAATGTGCGGCCGCAGCTGTGAGCCATTTTTATCGGTGTCGCCCAGGCTGATATCGCCACGGATTTCGTAAATGGTATCTTCATCATCCACACTGCGCATTTTAAATATTTCGCCGTGCAGGTGCAGTACATTGGTGCTGCCGCCACGTTCGTGCAGGTCGTCGATATTTTGCGTGATGATGGTTACCTTAAAATCATTTTCGAGGGCTGCAAGCCCGGTATGTGCGGCATTCGGTAGTGCGGCTGCCACATCCTTGCGGCGCATATTGTAAAAATCAAGCACCAGTTGCGGGTTCTTTTTAAAAGCACGCGGCGTGGCCACATCTTCAATATTGTAACCCATCCACAGGCCATCGCTGTCGCGGAATGTTTTTAACCCGCTCTCCGCACTGGTGCCTGCACCGGAAAGCACCACGATATGTTTTTTATTGGTCGACACAAATAATATTAATTACACAAATTACACGAATTATTGAATTCCTTAAGCGGCCATATTCTTTTTTGACAGCTTTGTACGGCGCACCAAAACAACCACACCTGCGATCACAAGCAACAAAGGCCAGATGGAAATTAAACCTACAAATAATTCTGCCACCCAGCTGGCGCCCGATTTAAATGCCGCAAACATTCTTGTTCCAAATGAAGGCGCTTCCGGTTCGGGTTTAAAGCCGGCCATGGGCTGGTAAAATGTAAGGTTGATGGTACTGAATGCCGACTGGTGTGTTAAGTAACCCACACGGCCCGAAGCAGATTCTATCTCTTCCTGAATACCATTGATCTCTCCCTGCACCTGCAGCACTTCTTCCATATTTTTCGACTGCTTTAAAAAATCAAGATACTTTAAACGCATTTGTTTTTTTGCTTCCAGCCTTGATCTTGTATCCACCACTTCACCCGTAACATCTTCGCTGGTAATCTTCCGTTCCAGCACTTTTACATCGCCCCCGGGCAACTGGTTCATCATATCTTCAAACTGCGCCACCGGCACTTTTATGGAAATCACATTCTCTGATTTTTCGTCAGACAAATGCTGTTCTTCCTGTGCAATATAACCGCCAAATTGTTTTACTGCCAGGTGTACTTTATCGGTATAGGATTTAAAATCTTTTACTTCAACTTTAAGATCGGCGGTCTTGATGATTTTTTTATCCCAGTCGGGATTTGCAGGCACAGTTTTAACGGGTTGCTTTGCAGGGGAAGAATCCGTTGTAAAAGGTGGTTGTGTATTACCCACCGGTATAGGTTCCTGGTTATTGCCGGTTATCCCTTCCGGAGATGATTCATTTTTCGGTGGTTCACTTTTCTTTAATTCTGCCAGCTCCATATCAGCAGCAACAGATTTTTCTTTGTTATTACCACGATTGCAGGAAAAAAGTACAGGCACAAGAATGCATACAGCAAGAAACAGTTTTGTTTTCATAACAATGAGTTTGATTGATGAGATGCCCATTGATACTATTTGCACAAAACTTGTAACCGGTGAAAAAAGTTAAAGGATTTACAAAGCGTATTGCTGCAGTTTTACTGCTTACGCATCACTCTCCCGCCAGCTCCATAATGATCTTCCACTCTTCGGGCTTTACGGTTTGCACACTCAGCCGGCCAAGACGCACAAGATCCATATTGGCAAGACGTTTGTCTTTTTTAATGATATCGAGCGGTACTGCTTTTTTTAATTTCTTTACTGGCTTCAGGTCAACCGCCACCCAGCGGTCATCATCTGTGGTTGGATCGGGATAAGCTTCCTTGATCACTTTTGCAATGGCCACAATTTCCACTCCTTCGTTACTGTGATAGTACAGCACCTCCTCTCCTTTTTTCATGGCACGCAGGTTGATACGTGCTGCATAATTGCGCACCCCGCTCCAGCAGGTTTGTTTTTCGGCAACCAGCTGGTCCCAGCTGTAAACGGAAGGTTCTGATTTTACTAACCAATAAGACATAATAATTAGGAATTAAGAATTAGGAATTAGGAATTGTCAAATGTAGAGATAAAAATAATGCAGGCAAAGCTGATTAAAAAATATGGCTGAAGGGTGCGACGCCCATGCAGACCAGTAAAGATGTAATGACGGTTTCAAAAAAAGTTTTTTTATAAAAATCCAGGTTTCTTCTTTCGCCGTAAGTGTGAGTGTAAGTAATCAAAACTTAATTAATCATTAAAATCACTAACAATGAAACGGACGAAACTATTGTTTGCAGCCATTGCTGCAGCAACACTTGTTACAGGGGGCATTTTATATGCAGCGGATCATATTGACACCCCGGCTGTAACCAATCAAACCACTGACATAACGGACCTGTATGTATTTCGTGCACAGGACCCCAACAACCTGGTATTTGTTGCCAATACACAGGGGCTTACCTCACCTGCCAACAGCGCAGCATTGAAGTTTGATGAGAACACCGTGCTGGAGTTCAACATTGATAAAACCGGCGATAACGTGGAAGACCTCGTTATACAATGCAAGTATGATGCTGCGTCCAATAAAATGAAAGTGTACGGCCCGGTAATGCCATCGGCCACCGGCACCAAAAGCAAACTGGAAGGTGATGTTACCGCTGAAGTGGCCGTAACCGCTTATGGAAGCACAGCTGTAACAGCAACAGGCGGTACCGGCATTAAAGTTTTTGCCGGCCCCAGGGATGATCCATTCTTCTTTGACCTGAATAAATACAAAGCCATTTTAGCTGGTACGGCAACAGGCTTTGCCAACCCCGGCACGGATACTTTTGCAGGCACCAATGTTTTAAGCGTGGTGGTGGAAGTACCCAAATCGCTGATTGGCGCCACAGGCAATATCAATGTATGGCTTGAAACAAAAAAGAAAATTTAATTCATTTCACCATTAATTTATTTTACAATGAAAGCAACAATAAAATTTATAGCCTTTATAATGGCTGCAACAGCAATGGTATCGTCGTGCAAAAAAAATAATGACGATATGCCCGAGGCCACCGTTTATTACGAACAGCAGGATCAAATGGCCCGGCCTGCCATCAACACAGTTTTTGTTACGGCAGCGGCCGATAAAGATGCATTCAATACCACAGCACCCTCCATGCAGAATGCCGCATTCCAGGCCAAGTTCCAAGCAAGGCTGCTGGCTTTGAACCCGGGTTATACCACCAATGCATTGGGACAGAATGCTGCAACATTTACCGGCCTGCTTGCCACAGATGTATTAAATGTTTCCACCACCGGCACCACAACTTTCTTTGATGGCACCAATGTGCTCACCGGCAGAAAACTGGACGATGATGTGATTGATGTGGAACTGCTGTTATTGTTTGGCGGACCAACCGGCGCCAGCAATCCCGGTCTTACCAAAGACAATGTAAACAGTAACGACAAGGCCTTCTCCGCTTCATTTCCTTATTTGGCCAGTCCCTGGTAAGATGTGCAGTTATAATAATCAGCAATGGCGATGTTAACATCGCCATTGTGTTTAAACACTAACAATAATCATTCGCTTCAGGGGATAATATCATATTTTGCCCATCATCTTTTTTTACTTTTACAAATCAAAAAACTGTTGCCGTCATTTATGAAGTTTGTAAAATCAAAATACTGGCTGCTTACAGTCTTTATAATAACGCTTCCCTTTTATACAACAGCCCAAACTGTTATTAAAGGAAAGGTGGTGGATGCTGCGAGCCGCCAGCCGCTGGATGCGGCTTCTGTGATCATCAATGGCGGTGCCGGAGGTAAAACGATCACTGATGAGAATGGAAACTTTGTTATCAAATCCCCGGGGCAAACCATCGATATCAGTGTATCGCATATCGGTTACAAACCTTATAATGGTTCAGGCATTGTAAAAAACGAACTCATTATAGAAATGCATCCCGATGCAGTGAAACTGGATGATATAAAGGTACAGTCGGCAAGTTTGGCAAAATTTAATTCGCTTGCAAAAATTGACCTCGCATTAAAGCCTGTAAAAAACACGCAGGAATTACTGCGTATTGTTCCCGGTCTGTTCATTGCCCAGCATGCAGGAGGTGGTAAGGCAGAACAGATTTTTTTACGCGGTTTCGACTGCGACCATGGTACCGATGTGCAGGTAAGCGTGGATGGTTTGCCGGTGAATATGGTGAGCCATGCACACGGGCAGGGTTATGCCGATGCACATTTCATTATTCCTGAAACCATCAACAGCATCGATTTTGGTGCCGGCCCATATTACACACAGCATGGCAATCTTAACACCGCCGGTTATGTTGCATTTTCTACTTTTAAGAACATCCCTAAAAGCCTGGTACAGGCAGAATCGGGACGTTTTAATACTGCACGCACTTTGCTGATGCTGGATCTTATTAAAAAAAATAAAGACCGGCAAAGCGCATACATCGCCGCCGATTTTAATTATACTGACGGGCCAACAGAAAACAAACAATCATTCAAACGCTTTAACCTGTTTGGCAGATACAACCTGAAAATTTCGGCGGCCACAGATCTTTCCGCAACGGGCAGTGCATTCAAAAGCAACTGGAATGCCAGCGGGCAGGTTCCGGAGCGTGCGGTGGATGCAGGCATTATCGGGCGCTTTGGAAGTATCGATCCCAGTGAAGGCGGCAATACAGAACGGTACAACGTGAACCTTCAAACCAGTACTCAATTAAAAGGCAATATGGCGTGGGAGAACCAGGTGTTTTACAGCCGGTATATTTTCAGTTTGTTTTCCAATTTCACTTTTTTCCTGAATGATCCTGTGAACGGAGATGAAATTAACCAGGCAGAACAAAGAAATATTTATGGCCTGAGTTCAAAACTAAAACACCAGCTTTTTTTTGGCAACGCGGTATTGCAATCATCTGAAAGCATCGGGCTGCGCTACGATGTTACAAATAACAGCAGGCTCACACATGTTGTACAAAGAAAGTTCATAAACGATGTGATGCTGGGCGACATTAAAGAAAGCAATGCTTTTGCATTTACACAGCACCAGCTTATCACCGGCAACTGGCTGTTTGATGCCGGCCTGCGCCTGGATCATTTCAGTTTTGATTATACAGATAGACTGAACAGCACACAAAACCCGGCTCAGCAAAAAACAATACTGAGTCCCAAACTGAATATTCAATACAACGTTAGCAAAAATGTACAGCTGTATGTAAAAGGCGGTAAAGGTTTTCACAGCAACGATACCCGTGTGGTGGTGGCCAACAATGGTAAGGAGATTTTACCAGCCGCATTTGGTGCTGATGCAGGCATTATTTTAAAACCACTATCCCGCTTTTATCTCAATATTGCGGTATGGTACCTGCATCTTAACCAGGAATTTGTATACGTGGGTGATGAAGGTGTGGTGGAACCTAGTGGTAAAACAAAAAGACAGGGCATTGATGTGATTGCACGTTACCAGCTGGGTAAACATGTATTTGCGAATGCCAATTTCAATTTCACCAAACCAAGGGCCGTTGGTGAACCAAAGGGAGCCGATTATATTCCGCTGGCCCCAACCATGACCGGAACCGGCGGACTGTTTTACAAAGCCATAAAAGGTTTTAACGGGAGCATCAGTTACAGGTTTATTAAGAACCGGCCGGCCAATGAAGACAACAGCATTGTTGCCAAAGGTTATTTTATTAGCGACGCAACGGTTAATTATACAACACGCAAATACGAAGCAGGCATTACACTGGAAAATATTTTCAATACCAAATGGAATGAAGCCCAGTTTGCCACCGAGAGCCGGCTGCGTAATGAAACCACTCCGGTTACTGAATTGCATTACACACCGGGCAGCCCATTCTTTATCCGGGCAAAAATTGCAGTATTTTTCTAAATCCGTTCAACCTTAATAGCCGTATGTTTTTTCATGAAGCATCTGGCAAAAGCAGAAAGGGTTAAAAAAATAATGGCGTTACTGTTTTTACTGGCAGGCAACCATGCTGTTTGGGCCCATACCGCAGTAACTGATATTGAAAAAATGAACGTTACAGCCTCCGCTGTACGCTACCTAATACTTGGCTTCACGCATATACTGCCGCTGGGTTTTGATCATATCCTGTTTGTGCTGAGTTTATTTTTACTGAGCCCCAAATTAAAACCGGTGCTGCTGCAGGCCACCACTTTTACAGTAGCCCATACGGTTACACTGGGTTTATCCATGTACCGCATCATCACCCCTCCTGCCGCAGTAGTGGAACCATTGATCGCACTATCGATTTTATATGTGGCACTTGAAAATATTTTCACGCAAAAAATAAAAACCACAAGGCTTGCCGTGGTATTTGTATTCGGACTGGTGCATGGAATGGGTTTTGCCAGTGCGCTGGGAGAACTCGGGTTACCACAAAACCGTTTCTTCTCCTCGCTGCTGCTGTTCAATATTGGCGTGGAACTGGGGCAGGTAACTGTGATACTGGCTGCGTGGCTGCTATTAGCAAAATGGTTTGGCAATAAACCGTATTACAGGCAATACGTGGTTACACCAGCTTCTGCTATCATTGCCGGCATCGCCTTGTATCTCTTAGCCGGCCGCATTTCTTTTAAAAATGAAGATGCTCCCGCCATTAACGCAGGATGGATAAGTAAGGCTGCCGCCGGTTACTCAGACAGTCTTATAAAAAAGAACGAAGCGGAAATCTTATTCTGGAAGAACCGGGTGAAGCCCAACACGGCTGATTATACAAACAGTATGCGTTATGCCGCCGCACTGGTACAGCATTTTCATCTAACAGGAAATATTGAAGACATCAAACAAAGCGACAGCATTTTACTGTCACTCACCTGCATTTTTAAAAACACCGAAGCAGCGCCCTATTTATCGTTGAGCAGCCACGCCATTTTACAGCATGAATTTATTAAGGCAGATTCGTTTTTAACCATTGCCAAAAACATTGGTTTAAAAAAATATGATGCGGCTGCCGCAGGTTTTGATATTAGCTTTGAAACGGGTTACACAGAAAACGCCGCCAGGCAATTACAGGAAATGTACCAGCCCAATGATTATGGTTACCAGTTCCGCTGCAGCAAGCTGATGCATTACAGGGCCGATACAGATTCTTCCATCAGCGCCATGAAATCGGCCTATGAACTGGCCACAACAAATACAGTGCTGCAACAGGCCGCATTATCGAACCTGGGCGATCTCTGTTTGCACGCCGGTGCAGTAAAAAAAGCCGCTGACTGTTATACGCAGTGTATTGAAAAAAACAGTGCAGACCTGCATAGTTTTATGGGACTTGCCTGGATCGCATTGCTGCATGATAAGAATGATTCGCTGGCAGAAAGGATGCTGCAGTTTGTTGCTTCCAGGACAAATTCGCCCGAACCGTTGTTCAAACTGGTAGCCGTGGCTCAGCAACGCGGTAACAATACACAGGAACTGCAGTTTGCCAAAAAATTTGAAGCTGCGGTGCAGGATACACGTTATGGCAATATGTACAACAAATATCTCATCCAGCTGTACACCGGCATACTCAGCAGTACCGCTAAAGCAGTAAGCAAAGCTGCAGCAGAATTGCGCAACCGCAACACCGCACAAACACAGGCCTGGTATGCATGGGCCCTGTTCAAAAACGGGCAGCAGCAGGAAGCACTGCATGTATTTGAGCAAAAAGTATCGGGTAAACCGTTAGAGACTTTGGAATTATACTGGATGGGAAAACTGCTGGAAGCTGCCGGCAAAAAACAAATGGCGGCACAATATTTTTATGAAGCGGCAAAGAACAGGTATGATCTTTTTCCTTCAGCAAATAAAGACCTGCAGCAGTTATTGAAATAATGCTGTCCTGAGATTTGCGCTTTCAATAAGTAAATTCTCGTTTTATCCCGAAAGAATTAAAAAGATCAACAAATTTTTTCATCATCGAATCTGTATTACAGCTATCAATATTCAGCTGAATAGATTTACTGAAATCATATACATGACATTCAAAAGCCAGTTCAATGAATCCACAAGGCTTACCTGTACTGTCATAAAAAACAACAGCATCTTTTATAGCCGAACCACATTTGGGAAAGCCAGGATTATTTCTTGCGTAACATTTTTCCAATGATGTGGTCAGTAAGCTTACCTGTTCCTTATTTAATACAAGAGAATCATAATTCCTGCTGAGCGGGTTACCCAACGAGTCAAGAAAAGTGAAAAAGCCATAAGTGCCCCTGATAATTTTTTTACTTACCAAACTATCAAATATTTCCGGACCAGTAATTGAATTATAAAGATTTTCACTAAGATACAATACCCGGGCTGTTTTAAATGAAGGAAGTTTGATTGCAGTATAATCTGCGGATGCCGCATTTTTCTTAGTAGCATCCTGCCCGGTGTGAATGCAGGATAAAAATGATACACACAGATACATTCCGGTCAACAGAAATAAATATTTCATTCGCTGCTCAGATTATTCCCAGCCACTGGCCAGCACATCTGCAATATGCATGGTGGTAAGCGGCAGGTTCTTTCCCTTGATATAACCATCTAAATGCATGAGACAGCTAAGATCGGTGGAGATGATCATCTCCGCACCGGTTTCCATGGCATTGCGTGTTTTTTGATCGGCCATTCCAACAGAGATGGCATCAAACTTAACAGCGAATGTGCCGCCAAAACCGCAGCAGGTTTCATTGTCCTGCATCTCCACCAGCTCCAGTCCTTTTACATGGCTCAGCAGCCTGCGTGGTCCCTGTTTGATCTTGCATTCACGCAGTGCGGCGCAGCTGTCGTGGTAAGTGGCTTTTGTTTTTAACTCGGCGCCAAAGTTTTCAATTTTGAGCACATCGGTCAAAAATTCGGTGAACTCGTAAATGCGTTTGCTGATATCCTTTACCTGGTTGTGCTGCGAAGAGTTATCAAAGAGTTTTGTATAATAATTCCTTACAAATCCCACGCAGCTGGCGCTGGGCGCCACAATATAATCGGCCCCTTCAAAATCTTTTAAAAACTTGGAACATACGGTTCTTGCCTCGTCCCAGAAACCGGCATTGAAAGCAGGCTGGCCGCAGCAGGTTTGGTTGGTATTATAGCCCACTTCACAGGTGGCTTTTTCAAGCACCTTTACCATATTGAACGCTGTTTGCGGGTACAGCTGGTCAACAAAACAAGGTATAAAGAGTTGTACTTTCATGTTGCGGTGTTTATCACAAACTAATCATCTTTAATGCAGTGATGGCGGCCTCCTCTCCTTTGTGGCCGTGTTTGCCACCCAGCCTTTCATCTATCTGCAACTGGGTATCCACCGTAAGCACGCCAAAAATGGTGGGTACCGGCAGCATTAAATTCAGCTGCACCACGCCATCGGTTACGGCTTTGCACACATAATCAAAATGCGGTGTATCTCCACGCAGCACACAGCCCAGTGCTATAAATGCATGCGGTTTGTCGTCTTTATATTTATACTGCTCCCAGTATTTTTTTATGGCGAAGGGAATTTCAAAAGCGCCGGGCACCATGATGGTTTTTGAAGCCACTTTATGTTCCTGCAAAATTTTTACAGCACCTGCTTCCAGCTGGTCAACAGAAGCGGCATTCCATTCGGTACGTACAATTACAACACAGGCATCCTTTGGTAACTGGATGCCTGATGTGTTATATAAGTTGGCTGAATTAACTGACATAATTACTTGTTAACTGGTAACCTGTTAACTTGTTAACCGGGTTATTCAAATACGCCCAGTCTTGCGAGATATTTGTCAACGTCAAAATTGATACGGTTGTTCCTGAAAAAATCAGGGTTGATCTCTTCCTTGATCTGCTTGAAGAAAGCAACCGCGTCAGCAGTTTTACCAGTGGCATCGCAGAACAATGCAGCCCTTGACAGCGCCTGGAAACGGGTGCCTTCATCTTTTACCGAAGCCACATCCACTGCTTTTTTGTAATTGCTGAGCGCTTCGTCATTTTTCTTTTGCTCGGCATAGGCATCGCCCAGCATACGGTAAGCCGCACTCTGTATTTGTGAAGCACCGTTACCGTCAAATTCTTTCAGGTACTTGATGGCTTTGTCAAATTCTTTTATATGCAGGTAGCAGGCACCGGCCATATAGTTGGCCAGGTTGGCTGCAGGTGTGCCGCTGTAGTTATTAATTACATTCAATAAACCGGTTACTTTAATTTCTCCATCGGCGCCGCCATTTAAAATGGTATTTACAGAGTCTTTGCTGTAAGAACCCGCCTGTACCATTTTGCCAAAGAGTTTTTCTGCGGGGAAGATCGCTTCACTCGCTTTTTGCTGTTTGGGTGCTACAACAAAATATTTATAGCCATACCAGCCGCCAATGAGTAAAATAACTGCACTGCCTGCATAAATAATGGGCTTGCTGAATTTTGCCCAAAAATCTTTCGCCTTTGCAACCGCTTCGTTGGTTTCCACCACTTCGGGCTGAACTTGCTTATCTGCCATCGTTAAAAAAGTAAGAATTAAAAATTATAGGTTAAAAAACTATTCAAATCAGTCAACAATAAATGGATAATCCTGCTGTACATATACATCTTTCAGCAGTTCATCGTCATCCGGCCAGGGACTTTCTTCGGCAAACTTCACGCATTCTTCCACTTCGTTTTTCACCCTGTCGTTGATCACTTCAATTTCGGCCTCAGATACTTTGTACTGGTCGGTGAGTACTTTCAGTACATGATCAATCGGGTCTTTTTCTTTATACTCTTCTACTTCTTCCTTACTCCTGTATTTCTGCGGATCACTCATACTGTGACCTTTGTAGCGGTATGTTTTAATTTCAAGTAAGGTTGGTCCGCCTTTTTCCCTTGCCCTGTTCACCGCCCTTAAAACGGCATTGTGCACATCTTCGGGGCTCATGCCATCCACTGCATCGGCAGGCATATCGTAGGCATCGGCCAGTTTATAGATGTCGAGTGTTTTACTGGTTCTTGCAACAGAAGTACCCATTGCATACTGATTGTTTTCGCAAATGAAAACTACGGGCAGGTCCCACAGCATGGCCATGTTAAAGGTTTCGTGCAGCATACCCTGGCGGGCAGCGCCATCACCAAAGAATGTAAGGGCCACGTTATTGGTACCCCTGTATTTTTCTGCAAAAGCCAGACCGGCACCGGTACCAATTTGCGCACCCACGATACCGTGGCCGCCAAAGAAGCCGTTTTCCACACCAAAGAAGTGCATACTGCCGCCCTTACCTTTTGCACAGCCGGTAGCTTTACCAAACAGTTCGGCCATGGCCGCCTTTGGTGAAATACCTTTTGCAATACCCAGCGCATGGCAGCGGTAAGCGGTGATAAACTTGTCTTCGGGTTGTGTGGCCGTCATACATCCGGCAGCAACTGCTTCCTGTCCGATATACAGGTGGCAAAAACCGCGGATCTTCTGCATTCCATACAATTGTCCTGCTTTTTCTTCAAACCGGCGCAGGAGCAGCATTAATTCGTACCAGTATAAATAAGTTTCTTTAGAAAACTTTGTAGCCAAGGTTAATAATTTTAGGCGGCAAAGATAAGGGAGAAAAGGGAAAAAGAAACAACGGAAAACCAATCAAAGCCAGTCAATTCTGCAGGTTTTCAACATTTATTTTAGCGCCGGGGAGAAATTCTATAACAAGAGAGGGGAAAAAACCGTTTCCCTACCTTACAAGGGTGACCGTTCCTTTAAAATCAGATACCGCCCCACTCACGTCTTTCAGCATAATGGTATATACATATGCATTACGGGGCTGATCGGTGCCCTTATAAGTGCCATCCCAGCCTTTTGTTAAGTCAGATGTCTCAAATACCTTCTCCCCATACCGGTTAAATATGACCAATTTATATGCTGCCAGGTCAATGGTAATGGAGGGTCTGAATACATCATTCAACCCGTCATGATTGGGAGTAAAAGCATTGGGTATGCTAACAGGAATGCAGTTGATATTTCTTGTTAATACAATGCTGTCTGATCCTGTACAGTTATTATTATCCGTAACAGTAAGCCAGTACTTACCAACGGCATTCAACAAGGCATTGGAAGTTGTACTGCCGGTACTCCACAAATAGCTTCTGTAACCAGGAATAGATAACTGCAGACTACTGCCAAGACATATTGCTTTATCAGCAGGTAAAAAGCCCGCCGGAATGGTATCCATCTTCAGCACATTGAGTGTATCAGTTGCTTTGCAATTGAATGCATTGCTTACTGTTACCCAGTATTTACCTTTTGCTGTAACTGTAAAGGTGGAAGCGCTGCTGTTATCCTGCCATAAATAAGTGCTGAATAAGCCCGGGGAAATGGATGCCGGGGTATTGCTGCATAAATTCCTGTCGGGCCCAAGATTGGGTTGTGGGTTTGGATGCACGACAAGAGAGGTCGTTATAATAGAATCGCAGCCCAGTGAATTATGCAGTGTGTCTTTATAAATACCGGTTACTGTTTGATTAGCTCCTCCGGCAAAATAAGTTTGACCCTGGCAAATGGAAGCATTGATGGCTGTAAATTTTTTATTTATGGTAAGGTTAAGGGTAATTACACTGTCACAACCAGCGGCATTGGTAATTATTTGAATAAAGGTACCAGATGAATCATACTGGTGGTTGTTTAAAATATATGAGCTACAGGAAACAGCTGTAACTGTATTGAATGTACTGTTTGAGCATTTACTTAATTTCTGAATAAAAATATCCTGGAAGCCAAGAGAGGTTAAATTTGTTATACCATTTCCCGGGTCAATATCTGCAGTATTTTCAAAAGACCCAATAGTATATATACTGTTACCATTAGTCTCTGTTGCAATAGAATTTCCTATATCATCGCCTGTGCCCCCCATAGCTTTTGCCCAAACAAACTCACCTGACTTATCCAATTTCACTACAAAAACATCCTTACCACCGGCAGAAGTCAGGATATAATTTCCAGCACCCGGATCAAAATCTGTCGATAAATAAAAACTGCCCGTAGCATAAACATTGCTACTGCTATCAAGAAAAAGGCCATTCAGAAATTCCGGAGCGGGACTTCCAAAACTTTTTGCCCAAACAAATTTACCAGAAGCATCCAGCTTACATATAAAACAATCTTCGATTGATGCGGTAAGATTAAAAACGCCCGGGCCGGGATCAAAATCAGTTAAACTATAAAATATTCCTCCTACATAAACATTCCCTGATGCATCCACACTAACTGACTGACCAAGTGATTGGGTGGTATAAGCATCAAAATGCCTTGCCCAAATAAAATTCCCGTTCTGATCAAGTTTTAAAATATAAGCGGAGTTGCTGTTGCCAGAAAGAGAAATATTGTAAACGTTGGAACCAGGGTCAAAATCAAAACCTGACCAAAAAACACCTGTTAGATAAACAGCTCCGCTTGCGTCAGAAGCAATCCCGTTAACAATATCGAAGGAAGACTGGCTTCCAAAATTTTTTGCCCAGGTAAAATCTCCATTGGCATTTAATTTTAAAACAAAAATATCCACTCCGTTAGAAATTGTGGGAAGAATATAAATCCCTCCACCGGGATCCAGATCTGTTTGAGGGCCACAGGTGCCTGTTATGAGTATATTGGCAAATGCATCAATTGACAAAGCATATGTAACATTAGAAACACTTGAAGAGTTCGTAATTGTTTTTCCCCATATTAAATCACCACTGCTGTTCAGTTTTATTATAAAAATGTTTCCGCCTGGGTTACCTGGAAATATACCCGGACCAGGATCTAAATCTATATTACTCAGATAAGTCCCGAGAACTATTACATTTCCAGAAAGGTCTGTTTTTATTGAAAGCCCCCGGACATCAACTCCTTCTATTTGCTTTGCCCAAATAAAATTTCTGTTCTTGTCTAATTTGCTTATAAAGCCATGCGTATTATTAGTAACCGGAAGCGTAAAAACCCCGGGCCCCGGATCAAAATCAACAGAACTGTTAATATAACCTGTACTGTAAATATCTCCGGCAGCATCGATTGTTATTGAATTGCCTTTTTCCCAATATGGTTCGCCAAAATGAGCTGCCCATTCAAAATTTACATTTTGAGCAACGAGTTTTATTAAAAAAAAGAAGGCTGCAATAAAACAAAAAAATATTTTCATCGACGAATTCACCCAGGTGTAGTTTGGCAAAACAAAAATAGTATAAAAATTCATGATACAAGTGCGTTTTTACATTCCCTATCTTGCACCCGCATGCTGTTTCTTTCCAACATCAATATCACCCAGTACAAAAATTACGATTTCAGCTCCTTTGCCTTTACAGAAAGGGTGATTGGTATTTGCGGGTTGAATGGCAGGGGCAAGACCAACCTGCTGGATGCCATTTATTATTGCTGTTTTACCAAGAGTTATTTTTCAAAAACAGAAGGCCAGAATATCCGTTTCAATGCCGACGGGTTCAGGCTGGAGGCTGATTTTATAAAACAAAACGAGCCACAGCACCTGGTTTGCATCAACCGTGGTAATGCCAAAAAAGAACTGCTGCTCAATAATGTGCCTTACGAAAAAATGAGCCGCCATATCGGGCACTTCCCTGCGGTAATGATCGCCCCGGATGATATTGAACTCATCACCGGTGGCAGCGAAGAGCGCCGCCGTTTTATGGATACCGTTATCAGCCAGCTCAACGGCGAATACCTGCAGCAGCTGATTCAATACAATAAAGTACTGCAGCAGCGCAACAGCGCACTCAAACGTTTTGCCGAATCGGGCAAAACAGATATGGCCCTGCTGGAAGTGCTGGATGCGCAACTGGTACTGCCGGGCAATTATATTTTTAACAGCCGTAACCTGTTTATGCAGCAGCTGCTGCCACTGGTACAGCAATACTGCCAACAAATTGCGGGTAAAGATGAGCAGGTAACGCTGGCCTACGAAAGCCAGCTGCACCAATACAGTTATGAACAGCTGCTGCTGCAATACCGGCAAAAAGACCTGCTGCTGCAACGCAGTAATGCCGGCACACATAAAGACGACATCAGCATACAGCTGCTGCAACAGCCCTTTAAAAACACCGCATCGCAGGGACAGCGCAAGAGCCTGCTGTTTGCGCTGAAACTGGCAGAGTTTGAAATTTTAAAAAATGACAAGGGTTTTGCTCCCCTGCTTTTTTTGGATGATGTATTTGAAAAACTGGACGACGAACGTATGCACCAACTGCTGCACCGGGTTTGCCGTGAAAACGACGGGCAGGTATTTATTACCGACACACATAAAGAACGGCTGGAAGCCGCCTTTACCGCATTGCAGGTGCCCTTCCAGGTGATCTGCCTGTAAAAAATTATTTTACTAACTTGTAACCATTAAAACGCGACACACAATGAAGACCTTAACCTTAGCCATCAGTATTCTTTTTTTATCAGTAACAGGCCTCGCCCAAAAAACGGCAAAGCCTGCAACCAAATCCGCAGCCAAACCTGTTGCAAAAGCGGTGAATAAACCCGTGGCCGCCGCCAGTGCCACAACCGTTACAAGATCCTTCCCCAACGGCATTACCATGAACATTAAAGGCTTTAAAGTTTCAGAAGCCGGTTTGTATTTTGAAGACGGCACCAAAGTACCTGAAGACAATACCGTTGAACTGAACCAGAAAGTAATGCTGTACGCGGTGCTGGACAGTGGCTATAAAGTGGTGGGTGGCAAAGTATTTCCCGGCAGCTCGGAAAGAATAGTGCTGAGCAATGGTTATGAAGTGCTGAAGACCGATGACCTTTTTGAAGCTTACAGTGAAGGTGTAAAGGCCGAAGACGGAAAATATATCACGCTCAAGGCAATGATGACACAGATTGATGATAAGTCGATGGAGATTACCGTAAGTTTTAAAATATGGGATAAGAAAGGCACCAGCAATATCACAGGTTCTTACAAACTGCATATTAAATAATCATGGGAGAAATTTCTTTACAGGATGCGATACAGCAGTTTTTGCAGAAGAGCAGGCTGAAAAGCGGCATACAGGCAGCACGCATTGAAGAAGTATGGGAACAGCTGATGGGTAAAACCATTGCCAAGTACACAGATAAAATTCAGATCATCAACCATACTTTGTTCATCAGCACATCGGTGGCACCATTAAAGAATGAACTGCTGTACCAGCGTGATATCATCATCCAGAAAGTGAATGAGGCCATGGGTGAAAAAATCATCACCGAAGTGGTGATCAAATAATACAGACTGCCCCATATGCAAAAAACAAAGATCCTGTTCCCCTTTTTATTATTGCTAACGGCATGCTCCGGAACAAAATACCTTTCGTCAAAAAAAGTAAAGCCTGCAGAGATATCTTCGCTTGAATTCTTCAAACCCCTTAGCGCTGTTATTTGGATACAGCAAAAAGATGATGGCGTTTATAACGATAGCCTTTCTTTGAAAGCAGCTGCAGTAATCGGTGAATCGCTTTTTAAGCTGCAGGGCAAAATACCAGCCCTTAATGCAGTGAAGATTGACGACAGTGTTATGCAGTACACTATCGAGAAGGAAATGATTACTGCATTTAAGGCAAGCAGTGCTTACCATTCAATTAATGTTTTACCACTGCCTCCTTCTGTTGATAAAGTCATAGAATCAAATGGGAAAAGGTTTGGCATCCTGGTTTCATATACCGGTTATGCAAGAAGTACGGAAAGTTATTACTGGGCCAGGAAAAATGAAAGACTAAACAAAGTGGTGAATATCCTTACACAAACGGCAACAGAACGGTTACTTGCTGGCGCTATACAAGCCGATAACGCTTATGGAAGCGAAATGGATTTACGTGTGATGATAGTGGATTCGTTTGATAATAAGATCATCTTTTACAATGCAGCTCACTTAAAGGACATAGCCCCGGCTGACCCCTCGGTTATTGCAAATGAATTAAGCAAATTATTGCTCACCTACTTTAAATAATACAGGCAGTATCATTTTTTACTTTTAATGATAAACACTGCCGGCACGGGCCGCTGCCCTTCCTTATCGCTCACTTTAATGGTGGGTTTACCATTGATGAGCATACAGCTGCTGCCGCCGCCATCCAGGTTCAGTGCTTCCACGCAACCCAAATCTTTTAATAACCGGGCCTGCTGAACAAGCGTGGCTCCTGCAGCATCAGCACTCCTGCCCTGTATCACCATTACAATCAAACGGCCATCGGCGGTATAACCCATGCAGGTGCGGGGATGCTGATCAGTTAAACCGGTTTTGCCACTGAACTTGAGCTCTTCTTCATTGGTGATTTTAATAAGACCGTTTTGTAAAACCACGGGCCCGCCTCCAACAGCGGTTTTCATTTTCCATGGAGCAAGATGATTGAAGTAATTGGTATCAGTCAACAGTCTTGCGGGCAATAACTGCGGAACAGAATCTTTATAATTCGGCAGCACCTGTTGCGAAGCGTATGCATAAACAGCGCCGGTGTCGGCCCGTATCCATGCCACATCGGCCTTTCGTTTTTTAGTGATACCGATGGCACTTACAAAGGGATGCCGGTAAGTAAAAGTATCTTTTCCCCGGCCCGGCAAACTGTGCACATTATAACTTACCAGCTTCCCGTCTCTGATCACCACGTTCAGGTTCTGGTTCTTATCAAAATTGAAAAAAGTACAGTTCACCACTAATAAAGGCTGTGCATTCTTTTCAAAAAACTGCTGTGGTGTAAGGCGGCGTTTGAGTGTGGTGTCTGCAGTAAAGACCAGCTTTTTGTTTTCCAGTTTTGCCTCAGCATAAAATGCAATAAAGGGTTTACCGTCCAGGCTGTCGGTTGATTTATACACATGAAAGCCCGCGGGTAACACACCAAAAGCAGTATCGGTATTCGTCCACTTTACCTGCGCTGCTGCGCCCAATGCAAATACCAGCATTGCTGCTGTCATCAATTGTTTCATCATTGCAGTAATTGAGCTGTAAAGAAAATGCAATTCCCGCAATTCACTCCTTTTTTTCAGCAGCTCACTCTATTATGCTTTCATTACCGGCTAATATCAAAGAATCTTGTACTGCATTTGAACACATCACCAAAAACTATCACCATGAAATTATCAGCTATGTTCCTCACCGTATTTTGTATGGCCGCCATCACAAACAATACCCATGCCCAGGCCCCTGAAGGTTTTGTAAAGGGCGCTGTAACACTCAGCAATGGCACAGTTGTTACCGGCTTTGTAAAAGAAAACATCAAAAAAAACGCGGCCATCAGTTTTGCCGATGCAAAGGGCAGCAAACAGCAGTACGATGGCAGCCAGATCAATGCGGCCACTGTTGACACCGTAAACTATACCTGTATCCGCGGCGATTTTTTTAAAACCATCTGTACCGGTAAGATTTGTTTCCTGCAAAAAGCAAGCAATGCATCCAATAAAGCTTCCTTTAACGGCACAGATGCGGTTTTTACTTCGGGCACCGATGGAAAAATTGGCGACTACTTCGCCTACAGCAACGGCCAGCTCACCCTGCTCAACAAAAAATCAGTGAATAAATTCATCAGCGAACAACTGGCCTCCTGCAATGCAGCGGCAGAAAAAGCAAAGGCTGTGAATGGCGATATTCCCGCACTGGCCGAAGCTGTTGCCATTTACAATAACAGCAGCAAATAAAAGTACAGCCATGAAAAAACTATTCACACTTTTTATTACAGTAATTGCTGTTACTGCATCAGCAGCCCAGAACAATTCATTTACGCAAACCATGCGGGGAACTGTTATTGACGACCAGTCGGGCAGCGCACTCCCCGGCGTAACAGTAGCTGCAGAAGAGTTGCAGCCTGTGATAACCGGCAACGATGGTGTTTTTTTACTGGCGAAAGTTCCAGTAGGAAGACAAAACATCATGGCCAGCATGACGGGTTATGAAACCGCGGTCATCAGCAATATTGAAGTCACCTCTTCAAAAGAAGTGATACTGGAAATACGCCTGAAAGAAAAAGTAAAAAAACTGGATGAAGTGGTGGTGACCGGTGGCAAGTCAAAATTAAAGGCACTGAATGAAGCGGCCCTTGTAAGCGCAAGACAATTGAGCATTGATGAAGCATTTCGTTATTCGGGCACCAGGAACGACCCCAGCCGCATGGCACAAAACTTTGCCGGCGTAAGTGGCGGTAACGATGCAAGAAATGATATCATCATCCGCGGCAACTCTCCTTCTGGTGTGTTGTGGCGCATGGATGGCATCGACATTCCCAATCCCAATCACTTCAGCACGCTGGGTTCAACAGGCGGACCAGTGAGTATTTTAAACATCAACACCCTGAAGAATTCTGATTTTTTAACCAGCGCTTTTCCTGCGCAATATGGCAATGCGCTTGCAGGTGTGTTTGACCTGCGTATGAGAAATGGCAACACCGATAAAACAGAGTTTTTAGGACAGATGGGCTTTAATGGTTTTGAATTTGGTGCCGAAGGCCCTGTTAACAAAGCAGACAAATCTTCATACCTGGTGAATTACCGTTACTCCATGGTGGCAGCATTGCAAAAATTGGGATTGAAATTTGGCACCGGCAGCGCCACGCCTTATTACCAGGATGGCAGCTTTAAAATAAACCTGCCCACCAAAAAAGCAGGCACATTCAGTTTGTTTGGTTTGGGAGGAGAAAGCCATATCAATTTTCCGCCGGCCAGCCAGGACAATGACAATCTCTATGCATCCAATGATGGCAGCGAACGCAACCGGAATTTTAAATCACTCACCGGCGTGGTGGGATTAACGCATAACTATTTTTACAACAGCACCACATCAGCAAAAACCACGCTGGCGGTTTCGGGCTTTTCATCAAAATACCAGGAATATATTATTGAAGCGGGCAAAACGGATAAGAAGGCTTTTTACCGCAAGAGTGAGCAGTTGAAGTATTCACTCAGTCATACCTTCAATAAAAAGTTCAGCGCAAAGAACCAGCTCACTGCTGGTGTAACGGCAGATATTAACCGCCTGCAACTGGTACAGGATTATATCAAAGACGGCGATTCGGTTTTAACCAACCTGCTCAATACAAACGAAACCGCAGTATTGGTGAAGGCGTTCTCCAGTTTCAGTCACCGCTTCAGCGACCAGCTTTCCTCCAATATCGGTGTGTATTATCAAAACCTCACGCTCAATAACAGCAACAGCATAGAGCCCAGGTTCAATTTGAAATACCAGTTCAAACCAAACCAGTCGCTTGTTTTTGGCACGGGCCTGCACAGTCAAACACAACCGCTGGATGTATATTTCTACCAAACAAAAAATACCAACGGTACTGTTGCTTACACTAATAAAGAACTTGATTTTGTAAAAAGCGCACACAGCGTGTTGGGATATGATGTGAACATCACAAAGTATTTCAGGATCAAAACAGAGCTGTACGGACAATACATTTACAATGCCGCTGTTGAAAAAACAGCCTCTGCTTTCAGTATGCTTAATGCGGGCAGTTCGTTTGGCTTTCCTGATAAAACAAACCTGGTGAACAATGGCAAGGGATACAATTACGGCATTGAGTTAACAGCAGAAAGATTTTTACACAAAGGTTTGTATTACCTGCTCACCGTTTCGGTATTTGATTCTAAGTATAAGGGCAGCGATGGTATATGGCGTAATACGGCCTTTAACAGCAATTACGTTGTAAATGCATTGGGCGGAAAAGAATTCAGGCTTAACAGCAAAACCACGTTTGGTATCGACAGCAAATTTACCATCACCGGCGGGCAGCGGTACACGCCATTTGATATTGCAGCATCCAAAGCGGCGGGTTATGTACTGTACAAAGAAAATGAAGCGTATGGTTTGCAGTATGATACTTACCTGCGCTGGGACCTGAAATTTTCTTATGTACGCAACCTCAAAAAGCTGACGCAGAAATGGTATATCGATTTGCAGAACCTTACCGGCAGGGAAAACATTTATATACAAACGCTGAATCCTAAAACGGGTGTGGCAAGCAGGATCAACCAAATGGGTTTCTTTCCGAATATCAATTATCAAATAACATTTTAATAAGGTTGCCGCTTTTGTAATCCTTCGACAAGCTCAGGATGACAAAAGCGGTTTCGATAAACCAGGCCTGGCAACCTGAGTGATGATAAAACTTTCCTTAATTACAGTAACTTTATCTGGTGCAACTGCGGAAACATAACTGCAATATCGGTTTTAACGACGGGCTGCTGATGATCATTGGCATCCCGTTACTGGCGTTTATTATTACCATTGTATTCATGAACTGCCGTTTTAACCGGGCGCCTTATTTAACATGGGATAAATACCTGGCCACACTGGTCATTACTTCCATCATCTGGCTGGGCAACCGGTATATCATGATCTACAGCCGAAAAAAATATCCCGACTTTGATATGGTGAGAAGGCGGATCATCTTCCAGTCGGTGCTGATGTTCTTCTTTACAGTTATTTTCAACACCCTGCTGGGCCGTTTTACAAAGGAGATATTCAATGAAGAAGGCCTGGCACTTTCCAATGTGGATGTGCTCATCCATTCCAATTCGGCAGCCCTCTTCTGCACCATCATGATCATTGCCATTTACGAAAGTATCTTCTTCATGCACCAGCTGAGGCATTCCGTGGAAGAGACCGAAAACCTGAAAAGGGAAAACCTCAAAGCGCAGCTGGATGCACTGCGCACACAGGTAAACCCGCATTTTCTTTTCAATAACCTCAATACGCTGGTTTCACTCATACCGGAAAATCCCAAACACGCTGCAGACTTTGTGCAACAGATGAGCAGGCTGTACCGGCATATACTGGAAGTGAAAGATGAAAAAAGTATTTTACTGAAAGAAGAAATGGAGGTACTGAAAGCCTACGCTTTTTTACTGCAAACCCGTTTTGGCAATAACCTGCAGGTGAATATTGAAGTGCCGGTTGAAAAACTCAATAAGCATATTGTGCCGCTTTCGCTGCAGCTGCTGATGGAAAATGCCATCAAGCATAATATTGTATCGGCCGACAAACCCCTGCACATCCACATTTTTGCAGAGAACGGCAGCCTGGTAGTGAACAATAACCTGCAAATGAAAAAACAAATTTCTGAATCAACTGGTATCGGGCTGGATAATATCCGCAACCGTTACAAACTTTTAGGCGATAAGGAAGTGAGGGTTACCGAAACAGCCACCAATTTCACCGTTTCCATTCCTTTAATTGAACCATGATATGAAGGTTGTGATCATTGAAGATGAAATACCGGCGGCCAACAGGCTGGCAAAACTATTGCTGCAAAGCAGCGACGGAATTGATATCATTAACAGGATCGACAGTGTGGAAGCTGCTGTAAAATATTTTAACGGCGCCCCCGCACCCGATCTTATTTTTATGGACATACAGCTGGCCGACGGGCTGAGCTTTGATATTTTTGAACAGGTACAGGTAAAAACGCCTGTTGTTTTCACTACCGCTTTTGACCAGTATACCTTAAAAGCCTTTAAAGTAAACAGCATTGATTATTTACTGAAACCCATTGATGAAAACGAACTGCAGCAGGCGCTGGACAAATACCATGAACTGCATAAAAAACAGCAACCCGATTTTTCTGAAAAGATGATGCGGCTGATGCAGGAGATGAATGTTGTGAAATACAAGGAACGCCTGCTGATAAAACGCGGGCAGCAACTGGGTTATCTTAAAACTGCCAGCACCGCTTACTGTTATGCCGATGGTAAATTGTGTTTTGCGGTTGATTTTGACGGCACCCGTTATTTGCTGGAAAATAATTTAAGCCAGCTGGAAGAACAATTGCAGCCAGACAGTTTTTACCGCATCAACCGGCATTTGCTGCTGAACATAGAAGCAGTAAAAAAAGTGCATACCTGGCTGGGCGGCAGACTGAAAGTGGACATACACCCCGCCACCACCGCCGAAACTGTTGTAAGCCGTGAACGGGTAAATGGTTTTAAAGAATGGCTGGGCCGCTGATTATTGTTTGAGGATTTTATGAATGAGAATATCATTGAACAAGGCCGGCTCGTCCTCCGGTAAATTATGCCCCGAGTTGTTGAACCAGAATATCTTTTTTTCCGGCGAACTGAAATTATCATAAAACACCTGCGTGATCACAGATGGCACCTGCCAGTCGTTTCTGCCTGCTAAAAAATAAACAGGCAACTGCAGTTGTCCCACGCCGGAAAAATCAGCCGCAAACATATCTTTTTCAAAATGACGGGCAGAGAATTCGAAGCCCTTCATCCAGTCGTAGTCTTTATAATCATCATAAGCCTTCATGGCTTTTTCCTCTGCAGCAGCGGTACTGTCGTTATACACATCGCCCTTGTATTTGCTGATGAGTTTGGATTGCTGCATAAAACAGTCGAGATCCGATTTGCAGAAGCTGGTATCCTTTGCTTCCAGTTTTGCAAGTATGCTGAGTGTGGCGGTGTCATTGGCTTTTTGGGCCTGTTTGGTCAGCCATTCCCTGGCCACCTGTGTTCCTTTACTTAAACTGATCACCTGCGAAATGGCAATGTATGCCTCGTAATCATCCGGGTATTCCTGCGCCAGTTTCATACCCACAATACTGCCCCATGAAAAACCTGCGAGATAGATGCTCCTGTTATCGCCAAATTTCTTTTTGAGATAAGCCGTGAGTTCATGCGCATCACTCACCACCTGCGCCAGTGTCATATTGCCCGGGTTCGGATTGCTCATGTACGATTTGCCGCAACCCCGCTGGTCCCACGACACCACAATAAATTTTTGTGTAAGCTCACTGTTGAAATAACGCAGCATGGGTGTTTGCGGCCAGCCCGGTCCTCCATGAAGAAATAATAAAACCGGCGCCGCATCATTTTGGCCGGTTATTTCCACGTACTGGTTTTCGCCGCCCAGCAGCAGCATGGATTTTTCTTCTATCTTTTTACCGGGAGGCTGTGTCCTGGGCTTGCATCCTGCGGCAAGCAGCAACACTATGAATAATGAAAAATAAATTTTCATCAACCAGTATTTATGGGGTGAATGATTGAATTAAGCTTGTGCCTGCGCTTTTTCTTCTTTCCATTTTGCAATGCCGTAACCTGGTATCACGTGTTTTTCGCTGTGGTAGCTGCTGCGTACCAGCGGGCCGCTTTCCACGTAATCAAAACCCAGCTGGTAACCGATCTCGCGGTATTCAGCAAATTCATCAGGATGCACAAAACGTGCAACAGGCAAATGCTTTTGTGTGGGTTGTAAATACTGGCCAATGGTGATTACATCCACGTTACTTGCTTTAAGGTCTTTGAGTGTTTGTATCACTTCTTCTTTCTCTTCACCCAGCCCCAGCATGATACCGCTCTTTGTGCGCATGCCGCCATCTTTCAGTACCTGCAATGTTTCCATACTCTGCCAGTACTTGGCCTGTATGCGCACCTGTTTGGTGAGGCGTTCGGTGGTTTCAATATTGTGGCTTACCACTTCGGGTGCTGCGTCAATGATGCGCTGTATATTTTCTTTTTCAGCTTTGAAGTCGGGTATCAGCGTTTCAAGCGTGGTGGAAGGATTGAGTGCTTTTACCGCCTTGATGGTATTGTACCAGATAATGCTGCCACCGTCCTTCAGTTCGTCCCTGTCAACCGATGTGATCACCGCATGTTTCACCTTCATCAGGTGAATGGCTTCTGCCACACGCTGCGGTTCATCCCAGTCCACATCCAGCGGGCGTCCCGTGGCCACGTTACAAAATCCGCAACTGCGGGTGCAAATATTTCCCAGTATCATAAAAGTGGCTGTGCCCTCGCCCCAGCATTCGCCCATGTTAGGGCAGTTGCCGCTTTCGCAAATGGTGTGCAGTTTATGATGATCCACCAGGTTGCGCACATGTTTGTATTCTTCTCCAATAGGCAGCTTTACCCTCAGCCAGTTGGGCTTTTTGGGTTTTTCGGGCACCGTGTTTATAACAGGTAATTCGTTCATATTTTTAAAATGATATGCAAAGATAGGCCGATTGGATTAAAGATGCAGATTGCAGCATTGAGCAGGACAGCACATATAATAAAAAAGGAACAGGCGCTGCCTGTTCCTTTTTACGGGCCTGCATTTTTTTATTTACGCCGGCCAAATACGATGGAAACATATGCCGAAAAGAAGAACTGCTTTTGTTTGTTATACAGCATCTGTGGTATTTTTTTAGCATAGAATTCCGCGTTCAGTCCCACTTCCAGGGCACTTACCATTTCATTCATCCTGCCATAATCAAAACGAACAGCCGGTTTTACATATACACCCGGCGTAACCTTCATATGGTTCCAGCCAACGCCTATGCTGGGGCCCGATACAGTGGGGTCAATATCGGCATTGATAAAATAGGCACTGTCGGGCGAATCGTAACGCACATACACCCTTCACCGTTCTTGTCCACCTGCACTTCATAAGGACGAAGCAGCCCCGCTATCACACCACCACCAATATTGCCGGTAATGCTCAGCCCGTTCTTATTGCTTTTATTGCCCAATAATATCTGCTGCTGCACACCCAGTTTAACGGGATAGAAATAATTTATTTTACCATAGATGATGGGAATGGAGAACTGGGAAAGATTGGTCATTTTTTCTTCCTTCTGGTGTTTGCGTTCGCCGATCTCGATCTGGTACAGCATGGCCTTCTTCACTGATTTGGCCCTGCCAATTTCGAAGAAAGCACCATAGCCATCAGTATTGAGCTTTAACCCGAATACAGAATGTTTATGATAAGCGATCACTCCTTCCTCTTCCTGCTTGATGAGCGCATCAATACGTTTGCGTTTTTCTTCTTTCTTATCCTTATGTTCATCTTTTTTATACTGGGCTGCAACCGTAAAACTTACTGTTGCAGCGGCAAGCATCAATATTAATTTCTTCATGTGTACTGTATTGCTAACGTAAATTTATGTAAAATTTGTTTTGCAGTTGATTTACATGATACTTTTGCGGTAAGAACCGCTGTATTTAACAAAAACTATTTATTCTTATGACGGCAACCGTTGTTTACAAAGGCCAGTTACGCTGCGAATGCACCCATGTGCAAAGCGGCACTGTTATTGAAACCGACGCTCCTGTTGATAACAGGGGCAAGGGCGAACGTTTTTCCCCCACCGATACTGTTTGCGTGGCACTGGCCACCTGCATCATCACCACCATGGGCATCAAGGCCGCTGATATGAACATTGACCTTACCGGTACCACAATCGATGTAAAAAAACATATGGTTGCCGATCCCAGGCGTATTGCGCAAATTGATGTAACGCTTCATTTCCCTGCCACGCTGCAGCTGGATGAAAAAGACCGTTCCATACTGCAACGTGTGGGCGATCACTGCCCTGTGGCCCGCAGCCTGCACCCCGACATCAAACAAAACCTGGTATATCACTGGAACTGATTCCTTCGTGTATTTGTGCCTTTGTGGCTGAGCGAACTGCGAAGCAGTTTGTATTCACTGCGTGAATGATTTTGTCACTAAGACACGAAGACACAAAGCTTTTACAGCTTTACTGCCGCAGCAGCTTATTGCCAATAGCACAATCCAGGCATCTTTTTTTATCGCAGTAATGGCCCTTTAACTGCAGCAATGCCTGCGAGGCAAAAGCGCTTTTAATACTGATACCGTTTTTGGCAAAACCGTTGGTTATACTGTTGTTTTCTGCTGCCACCGCATCCAGCCATTGCAGTGCCTTATTTTTGTAATGGCTGTTGTTGTGGTAATGTCCATAGGCAAACAGCATTACCGCCACGGTATTGATCAGGATATTATCAGTCATTTGCCGGCCCAGAGTTTTCTTTTTAAAATCAGCCGCTTCATCAAAACGGTAATGATAATGCCAGTAATCGCCGGCGGTAATATCCAGCAGGGGCAGTATCTCCTTTACATGGGCGGCTTCTTTGATTTTTGAAAACAGGTGCATGCTCTGGTGCACCAGCATGGCCAGCTGCGCCAGCCGCACCGTAGGAAAATTGGCCGGCCGCATGCGCAGGAAATAAACTGTGCACACCGGCTTTTGCAGTTTGTATTTTTTTTGCAGCATTTGGTATTCTCTTTGCAAAAGCAAGGGATAGTCTTCTGTAAAAACATCCTCCAGCAAACCCGCCTGCCCGAATAACAATGCCTCCACCTGCTGCAGCTGGTTCTTATGTTTTGCAAGAATATGGAGCGGGATGGATACAGCCATTTTTTCAAAAGCCGTACTGTTTACTTTGGCACCAAAATTCTTTGCCAGCATCCACCAAAAACATTCTTCCCAGTGATGGTTGTTTTGTTTAAGGTATTTAAATACTTCCGTTGTTTTTTGTTCCAGTCTTTCTACCAGTAACCGTTCCTGCCAGGCGGTAAAAGTGAGTGTGTGAATGGAAGCGATCTGTTTTTCGCAGGCGATAAAACTGCCGTTTTGCAGCATGGCCTGGTATTTTTCCAGCAGCAGCTTGGATACTTTGTCTTCCAGCACCAGTGTTTGAAAAGGTAAATGCAGGGCGGTATCATGCTGCCATACCACGTGCAGGATTACGTTGCTGTAATTTTTATCGTTTCCATGTTCATGTGCTTCCCAGTGAGAAGTATTGATATGCAGTTCAACACTGCCGGCCCAGGTGGTGCTGCCAATTTTTATTTTGGCATCTAAAAAATCGGGGCCCTGATTGGAATTGAAAATGCCGGGATGGATCACCTGGAGTTGTTCTCCTTCCACAGTCATTAACTTAGTTTGATTAAAATACTGGAATTGCCAGATGAACTGGAGCAGGCGTTCGTGCATAGTGGTACGGTTAGGGGTTGGTAAATTGGTGGATTGGTTAATCGGTTTATTAGTGGACCATTTAACCAGTTAGTGCATTTAAATATACAAAAATTCCCAGGAAATAGGCGGGTTGATGGTTGATAGTTGATGGTTGATAGTTCATGGCGAATGGCAACCAGCGGCAACCTTTAGCAAACTGCTGAACCAATTAACCAATTAACCAATAAACTAATTAACCGGTTCATAGTTCATAGTAATACAACAACGACCTCGAAAACGCTGAACCAATTAACCAATTAACCAATCAACTTCCCCAACTCCTGCACCACCCTGCTCACGGGCAATCCCATTACATTGTAAAAATCGCCGGTAATGGATTTAATACCCACCACACCAATCCATTCCTGTATGGCATAGGCGCCGGCTTTATCGTAAGGCTGGTATTTGTCTACATAAAATTCAATTTGCTCCCTGGTAAGCGGGTGAAACTCCACATCCGTAACATCGGCAAAACTGGTTTCTTCACCTGCATTCAAAATAACCACACCTGTGATCACTTTATGATGGCTGCCCGACAGTTTTGAAAGTATCTGCACCGCATCTGCCCTGTCTTTTGGTTTGCCTATGATCTCGCTGCCCAGCACAACAATGGTATCTGCTGCAAGAATTGGCACCGCTTTACCAGCCTGCTGTTGCACTGCCAGTGCCTTGTTGCGGGCTATATGCACGGCAATATCTGTAACCGGTAAATGTTCAGGATAAGATTCGTCGGTTTCTTTTACGATCACTTCAAAAGATACTTCGGCCCATTCGAGCAGTTGTTTACGGCGGGGCGACTGTGATGCTAAAATTATTTTCTGCATTTTATAAAAGGATGTCAGGCGGATTAACAACGGTCTCCGTCGTCAGGAGTAAATTTTAAAAAACAACATGGATAAAATACCAGCCAGCATCACCATTTTAATGGCGGTGCTTAAACGGTGATAATCTTTTGCAACCTGCGCCCTGTACAACTGTCGCAGTATCCATAACAACGGCGCAATAATGGTTACCACGCAATAAGCCACACTCCACCACCATCCTAAATGCATGGCATAAAACTGTATCACCACCAGTGCGCCTGTAAGCACAATGATCCATACGGCGGTAAATACTTTTGCAGCAGGCACACCCCAAACAATGGGCATGGTGCGGCAACCGTATTTTGCATCGCCTTCCATGTCTTCCATATCCTTGATCACTTCGCGGATGAGCGATATGATGAATGCAAAGCCTGCGTACAGTATGGATAGTTTGAACAGTCGCGATACATCAAATTGATAAACCACCTGCGGGCCAAATTTTATGAGCGATACAAAACCCGCCAGGTAACTGAAAAACACAAGTATCACCCAGGCTGTCAGCAATGAGATAATGACATTGCCGATGAGTATCTTTTTCTTGAACGTGGTGGAGTAAAACCATAGCAGCACCACGCAACCTGTGTTTGCAAAGGCGATGGTCCATTTACCCTGTTTAAAAGCAATGTAAAAACCAATGAGTATGCCCGCCAGCGATAAGCCCCAGTGCCAGATAATGGCCCATCTTCTTTTTATTAATTTTTCAACCACCAGCTTATCGGGTTTGTTCACCCGGTCGATATTGAGGTCGAAATAATCATTGATGATATACCCGGCTGCTGCAATAAGAACAGAAGACAAAGAGAGCAATAATAAATACAGGAGATTATGGGATAACAGGCTGTCGTTGGATGGCGGGGTAATTAATGTGGATGCAATGCCGTAACAGAACAACAACTGCGTAACCACAATAAACAGCAGGTTAGGCCAGCGGATGAGGCGCAGGAATGCGGTTACTAATTTCATTACCAGGTTTGAGCGCCGAAGTTAACAATAGAAATGAAAAAAGAAAAAAAGCGTATTTAAATTAAGCTGAAGTAACTGTTACATCAATACTCCAGTCGCCATTGAGCTTGAGTACTTTTTCAATTACATCGCGGCCACAACCATGACCGCCCCTGTATGGAGAAATATATTTGCAGATACTTTTGATCTCGGGCACGGCATCTTCGGGGCAAACAGGCAGACCGGTAATTTTCATGGCATCGTAATCAGGAATATCATCGCCCATGTACAGCATTTCTTCCAGCGCCAGGTTATGATCTGCTGCGTATTGCTGCAGCACTTCTTTTTTGTTGTGGATGCCCAGGAACACTTCCTTCACCCCCAGTTTGAGCAAACGCATTTTCACCGCTTCTGATGTGCCCCCCGAAATAATGAGCACATGGTACCCTTTTTTGATGGCCAGCTGCAACGCATACCCATCCTTGCTGTTCATGGTGCGTATGAGTTCGCCATCGGGCATTACAATCATCCCGTCGGTGGCCAGTACACCATCCACATCAAATACAAATGTTTTTATGGGTTTGAAGAGCGAGAGGACGTTCATTGGTAATTGGTGGATTGGTTAATTGGTGGATTGGTTGATTGGTACAAAAGTTCAATAAAGGTTGCCGCTATTTACCATTCGCCATGAACTATGAACCATGAACCTGTTAATTAGTTAATTGGTACTGCGGTTTAATAAAGGGTGCAGCTGGTTGTCACTAGCCATGGACCATGAACTATGAACCTGTTAATTGGTTAATTAGTTGATTGGTACAGCAGTTCAATAAAGATTGCCGCTGGTTGCCATGAACCATGAACTATCAACTTTCAACTATCAACTATTTCTGGTTATCCCTCCACTCATACACCCAGGTACTTTGTATCATCTCCAGGTGGCCTTCATTGCTTTCTTCGGCCTTGCCGGCGAAATTGGGTATTTCAAGCACCCATTTGTGCAGGTCGGTAAAACGGATGCGGTATATCTTGCCTTCGTTGAAATCGTCGCCAAAACGTTCGTACAGCTTCATGGCTATATCTTCATAATCGTTCCAGTGAATGGGGAGTTCGAAGCTCATTGTTGGTTGATTGGTTAATTGGTGGATTAGTTAATTAGTTAATTGGTGGATTAGTTTACTGGTTAATTGGAGGCTTTTTATTGAAGTGGGTTTACCACTGATCAACTAATTAACCAATTAACAATTATTCTCCCAAAAACTGTGTCTGGTCTGGCAGCGTCACCACAATTTCGCCATCACCTTCCTGCAGCACACACTGGCAGCCCAGCCTTGAATTGAGGCGTGGATTTACGGCCCTGTCAATAAAATCCTCTTCCTTATCGCTCAGTTCTTCCAGGTGCTCCTCGCCTTTCTCCACATATAAGTGACAGGTACTGCAGGCGCAAACGCCACCGCAGTTATGGTGCAGATCGATATCGTTCTTCAGTGCAACCTCCAGCAGGCTCTGGTCGTCTTCCACGTTGTGCAGCGTAAGCGGCTCCAGTCCTTTTTGTTCAAATTTAAATGTTATAGTGTACATGCCTGCAAATTTCGGGTTGCAAACCTACTTCAAATTACTAATAAAGGAAAATTCTTCTGTAAACTTTGCGTGAATAGCCCTGTAAGATTTGTATACAATAAAAGGTTTTACTATGTTTACAACACCCCAAAACACAATATCATGAAGCGTTATTTGAATGTATTGACCGTATTATTAGCAGCAGTAAGCGTACTGGCACAATCCTGCGGCAATAACAACAGCAAACCCGCCACCGAAAACAAAACCACAAAAGACACCACCCAAAAAACTGCACCCGCCGAAACCAAAACCGAACCAGCCGCCAAACCGGCCATCATTAATATCATCGACACACTCACTCCCAAACGCATTGTAGTTTGCATTAAAGACAGCGCCGCCAGCTACGAACGCATTGGTCTTAAACTGGCACAGATCTACGGCAGCAAACTGGGTGAAGTACTCAAAAAAAATAATCTCAAAATGGATGGACCGCCCATGGCCTGGTATAGATCCAACAAAGCACCCTTCTTCTTTGAAGCGGGTGTGCCTGTTGCAAAAAGACCGGCCAAACTTTTAAACGGGGCTTATATAAAGGAAACTGCAGCCGACAGTGCCGTAGTGGCCCATTTTTACGGACCGTATAATTTACTCTCCCAGGGATATGATGCCATCAAAGAATGGTTGAAAGATGCGAAGAAAAAAGCCAGCGCCCCTCCTTTTGAAATTTACGTGGGCGACCCGGTGGATAAAGATGGAAAAATGATGGATCCTTACAAGGTGAGGACGGACATTGTGTTCCCTCATCACTAATTATTGAGTCTTGAATATTGATTCTTGAATATTGAGTCTTCCTCACTCCTCACGGATTCATAATACTGTCCGTAAGCTTCAGGTAAATGTATTTTAACTTGGGATGCGCTGCCAGTATTTTCAAATGCTTGTCAAGCGTAAACACATCATTGCGCAGCGCCGGGCCCGTTTGCATGGCTTTGGGCGAATAGTGTATGATGCGGTTGGTGGTTTCTTTTATGAGTGGAAACAGCAGTTTAAAATCCAGGTTTTCCTTCTGGCAATATTCTTCGGCCAGTGTGTAGAGGTGGTTGGTGAAATTATTGACCACCACGCCTGCCACATGCAGTTTTATCCGTTCTTCATCGGTGGTGCGGCGCACATCGGGCGACAATGTTTTTGCAAAACTTTCAACGGCTGCAATGCTGTCTTCATTATTGCCATCCACCAGCAATGGTATCTCGGGCAAATGCTGCATTTCCCTGCGCAGGCTCTGGAACGGGTACAGCACACCATAGCGGGATGAAATATTCTCCAGCACATTCTTGCTTACCGAACCGGCAGTATGTACAATGAGTTTATGTCCGAGGCTGAACGATTTGTTGAGATCGAATAAAATGCCATCGGTAATGGCTACAATATATATATCGGCAGTGAGATCGGTCTTACCATCGTAATTATCATATGCGGCACCCAGTTCTTCAGCAAGCTTTTTTGCATTCTCCGTATGGCGGCTCATTACCTGAATCACTTCGTGACCCTGCTGTTTGCAAAGCCGCCCCAGCACGGTGGCCACGTTGCCCGACCCTATCAGTACAATTCTCATAACATTATCTTTGTGCTACTTATGAAACGAAGCCAAAGATTAAAAATTGTTTTTATCAAAACAAAATTTAAGGTAACAGGTTTGTTTTCCAAACAAAAAGCGGCCCGTCAGCTCTTTACCGTTTTTTGCACGCCATATGCCACCACTAAACGTAACGAAGAGCCGAAAGAAGCCGAAGCATTGCAATTCACCTGCAACGGAAAAAAAATTAAAGGCCATCGCTGGAACCATCCTTCCACCGGTGCCGGCTTGCAGCAAAAAAAAGTACTCATACTCCACGGTTTTAATTCGGCGGCATATAAGTTTGACCGTTACGTATCGCCGCTGGTAAAAAAAGGATACGAAGTGTTGTCATTCGACGCACCCGCACATGGCAGCAGCGAAGGCAGCACCGTAAACGCGGTGGAATATGCCGCCATGGTAAAAAAAGTAATGGAACTGTACGGCCCCATTGACAGTTTTATTGCACACTCTTTTGGCGGCCTCGCCGTAACGCTTGCACTGGAAGCCACGCCGCACGATGCCAATACCAAACTGGTGCTCATTGCTCCTGCCACAGAAACCACTTCGGCCATTGACAGTGCCTTTAACATGTTTGGTATTGATGATGCTGCCATGCGAAAAGCGTTTGACAATATCATTCACAAAATAAGCGGTCATGGTCCTGAATGGTTTTCGTTGCGCCGCACCGTTAAAAATATCCATGCAAAAATTTTATGGCTGCATGATGAAGATGATGATATGACACCCTGTAGCGATGCACAAAAAGTACAGCAAGACAACCACGCCAATATTCATTTCGTTATTACAAAAGGACTGGGCCACCGCCGCATTTATCATGACGCTGCAGTAAAAAAAACGATCGTTGATTTTTTGTAAACCCGTTAAAAAACACCCCGCTTTTTTAAAATAAATTTTGATTTTTCAATTTTAAAGTAATATTGCAGTACAAAGCTCCTTCTGCCCGCAAGAGGAAAACTGATAATGGAGGAGATTGGTTTGAAGATAAAATAACATAATTAAAGCTGAATAAAAACCTTTAGCTGAAGTGTGCGACGCCAATGAAGATGAGTAAAATTCAACAGCTGGTAACACAAGAAAAAAATTATTAACTAAACAAGTTCTCCGCCGCGGCGGAGACATGGTATAATGGCAAAGAACTTACTGATAGTAGAGAGCCCGGCGAAAGCAAAAACAATTGAAAAGTTTTTGGGAAAAGACTTTGAGGTGAAGAGCTGCTTTGGGCATATACGCGACCTGGAGAAAGCCGATATGGGTATTGATATTGAAAACAATTTTCAGCCCAAGTATATTGTTTCGCCCGACAAAACAAAAGTGGTGAACGACCTGAAGGCGATCGCAAAAAAAAGTGAGGAAGTATGGCTGGCATCGGATGAGGACCGTGAAGGAGAAAGCATCAGCTGGCACCTGGCCGAAGTGTTAAAGCTCAATCCCAAAACCACCAAGCGCATTGTTTTTCACGAGATCACCAAACCCGCTATACAGGCCGCCGTACAAAATCCACGCACCATTGATATGAACCTGGTAAATGCGCAGCAGGCACGCCGTGTGCTGGACCGCATTGTGGGTTTTGAACTGAGCCCTGTTTTGTGGCGCAAGATTGGCATGAGCGGCGGACTAAGCGCCGGCCGTGTGCAAAGTGTGGCCGTAAAATTAATTGTAGAGAAAGAAAGGGAGATCAACCAGTTTACCCCCACCAGCAGTTTTAAAATTGATGCCTTACTGGCTGCCGATGAAAACGGCCGCTCCATTAGCTTTAAAGCAGAAGGCGGTAAATACAATGCCGAAGAAGACGCGGCAAAATTTTTACAAAGCTGCATTGGCGCCAAATACACCGTTAAAGATATACAGGTACGCCCCGGCAAACGCACACCCGCCGCACCATTCACCACAAGTACTTTACAACAGGAAGCCAGCCGCAAACTGGGTTATGGTGTAAGCCGTACCATGCTGTTAGCACAACGACTGTACGAAAGCGGTAAGATCACTTACATGCGTACCGACAGTGTGAACCTGAGCGAGACCGCAAGGGAAGCCATTGTAAAAGAAATTGGCAAGAGCTACGGCGAAAAATATATACAGGTGCGCCGCTACAAAAACAAGAACGAAGCCGCACAGGAAGCGCACGAAGCCATACGCCCCACATATATGGAAGACAAAAGTGTGGATGACCCCGAACTGAACCGCCTGTACGAACTGATATGGAAACGCACCATCGCCTCGCAAATGGCCGATGCAGAACTGGAGAACACCACCGTAAAAATAAATATCAGCACCAATAACGAAGAGCTGACCGCCAGCGGGCAGGTAATAAAATTCGATGGCTTTTTAAAAGTATATTTTGAAAGCACCGATGATGAAGACAGCACCGAAGATGAAAGCCGCCTGCCCAATTTAAAAACCGGTCAGCCCTTAGACTTTAAACAGCTTACCGCCACCGAACGTTTTACCCGCCCCAGCGCACGTTATACCGAGGCCAGCCTGGTAAAAAAACTGGAAGAGCTGGGTATTGGCAGGCCCAGTACCTACGCCCCCACCATCAGCACCATTATTAAAAGAAATTACGTTGAGAAAAAAGATAAGGAAGGTGTAAAACGCGACTTCCGTATTTTAAAACTCGCCAACGATAAGGTGAGCAAGGTTATCGAAAGCGAAAACTACGGTGCCGAAAAATCAAAACTCTTCCCTACCGACCTGGGTTTGGTGGTGACCGATTTTTTGAACCAGCACTTTGATAAAGTGATGGACTATGGTTTTACCGCCGAAATAGAAAAAGAGTTTGATGATATTGCCGATGGCAAACTCATCTGGAACCGCATGGTGGGTGATTTTTACACGCCCTTTAAAGAAGGTGTGGACCATACTTTGGAAAATGCCGAACGTGCCGTGGGCGAACGATCACTGGGTGTGGATGAAGCCAGTGGCAAACCCATTGTGGCACGTATGGGCCGCTATGGTCCCATGGTGCAGCTGGGTGCCGCCGATGATGAAGAAAAACCCCGTTTTGCCAAACTGAAACCGGGACAGAGTATTGAAACGATCTCCTTAGAAGAAGCACTGGATCTGTTTAAACTGGGCGAACCGCTGGGCGAATACGAAGGACAGGAAGTATCGGTAAACGTTGGCCGCTTTGGGCCTTACGTAAAACTGGGCGACCAGTTCATCTCCATCCCCCGTGGTGAAGATTTAAGCGCTGTGGATTTAGACCGTGCCATTGAACTGATAAAAGAAAAACAACTGGCCGACGCCCCCATTGATACCTACCAGGACAAACCCGTTACCAAGGGCAAGGGCCGTTTTGGTCCCTTTATAAAATGGAACGACATGTTTATTAACGTGCCGCGCCGTTACAATTTTGATGCACTCAGCAAGAACGACATTAAAGAACTCATTGAAGCCAAGATAGAAAAAGAAGCCAACCGCTACATACAGCAATGGCCCGAAGAAAAGATCAGTATCGAAAATGGCCGCTGGGGGCCCTTCCTCCGCTTTGGTAAAAAAATGATGAAGGTAGTTGGCCAGGGCGCCAATGGAAAATACACGGCTGACGAACTGGCTGTAATTAGTTTGGATGAAGTAAAGAAGATGATTGAAGCGCAGGACCCGAAGGCTTTTGAGAAGAAGAGTAAGTCAGCAAAGTCGGGGAAGACAGGAAAGACCGTAAAGACGGCAAGCAAGGCTGCGGCGGCTAAAGCGCCGAAGAAGACGGCGGTGAAGAAAGCGGCGGTTAAAAAGACGGCGAAGAAGAAGTAAATAGTAATTAAGGTAAATAAAGCGATTGCCCGTTCTGTTGAGGACGGGCAATTGTGTTTTTGGATCATTGTCCTGCATCTTATGTCTATTAGGATGGAAGTAGAATGAGTTTGTACATATAATAATAATTATTAAATTGCAATTGCGTAACATGATTCTATCAAAACTAATTGCACATATTTTTAAACCTGTCTGATTATTTAGCAACTTAAAAATATTTGCGTAAGTTTTGAAATCAGTAAAACCTTCGCATATTTAGTAGTTGTGCGTCATGCTACAGAACACCCTACTACTATCAACCTCCTAAATTAGCTACATGATTAAAAAAATATTAAATATCAAAAATTTTGGGGTCTATAAAAACTTTTCATGGGGAGCCGACATGCCCGACTTTAAAGAGAAAAATATAATCTATGGATGGAATTACACAGGCAAAACAACTTTATCCAGAATTTTCTCTTCTATCAAAAACAAACAATTGCATCTCGGCTTTTTAGATGCTGAATTTAAGCTTCTTCTTACCGATAATTCTGAATTAAAACATATAGATCTTGCGACAACCACTTTATCTGTTGAAGTTTTTAATTCAGAATACATAAAGGAAAATTTGAAATGGGATTCGGATGAAGATGTGAATGGAATTTCTTTCGATGTTGGCGAAAATGTAACAATAAGGGAAGAAATTGAAGCAAACCTTAAGAAAATTGAAAATGTAAACGGAAACAATACAATTCGTGGAAAAAAAGATTCACACCAAACTATTATAAACGAATTCACGGAATTTGAAACGTCAAAATTTTCAGCGGAAGCAAAGAGAATTAAAAATGACATTTTTAATAGCCTTATTGAATTTGATAAACGTCACTTTAATGCTATTAAAAGTTCAGTTATAAGTAATCTTTCGTCACACGTTATTAAAGTAGAAACAGAATTATCTAAAATTAAAAGCACTGCACTTGCGACAAACGATAGACAACTCATTGACATAATAGAATTCAACTCTCAACAAGCAAACATATTTGAAACAGTCAAAGACATTCTAAAGGCTGAACCAACAAAAACAGATGTCATAAGCGTATTAGATGCAAATAGCGATTTGTACTATTGGGCTAAAGCGGGTATACCACTACATAAATCTAAGTCTAAATGTTCCTTTTGCGATAGTAATATTAGCCCCGAAAGAATTAAAGAGTTGAACAATTATTTCTCTAATGCTGCTGCGAAACTTAGAGAACGAATTTCGCAATGTAGAGAAGTTATTAATAGAGAAAAAGGAACCTTAGATGCGATTAAATTCCCTTTAAGTAAAAATGATTTCTTTGACAACAACCAGGACAATTATCAATTACAATTAGATAGCTTCGGAAAAATAAAAGGTCAGTATTTTGACTATCTAAACTATTTTATAACCGAACTTGATAGAAAAGAAAAAGACAATATTTTCAACTCTCTTAAAACAAAGGATCTCGACCCCACTATACACACCAACTTAAATAAATGGATTGAAGAAACAAATACAATCATCGCTTCACATAACAATTTTATAAACAATTTCGGCAGCGAACAAGAAGCTGCAAGAACCAAACTTAAAAAGCATCAAGTTTCTCAATTCTTAATCGAAGAGGATTATCAAACTAAAGAACTTGATAAAAATTATTCAGAACGATGCATAAAAAGATATAATTGCTACGTTGAAAAGGTTGTTTCAAGAAATAAAACTTTAGAAGCACAGCTTAAAAGCATAGTGGCCGGACAGAAAGAGTTGAATGATTTCATCAAAAAAATTCTAAACCGTGACGACATAGTCATTGAGGTAACAAATGATGATAAATTCATTTTAAAACGAGGCAACAAAATAGCGGAGTATTTAAGTGAAGGAGAAAAAACTGCAATTTCATTTGCTTACTTTTTGGTATCATTAGAAAGTTTACATCGTGATAATAAATTAAAAGACACAATCATCTTCATGGATGACCCAATCTCAAGTTTGGATGGAAATCACATTGCTCAAGTCTATTCCTTAATTAACTCCTTCTTTTTTAGACAGAATGAAGACCCAGCGGAACCAAATAAATTCGTTAACTGTTTTAAACAATTATTTATATCAACACATAATTTTGAATTATTTTCTTTTTTGAAAGATTCTAACAAAATTAACAAGAAAAACACAAGGGAATATTATTACATAAAGAGAATAGGAAAGGATGAATCTGAGATGCAAAGATTACCCAAGTCATTAAGAGATTACAAGTCAGAATACATTTACCTTTTTGACATTATTTATAAATTTTTTGAAGGTGGTTGTCAAGAATCTGATGATAAACTAATACTAATGCCCAATGCAGTAAGACGCTTTTTAGAAATATATACTCTTTTAAAGTTACCAGATTCGACAGATGAAGTAGACGCAAGACTTAAAATATTAATACCCGAACCACATCAACTTAAAACACTTCACCACTTTTCACATTTTACCACATTTGAAAAGGTGACAAAGCATGATGAACTGTTAATGAATCTTCCCGAAGCAGTTCAGGAGTTAATGACACTATTAAGTCAAGATCCATTACATTTTGAATCCTTAAAAAAAGCGACCTTGACAGCATAACAAAAGCACGAACCCCACTGGCGCAAGTGTTCTGCCGCAGGCAGTTCACTTGTGACAAATAATTCCGGCGGTTTCCTGCCTGTTGCAGAATAGGTGTCACCGCAATAAAGTTGGGTTTAAATTCATAATTTTATTTAAACAAAACATTGAAAGCAGCAAAACGTAGGATAGAAAATTAAATTTCGTCACAAACCAATTCTAAATTGGCTTCACTTTAACTTATGATTGGAGATATTCAAAATATTATAGTTATTGAGAGTCTACTTAACGAAAGAGAAACAGGGAGTGAATTATATAATGATTGCATCAAAAGAAATATTGAGTTTAGAAATTCGACCATTACTCATCGCCTCCACAAAGTAAATAGCAGAAATACCTTTATTGAAATTCTAAATTATTACGGTGTGAATTCTCTATATATGCCTGGAGGAATACTGCTGCACATTGAAATGCATGGAGATGAAAATTTGCAGGGACTTATACTCTCAGATGCCAGCCTGTTGACATGGAAAGAATTAGTAGATCTTTTTCGCCCAATCAATATAAAAACTTGCAATAAACTATATCTCAGTTTAGCTACTTGCAATGGTAGATATTTATATAAAGGAGTTGACCCCTATGAAAAGTCTCCATATTCCTGTTATATATCAGCAAGTACTACAGTTAATGTAGAAGAAATTTTATCAGAATACACTACGCTTTTTGAAAAAGTGATTGAAAAAGGCAACCTTATTACCGCAACAAACGAAATAAGCGAAGAAGGAACAAAATTTTATTATAAAGATTCTGAAGAGACTTTTAAAGAAGCATTTCAAGTTACAGCTGCTACATTTATGACAGATCCTGAAATAAAGGAAAGAGTTTTGCGTGAGGCAAAGGAGCAAATAGAGAAAGAAGGTTTGCAAATGCCACCTGACTTTTCATTTGAGTTGGTAGCACCTAAAGCATTACGTGACACTTATGAACGTCATAAAAAGGCTTTCGATTTTTCTGACTGTAAATAAACTTCCCGCAGTTGATCTTCCAATCCCAGGACTCTCACTGGCACCCTGCTTCAGCCCTACTGGTGCAAATGTACTGCCGAAGTCGTGTCCATGAAGATATTGAGTACAAGCAATGCAGCCGAAAATATCGGTGCCGTCTAAAAGTTACCAGGTGGATTGAATAAATGTTTTATGGCTAACGAAAAGTTTGGTTAGATTTGAATAATAAATTCGATTGGTTAGTCACAAACCGCAGAATAAGCAAAATATCTAAACATCATGACGAAAGAGAGATTTGATGAAATGTCAAAAAATCCATCTGTTATAAAAATAAACACTGTTGGAGGTGGGATCTTTAAAGATGCTGATAATGTTGTTGCAATTCAGTTCTTTTTTATGCATGCAGGAGATTTCTCAGAACTTCCTCCAGAAAAAAGATTATATCTCGCAACCTTTCCTCTTGAAAAATTAATTCCTGAAGTGACTGCATATCCGGTAGAAAATAATACATTAACATTATTGGCAAATGCCGACAATAATGAATACGCATTAACCTACTCGCTTATTATAGTTCCAAAAGAACGAACCGTAGAAATAAAATTGTTAGACATGCCAAACCACGGAGTTAGCCTTCTTACTCAAGAAGAACTTGATGGAATAACTCTTCGGTATTAATTTTTCGTCCTGCAGGAATCCTCATAGCTGGGCTTTTTCTCTACCTGTTTCTGTCCTCCGCCCCGGTTCGTGGCACACGAAACGGGAATACGTGCATAAAAACCCGCAGGCGCTTCAATCTTTCTTTTACATTTTCACCCGCCTCGGTTCGTGGCACACGAAACGAAATAATATCCGTCTTTATGTTCCGTCCCGCCGGGGTCTTCATAGCCCGGCCTTGTGCGTTTGCATGAGACCCCGGCGCTTTAGAGTGTTGCGGCCTTGCTATTCCGTCCCGCCGGGGTCTTCATAGCCCGGCTATGTGCGTTTGCATAAGACCCCGGCGCTGAAAAGCGCTTTGCATTTTGTACACGCACTTTTTCTCTACCAGTTAGTTGTCCTCACCAACCGCAACTTTTCGTCACTGGCAGGTCGTACAATTCTCACTGGCGCAAGTGTTCTGCAGCAGGCAGTTCACTTGTGACAAATAATTCTGGCGGTCTATGACCGCAGCATGGTGCAACCATAAACGACTTTTTCTCTACCAGTTAGTGTCCTCACTAACCGGAACTTTTCGTTACTGGCAGGTCGTCCAATTTTAAGTGTAAGTTCATAACTTCAGCTAAACAATAATATTCTTAAACCACCACTGTTTGAAAACGACTGTACACATCAGAACAACTTATGCATGCACATTGGAACGTGCATTTAAAACACCGATCCTTTCAGACATATCAAAAATTCATACAGGTTTTTTATTGGTGCCAAAAATCACTCATTGCACGGATGACGGTAACTGGGGCAAACCGGGGTTTTCAAAAAATATTTTTGCAGCAAAGTCCTTTCTTCAAAAAGGCGGATGGTTTTCTACCGATACCGTAATGGAACGGATAGAAAATTCCTATTGGAAAATTGAGGTGGCCAATTTTCAAAGCCCGATGATGGGGTTTTCAAAATTTACAGGAGAATGGCGTACTACCGGGATACAGCCCGGTAAAATTCAAATCGACTATACTTACACACTCTGTTCAGATCATTATTTGCTCTACCCTGTACATTGGCTCTTCACAAAAATTTTCTGGCGCATGTATATGTGGCGGGTGATTAAAAATATCCGGAAAATGATTGAAAATAAGGAGCCGTACCTGTATGACTAATTTTTCCTGCCGGTTGTTGAGAACACCAACTGATTGTAAAAGCCGGCTAAATCACCTCTTTTGCGATGGTTTATGAGCTACCAAAGCGAAGGATTTTGTCCGGGAAAATGTAGTATATTCATAAATGAAATTTTATCAGATAAATATTATAGTCTTTACAGTTTTTGCCATAAGTCTTAATGCAAAAGGGCAAAAATTTGACCCGGAAAAATATAAAACAGACAGAGAAAGGCAAAAAAGCCAGGAGCTGGAACGAGAAAGTAACAGAAAGCGCTACCTGGAAGAACAGCGTATAAATGAAAAACAAAATACACCTGCAACTAAAGAAAAGAACCCGCAGGAAAAGATACGCCTGACATCGGCAAACTCAAATTCCAGTAAGACTATTTTAACAATAGATGCTGTATTGTCAACAATACAGCGGCCAAAATCCTCACTTCCGGTAATTGATGTAAATTTTCCAGAAGAGCCTCCCGTATCCACAACTATTGAAAATGGCCAGGGCAGTTACTCTTTTTCCAACGGAGATAAATTTACCGGGTATTGGGAAAATCATCAAATGAAATCCGGCACTTACACATTTGCAAACGGAGATTATTACAAAGGAGAATTTAAGAACAACAGGTTTAATGGCTATAACACTTACACTACTAAAAATAAGGCGTCAATTACATCTTATTTTGATGAAAATGCGTGTACGAAAACGATCTTTTATCAATTTAATGACAATTCCGGGGAGGCTTTTACTGTGAAAATTACAGGAAGGGTTAACTACATGTTTAACTATAATGGGCTGTATGTATCCTATATTTTTTCCAATGGCGATGTTAGCGAAACGTTTGCTGATGATAATGAAATTTTTGCAGGCTTTGGCTCGTACCGTTTTAAAGATGGAAATAATTATTCAGGTACATTTCGTATCGTCAATGGCGTACTGACCGGGATGGGCACTCTCACTGATAAGTATCACAATATATTGGCTCAAAATCTGCCAACTGATAATAAAGCTGCCAATAAGCCGCCATCGGCGCCTGTGAAAACAAATGTAATTACCAACCCTGAAAAGAAAATTATACCGCCACATAAACCTTTTAAAGTAGACAATGGTTTTGTTGAAGTGACCCGGCAAGACATTTCTTCAATATCAGATTTTAATATCAGGCAATTTAGTTTTTTGGGTATACACATAGGTATGACAAGAAGAGATTTCATTGAACTTATAAAAGATTATCCAGCTGAATATGAAGTAAATTCAAAGTACGGCAGCTTTAATGCAGATACAAGCTCAAGCAGTATGACAGCTGAAATAAATCTTATTAAAAGCGATGGGAATAAAGTTTCACTGGGATTGATAAGCTGGCACTTCGGGAGTAATTTATTAGACATGATTATACTGGATGATGAAGCTGCAACACTTTTCAATGGGGCTTCAAAAAATTTATTTACTTCAGCTGTCTTTAATAATACTACAGAATATACAAAGTTTTTAACAGGCGCTCCCATTGTTAACAGTAATTATTCAAAACAAAGTTATTCTTACCCTAAAGAAAACTTAGAATTTGAATCTTACTTAGAAGCCTTAACAGGTAAGAAAAAATTTAGTATTACACTTAGCCGCCGCTAATGCCTGTTTCCCGGCAACATCTCTACCCAATCCCACAGGGGCAAATGTTCTTCGCCTCCGTTGGTGTTCCCTATCCCGCACGCCCCCGTCTGGTCTCCGGCCAACGGGGAATTATAAGACCACTGTAACAAATACAAATAGCCCCGGCAACAAACAGTAATAACCGGAGCAGTACAATTACCACGCCGTTGGTCGGAGACCAGACGGCGGCTTTCAATTACTGAAAATGTTGCCATAC
>JABLTH010047396.1_pt1 | contig 108970 bp, 98 predicted proteins | sample 7875711 | NCBI WGS metagenome assembly JABLTH01 (sample SAMN14941262, study PRJNA633318) | bioreactor metagenome | isolation source: bioreactor | place: China | collected 2019-03-05
GCGCATCAATGAACTGGAAACAGAAAAAAAACTGGCTGCCACCGAATCTGTTTTAAAAGGCGAAGAACAGGAACGCACCCGCCTTGCAAAAGATCTGCACGATGGCCTCGGCGGTATGCTCTCCGGAATAAAATACTCTTTAAACACAATGAAAGGTAACCTTGTAATGACGCCTGATAATGCACAGGCATTTGAACGCAGCATGGATATGCTGGACAGTTCTATAAAAGAAATGCGCCGCGTGGCACATAATATGATGCCCGAAGCGCTGGTGAAATTTGGCCTGGACACCGCAATGAAGGATTTTTGCAGCGATATCAATCAAAGTGGGGCATTAAAGATAAACTACCAGTCCATAGGAATGGAAAATGCTGTAATTGACCAAACAATATCCATTACTATTTACCGCATTGTGCAGGAGCTGGTGAACAATATTATGAAACACGCCGCTGCTAAAACGGCCATTGTTCAGCTGAGTAAGGTCAATGCGTTAATCAGCATAACCGTTGAAGATGATGGAAAAGGTTTTGAAACTGTAATTTTACATGGAACAAAGGGTATTGGCTGGAGCAATATTGAAAGCAGGGTGGAATATTTAAAGGGAAGTATGGATGTTCAGTCGGCACCGGGCAAAGGCACATCTGTTCACATTGAATTAAAAGCATAATGGCAGTAAAAGTTTTTATTGTGGATGACCATTACATGGTAATTGAAGGCATCCGTTCGCTGTTGCAAAATGAAAAAGACATAGAATGGACCGGGCATGCCATGAATGCATTGTCCTGCCTGGCTTTTTTGCAGCAGCAAAAACCGGATGTGATTCTGATGGATATTAACCTGCCCGATAAAAGCGGTATTGATTTGTGTAAGGAAGTAAGGGAAAAATACCCGTCAGTTTATATTATTGGCCTGAGCACATTTAACCAGCAGAGCTTTATACAAAAGATGCTGAACAACGGTGCTTCGGGTTATGTATTAAAAAATGCCACGCAGGAAGAACTGCTGGAAGCCATAGAAACTGTTGCCGCAGGCAAAACCTACCTGAGCGATGAAGCCGCATCATCCTTACGCAAAAACAGCAATGCAGGCATGCCCGTGCTTACACGAAGGGAGAAAGAAGTGCTGGAACTGATTGCAGAAGGACTGACCAACAGTGAAATTGCCGCAAAACTTTTTATCAGCGTAACTACCGTAGATACCCACCGTAAAAACCTGCTGGCAAAATTTGATGCCCGCAATATTGCAGCACTGGTAAAAACCGCGGTGCAGCTGCAGCTGATCTGATCAGGTATTTATTTCGCAGGGAATTACAGCAGTTACTGAAGTGCCTTTGTTAATACCGGTGTCGTATTCAACACTGCCTTTCAATATCTTCACCCTCGCTTCAATATTTTTTAAACCCATGCCGTTTTGTTGTTTTGCTGCGGCAAAATCAAATCCTTTGCCATTATCCTCCACAGTTACATATAAACTGCCCGAGTTATAACTCAGCTGCACAATCACTGCAGAAGCAGATGCATGCTTGATAATATTCTGCAGCAGTTCCTGCACAATGCGGAAAATATGGAATGACTGCTCTTCTGATAAAGCAATACCCGAGATACCCAGCGCATTGAAAGATACATCCAGGCCCGATGTGGTGGCAATAAAATGGCAATAGTCTTTCAATGAACTCTCCAGCCCGAACTTTAAAGCATTGTCGGTGTACATGCTGTTCGAAATATTCCGCAGCTCTTTAATGGAGTCATTCAGCCGGTCAATGTTCAGGTTGAATTTTTCTTCCTGCCTTGTATCCAGTGTAACCTGGTTTTGCAGTGCGGTAAAAGAATGTTTTAAACCAGAGAGCATGCTGCCCAGCCCGTCGTGCAATTCACGGGCCATCCGGGTTCTTTCCTGTTCAATGGCCAGTTCTTTTTCTAAAAGCAATTTTTGTTTTTCCAGTTTCCGGCGGTAATAAGCCTGCACCGTATATGTGGTTATTGTTCCCAGTACCACTACTGTAAATAAAATGAACCACCACTGCAGCCAGAAGGGTTTTTTAATAGTGAAACTATATTCAAGCAACTGGTCGGGATAGAATTTGCCCGGATAGAGAATGCGCACTTTCAAATGGTAGTACCCGGGTGCAAGGTTATTGATGCTGAAGTCGGCCGAGAGGCTGTTCTGATGCCACTGCTGCCTGTTACCCGTAAGCTCAAAAAAGTACCGGGTGTTTTTATTATCGAGGAAAGAGGGGGCGCTGATGCTGAATGAAAAATTATTTTTATCATAGGAGAAGACAAGGTTGCTGTCGGCCATCGCTCCGTTAACCTCTATGCTCCGGAAGAATGGTTTGGGCACAAATTGAGACGAAAGACTGGTTTGCTTGTCGAGTACATACAGCTGGCCATCGCCGGTAAGGCAAATTACAGATGAATCTTTCCCGGTAACAGCGTGCACAAAAGGCGAAAAAATATTATTCCGCAAAGAAAGATTTTCCACCACAGTATCTTTTTTTGCAAAGCTAACCAGGTCAAGTCCTGTAGCGGTTCCTGCCAGCAGCCGGTCGTCTTTTTTAAGTACCGTATATACGAAATTGTTAGAAAGCCCGTTTTTTACATCTATAGTACCGGAAATTGTTAGCCGGCTATTTCTTAGGGAAAGAATCTTTATGCCGTCCATCCTGGTGGCTACCATAAAAGTACTGTCATTCCATGCACATGCAAACCTTGGGTTAAGTCCGGGAAAAGAATCGGTGTACACTGGTTGTAAGCTGCCATTGCTGCGGGACAGCCTGATGACTTTATTGCTGCGTAAAAAAAACCAGTAATTATCCTGTTTGTCAACTACAGCATTATCACAAAAATAACTGGGCCTGAAAACCTGCATCTTCATTGATGTGTCAATAATGAAAATATTATTGCCTGCAATAATCAGTCTTCCTGCATGGTCTATTGCCGCAACCGACAGTTGAAAATCAACCGGCCGGTACCCGGGTATATAATCTTCAATATGAAATACGGTGCCCGAGCTGCCAGATAGTGTTTTGTAATCTGTAAAGCGCCAGTACTGGTTTTTCCAGTAAACTGCAGGTATGGTGATGGGTTGGGTGGCGCTGCCAATTTTTTTATTGTTAAGGTAATACCCCGAAATGGAATGAATGAATGTGTTTCCATTTTCATCTGTATTCACCATTTTTACGTATCCCAAACTGTTGCTTCCGGCGCTGTTAAGTTTTGCAAGCGGGGAACGCTGCAGTTTTTGCACACCGTTTCCTACAGATGCCAGCCACACATTTTTTTCCGCATCTGCAAAAACATAATTGGCAGAACCCAGTACGCCCTGGGCATTATTAAAAAAACGGGTTTCCCCTTGCGGGCTTACCCTGCAATATCCTTTATCATTATTGCAAAGCCATGCATTATTGTCTTTGTCGAAAAACATTCTTGAATACCTGTAGTCTTCAGGAAAATATTTTACAAGTTCAGGCTGCCGCAATTGCAGCCTGCCTTTTTGCAGTGCATTTTCATCCAGCTGCTTCCAGCTGTCCAGCCTTAAATAATAATGGTTATAATTATCACTTGATGATTCGTAAAAGAACGCCCCAGGTATTGAATCGGTCACCTCCTGTTTCTCATAATTGTAGAGGTATATCCCAAATACCTTTTCATCAATGTAATGGGATAATACCACACAGGGTTTGCAAAACAGCACATCAACAATATTCAGGTAACCCTGACCGGGAAAAGGTGTTTTAAGCGTTTTGTATTCCCCGTTTTGGTATCGTATAACATGGTTATTGGTGATCACCAGTTTTTCACTGGCTGAAATATCATATACATTGTTTGTTTCGCTCAGCACCCGGTAATTTTGGGTGTCGGCACTTACGGTGCTTCCCCGAACATTGTATACAGTACCATCAAATGAAAACAATTTTACGGTGCCGTCATTGAACTCTGAAATGCCGTTGATGATGCCTGAATGTTTTTTGTCTTCGTAGCCATAATTATCAAAATGCCGTCCATCAAAAATGCTGAAGCCCCCTCTTGTTAAAAAATATATGCGGCCACGGCTGTCCTGGAACATACGGATAAGTCTTGTATCCACCAATCCGTTTGCAGGGGTGTAAGTATCCAGCGGCAATTGCTCCTGGGCAACAACTGTTATACTGCTTAAAAGAAGTACTAAAAAAACGAAACAACGCATACTGCTTAAAATTAAGCATTGTTCACTTGCTGCGTTTACTCAAAGTCGGTGTACAACAAATATTTTTTGCGGATGGCTTTAAAAGCAGTGAGACCCGGCTGCCAGCTTTGTTTGATCTCTTTTTCTGTTTTGCCTTCTTTTACCTGTTGCTGAAAAAATTCATTACCGGCCAGCTTGTTGATGAAATTGTTTTTTAAGAAGAAACTGTCCTTGCCGGGGAAGAGTTTATAGGCATCCAGGATAAATTTCAACTGGATCTTTCCGTCTACAATCTTTAATATCTCCTCGTTGGTACCATCTATCTTCCAGCCATAACAGGTTTGGTAAAAACATTTACTGCTTTTTGAACCCAGGTTGGGTTTTGGCACAAAACTATACAGGTTTTTGGGCAGGCCGGGATGTCCAAAGATCTGGAAAGGATAATCGGTGCCGCGGCCCTCGCTCAAAACAGTGCCTTCTATTAAACAGGTGCTGGGGTAGAGGTAAATGCTTTGCATGGTTTTTAAATTGGGGCTGGGCATTACCGGCAGCACGTACTTGCTTTTATGCGTATAGTTCTGGCATTTGATCACCAAAAAATGAAAGGGGGTGTCGGCGTTGGGTTTTGTGGTAATGTTGTAAGCGTTGATGGCCGACGCTTCTTTGGATATCCATTTTTCGCCCAGCAGCATCATGGCGTATTCGCCCATCGTCATGCCGTATACAATGGGTACCGGCTGCCAGCCAATACCGCTTTTAAATTTCAGGTCAAGTACCGGCCCGTCCACATAAAAGCCATTGGGATTGGGGCGGTCCAGCAGCAGCAGGGGCTTGTGGTTTTCCAATGCTGCTTCCAAAAAATCCTGCATGGAATTGATATAGGTATAAAAACGGCAGCCCACATCCTGCAGGTCAAACACCAGCACATCCACATCTTTCAGGTCATTTGCAGTGGGTTTATGGTGCGGGCCGTACAGGCTGATAACGGGTATGCCTGTTTTTTTGTCTTTGGCATCATTTACTTCTTCACCTGCATCGGCATCGCCGCGGAAGCCATGCTCCGGACCAAATATCTTAACCACTTTGATACCGCTTTTCAATAGCGTATCTACCAGGTGTGTATTACCCACCATGCTGGTTTGGTTGGCAAAAACAGCCACCGCCTTGCCTTTTAACAGCGGGAAATAAACGGCGGTCCTTTCGGCACCGGGTACTATTTTATTTTGGGCAAAAACAGCCGCATGCCCCAGCAAACCAATGATAAAACAGCCAATGAATTTTTTCATGTATTAAAGGTGCTGAAAAGTTTTTAAACCACTCTGCCTTTTATCAACTAATTTGCGGGCAATTTCGCAAAACGCAATGCTGCTGCGCATTTGGGCCGGCTGAAATGAGTGATGCCGCTGAAGGGTGCGATCCCGCTGTTAGCGGGGCAGGCTGCAACAATGCTGAAATAAATTAAATAGTTTGACAACAAAAAAAATTGAACATGAGTACAGCAAAACAAGGTGATAATGTAAAAGTGCATTATACAGGAAAATTAACATCGGGCGAACAATTTGATTCTTCTGCCGGTAGGGAACCGCTGGAATTTACAGTGGGTGCCGGTCAGATGATCAAGGGTTTTGATGCCGCCATTCCCGGCATGGCCGTGGGTGATAAAAAAACAATCAATATTGCCGCAGCAGATGCTTATGGCGAAAGAAGCGAAGAAGCCGTGATCCCTTTCCCCAAAGAAAATGTACCAGCCGATATGAAACTGGAGCCCGGCATGCAGTTAACACTCAGCAACCAGTATGGCCAGCCCGTACCCGTGGTGGTGCTGGAAGTAAAGGAAGATGTGATTATGCTGGATGCCAACCACTTTCTGGCAGGCAAGGAACTGGTGTTTGATATAGAACTGGTTTCTATTAATTGATAATTTTATAATTGATAATGGATAACTAAGCAGTTTGCCCGGCAGACTGCTTTTTTAATATTATACAACGACAGCCTGGTGGAATTATCCATTACCCAATTATCCATTATTCTTTAATTTTAGTTATGATTCAGATAAGCCCGGATACTATTGCCGACCGCTTCATGCGCTATGTACGCATCGATACACAAAGCGATCCCAACAGCAACGCACATCCCACAACAGAAAAACAAAAAGACCTCAGCAAACTGTTGCTGAAAGAACTCTACGGTATGGGCATCACCAATGCTTCCACCGATGAATATGGCTACGTATACGCCACCATTCCTTCCAACAGCGATAAAAAAAATATTCCCACCATTTGTTTTTGTGCGCATGTGGATACAGCGCCCGATTGCAGTGGGTACAATGTAAAACCCATCCATCACCGTTATTACGATGGCAGCGATATCGTACTGCCCGATGACACCACGCAGGTGCTCAGCGTAAGCAAATCGCCTTACTTAAAAGAACATATTGGTCATGGTGTGATCACCGCCAGCGGCTTAACATTACTGGGTGCCGATGATAAAAGCGGGGTGGCGGCCATAATGGAGGCGGCCATGTATTTGATGCAGTATCCCAATGTAAAACATGGCGACATCAAAATTTTATTTACGCCCGATGAAGAAGTGGGCAAGGGTACAGCAAAAGCCGATATGCAAAAATTGGGCGCCGCATTTGGCTATACGCTCGATGGCGGCGAAGCCGGCAGCCTGGAAGATGAAACATTCAGTGCCGATGGCGCCACCATTACCATTAATGGTGTGATCACGCATCCCGGTTATGCAAAAGACAAGCTGGTGAATGCACTCAAAATTGCAGGAGCCGTATTGGATGCTTTGCCCAAAAATGAATGGAGTCCCGAAACCACTGAAAAAATGCAGGGCTTTGTACACCCGGTTGCCGTAAATGGTATTGCCGAAAAAGCCACCATACAGTTTATAGTACGCGATTTTGATGACGCACAATTGCAGCAGCACCACAACCGTTTAAAAGCAATTGCCGAAGCAGTGGTGGCAAAATTTCCCGGCGCTACCCTGGAGTATAAGGCGCAGGAGCAGTACCGCAATATGAAAAATGTGCTCAGCAATTACCCGCATGTGGCCGGCTATGCCGCCGAAGCTATCCAGCGTGCCGGGCTCACTGTAAAAAAAGAAAGCATCCGCGGCGGCACCGATGGCAGCCGCTTCAGTTATATGGGCATGCCCTGTCCCAATATTTTCACCGGTATGCAAAACATTCACAGCAAGCTGGAATGGATCGGCACAAAAGATATGGCCAAAGCCGCCGAAACCATTGTGCACCTGGCCATGATATGGGAAGAACGCAGCTGAGTAAAAAATTAAATTCAAAAACAGTCTTTTACATTAAGGCTGTTTTTTTTGAGCTGGCATTTTCACTTTCCTCAGCATCGTTGCGTCGCATTACTTTCAACAGCATACCTTTGTGCAGCCTTTTTTTGATTTCTTACTTTTGAATTTTTCTTTAATGTATTATATCATTTACCCTTTATTGTACCTGGTATCACTGCTGCCTTTTTTTATACTGTACGGCATCAGTGATTTTTTTGCATTCCTGCTGTATTATGTCATTCGCTACCGTAAAGATGTGGTGCTGCATAACCTAAGCATCGCCTTCCCCGGTAAAACGGAAGCAGAGCGCAAACAGATCGCAAAAAAATTCTACCGTTATTTTACAGATACGTTTATTGAAAGCATCAAATTCATTTCCATTTCAAAAAAGCAATTGCAAAAAAGAAGTACGGGTTCTTTTGATATCATCAACAGCCTTATTGATAAAGGATATAACATTAACCTGATGGCCGGTCACCAGTTTAACTGGGAATATGCCAACCTGCTGTATGCACTCAACCTCAAAATTCCTTTTGTAGCTGTGTACATGCCCATCAAGAACAGGGCGCTGGATAAAATATTTTTCGATATCCGGAAACGGTATGGTACGGTGCTGGTAAGTGCCACCGATTTCAAAAACAAAATGCACGATGTTTTCAAAAGCCAGTATATGCTGGCCCTTGCCGCCGATCAAAATCCCGGTGCGCCTGGCTCTGGTTACTGGATGAATTTTTTTGGACGTCCCACACCTTTTGTTACCGGCCCCGAAAAAGGTGCCATCAGGAATAATGCCGCCGTGGTATATGTGGGTTTTAAAAAGATCAGCCGCGGCCATTACCATTTTGATGTAACGCTGCTGGCCGAACAAAGCAAGGATTTGCCCGTTGGTGAACTTACACGCCGCTACCGCGATGTGCTGGAACAAACCATTAGCGCCGATCCCGCCAATTATTTATGGAGCCACCGCAGGTTTAAGTTTGAATGGAAGGAAGAGTACCGGCATTTGTGGGTGGATAAATAAAAATATTATTGCTGGTGCGCCACAGGCAAAAGAAAATAAAAAACGGACGCATGCTTCCGTTTTTTATTTTCTTTTTACCGCCATTGCTGGCCGCCTGTCCTGCAACATTGCCAATCAATGAAAAGTATCATTCCTTTTTCATCAGTTCAATACACTTGTATCTTTTTCTGTTTTAATTTTCTTTTGTTCCCTGATGGCATTCCAGCCGCCCACCACATTTCTTAAGTTGTGTATCCCTTGCCGCTTCATCAGCGATGCTGCTATCACACTGCGGTAACCGCCGGCGCAATGCACGTATAAATTCTGGTTATCTTCAAAACCGGCAATACTGGCCACATCGGTCATTTCATTCAGCGGAATGTTTTGTGCATCTTTAATATGCCCGTCGGCGTATTCTGTTTCCCTTCTTACATCCACTACGGTTAAATGCGGGTCGTGCGGAATATCCATGGCCAGTTCATCGGCTTCCACGTTAATGATCATATCGGTTCTTTCTCCTGCATTTTGCCAGGCTTCAAAACCACCTTTCAAATAACCTTTCATTTTATCAAAACCCACTCTTGCCAGCCTCACCACGGTTTCTTCTTCCTTACCTGCTTCGGTAACAATGATAAATGGTTTGTCAAACGGCAGCAGGGCACCCGCCCATTCTGCAAAACGTCCTTCCAGCCCTATAAAAATAGAACCGGGTATAAATCCTTCTGTAAACTGTGTGGCCGGCCGGGTGTCGAGTACCAGCATTTCTGCTGAGAGCATTTTTTTAAATGTATCCACGCTCAATGCGGTAAGGGCTTCTTCTTTGATGGCATCGAGGCTGTCGTATCCCTGTTTGTTGATCTGCGCATGGATGGCAAAATACCGCGGTGCTTCGGCCAGGCCTTCTGTTACGGCTTTAATGAATGCTTCTTTTGTTTGCGGCTGCAACGCATAGTTGGTTTTCTTTTCTTCACCAATGGTGCTGTAGGTATTTGGTCCAAGGTTTTTGCCGCAGCTGCTGCCTGCACCATGTGCAGGGTATACGATCACGTCATCGGGCAGCGGTAAAATTTTTGCATGCACGGTATCGTACATAATACCGGCCAGTTCTTCACTGCTTAAATTGCCGCTGCTGAGATCGGGGCGGCCCACATCACCCACAAATAAAGTATCGCCGGTGAAGATGGCATGCGGTATATCATTTTCGTCACGCAGTAAATAACAGCTGCTCTCAATGGTGTGACCGGGCGTGTGCAGCACTTCAATGGTCAGTTTGCCCAGCTTGAAAATTTCACCATCCTTAGCACTATGAATAGTAAAACCAGTAACGGCTTTGGGACCATAAATAATGGGTGCGCCTGTTTGTTTGGAAAGATCAAGATGACCGCTTACAAAATCGGCATGAAAATGCGTTTCAAAAATATATTTGATGCCCGCATTTCTTTCTTTGGCAATACGGATGTATTCTTCCGTATCACGCAATGGGTCTATAATGGCTGCCTCGCCTTCGCTTTCTATATAATAAGCCGCTTCACTCAGGCAGCCCGTGTACAATTGTTTAATGAACATACAAAGTGTTTAAGGTGCAAAAATAAAAAACGTCCCGCAAAAGACGGGACGTTCTGTTTGTGGTAAAAAAAAGAGATTAACCCACCAGTTGCTTTACAAAAGTATCAATCTCCTCAAGGCGCTTAAAGTTCACTGAGTAGTAAATGAACTTGCCATCACGCTGTGTGCTCACAATTCCTGCTTTACGTAAAATAGCAAGATGTTGTGATGCCACAGACTGTTCCAGGCGGAGGCGCACATAGATTTCTGTAACGGTGATTTTCTTTTCTTCTTCAATCAGCTTTAATAACTGCTGGCGCAGTTTGTGATTGAGAGCCCTTAATACAAGCGCTGCTTTTTTCAGGGCGTGGTAATCGAAAGTTGTTGAAGAAATTGCACTGGTTTTTTCGGATGCTGATCCGTGTGATTGTGTTGCAACCATCATAAGGCTTTAAATTTTAATTATGCTTGAACAATATCTGTAACGTAAAAGTATACAAACAATTGCTTATGCAACTAATTTTTAATCACATTAATTTAAAAAATGCCTTTTACAGATAGTTTTAATCTCTTAAATGTTGGTTTTAAATTCCTTAATGTAGTAAGGTTGAATGTAAGCCAGGTCAGCAACTACGTTATTGCTGTAGTAGTAATACGACAGTGCTGCAAATGCTTCCGGCAAACAGGTTACTGCTGCAAATGATATATGCGGATGCACGGTTATAGCCTGCCATTTAGCGGCACCGCTTCCAAAAAAAAGTATTTTATTTTTTTGCAGGTGAGATGCATAACTGTTTTCATCCAGTATCAATGCACATGGTTCCATTACAACATTGAGCTTGCTGTTATAAATGGCAGTAAATACTTCCATTCTCCTTGCATCAATCATGGGGCAGAATAAAATATCATCCTGCGTTGTTTGCAGCTGTACTGCTTTGGTCATTACTTCAAGTGTGTTAATGGCAACCAGTGGTTTGTTCAATGCATAGCATAAACCTTTTGCACTTGCCATGCCTACACGTAAACCGGTATACGAACCCGGGCCTGCGGTTACTGCAACCGCACTGATATCATTCATTGAAACGGATGCCTGCTGCAGCAACTGCGTTATGCCCGTTTGAACAAATGCGGCATGGTCCTTTTGGTTATCGTTCACCAGCAGCTGCAACAAGTTGCCGTCTGCAGCAAGCGATACATGTGCGGTTTCTGTGGCGGTGTCTATATGGAGTATGTAATGCATCAGTTGTTTGTAAAGGTTTCTTTTATTAAAAGCGGTGCAGGTGTATAACGCCTGTCTGTTTCACTTAATGTTTGCAACAGGTTGTAAATATTTTTCAATCCTGTTTGTGCAGCCCATTCAAAAGGCCCGTAAGGATAATTCGTGCCCAGCTTCATGGCCGTGTCAATAGCGGCTTTATCACTCACTTCTTCTCCCAGTGCAAAATAAGCTTCGTTGATGATCATGGCCAGCACACGGCCTGCAATAAGCCCGGGTTCATCTTTAACAGGGATGAAATTTTTGTTCAGCGTTTTTAAAACGGCAGCGGCAGTTTCACTGATGTTGCCTGCAATTTCCCAGGTGGTTCTTTTTAAAAAACCATTCCAGCCATTGATGCGCACAATATTTGCAGGTGCCTGCAGTTGTTCGAGTGTAACAGCAACACTGTTCAAAAAAACAGGTTGTGCAGTGACCGGAATCAGGGTGGCTGCTCCAGTATCCAAAATAAAAAATGCGGCGGCGCCTGCATAATCAGCAGCAGTAAACGGAACAGCAGCCCTTGTCCATTCCACGCCGGCGGTTTCCACAGCCAGCTCATTCCATTGCGCATCATTCGCCAATACCACTAATTGCATTGAATTATTTTTTGCAAAAATAGGTGGTTGTAAAAAGATATATTTGCATTTGGACCAAATAAAAACCAATGGTAAAAAAAATCATTCAAACAGATAATGCTCCGGCACCCATCGGGCCCTACAGCCAGGCTGTGCAGGCGGGTAATTTATTGTTTATTTCCGGGCAGGTGGCCCTGAAGCCCGGCAGCGGTGAACTGGCCAATGCCGACATTATTGAAGAAACACACCAGGTGATGCAAAATATTAAAGCCATACTCACAGAGGCAGGCGCCGGTTTTGACAACGTGGTGAAGACAACCATTTTCCTCAGCGATATGGCTTTGTTCGGGCAGGTAAATGAAATTTATGGTAAGTATTTCACTGGCGATTTTCCAGCAAGGGAAACCATTGCAGTAAAAGGCCTTCCCAAAAATGTGAATGTTGAAATAAGCATGACGGCAGCTTTATAGGCTACAGCTCGTTCAAACTGTTTACCATACACTGTACTTTAGGACGTTCGCCCTTTGGCACCAGCACAATGATATTGGAAGAAATGGTTTCGCCATTGCGGAAAATATAGCCTGCTTTTGCCGAACGGCTGACGTCCTTGTCATTTTCACGCACTTTTACATTTACATAAAACTCCTTTGCCTTTACCGATCCGCCTTTTGAAGTAAACCTTTTGCCGTTTGCATTAAGGCAGCTGAAACTGGCGATGGTGCTGGATGCATCGGATGATGAGGAAGAAACTATGTTGCCACGGTCCAAAAATATTTTACTGCAGCCGCTTTTATTCACTGCATAAAAGGTGATCTCGAAACGGCTGTATTCCTCATCCTTTACCGTTTTTTCCTGTTCGTTGCGGATGTAATAGCCAAACTCAATGCCGTTCAGGTTTTCGGTCTTTTTTTCTTCCAGTGTGGTAACCTGTGCCTTTACTGCAACAGCACCTGAAAGAAGCAGGCATAAAAAAGAAATGCGTTTCACCATCATGAGTGTTTAATTTTACAGTAAGATAAAACAATTTTAAAAGAATGAACCCCGAACGACTGGTGATCATTACAGCCAAAGTGCACGATTTTTTGATAAGTGAACTGGAAAAGAAACAGTATACAGTGCTGTACAGTCCGCAAATCAGTTATGAAGAACTGTCCGCATTGATTGAAAATGCCGAAGGACTGATTGTTACCACGCGGCTGCGTATCGACAAAACGATTATTGACAAAGCCGTTAAACTGAAATGGATCGGCCGCCTTGGCAGCGGGATGGAACTGATTGATGTGTCTTATGCCGCATCGAAAAACATACAATGTGTAAGCAGCCCCGAAGGCAACCGAAATGCAGTGGCCGAGCATGTACTGGGCCTGTTGCTGAACCTGATGAATAAAATAAACAGCAGCGCTGCCGAAGTTAAACATGGCGAATGGATCAGGGATGCCAACCGTGGTACTGAGCTCACAGGAAAAACAGTAGGTATTATCGGCTTTGGAAATACCGGCGCCGCTTTTGCAAAACTGCTGTCAGTATTTGATGTAACAGTACTGGCATACGATAAATACAAATTTGGTTTTGGTGGCGGTTATATCAAGGAAGCCAGCCTGGAACAGGTTTGCCGCTACGCCGATGTGATCAGTTTTCATGTGCCGCTTACGGATGAAACAAAGCACATGGCCGGCGCTGCATTTTTCAATGCGCTGCAGCAAAAACCCTATTTCATCAATGCATCAAGAGGTAAGGTAGCAGATACCGCCGCATTGATGCAGGCCCTGGAGCAAAATAAAATTGCAGCGGCAGGATTGGATGTGCTGGAAAATGAAAAACTGGATACATATACTGCTGCTGAAAAAGAACAGCTTAACTGGTTGTGCAACCAGCCCAATGTAATTGTTACACCGCATATTGCAGGATACAGCCACGAGGCATTTTATAAAATGAGTGCTGTAGTGCTGGAAAAGCTGGGAATTTAAAAATTTTATTATTTTTGTCTTTTACATGCAACGCCTTGGGCCCCCGGGGCGTTGTATTTTTTTTCTCTTTTCTAAACGAATTTTTATGAGCGGAACCAATTACGTAACACAGGAGACCTTTGAAAAAATGAAACAGGAGCTGGCGCATATGAAAAGTGTGGACAGGCCCGCAGCAAGTAAAGCTATTGCCGAAGCACGTGAAAAAGGCGACTTGAAAGAAAATGCCGAATATGATGCTGCCAAGGAAGCGCAGGGCATGCTGGAAGCAAAAATTAAATACCTGGAGGGCGTCATTGCCACTGCAAGGATACTGGACGAAAGCAATATCGATACCAGCAAAGTGAGCATACTTACAAAAGTTACTTTAACCAACCTGGGCACAAAAAAGAAAGTGACCTACCAGATCGTGTCTGAAAAAGAGGCAGATTTAAAAGCAGGTAAAATATCAGTAACCTCTCCTATTGGCAAGGGATTGCTGGGCAAACTGGTGGGCGATGAAGTGGCAGTAAGCGTGCCGGCCGGTGTGTTGAAGTTTAAAGTGGAAGAAATTACCGCATAATTTTACGAAATTGTTTAAGGCCTGCTCAACAGAGCAGGCTTTTTTATTTACATGGATAAAAGCAGATACGGTGCAGCGTTATATTTAAAAACCGTATCTTTTAATAAGTACAGTTTTCTTTAATTTTGGTAAAATGTTTCCGTATGACCATCTTTTCTAAAATCATTGCAGGGCAAATACCTTCCTATAAAATTGCAGAGAATGAAAAGTTCTTTGCCTTCCTGGATATCTTCCCGCTGGTGGAGGGGCATGTGCTGGTGGTGCCTAAAACGGAAACCGATAAATTCTTTGACCTGGATGATACTTACCTGAGCGAGATGCTGCTGTTTGCAAAGCCCATTGCACATGCCATTGAAAAAGCGTTCGACTGCAACCGCTGCGGCATCAGCGTGGTGGGGCTGGAAGTGCCGCATGCGCACCTGCACCTGCTTCCCATCAACGAAGCGGATGACCTAAACTTTACAAGAGGTAAATTAAAACTGAGTGCGGAGGAACTGAAGAAAGTGCAGGAAACGATTCTGCGGTATTTGTAAAACGGCTAGTTGATCACCAGCCTGAAACCCACACCATGAATGGTTTCGAGTGTAATCGCCGGGTCGGACTTTAAGTGTTTACGCAGTTTGGTGATAAATACGTCCATGCTGCGGCCTAAAAAATAATCATCCTTTCCCCAAACATGCAGCAATACTTCTTCCCGCTTTAAAATTTTATTGGGGTGCTGCGCAAAAAATTTCAGCAGGTCGGCTTCTTTTTGTGTGAGGGAGCTGGTGCCTTCGGCAGATACAATTTTTAAATCGTGGTAAATAAAATTCAGTTTGCCCAGCGTAAATTCTTCCGCGGCATCGCTTCTTAATTTTTTGGTGCGGCGTAAAAACACTTCCATGCGCAGCAGCAGTTCCTGCATGCTGAAGGGTTTGGTGATATAATCATCGGCGCCTGTTTCAAAACCTTTGATCTTGTCTTCTTCCAGGCTTTTGGCGGTGATGAACAAGATAGGTACCACATCGCTTTGCTGCCTTATTTTTTTTGCCAGCGAAAAGCCATCCCTTACCGGCATGTTCACGTCCAGCAAACAAATGTCATATCCTTTTTTCTGAAACTGCTGCCAGGCGGCTTCGCCATCGGCACAATGTGTAACTTCATAACCGGCATCCTGTAAATTGTCTTTAATTACAAAGCCCAGGCCCATATCATCTTCTGCCAGTAAAACTTTTGCCTTGCTCATAGTGTGGTATTGAAAGCTGTAAGCCTTATTTTGGGATCTTCACAGTAAATGTACTGCCTTTTCCCGGTTCGCTTTTCACTTCAATCTTTCCACCATGGGCATCCACCACTTTTTTAACAAAGCTTAAACCCAGGCCAAAACCTTTTACGGTATGCAGTTCACCCTTTGTAACCCGGAAGAAGCGGTCGAATATTTTTTTGTGGTATTCTTCTTTAATGCCAATGCCGTTATCGGTAATGGCAATACAGCAATCATGTCCTTCGGTGTACACAGCAATTTTTATTTGTGGTTTGGCAGCGTACTTCACTGCATTTTCAATGAGGTTGATGAAGGTGAGCAGCAGGTAGTATTTATCGGCATGTATACTGGTATTGCTGGCCGCAAAATCAGTTTCCACAGCAGCGGCCTTTTGCTCCATCAGCGGTTGCAGGCTGTTAATGGCTTCCTTCACCACTTCGTTGATATTGAAATCAGTTTTTTCCAATGGAAGTGCCGTGCGGTCGGTGTAGGCAATTTCCAGCAGGCGGTTGATCTGGCTTTGCAGGTGCGTGGTTTGTTCGCCAATGATACCCGCATAATTTTTCAGCCTTTCAGGTTTTTGTGTAATGTCGGGCTGCTGCAATACTTCACTGGCAATTTTAATTACAGCCAGCGGTGTTTTAAATTCATGCGTGAAATTATTCACAAAGTCTTTTTGTGTTTCGTTCAAAAACTTCTGCCTGTATAAATAAAACACGCTGGCGCCAAATGCTGTAAGCACCAATAGCAGCAACATACCCGACACGATCCAGAAATACATCTGCTTCAGTATGTATTCTCCACGGTGCGGAAAGTACAGCGACAGGTATGAATAATCACGCTGCAAAACAGGTATGGCCGCTTTGGAAGAAGACGAGTCATAAGCATCCGGCAGGTCGATATATTTTACCGTGGTGAATGCATTTTTTTCGTGACTGTAAATGCCGGCCTTGCAATCGGTGTACACATCAAAGTCGGTAAACTCCTCTTTCAGGTTCAGCCATAAGCTGTCGGTAAAAGGCGTGCAGTCTATCTTTAATAAATACAGGTCGGGCTGCGGGTTGTTGATCTCTTTTTGTGCGATATCAGAAACATCATTCACCAGCTGCATGTCTTTGTATAAAGAACGGATGCTTTTGGATACATTGATGTTGAATTGTTTTTCTTCGTAACGGTATACTTTCTGTAACCAGAACAGCTGTATGGCAACGATGATGGCAATAAGCACCGTGCTTACAAGAATTACCAGCCTTAATGCTTTGGAGCGGATGACCATTGGGTTATTATGTTTACTGTTATGGCTTCAGGCCAGGCCGTTTTGCCATTACAAAGATGACGGTATGTGATGTTAATGATTTGTTGTTGCGTGTTCCTGAGTCTTGAGTCTTGAACATTGAATCTTGAGTCTTTTCCTGCAGCATTCCATTAAGCATCATCTGCCCGGTTACTTCCGTTTCACCCTTCCCGGGTTTTGCGCTACAAACGCTTCCCAGCCTTTTAGTTTTTTTTCTGCTGCGGGCAGTGTGGTCCTGCTTTGAAAGTGATGACAAACGGCTACCGCCAGCGCATCGGAGGCATCGTAGTATTTGGGGTCTTCGGTAAACTGTAAAATGCGTTGCAGCATTTTCATCACCTGTTCTTTATCGGCATTGCCATTGCCTGTTACGCTTTGCTTTACTTTTTTGGGAGCGTATTCAGTTACTTCAATGCCATGCTGCATGGCAGCGGCAATGGCCACGCCCTGTGCCCGGCCCAGCTTGAGCATACTTTGCACATTCTTTCCAAAAAAGGGCGCTTCAATGGCAAAGCTGTCGGGTTTGTATTTTGTAATAAGTCCGCTGACTGTTTCAAATACCAGCTGCAGTTTTTTATAACCGTCTTTTATCTTGCCCGGTTTTAAAACGCCCATTTCAAGCAGTTTTATTTTGCCCTGTTGCACTTCCACCAGCCCGTAACCCATTACAATGGTGCCGGGGTCAATTCCCAGGATAACATGCGTTTTTTGTTTGGGCACTTATTAGTTTTTTGTGTTTAATAATTGAAGTAACATTGTGTATTGAACAAAAATATCAAAATATTGCTCAACTGGCTGCTGGGGCCTGTGTTGTTTGTCATCATCAGTTACAGTTTGTACAGGCAGGTGGTGCAGCAACCCGACCTGGAGCAAAGATGGGCGCAAATAAAAACTTCCTGGCAAAGCTGGCAGTTTATCCTTGTAATTGCCATGATGTTCTTTAACTGGGGTATTGAAGCCGCCAAATGGAAACTGCTGGTACAGCATATGCAGCCCATTTCTTTTTTTACCGCGTATAAATCGGTACTGGCAGGCTGCAGTGTTACCATGCTAACACCTAACCGTATTGGTGAATATGGCGGCCGCATGCTTTTTGTACAGCACCAGCACCGTATAAAAGCGATCTCCCTTACCATAACCGGCAGCATCAGCCAGTTGCTCATTACAATGATCATGGGATGTTTGGGGTTGGCTTTTTTAAGGTTTTTTTCACATAACAATGACAACGCTTTAAGCGTTTTACCCCACTTTTGGGGTGATGTGCTCATATACTTCAGCGTGGTGTGCACATTGCTGCTCTTTTTATTTTACATACGTTTGGGCTGGCTGGTACGTTTAATGGAGAAGCTGCCGGCGCTGAATAAACTGGTAAGACATATTTCGGTGCTGGATGATTTTACAGGCAAACAGCTGTTGCGGCTGATGGGTTTATCGCTCCTGCGCTACCTGGTGTTTGTGTTGCAGTATGTGCTGCTGCTGCAGGTGATGCAGGTGGGTATTGGTTACGCCCTCAGCTTCTGGCTTATTACCGTGTTTTACCTGGTGATGGCTGTTGCACCCACCATCGGTTTTTTGGAATTACCGGTACGTGTAAAAGCCAGCCTGCAGCTGATGCAGCTGTTCAGCACCAACACACTGGGCATACAAACCGCGGCGCTGGCCATCTGGCTTATTAACCTGGTGCTGCCGGCTGTAATGGGCAGTACATTAATTTTGGGAACAAAAATTATAAAAGATAAATGATGTTGTTACGCTTTGCTAAAATTGGAATGCTGGCTGCGGGCTTGTGCAGTGCAAGTGCCGGAACAGCGTATGATGACGAATTTTGCGGTATCAAAAACACGGCTTTCCAGGATGGGGAAGTGGTGACCATGAAAGTATATTACAGCACACTGGGCGCTTATATTGGTGCCGGTGAAGCTACTTTTTCCACCACGCAGGAACGGTACAACGGCAAGCCTGTGTACCATTGCGTGGGAGAAGGCAAAACCTATTCTTTCTTTGATAACTTTTTTAAAGTGCGTGACCGCTACGAAAGTTATATCGATACCTCCAACCTTATTCCCTATAAATTTATCCGTAACGTGGATGAGGGCGGTTATAAAAAATACAATAATGTAACATTTAACCAGAGTGCAGGAACGGCGGTAAGCACCAATGGTGTGTTCAAGGTTACTAAGTGCATACAGGATGTGGTAAGTGCGGTGTATTATGCACGCAACATCGATTTTTCCAAGTACAAAAAAGATGATAAGATCCCTTTTGACATGTTCCTGGATGATGAAGTGTTTCACCTTTACATCCGGTACCTGGGAAAGGAAAAAGTCAAAACCCGTTATGGCAAATTCAACGCCATCAAATTTAAACCGCTGCTGGTAAAGGGAACCATTTTTGAAGGCGGCGAAAAAATGAATGCATGGGTGAGCGATGATCCCAATCATTTATTGCTGCGTGTGGAAAGTCCTATTGCTGTGGGCAGTATTAAAGTGGATATGATGGGATACAAAAACCTGCGTTATCCTTTGAGCTCGCTGATAAGTATGAAGTAATGGTTGATTAGTTAATTGGTTAATCGGTTTATTGGTTATCAACTACCAGGTTAATCAACTAATTAACCAGTAAACCAATTAACCAGAAACTCTTACATCTCCTCCAGCTTAAAAACCTCCTTATGTCTTACTCCTTTTTCTGTTTGTTGTAAAGTGCAGCATTCATTCACCGGGTCGTGTTCAAAAAATAAGATGTAATCATTGGGCACTGCTTCCTCAAAAAACAGTTGCTTTTCGTTGAGTGTTGTAAGCGGGAACATATCGTAACCCATGACGTATGGCAGCGGAATATGTCCCACAGAGGGCAGCAGGTCGGCCATGTACACTACGGTTTTGCCTTTGTATTTGAGTACAGGCATCATCATGGCGCCGGTATGCCCATAAGCCGCTTTTACAAAAAAATCAGCGCCAAACGGGGTCGACATGGTTTTGTCTACCGAATCGGCCACTTCAATAAACTGCAGCTTCCCGCTTTCCTGCATTGGTAAAATATTTTCTTTCAAAAAACTTGCTTTTTCCCTTGCGTTTGGTTTTGTGGCCCAGTCCCAGTGTATTTGATTGCTCCAGAATGTGGCGTTCTTAAATGCGGGCACCAGTTTATCGCCTTCACGAACAATACTGCCGCCGCAATGATCAAAATGCAGGTGGGTTAAAAACACATCGGTGATATCATCTTTTGTAAAGCCATGTTTTGCCAGTGATTTTTCCAGTGTATCATCGCCATGCATGTAATAATGCCCGAAAAATTTTGCATCCTGTTTATCGCCCATGCCATTGTCGATTAAAATAAGGCGGTTGCCCTCTTCCACCAGCATGCAACGGAGTGCCCAGCTGCACAGATTGTTTTCATCTGCGGGGTTCAGTTTGTTCCATATACTTTTGGGCACCACGCCAAACATGGCGCCGCCATCCAGTTTAAAATATCCTGTATTGATACTATAAAGTTTCATGCTTACTGTTTTTTTGTTTTAGGTTTTGCAACACTGTTCTTCTTTTTTGGCGCACGGGGAGGAGGCGGTGGTGGCGGAAGCCGGTAACCATTATCTTCTTTCAGGTCTTCAATTCCACTGCCGCTATAACCGGGCAATTCCTCCTTCTTTGTTTTTTTTGCATGGTCGGCACTGCTTTTTAAAAGCTCTTCCATCAATGTTACCGATATCCTGCTGTTTGAAAAAACCGGCGTGAGTGTGATTCCTTTTTTTTGCAACAGTGTTATGATGCCGTTTTCTCCTACCAGGTGCCCGCTTCCCACCGCAAAAAAACCCGATTTGGATGCTGCTATCGCGGCAATGGAATCGCTCATGGTGCTGTTACGGTTATCGAAGATTATTTTGCGGTAATTGGGATTAATAGCTTGCAGCATGGCGGCAAGTGAATCGAATTGTTGCAAGACATAATACCGCCCCAGGTCTTTAACCATGGTAATATCATCATCAAATAAAAAAGTGCTGTCTTTTAAACGTGCATCAATCACATCATACAGCATGCCAATCTGGAATTTGAGCGTTTCCAGGCCACGGCATGTTTTGCCTAGTGTTTTTGCATACCCTGCCAGTGCCAGATCAAGTGCCTTTACGCCCGGGTCTGCTTTCATATATTCTGCAAGGAGGTGATTGCCAAACTCACTGAACTGATCCAGGCTGTCGGGGTGTATGTTTACATGATACTGGCGGTTAACGGAATTGATCAGCCGCTTCCAGCTGTTTGTTTTTTTTACCGAATCAAGGTAGTCGAGTTTTGACTGGAAAAAATTATCATCTGCGCCGAAGCCTTCATACATATTTTCAAAATCGATCTCCGTATAAAAAACATCGCAGTTATTTATGGCTGCATAGGCCGAATCACTTACCTGCATGAATTTTTCCTGTGGTAAATGAATGGTGCCAAAAAGATAAGAAGGAGATGGGTTGCTGCTTGTATTTATTCGCCACAAAAAAGTATTGTTTTTTTGTGCAGCACAGGTGCAGGCAAATACAAGAAATGCCAGCAGGGTAAGATTTTTTTTCACGGTTGCCTATTTAATTTTGTTCGCAGCCCTTTGTGTTATCCGGGTGATGATCAAAAACAACAGTCCCAGTACAAAGAACACCACCAGCGACAGTATCGACTGGCGGATGCTGCTGATACCTTCTATAAACCCAAAGGTAAAAAGGCCTATCACGATGGCCAATTTTTCTGTTACATCATAAAAGCTGAAAAAGGATGCCGTGTCTTTTGTTTCGGGCATCAGCTTGGAGTACGTGGAGCGGCTGAGGGATTGTATACCGCCCATTACCAAACCCACCAGTGATGCCAGGATATAAAAATGCACTTCGGTGGTGATGAAGTAACCGGTAATGCAAACAGCTATCCACAACAGCACCGTAAAGATGAGCACCCGGATATTGCCGAAACGCTCCGATAATTTTGACATGGCAATGGCGCCTGCAATGGCCACCAGCTGTATGATCACTGCCGTGATGATGAGCCGGTCGTTGGGCAGTTTCAGTTCTTTAATGCCAAAGTCTATGGCCACCAGCATTACGGTTTGCACGCCCATGCTGTAAAAGAAAAATGCGGTGAGAAATCTTTTTAAAACAGGCATATGTGTTACCTGTTTCCATACCTGCTGCAGTTCGTGAAAACCATTTACAAGCACATGCTTTTTTGCCTTGCGGTCGCTTTTTGGCGGTATGGGCAATCTTGCAAAAGTTATTTGGGCAAAACCCACCCACCATACACCCACCAGCAAAAATGTGAGTGTGAGGGCAAGGCCCTTGTCTTCCATCAGCATTACCATTGCAAAACCCACCAGCTGCATCAGTACACTGCCAATATAGCCCATGGTATATCCTTTTGCACTGATGCGGTCCATGTCTTCTTCGGCGGCAATATCCGGCAAATAAGAATTGTAAAAAACCTGGCTGCCATAAAAACCAATGCCGGCAAACATAAAACACATCAGCCCTAACGTAACATGGTTTTTATCGAAGAAGAAAAGCAATGAGCAACTGGCCGCACCAATATAGCAGAAGAAGCGCATGAAATTTTTCTTGTTGCCTTTGTAGTCGGCTATTGAAGAGAGGATGGGAGAGAGCAGTGCAATTACCAAAAAACCAAATGCAAGTACATAATCCTTCAGCTCAGTATTTACAAAACGACGTCCTAAGAAACTAATACCATCATGAAAATTTTCCAGTTTTGTTACTTCTGCATAGTAGGCCGGAAAAAACGTGGTGGTGATCACCAGGTTATACACGCTGTTGGCCCAGTCATACATGGCCCAGCCATTGATTATTTTTTTGGAAGCAGTTGCCCTGTGAGCCCCCGGCTCTTCAGCTATGTGGTCTTTTTGCATTGGTAAAAAGGGTTGAGTCGTAAATATAAACATTTACCCATAAAAAATGCCTGCAGGCTGCTGCAGGCAAAATGCTTTTTTAAAACTTATTTACTGGACCGGGTTTGACAGATCGATTTTTTTATAAGGGACTCTTTTGAATGTTTTAAACATATTATCGGTCAGTTCCACCACAACCGGTTTACCGCTGAAAGCGCTGTCGCTGATGATCTCACCAATGGCCTGGAATGCAAAATCGTCCACGCCCGCCAGTTTTTCTTTATTGGCCACCATACGGAAACATACCGTGTCTTTCAGTTGTTCCAGTTGCACACTGCGGGTTTGTTTGGTATTATTGTTTTGTGCACTGTCAATTTCGGCCAGTATGGCTGCTGTATGCGTGGCAGCTTTTTCATCAATGCCTTCTTTGTAATACACTTCAACAGTTCCTTTTTGTACTTTCTTGCCATAATTGGTGCAGGATGCAAACAATACAATTGTAAGGGCCAGCAGTGGTAGTAAAATTTTCATGTCGTTTTTTTTATGCATAGATAAAACAGCGTGCGTGTAATTACAATACCCTAAAACCGGTATTTATTTTATGATGTTGGTATAAATGAGTATCAGCAATGCTATACCTGCCACAATGCGGTACCAGCCCCAAACTTTGAAGCCGTGTTTTTTTAAGAAGCCGATAAAGAATTTAATAGCCAGCAATGCCACAACAAAAGCCACAAAATTGCCTATCAGCAGGTTTTGTACCTCGCTATGGGTGAAGCCCCCGCTTTCTTTATAATATTTGTACAGTTTGTATACAGTGGCTGCCAGCATGGTGGGCACGGCCAGGAAAAAGGAAAATTCTGCAGCGGCGTTACGGGTAAGCTTTAAACTCATACCCCCAATGATGGTGGCGGCGCTGCGGCTGAGGCCGGGAAATAAAATGGCCAGGCACTGGAACAAACCAATTTTGAACGAAGTGGCATAGCTTACTTTTTCTTCATCATCGATGGTATGCACTTTAAAAATATTATCGATGAATAAAAAAAGCACGCCACCTGCAATCATAATACAGGCAATGAAGAGGGGTGTTTCCAGCAGCTCATCTATTTTGTCGCTGAAGAGTTTGCCAAATATCAATGCCGGTATTACGGCCACCACCAGCTTTACATAAAACTGCCAGCGTTTGAAATCGAAGAATTTTTTCCAGTACAGCACCACTACCGATAAAATGGCGCCCAGCTGTATGGCCACGGTAAATGCTTCGGTGAACTTATCGGTATTACTGATGCCGAGGAGGTTTTCGGTAATGCGCATGTGGGCTGTGGAGGAGATGGGTAAAAACTCGGTAAGGCCTTCTACGATGCCGATGATGATGGACTGAATGGTATTCATATGCTGTAAAAATAAAATTGCGAAGATGCAATCTCCGCAATTTATTATTAATTGTTCATTAATTGATTATTCTTTGCCTGCAGGTTTTTTCATGATGGCGAAAATTTCCAGCACCAGGCCTGCAATGATCAGCAGCGGAGCAATGGTAATACGGGTGGTGCTGTACACCTCACTGTCGTTAAAAACTTTTGGGTCGTTGCTTTTACCACCGCTCATTAAGAAAAATCCAAGGGCCATAACGGCAATACCTATCAGCATCCACATGTAATTGTCTTTAGTGAAAAGTGTATTGCCCTGTACCGGTTGTTTTTTTTCGTTGCTCATATAAATTTATTGAGGTTGCAAACTTAATACAAATCATCCAATTTCATACGCAGGTATTTAATTACCGAACGGTGGGTGCTAAGCAGGGTAATACTGATACCCAGAACCACAATCACCACAAAAAGCATGATAAGACTTTTATTGTCATGTATGGCTTTGAAGTCGGGCACCAGGCTTTCTGTTACCAGTACGGCACCCCAGATGGCGGCAATGGCGATCAGGGAGGCAATAAGCCCGTTAATGATGGCCCTGATATCAATGGGTTTTGCAATGAACCATCTTGTAGCGCCCACCATTTGCATGGTTTTAATTAAAAAGCGGTTGCTGTACATGGCCAGGCGGATGGTATTGTCGATAGAAAAAATTACGAGTATTGTAAGCAGTATGGCCGCTATCAAGAACCCGATCATGATATTGCGTACCAGGCCACCTACTTTAGACACCACTTCGGCCGGGAATTTAAATTCGGATATAACGCCGGGGAAGGAGTTTTGCAGCTCAGCGGCCAGCACATTGAGGCTGTCTTTTTCCACATGGTCGGCCTTTACATGAAAGTCGATGCTTTCGGGGAGGGGGTTGCTGTTGATGAACTGGCGCCAGGTAGTGTCGTTCTCGGTTTCGTAACGTTTAATGGCCATTTCCCTGGTTACATACTCCACCGATTTGATATAAGGCAGCCCGCCCAGGTAGCCCCGCACGCTGTCGATATATTTTTTGGGAGCCTCCCTGTTTAAAAAAGCCTGCACCTGTATATTCTCTTTAAAATATTCGCCGGTTTTGCGCAGGTTGATGAAGAACCAGCCTACCAGCCCGAATAAAAATAATACCAGTGCCACACCAATAATGGCGCCCACATAAGTAGGTTTGCCGCGTTTGCTGCCTGCTTTTCCTATTTGAGACATGTTGAAATGAAATTTATTTAATGGATTGGTTAGTACAGGGCGCAAATTAACTCAATTTGCGGGTATTGCATTAAATTTGCCCACTACAAAACGGCTGCCTTTCTTAATTATTTTTATAAATGGGGCTGATTGTGTGTGAATAGGGTTTAAATAACTTTTCTTTCACAATTTGCCAATCAATGGCAAGGAGGTTAAAAGAGAAAAAGGGCAGGGCTGTAAAAATATTTCAGTAAAGATATATTGTACAAGAGTGCGACGCCAATGAAGCTGAAAAAGCTTTCAGAAGTGCGGCTCATAAAAAAAGAAAACGATGGAATACGATTTCAGGAAGATCGAAGGTGAATGGCAAAAAAAATGGAAAGAGAACAGGGTATATGCGGTATCGAATGATTCGGCAAAACCCAAATACTATGTACTCGATATGTTCCCTTACCCAAGCGGTGCAGGTTTGCACGTGGGGCACCCGCTGGGTTATATCGCCAGCGATATTTATGCAAGGTTCAAACGCCTGAAAGGATACAATGTATTGCACCCAATGGGGTTTGACAGTTTTGGTTTGCCTGCAGAGCAATACGCTATTGAAACAGGCCAGCACCCTGCAGAAACCACCAAAAAAAATATTGACACTTTTAAAAGCCAGCTGGATAAAATTGGTTTTTGTTACGACTGGGAGCGTGAAGTGCAGACCAGCGACCCGAAGTATTACAAATGGACACAGTGGATTTTTTTGCAGCTGTACAACAGCTACTTCTGCAATACACAAAAAAAGGCTAGGCCAATAACTGAGCTGATAACGAAATACGAAACCAAGGGCTGCAAGCATTTTACCGCGGAGCAATGGAATAATTTTTCTATTGCCGAAAAGGAAGAATGGCTGATGCAACGGCGCCTTGCTTTTAGCAAATATGGCGAAGTGAACTGGTGCGAAGCATTGGGTACCGTGCTGGCTAACGATGAAGTGGTGAATGGAGTAAGCGAACGTGGGGGCCACCCCGTAGTGAAAAAGAAAATGCGCCAGTGGTATTTGCGTATTACGGCTTATGCCGACAGGTTGCTGGAAGGGCTTGAAACGGTTGACTTCAGCGACAGCATGAAGGATATGCAGCGCAACTGGATTGGCCGCTCTGAAGGAGCGGAGATAAGCTTTAAGGTGGTGAATGGCGAAAGGTCAATGGTGAATGAAAACTCCCATATTGACCATTCACAATTGTCCATTCACAACACGCCACTGACCGTGTACACCACCCGTCCCGATACCATCTTTGGTGTTGATTTTATGGTGGTGGCGCCCGAACATGAAATTGTGAACCAGATAAAATCTGCTGAACAATCCGCAGCAGTGGATGAATACGTGGCTTATGTAAAAAGCCGCAGCGATGTGGACCGCATGGCCGAGAAAAAAATTACCGGTTGCTTTACCGGGGCCTATGCGGTAAATCCATTCAACGGCAGGCAAATTCCCATCTGGATCAGTGAGTATGTGCTGGCGGGTTATGGCACCGGCGCCATTATGGCGGTGCCCTGCGGTGATGAACGCGATTTTAAATTCGCAAGGCATTTTAATATCCCCATCACCAATATTATCGGCAGTCATTTTAACGGCGAAGAGGCCAATCCCACCAAGGAAGCGGTTTTGGAAAACAGCGGTTTTTTAAATGGGTTATTGATGAAGGATGCCATTGGGGTGGCGGTAAATGAAATAGAAGCACAGGGTATTGGCAAACGCAAGGTGAATTATAAAATGCGGGATGCCGGCTTTAGCCGCCAGCGTTACTGGGGCGAACCTTTCCCGATTGTGTGGAATGGAGAGACACCAGAAATTGCTAAAGATCCGTTGCCTTTGGAATTACCGCATGTTGACAAATACGGCCCCGGTGCCGAAGGCGAAGGTCCGCTGGCGAATATTACTGAATGGATCAATACACCACAAGGAAGAAGGGAGACCAGCACTATGCCTGGTTACGCAGGTTCATCCTGGTACTTCCTCCGTTATATGGACCCCGGTAATGCCAATGAATTTTGCAGCCGTAAAGCCAGCGATTACTGGAACCAGGTAGACCTGTACATTGGTGGTACCGAACATGCCGTGGGGCATTTATTGTACAGCCGTATGTGGACGAAAGTGCTGTTTGATTTAGGATTGATAGGATATGATGAACCGTATAAAAGACTGGTGAACCAGGGGATGATACAGGGAAGCAGCAGGTTTGTGTACCGTATAGCGGGTACCAACCAGTTTGTTTCTTACGGCAAAAAAGATGAGTACGACGTGCAACCCCTGCATGTGGATGTAAATATGGTAGATGGTGTGGAGCTGGATACTGAGGCGTTTAAAAAATGGAAACCTGAATTTGCAGATGCGGAATTTGTGTTTGAAGATGGTACTTTCTCACTGTCGTGCAACGTGGGTGCAATAAAAGATATGAAATATATCTGTGGTGTGGAGACTGAAAAGATGTCAAAGTCCAAATACAACACGGTTAACCCAAATGATTTGTGCGACCGTTATGGCGCCGATACTTTCCGTATGTACGAAATGTTCCTGGGCCCGGTGGAAGCCAGCAAGCCATGGGATACAAAAGGTATTGAAGGCGTGCACCGGTTTTTAAAAAAACTGTGGCGTTTGTTCAATGATGAATTGAAAGGAAAGGTTTGGAATACGGATAAAGCTACCGATGCAGAGTTGAAAATACTGCACCGCACTATTAAGAAAATTGAAGAGGATACCGAGCGTTTCAGTTTTAATACGGCCGTGAGTACATTCATGATCTGTGTGAATGATCTTTCCGATGCAAAGTGCAATAAGAAAGAAGTGCTGGAACAGTTGCTGATCCTCTTAACGCCTTATGCGCCGCATATTGCCGAAGAACTGTGGCACCAGCTGGGCAACGAGGGTTCTGTGCTGGATGCATCTTATCCTGCATTCAATGCGGCATTGCTGGTAGAAAGCAGCAAGGAATATCCTGTTTCCATCAATGGCAAAGTGCGTACAAATATTGTGTTGCCGTTGGTTATTGAACAAAAAGATGCGGAAGCACAGGTACTGCAAAACGAAGTGGTGCAAAAATGGCTGGAAGGCAAGGCGCCTAAAAAGATCATTTTTGTAAAAGGTAAAATGATCAATGTGGTGATATAAACTGCAAAATGCACGACTGATACTAATTACACGAATGGAGTTTTCATTCGTGTTTTTTATTTGCGGATAAGAATCATGTATGTCAGTCTCGCTATTTGTTGATATTTTTATAGCGGAAATGAAAACGCTCTCTGCAATATTGACCCGGCACCGGCACGAATTTCATAAGGTGGTTGAGTGTTCAGAAAAGGATATCATTGCGGCGCTTGATCTTACCAAAAACAATACAGCGTTAACTGAATTTATCTTTAATGATACCGGGGCATTTTCTGGCTTTATTCAGCAGGAACTTGCAAAGGCAAATGCACGTTATTTGATTGGCGGTTACAATGAACGGAGAGAAATGTATAAACGCAGCGCCCTGTTTGATTTTGAAAGAAAGCAACTGAACACGGCCACCGTTCCCCATAAAAATGATGCAGAACCCAGGCGGCTGCATTTAGGAATTGATATATGGGGAGTGGCAGGAACAAAAGTGCATGCGCCGCTGGGAGGCATGGTGCACAGTTTTGCCAACAATGATAATTATGGCGACTATGGTGCCACCATTATTTTACAGCACCAGCTGGATACGGTTCCCTTTTATACCTTGTACGGTCATTTAAGTTTGCGGGATATTACAGGTTTAAGAAAAGGGCAGGTCATTACCCGCGGTCAGCCATTTGCGCATTTTGGCAAACCGCTCGAAAATGGAAACTGGCCACCGCACCTGCATTTTCAAATAATTGAAGATATGGAACAGAAAGAGGGGGATTACCCGGGTGTATGTAAGGTATCGGAAGCCGGAAAATACTTAAAAAACTGTCCGGACCCGGATCTTATGCTGAATATGGTTTCCTGCAATTAGCCCGAACAATTGCAGTTAAAAATTGTTTAAACACCCATGTGGGCAAATAAAAAATGTACCTTTGCCCGGTAACACAAACACTATGGAAATAAAGCCAGGCCCGCTTTTGAGCACCATAAATTCCCCTGCTGATCTTAAAAAGGTGAGCCGCGAAGACCTGTATAAAGTTTGCGACGAACTGCGCCAGTACATCATTGATGTGGTGAGTGTGCATGGCGGCCATTTCGGCGCCAGCCTGGGCGTGGTGGAGCTGAGCACGGCTTTGCATTATGTATATGATACACCGTACGACCAGCTGGTATGGGATGTGGGTCACCAGGCATATGGCCATAAAATTTTAACGGGCAGAAGAGATAACTTTCCCACCAACAGAAAATATAAAGGTGTAAGCGGTTTTCCAAAACGCAGCGAAAGCGAATACGATACTTTTGGTGTGGGGCATTCTTCCACTTCCATTTCCGCAGCTTTAGGCATGGCAATGGCTGCAAAATATAAAGGTGAAAAAAGAAAAAGCATTGCAGTGATTGGCGATGGTGCCATGACGGCGGGTCTGCCTTTTGAAGCAATGAACCATGCGGGTGTGGCCGATGCAGATGTGCTTATCATTCTCAACGATAACTGCATGAGCATTGACCCGAATGTAGGCGCATTGAAAGAATACCTGACTGACATCACCACATCTCAAACATATAATAAGGTAAAAGATGAAGTATGGCACCTGCTGGGTAAACTGCCCGTTGGTAAAACTTTCAGCCGTGCCATGGCGCATAAACTTGCCGAAGGCGTAAAAGGCATGGTAAGCAGCAGCGCCAATTTATTTGAATCGTTGAAGCTGCGTTATTTTGGCCCTATCGACGGGCACAATATTACAAAGCTGGTTGACACACTCAACGATCTTAAAAATATTCCCGGTCCTAAAATACTTCATATCCTTACCACCAAAGGAAAAGGTTACGACCTGGCCGAAAAAGATCAAACACTATGGCATGCACCCGGTTTGTTTGATAAAGTAACGGGTGAGATACATAAAAAGAAATTCGATATTCCCCAGCCCATGAAGTACCAGGATGTATTTGGTTACACCATGCTGGAGCTGGCGGAACAAAATGAAAAAATATTTGGTATCACACCGGCCATGCCCAGCGGCTCATCATTAAAATACATGATGGAAAAAATGCCGCACCGTGCTTTTGATGTGGGCATTGCCGAACAGCATGCGGTTACCTTAAGCGCCAGTATGGCAACACAGGGAATGAAAGTGTTCTGTAATATCTATTCATCGTTTATGCAGCGTGCATACGATATGGTGGTGCATGATGTGGCCATACAAAAACTGCCCGTGGTTTTTTGCCTCGACCGTGCAGGGTTGGTGGGTGAAGATGGTCCCACACATCACGGCTGTTATGATATTGCCTACATGCGCTGCATTCCCAATATGGTGATTTGCGCACCAATGAACGAGCGTGAATTGCGTAACATGATGTATACCGCACAACTGGAAACCACTTCTGTTCCTGTGAGTATTCGTTATCCCCGCGGCGAAGGCGTAATGGCCGACCTGCAAAAAGATACTATGGCCGAAAAATATCCTTTTGAGGCGATACAGATCGGTAAAGGACGTAAGATAAAAGACGGGGAAGAACTGGCGATACTCAGTTTTGGGCATCCTGGTAATTTTGCCGCCGCTGCCATCCGTGATGTTAAGGCCGACGGGCTGAATCCTGCGCATTATGATATGCGTTTTGCAAAACCGCTGGATGAAGAAATGCTGCACGAAGTTTTCAGCAAGTTCAATAAAGTGATCACCGTGGAAGATGGTACGGTGGTAGGTGGTTTTGGCAGTGCTGTTTTGGAATTTATGAATGCCAACGGTTATAATGCCGCAGTAAAGATCATGGGTATACCCGACAGGCTGGTGGAACATGGCACCCCCAAGCAACTGTACGATGAAATTGGCATTGACGCCAACGGTATTGCGGCTGCGGTAAGGGAGATGGCGAGTATCAATGTAACTGAGCTGATAAAATAATATTAGTTGAATGAAAGAGGCGGCAGTTTAAAAAACTGCCGCCTCTTTATTTTCCGCTTCAGCTGTTCGGGCGGCTAACTAAGAATGTTACGCCTCTTTTTAATTTTCATTAACAGCCTCCTGTATAATTTTATGGAAACAGCACCGTTGAGCATCAAAGCCCGGTAAAACTCCATGAAATTTTTTATGCGACTCTTCTTTACAGCATTGCTGTTCTGCGCCAGTTTATCTGCCCTGGCCTATTTTTTCTGGTACAAACCCAAATTCAGCAAGTATGCTTTAACAAAAAACTTTACTGTAAAAAAAGATGAAACAAATAAGGAAACAGCAGCAAGAATAAAAACCCACGCAAACACACTTGCCACTTATGCTAAAGCAAATGGCTGCAATACCAGCTATTGTTTTTTGGTGGATATGAAACTGTCATCGGGCAAGAAGCGTTTTTTTGTGTATAATCTTTTAAAGGATTCTGTGGAATTATCGGGGATGGTAACACATGGCAGTGGCAAAACCAATAGCAACGAAATACAGTTCTCCAATAATGAAGGCAGCCTCTGCACATCACTGGGTAAATATAAAATTGGGAAATCCTATACCGGTAAATTCGGACTGGCCTATAAACTCCATGGCCTGGATGCCAGCAACAGCAATGCTGCCAGCCGCTTTGTGGTATTGCATTCGCATGCCTGCGTGCCCAATGAAGAAACAGCACCCTTCCCTATATGCGAAAGCTGGGGTTGCCCTACAGTGGCATCTGCATTTCTTACTGAACTTGCAAAATATATTGATAAGTCTGGTAAGCCGGTACTGCTGAGTATTTATTATTAAAAAGGTTGAAAACCTTCAATGGCTTCAACCTTTTTAGCAAATCCTTTTCGTAAAACCGGATCAATACATCGGAACTTCTATCGCCAGCAGTTCTGTATCTTCTGTTGCAGTAACAGTAAAGCTGCCGGTTTCAGATATACCCACCGCATCCCTGTTGCCCAATGTTACATCACCCACGGTTGCTTTTCCTGCAATATTTACAAGAAAAACACCATTCTTGTCAAATGCATTGCTATAGTTGATGGATTTACCAGCTTCCAGTTTGGTAAGGGAAAACCTGGCATCCTGGTTTATCCATAACGCATTATCTGCATCCACAGGCGAAACCACGGTTTGCCATTTGTTCACCCTTTCGTTGATGTCAAAGCTGCGCTGGTCGTAACGGGGTGTGATATTCTTTTGTTTTGGAAATACCCATATCTGGAAAAGTGTAACAGGGTCTGTCGCAGATGCATTGAATTCTGAATGCTGCACCCCGGTACCGGCACTCATGATCTGCACATCGCCGGCTTTTATCACACCCTGGCCACCCGTACTGTCTTTATGCTGCAATGCGCCAGTAAATGGAATGGTCACAATTTCCATATTGTCGTGCGGGTGGGTGGGAAACCCCCCGCCACCGGCAACAAAATCATCGTTCAGCACCCGCAATAAACCAAAGTGTATTCTTTTAGGATTGTAATACTGGCTGAAGCTGAAATAATAATTGGGTTTTAACCAGCCATAGTCGGCGCTGCCCCTGTCGGCTGCTTTATAGAGTTCTGTTTTCATGTTTTAAAATTTAATGTTTAAACATCAAATTAAATGCCATATTGTTGGGCTGCCATTTTGCCTGAAAAAAATCCCCCTGTATGCGGGGGATGCAATCAGTTCCAGGTGGTGGGATTATCATTGGGGAGTTGTCCTGCAACTTCTTCTTCCCGGTTCTCATTCCATTCCACGATAAAATTATTTCTTCCTTCGCCCACCAGTAAGGTAATGTATCGGGCCTGTGCCATTTCAAGCATGTTCAGGAAAAGGAACAGGGCGTGGATGCGGTTTTCGCACACGTCAAATATTTTTTCGAACGAAAGTGTTTTTTCCCTGCTGCAGATATCGTGCATATAGGCGCGGCTGCCTTCCATGGTATAGTTATACTGCACCACGGTATGCACGGGTTTGTTATTGCGTTCCTGCAGCTTGGCCACCACACGTTCAAAAGCCTTCATCAGTTTAAACAGGGTTACTGTTTGTATTTCGGTACCTTCCCCGGCTTCTTCTCCAATAATAGAAAGTTCTTTCTGCAGGTTGCCTCGTTTTACCATCATCATACGCAGCCCTTCCATTTCGGCCATTTTTGCAGAGGCCTCCTTGAATTTTTTGTATTCGAGTATTTTGTCGATCAGTTCCTGGCGGGGATCAATCTCGTTGCCTTCTGCATCCAGTTCTTTACGTGGAATGAGCATTTTTGCCTTGATGCGCATCAGGGTGCTTACAAACAAAATGAACTCACTGCTCAGCTCAATATTCAGCTTTTCCGTAGTATGGATAAAATCGAGAAAATCATTCGTGATCTTGGTGATGGGAATATTGTAAATATCCAGCTCATCCCTTTCAATAAAGAAAAGCAGCAGGTCAAAAGGTCCTTCAAAATCGGCCAGTTTTATCTGGTAAGATGCAGTGTTCACCATATCAAAATAATTAAAAAAATCCTCCCGTCTGACGGCGGGAGGCAAATGTATTGATTATTGTTTTAGCAGCCCTGACTCGTATTCCACATTTATCTTACAATTTTACGGTAAGGCCAATGCCCAGTATCTCTTTCAGCTGGGTCTTTTTGATCACATCATCATCATAAATCATATCTACGCTGATATTGGTGGCCAGCCATTTGTTGAATTTCATGGTGATGAGGTTGGTAAAGAATACATCCACATTCTGCGGGTTTCTTTTATAATTGCTGAAAAGGTCCAGCCGCGTTGTGTATGTGGCCCATTTGGCCAGCGGTTTGGTATATTTGGCGGTAATGTAGGCGCCAATTTCGTTATACACTTTCTTGCCCGAGTCCACCCCGAATTTTGAAAATTTAAAAAAATCTGCATCGTTTTTAAAAATCCATCTTGTGGTGATGGGAGAGATGAATAGCGAAAAATTATCGTTTGGCCTGTAATCTATACCCAGTGATGCCAGGAGTTTTCCGGGGGCTAAAAAATTAGATATTTTGGTGTTGGGCGTGGTGCCATAATCGAAACCTTCCAGTGCCTGGCTGTTGAAGTTAACAAGCGCAGCCGCATACCATTTTTTTGAAAGCTGGTAACCATATTTACTTGTAATGTCTATACGGTCGTCGGTCTTGCGGAAATGTCCATAACTGGTGGCATTCTGAAAACCAAGGGCAAGGTCAAAATAATTATCCCATGTATTTTTTCCTTTGCGGTAATTAATGCCGTAGTTTAAAATACTGTTGATGCCAAGTGTGTTTTGCTCTCCGCCTGCGGCCCAGTTACTGAGGCTCCCCTGGTTGATGTTTAAAATAAAAGTGCCGCCCTTCTTCCACCCGTCTTTTTCGGCACTTTTAATTTCTTTGCCAGCATCTTTTTGCAGGCCTTTTACTGTTGCATCCTGTGCCTGTACTGCGGCAACTGTAATTGTTAGTGCGGCAGCACAAAGTGAGATCCGTTTCATAAATAAAGATTTGTGTAATAAAAAAAGCATTGCTGCCCCAAAGACAAACAATGCTCATAAATAGTTGTATTCTGTATAATTATTTTTTCAGGGCGTCCCTTATCTCCATCAGCAGTGCATCGGTTGATGAAGGACCCGCAGGCGCAGCCGCTTCTTCTTTTTTCTTTAAACTGTTCATAGCCTTTACCATCATAAAAATCACAAAGGCGATTACGATGAATGATAAAACAGCACCAAGGAATTTACCCCAGAAAATTCCACCGGGGGCCCAGTTTTCAATTTTGTCAACACCGGCAGCCTTCAGCGCAGGTGTAAGCAGCAACGGAGTAATTACATCCGTTACCAGAGAGTCAACGATTTTTCCAAATGCACCGCCAATGATAACACCCACCGCGAGGTCCATTACATTGCCTTTTAAAGCAAACTCTTTAAATTCTTTTGCGAATCCCATTGTTTTAAGTTTTTAGTTAGAAAAAATGCGGTTATACCACGGAGAAGGTTGCATATAAAAATAGCGCTATTTCGATGAGAATGCAAACTATTAATACGCCTTTTTAAAAACTGCGGAAAATACGGTTGCCGAAATTACTTCGCTGATTGTTTAAAAAATCCACCACCTTTGCTGCTTAATTTTTTCAGACAGTGAATAAAGGCTTATTGAACTGGTTCATATTTGTGGCGCTTTCGGTGATATGGGGCAGCAGTTTTATTTTAATGAAAGAGGGTTTGGTAAATCTTTCCCCCTACCAGGTAGCGTCGCTGCGTATTGTTTTTTCGGGAATTGTATTGCTGCCAACAGCTATTAAATTCTTCCGGCACATTCCTAAAAATAAGATCCTCATTATTTTTCTTTCTGGTTTGCTGGGCAGCCTGCTGCCTGCCTACTTATTTTGTATAGCAGAAGAAGGGATTGACAGTGCGCTGGCCGGCACTTTAAATTCACTGACCCCCATTTTTGTAATTATAACCGGCGCATTGTTTTTTCAAAGCAAAACCTCTTTCAATAAAATACTGGGTATTTTAATTTCTTTCACCGGCAGTATTCTATTACTGCTGAGCAAAGGGCAAATGCAGGAAAATCAAAACATACTGTACATCAGTTACGTGGTGCTGGCCACTTTTTTTTACGGCATCAATGTAAATATGGTGCACCGCCATTTGCATAATATCGGGTCGCTGCAAATTGCAGCGGTGGCACTTGTTTTAAATGCCATTCCTGCGCTGGTGGTGCTGTACACCACTGGTTATTTCAGTTTGCCGCTTACAGAAAAGGGCTTGCTATGGTCAACCGGTGCGGCAGCCTTACTGGGTATTATGGGTACAGCCGTGGCATCAGTAATTTTTTATGTGCTGGTAAAACGTGCGGGTGCTGTATTTGCTTCCATGGTTACTTATGGTATCCCCTTCATCGCCATCATCTGGGGTATCGTTTATAAAGAACAGGTAGGAATAAAACAGGTGCTATGCCTGTTGCTCATACTGGCAGGTGTATATGTAGCCAATATAAAACCCAAAACAGGAAATTAAACCTGTTTTTTGTTCAGTTCCTTTCTTAATTGTGCCGATGTTTTTGTGCTGCCATCGTGGCTCCAGCCGGGTGGCATAAAGAGGTATTTGAGTTTATTGATGAAAGAGGTTTTCCTGTTTACATCATGACCAATGTTTTGCCATTCGTGAAATATAATGCGGAGCGGGTGATTGTGATGCGGTACCGGTTTGGTAAGCCCGTATTTTACCGGTTCTTCCTGCAGCTCTTCCTGGAATGTACCAAACAGTTTATCCCATATAATGAGGCACATGCCCATATTTTTATCAAGGTAAATAATATTGCTGGCGTGGTGCACCCGGTGGTGGCTTGGACTGACAAAAAAGGCCTCAAACCATTTTGGCATTTTATGGATGTACTGTGTATGCACCAGTATGCCATAAGTTTGGGTGAGCGAATACATAAACACAATATCCAGCGGGTGAAAACCCATCAGTGCCAGTGGCACAAGATAGATAAAGCGGTATACGGGTTGCAGTACAGAAGAGCGGAAGCCGGTGCTGAGGTTAAATTCTTCGGATGAATGATGGGTTACATGTACAGCCCAGAACACACGGCAGTAATGATCCACCCGGTGTTCAAAATAAAAAGCAAGATCTTCCAGGATGAATAAAGCCACCCAATACATCCAGGCAGTTTCAATTTTAAAAAACCTGTGTTCGTAACTCCATAACAATACACTGATGTAAAATGCCCAGCGTAACAATGCGTCCAGCCCTGCATTCATGAGCATGAGATACACATTCCACAATGTTTCCCTGGCAGAGTAGAATTTTTTATGCTGCCAGTTGCTCAGCAGTATTTCGGTACTTATAAGAATAATGTAAAAGGGAGTGGAGATTAATAAGAACCATGTTTCCCTTGCAGAATTCATAAAATAAGTTTAGTTAGGGCAGGCCCTGGTTTTAGTTATACCGCCATTATTTCTTTTTCTTTGGCAGCCAGGTGTTTTTCAACCAGTGCAATGTATTTATTGGTGCTTTCCTGTATGGTATCTTCCGCATCTTTGGCAGCGTCTTCACTCAGGCCGTCTTTTTGCAGTTTTTTAATGTGTTCAATACTGTCGCGGCGGATATTGCGTACCGCCACTTTTGCATGTTCGCCTTCGCCGTTACACTTTTTTACCAGTTCTTTTCTTCTTTCTTCAGTTAACGGGGGTAAGAAAAGACGTATCGATACGCCATCATTTTGCGGGTTGATGCCGATATTGGCCGCACCGATGGCACGTTCAATTACCGACAGCATATTTTTTTCCCAGGGCTGAACGCTGATCGTTCTTGCATCCAGTACCGAGATATTTGCCACCTGGTTGATGGGAGTCGGGTTGCCATAATATTCTGCCATAATTCCATCCAGCATGGAAGGGCTGGCCTTGCCGGCACGTATTTTAACCAGTTCTGCTTCGAGGTGGTTGATCGCTTTCATCATTCCAGCGTCTGTATCGCTGATCACTTTATCTAATCCTTCGGCCATAGTTGTATATTTTGGTGCGGCAAAGCTATAAAAAAAGCGCCATTGATGAATGGCGCAATCTGTATAAATGATGTAAAAAAATTAATCGGCTTCCACCACTTCCTGCGCCAGCGAAAAAACTTTGTGCGGTTTGAGTATGGAGGCGCTTCCGGGTACTGCACTGCCCGGTTTTGATATTTTTCCTTTGGGCCTGCTGTAATACACAATGCCGATAAAGGCAAATGAGGCAATAAAGAGTATGCCCAGTACGGTTGTGGTGCCCAGGTGACGGAAAAAATATGCTGTTGCAATGAACAGGATATTTACGGTAACGCATGTGAAAGTGATCATGCGGTGGTTAAATCCAATATCGAGTAAAAAATGGTGCACATGGCTGCGGTCGGGGCTGAAAGGAGAACGCCTGTCCAGTATACGCAGCGTAAACACCCTTAAAGTATCAAACAATGGTATCATTAAAATGGCAATACCAATTGCCGGAGAAGCCTCGAGGGGTACTTTTACCGCCGGGTTGCCCGCCACGTTGATGAATTTTATAACAAGGATGGAATTGATAAGCCCCAGCAGCAGCGAGCCCGTATCGCCCATAAATATTTTTGCAGGAGAGAAATTGTAAATGAGAAAACCAATGGTGGCGCCCGTAAGCGCAAAAGCCATTACCGCATAAGTAAGCTGGCCTGCCATGTAAAAATAAGTGCCGAACACAACGGTCGTCAGCACACCCAAACTGCCAGCCAGTCCGTCCACACCATCAATAAGGTTAAAGGAATTGGTAATTACAATAATGGTGAAAATGGTTAATACAATGCTGGCAATCCTGGGAATTTCATAAATACCCAAAAAACCCTGCATATTATTTAACTGTATGCCGCCAAACTTTATGATAATACCAGCAGCCAGTAACTGGCCAATGAATTTTTTGCTTGCAGAAAGTATCAGGATATCGTCTTTAAGACCTAAGAAAAAGATCACAATGGAAGCGGCGGCAAAGTACTGGAGTTCGGAAGTGATATTTGAAGGTACACCCATTAAAGTGGCTACAATAAAACCGGCAAAAATGCCCACACCACCCAGGGTTGGAATCACCGTTTTGTGAACTTTACGTTCATCAGGCTCGTCGAATAATTTTTTGCTTTTAGTGATTTGTATAATAACAGGAATGGCAAAAAAAGTGATGAGGAACGCAAGCGCCGCACTTAGTAAAATATTATCCATTCAGTTTACTTTAAGGGTAATTGATAACGATAACCTTGATTCTGTAGCAAAAGTATTAAATATGTTTTAAGCTTACCTAATATTTAGGACAAAATACTTAATAACATTTTCACATTTCTGAGCCTCTGAACTGGTAAAAGGCTGCCCGGGGAAGTGAATTATTTTTGATGCAGTTTCAAGGAACTCATGTGTACGGTAAAATAACGTATAAATTATGAACTTATTATTAACTGTTTAGTATGCGGCAGGTTTTTTAATTTTTCGGTTACCCAATTTAAAGTAGGTTTGCACAACTTTTTAAAGGCTGAACTTTTTTAATTTATAATGCAATGACAACTGAAAATCTTAAAGCAACGGCCTCACAGGTAAGAAGGGATATAGTGCGTATGGTACATGCCGTACAAAGCGGTCATCCCGGCGGTTCGTTGGGCTGTACCGATTTTTTAACGGCGCTCTATTTTAAAATAATGAAACACAACCCCAGTTTCAATATGGATGGAAGCGGGGAAGATCTTTTTTTCCTGAGTAACGGGCATATTTCACCTGTATTTTACAGTGTGCTGGCAAGAAGCGGGTATTTTCCTGTAAGTGAACTGTCCACCTTCCGTAAATTAAATTCCAGGTTGCAGGGGCATCCCACCACGCACGAACATTTACCGGGTGTGCGTATCGCAAGCGGTTCTTTGGGCCAGGGTATGAGTGTTGCCATTGGTGCGGCATTGTCAAAAAAACTGAATGCAGATGCCGGTATCGTGTACTCTTTACATGGAGATGGTGAACTGGATGAGGGACAGAACTGGGAAGCCATTATGTTTGCCGCAGCAAAGGGAGTGGATAACCTGATTTCAACGGTTGATTATAACGGCCAGCAGATCGATGGTCCCACAAAAAAAGTAATGGACCTGGGTAACCTTAAAGCAAAATTTGAAGCTTTTGGCTGGCAGGTGCTGGAAATGGAAGGCAATGATATGGATGCCGTGGTGGCCGGGCTCGAAAATGCCAAAACATTTGTTGGTAAGGGCAAACCCATTGCAATACTGATGAAAACAGGTATGGGTAAGGGCATCGACTTTATGGAAGGCAGCCACGAATGGCATGGTATTGCTCCCAATGACGAACAGTTGCAAAAAGCACTGGCACAATTACCTGAAACACTGGGCGATTATTAAAATCAGCAATTGATAAAATAGCAAAGCTGCTTTTAAGCAGCTTTTTTTATTTCAGCTCAAAGGGCTGTTTGCTGGCTTTGTTTGCGGGAAACCATGCTGCGACAAATGCAATACAACCGGCTGTTGCAGCCACCAGTAAAAAATCGGTGATAACCAGTTGAACAGGAAAGTAATCAATCAGGAAAGAACCGCCCCCGATCTTTATCACTTTAAACTTCATTTGCAGCAGGCAAAGGATCACGGCAAGGATGATGCCGCTGATAGTGCCAATGCCGCCCAGCAATAACCCCTCGCTTAAAAATATTTTTTTAATGGAAGAGCTGTGTGCGCCCATACTTTGCAGCACACTGATGTCTTTTTGTTTTTCCAGTACCAGCATGGTCAATGCGCTGATCATGGTAAAGGCCGATACAATCAAAATAAGCGTGAGTACAGCATAGATCACCCATTTTTCCATACGCATGGTATTGTATAAACTCATGTTCTGCTCATACAGCGTTTGCACTTTATAGTTGCTGCCCAGCAACGCGGCAAGTTGTTCCTGTGCTGCTTTAATATCTGTTTTATCCTTCAGCTTCAGTTCTGCCGCACTGAATTCATCGGCAGCCATACCTGTTTGCCCCCTTACAAAATCGAGGTTGGTGATGGCATATTTGTTGTCAAAATCCTGCTGTATATAAAACACGCCTTCGGGTTTTACATTGCCCTCGCTTAATGATTGAAGCGGATCGCTGCTTGCTGCGTTTTTTTTGGGAAGAATAACGGTGAGCGTTTGCGTGGCAGTTGCGGGATTCATGTTTACCGCTGCGGCATATTCAATGCCGGCACCCAAAACAATGCCCGGTTCATCAATATCGCCGGTATTAAAACTGCCCCTGGAAGTTTTAGCGGGTACGCCGCAAACGCTGGCATAATTTTCATCAACACCTTTTAAATACACAACGGTTTGCGCACCGCCGGCATCGTTGTTTTGCAGCAGCGCCTTTTCTTCGGCTTCGAGGCAAAGCGCCTGCACAAAGGGCAGTTGTTTTATCTGTGTAATTTGCTGTGAAGATAAGGTGATGGTTTTTCCCTTTGCAGGGATTACTTTCATATCGGTATAGAAAGAGGCATAGAGTGATTTCACCAGTCCTTCAAAACCATTGAATACACTCAGGACCAAAACCTGGCAGCAGGTGGCAAAGGCAATAACGCCTGCCGTTACCCATGCAATGATATTGATGGCATTGGCGCTTTTTTTGGCTTTGAAATATCTCCAGGCGAAGGTTAAATACATGCGGATGGTTCATGGCTGATGGTTCATGGTTGATGGTTGATGGTTCATGGCTTGTACAACACAAGTATCATATTGCCATGATCTATGAACTATTAACGATGAACTAAGAGCCCTTTTCTTTATTGATGTCTTTAAAAAGCTGTTCAATCTTATCCACGTATTCCAGCGTATCGTCAATATAAAAAGTAAGTTTGGGCATGCTGCGCAGCTGGTGACGCACTTTTTCTGTGAGTTCCCTTTTTATTTCCCAGCTCCTGTCCTCAATTTTTTTGAGGGCAGCCTGAGGGTCAGCCACTTTAAAAAAACTGAGGTAAATGCGGGCATCAAAAAGATCGGGTGTGATCTTTACAGAGGCAATGGATACCATGCCACCATCTATCATATTCAGGCCCAGCCGCTGGAAAATACCGCTCAGTTCCTCGTTTAGCAGACCGGCCACCTGTTTTTGTCTTTTACCTTCTAGCATATTACGTTGCTTTAATCGTTGTAAAATTAGTTACTTTGCCGTTTAATTTCAGATTTATTACAGATGAAGAAATATTCGAGGGTTTTCAGGTATTTGGGCAGATACAGGTCTTCCATTGTCTTTTATTTTATCAATATCCTTTTATCGATCGTTTTTTCCATCGTTTCCATCGGCATGCTGTTCCCGTTTATGCAACTCATTTTTAATGTAGAGCAGGGGACTCCGTCAAAAACATCGGGCAGCTCGCTAATGAAATGGATCAATGAAAATGTAACATCACTTATTTCCACAGGAGATAAATTACACGACCTTGGCCTGGTATGTGTGCTGATTATTGTTTTTATCTTTCTAAAAAATCTTTTTCTATACCTGTCATACAGGGCCATGGGCCCTGTAAAAAATGGCATTGTAAACCAGTTTCGCCTTGAGCTGTATGACAAGATACTGCGGCTGCCAATCGGTTTCTTTACAGAGAAAAGAAAGGGTGACCTCATGAGCCGTGTTACCAATGATGTGGGTGAAATTGAAGGTTCGGTTGTAGGTACCCTTGAAGGATGGGTGAGAGACCCCCTGGCAATCATCATTAATCTGTTTGTGCTTTTTTCCATCAGTCCAAAACTCACTGCGTTTATCTTACTAATGATCCCCGTTATGGGATTTGTGATAGGCAGGCTGAGCCGGTCGTTGAAAAGGCACTCGGCCGTGGTAGCACATAAAAATGGCGAAAGCATATCCATCATCGAAGAAACTTTGGGCGGATTAAGGGTGATAAAAGCGTTTAACGTGGAAGGTGTTTTAAGAGGGAAATTTTTCAATACAAGCAGTGAATTGCTGCACGCCAGGAACAGTATCGGTTTCAGGCGTGATCTTGCTTCGCCCATGAGCGAAATGATGGGGGTTGCCATATTTGCTGGCGTTCTTTGGTTTGGCGGCAGGCTGGTTTTAAACAATGAATTATTAACCGGCGCCATGTTTCTAACTTATATGGGGCTCTTTTATAACATCATTGATCCGGCAAAATCCATTTCCACTGCATTCAGCAATATGCAAAAGGGGTCGTCTGCTATTGACAGGATTGAGGAGATACTGAATGCGCCTGTTACAGTGGATGATAATCCTAACGGGAAAAAACTGGATACATTCAGTCATAAGATCGAGTTCAAAAATGTAGGGTTTAAATACGATGATTTTGAAATATTGAAAAACATCAACCTCACCATCGAAAAAGGAAAAACCGTGGCATTGGTAGGCAGCAGCGGTGCAGGAAAAAGCACACTGGCCGACCTGGTGCCGCGTTTTCATGATGTAAGCAGCGGCGAATTGCTCATAGATGGTGTGAACATTAAAGATTACTCTTTGCAAAGCCTGCGCAGTTTAATGAGTATTGTAACGCAGGAACCCATTTTGTTCAATGATACCATTGCCAACAATATTGCGCTGGGCATGAACAATGCAACACCAGCTGAAATTGAAACAGCTGCAAAAATTGCCAATGCGCATAATTTTATTGCGCAAAAGGAAAACGGGTACGATACCAATATTGGCGACCGTGGCAGCAAGCTCAGCGGTGGAGAAAGACAGCGTGTAACCATTGCAAGGGCCGTACTTAAAAATCCGCCGATACTTATTTTGGATGAAGCCACTTCTTCACTTGATACCGAGAGTGAAAGACTTGTGCAGGATGCCATTAATAATTTAATGACCAACCGCACCAGTATTGTAATTGCACACCGGCTGAGCACCATTCGCCATGCCGACGAAATTATTGTGCTGCAAAAAGGCGAGATTGTGGAAAGAGGAACACATGATGAACTGGTGGCGCAAAACGGGTTTTATAACCGGCTGGTGGAAATGCAGGAAGTAAGATAGGATTATTGATTCCCGTTGGCGTCTTTCCACAGCAGTTCTCCTTTTACGATCCAGGAAAATCCAAAAGCGCTTAGGGCAATGGCCTCCAGCCAGAATACGATTTTATATTTAGCGGCAGCTGCACCCATCAGACCCAGCGATGCCAGCGCAATGCCAATGATACAAACAATCATGATGATGCCGCAGGTTACATACACCCGGTTGCGGTAAACTTTTTGTCTTGTAACTGTTTTTACACCCGATGTTTTCCTGAACAGGTAAAGTGAGAAAAAAATGAAAGTGGAAAACAACAGCAATGCAAATACAAAGTGCATCACATGCACCGTGTAAATTTTACTGGTGGTGGGAAACAGTGCCACACCCAGTGCCGCAACACAGCCAACATCTGCCGCACGGCCATCCACCTTTTCGTATCCTTTATAGGCAAGCAGGAAAAAACCCAGCACAAAAAGTACCCCCACAAAAACATAACCGGCGCTGCCGTTATCGTAATAGTCGCTGATCGAAAATTCAATAGTCCAGTTTTTTTGTGCGAGGTAATTGAACAGTACCATCAGCAGGGGCAGGGCAATGCCCAGCATGCCGATCAGATGTCTTAAACGGAAATAAGAAATTACCTGCTGGTTGTTTTTTTCGGGATTGGCCATATATAAAAGTAGTTGCTTTACCGGGTATGGAAAAACTAAATAAAAGGCGCTACGCTTTTTTTCTTTTCCTCATCCATCCCACTACCAGCACCACCAGCATCAGTATGCCAAAACCCAGCCGCCAGTACATGCGTTTTAGCTCCTTTCGCTCCTGTTCTTTTCTTGCCGCCAAAAATGCATTGAGGTTACGGGTGTTTTGTTTGTTGAAGTTTTCCATGTTAATGGAATCCATCAGCCGCTGGCTTTCTGCTATGGATCTTTGCAGCTGTACCTGGCTGCTTTCCACTTTGGCTGTGTTCTCATGTAATTCTTTTAGCTGCTTTTCGGTAAGCTGGGCTGCACATGTAAGCGAAGAAAAAAACAGGGTTGCTGCAAACAGTCTTTTCATTTTCTTTTTTGCATTAAAGAAAACAAATGCAATGATGCTGATAAATACCGTTGCCCGGGTATTTTATGCGACTGCAATCAATCCCACCGCATTACCCCAGGGGTCATTCAGCACCGCCACTTTAATATCTCCGCCAACAGCCGTTATAGGTTGTATGGCAACGGCGCCTTTATCCAGCAGTTTTTGAAAACCTGATTCAATATCATCCACGCTCCAGTACACAAAACTGTGATTGCCCTCTGTAACACCGGTCATGTCGGGGTCCAGTCCCAGTTCGCAACCATTGATATCAAACCCCACATAAAAAGGTTCATCAAAATAAGGCTGGATGCCTGTTACGGCGGCATACCATTCTTTAGCTTTTTGCAGGTCGCTAACATGATACACAACGGTTCTTAATTTTTTGAACATGGGGAAGATTTTGACAGGTTGTACAATAAAAGAAGGGAATGAAGTTACTCATTCCCTGTTATTTTTAGTCCTGTAAAAGGATTGATTATTTGGCGTTGCCCATCTTAGCTTCAATGCTCAGTGTGGCGTGAGGCACGGCACGTAAACGTGCTTTATCGATCAGTTTACCGGTTACGCGGCAGATGCCGTATGTTTTATTTTCGATACGCATCAGCGCTTTTTCCAGGTGATCAATGAATGTGATCTGGCGGCTGGCCATCTGGCTCAGCTGTTCTCTTTCCATGCTGATGCTGCCATCTTCCATGGTCATGTAGCGGCTGTCGTCCATATCACCACCGGTTTCATCTTTACGGGTGATCAGCCCCTGCAGGTAAGCCAGTTCTTTTTTTGCGGCCTCCAGTTTACGCTGTATCAGTTCTTTAAACTCTGATAGTTCCGCATCGCTGTAACGCACAATGGGTGCACCGGGATCATGTGCAGGCTGGTCCAGTACCGATTTGGTGAAATCAGGCTGGTACTTGCGTGCGGTTTTAGTAGTGATTTTAGGAATTACCACCGGCTTTGGTGCAGCCACTTTAATGTCTTTAGCTTTTAAAGCAGCTGTTGATTTAACAGGCTCCGGAGCTTTAACGGGTGCGGCTTTCTTTACTTCTTTTACTTCAGGTTTCTTTGCTTCTACTTTTTTAGGCATAGGTTTAACAACCGGTTTTTTAGCCGGGATAGTTTTTTTTGATACTGGCTTCAACGCTTTTTTAGCAGGCGCTGCTTTTTTAGGAGCAGGTTTTGCTGCTTTTACCAGCTTTTTGGCAGCTGGTTTAACTGCTTTTTTAGGGGCGGGTTTTGCCGCTTTTTTAGCAGGGGCCACCTTTTTTACAGGCTTAGCAGGCTTTTTTGCAGCAGGTTTTACTGGTTTCGCAGGCTTTTTCGCTGCTTTTACCACTTTCTTTTTTGTTGCCATACCACACTAATTTTTAAGTACGTTCACTTTTAATATGACACTATTCACTTCTATTTCAATACCGTCTGTTAAAACCGGCTCAAAAGCAAGCGAATCTGCCAGAATTTCGGCGCAAATATAGGGTTTATATTCAATTAACGAAGGCTGCAATGCCTCATTTACCAACACTTTCACCGCAATCCTGTCAGTAAGTTCAAAGCCGCTTTCCTTGCGGATATTCTGTATCCGGTTCACAAATTCACGGGCATCGCCTTCTTTTTTGAGAATATCGGTAATGGTAACGTCAAGCGCAACGGTAAGCGATCCCTTGGAGGCAACTTCAAAACCGGGGATCTCGTCGGTGCTAACTTCCACATCCTCCCGGGTAATGATTACCAGTTCTCCGTCGGCTGCTGTCAGCTCAATATTACCTGCGTCCAGCTGGCTAAGCATCACATTGTCGAATTTGCCAATTTCTTCTGCCGCCCATTTCATTTTGGCCCCCAGCTTTTTACCCAGGGTTTTAAAATTGGCCTTTGCCTTTTTGCGGATAAAGTCGTTGTTGGCCGACAGGATCTCAATTTCTTTAATATTTGTTTCGGCCATGATGATCTCTTCGGCATCTTTGATATTTTTTACCATGGCTTCATCCAGTGCCGGAATCATTACTTTTTGTAATGGCTGCCTTACTTTAATATTTACTTTTTTGCGCAGCGATAATATCAAAGAAGAGGCATCCTGCGCCAGCTGCATGCGTTTTTCCAAATCGGCATTGATCACTTCTTCCTTTACTTCGGGGAACAGAACATGGTGCACCGATTCATGCTGGAAACGTGCGCTTACTTCGTCCAGGTTGCTGAATAACCAGTCGGCAAAGAATGGGGCAATGGGAGCGATCAATAATGAAAGCGTTTCCAGGCATTCATATAAAGTTTGATATGCACATACTTTATCGTGTTCGTATTCGCCTTTCCAGAAACGGCGGCGGCACAAACGCACATACCAGTTGCTTAAATGCCCGTCAACAAAATCTTCAATGGCACGTCCGGCCTGCGTGGGCTCGTAATCGTCCATATTTTGCTGAACTGTTTTTGTTAATGTGTTCAGGGAAGACAGGATCCACTGATCAATCTCCGGTCTTTCTTTTACCGGTATATAATTTTCTTTGAAAGCAAAACCATCCACGTTTGCATACAGTGCAAAAAACTGGTAGGTATTATATAATGTGCCAAAGAATTTGCGCTGAACTTCCTGTATGCCGCCAATGTCAAACTTCAGGCTGTCCCAAGGAGATGCATTGGTGATGAGGTACCAGCGGGTGGCATCGGCACCATACTTATTAATGGTGTCAAAAGGATCCACCACATTGCCGAGGCGTTTGCTCATTTTGTTACCGTTCTTATCCAGTACCAGTCCGTTACTCACTACTGTTTTGTAAGCAACTGAATCAAACAATAAAACACCCAGCGCATGTAAAGTATAGAACCAGCCGCGTGTCTGATCCACACCTTCGGCAATAAAATCGGCCGGGAAGTTTTGCTCAAAAGTTTCTTTATTCTCAAACGGGAAATGCCATTGTGCATAAGGCATGGCGCCACTGTCGAACCAAACATCAATCAGGTCTGGCAAACGCTTCATGGGTTTGCCTGTGGCAGATACCAGCGTGATATCATCCACATAAGGTTTGTGTAAATCCAGTATACCTTGATGCAGGTAGTGTTTATTGGTTTCACCGCCTAGTACTTCAGCGGCTTTCTTTATTTCGTTGTTCAGTTCTGCAATGCTGCCAATACATTTTTCTTCTTCGCCATCTTCTGTGCGCCAGATGGGTAAGGGAGTTCCCCAAAAACGGCTGCGGCTCAGGTTCCAGTCCACCATATTCTCCAGCCAGTTGCCAAAACGGCCGGTGCCGGTGGCGGCAGGTTTCCAGTTGATGGTTTTATTCAGTTCCACCATACGGTCTTTTACCGCGGTGGTTTTAATGAACCATGCATCCAGCGGGTAATAAATGATGGGCTTATCGGTACGCCAGCAATGCGGGTAATTATGCTCGTATTTTTCAATTTTAAAAGCACGGTTCTCCAGTTTCAGTTTCACTGAAATATCCACGTTCACATCCACATAATCAGGCTGGTCTTTGTAGTTTTTTACATAACGGCCGCTGAACTCACCCACGCCATCCACAAACTTGCCTTCTTTATCAACCAGGGTAAGAATACCGAGGTTATTCTTCTTGCCCACTTTAAAGTCATCTGCACCAAATGCCGGGGCGGTATGCACAATACCGGTACCATCTTCGGTGGTAACAAAATCGCCCAGTATTACACGGAAGGGTTGTGCGCCGGGCGTTATTTCCTGTATTTTTTCAAGAGTGTTTGCTTCAAAAGGCAACAGGCATTCGTATTCCGCATTTTCAAGTTCGCTGCCTTTGAAGGTTGCCGCAATTTTATACGGAATGTTTTTACCATCTTTTGCATAAGCTTCAAAATCGCCGTTTTCATTCTCTGCTTTAAGGTATTTGCCAATAAGCGATTTTGCCAGGATGATATTTACAGGCAGGTGTGTATATGGATTGAATGTTTGCACCAGTGCATATTCAATATTTGGCCCAACCGTTAATCCTAAATTAGAAGGTAATGTCCAGGGTGTTGTTGTCCAAGCCATGAAGTAAATATCATTTGTCACTGAGTCATTGGACGAAAGCCTGCTTTGCAATGACTTAATAACTGATGACGCATTACTTGCTTTAAACATCACCGTCGCACTCGTATCCTTTACATCTTTATAAGTGCCCGGCTGGTTTAATTCATGAGAAGACAAACCAGTTCCCGCAGCGGGAGAATAAGGTTGTATGCTTACGCTTTCGTACAAATAACCTTTTTTGTACAGTTCACTCAAACACCACCAGAGGCTTTCAATATAATTGTTCTCAAAAGTGATGTAGGGACTGTTCAGGTCAACCCAGTAACCCGATTTTTGGGTGATCTCATCCCATTTATCTTTATAACGCAGTACGGCCTCACGGCATTTCTGGTTATATTCTTCCACTGATATTTTTTTGCCGATATCTTCTTTGGTGATACCCAGTTCTTTTTCAACACCCAGCTCTACCGGCAGGCCATGTGTATCCCAGCCACCCTTGCGTTTTACCTGGAAGCCCTGCATGGTTTTGTAACGGCATACCAAATCTTTTAATGTACGGCTGATAACATGGTGAATACCCGGCATACCATTGGCGCTTGGCGGACCTTCATAAAACACAAAGGGCTGGTTACCTTCACGTAAGCTCACACTTTTTTCAAAAGCCTGGCTGGCTTTCCATTTGGCTAATATTTCTTCGCTGATACCGGGAAGGTTCAGCTGTTGATATTCTTTATACCGGGTGCTCATAAATTATGCTGGAATCTTATTTAAAACAGGTGTGCAAAGGTACGAAAATACACGGAGCGTACTGCATGATTTTGAATGTAATAAATACCTGCACTGCATTGCGGAATGTGGCAGGATAAATACGAATCCTTTTTAGTAAAAATTCGTGAAACCCTTGCTGGCATTGATTTGCAGGGTTAGTTATCCACATTTTCGGCCATTGGCATAGTATTGGTAACTATTTAGCAAGAACTTTTACAAGATTATAGGTTTTACCAAAATAATGTTGCAAAAGCTCCCGTTTTTATTAAAACAGATTCTCCAATATCATTGAAATATAAAGTGGTTTTTAAAAGTAATGCGTTTAATTTTTTTGCTGGTTTAGGGTTTTATTAGGGTAAAGACGGGGGTAGTCTTACTCCCGTCACTTTTTTTAAACCAGTGCTGGTTTCCGTTTTTAAAATCCATATCCGGGATTCAATATCTGTGATAAACATGCAATATCCTGGATCAATTTTTAAATTTTATCCCCTGAAATGAAGTAATTGAAGAACTTTTAAGTGCCTTACAAAAAAAGTCACCGGTCTGACCGGTGACTTTTTGTTTGGATATGGTTTAACAGTCTGCTGCTTTAAAATTTATATGCAACCGTGGCGATAAACTGTCTTGGTGCAATGGGGTTCACGCTGTTATCGTCATGCACATTATAACTCAGCTGGTCAAAAATATTGTTCACCTTAAACCGTGCGCTGATATTTTGATAGGTATATCCAATGCCTGCCTCAAATAAAAAATAATCGGGCAAGGGCATTAAGGCAAAACCGGGGCTTGCCTTTGTTGTGCTGCGGCCGGCCACTCTTTCTCCCACATAATAAATTCCGATGCCGGCATTAAAGCCATTGAATTTACTGGTTGGTTTTGCTGCATAATAAATATGTGTATTGGCGGTATGACCGGGATTGTACCGCAGTTTGCTGCCGGGCACATACAAAGTACTTTTGGTATAACGGGTATCGTTATAACTGTAACCGGCATTAATGGTAAAGCCATTGATATTTTTTGTGGCAATGTCCAGTTCAAAACCGCGGCTTTGTGTTTGTCCGCCGGTTTCCCTGCGGCTGTCGGTTGCAGCAAGATTGGGATAGCTTTGCACAGCGTTATTATTGTTGATGAGGTAAGCCGTAAAGTTTACAGAGAGCTTGTTTTTCAGCAGCATTGTTTTAATGCCAGCTTCATACTGATCAATAATTGATGGAGGCAATACCCTTGCAAAAGTATCCAGCGCTGTGTTGAGTTCATATGTATTGGTATAGCTGGTGAAGAGTGAAATATTATTTGAAGGCTGGTAAACCAGACCCAAACGCGGACTAAACGCATCTTCATTCCTGTATTCGCTGTGCATTTTATTGGTGCCGCTGGCATAGATGCTGTCGCTGGTGCCGGTCTTTGACAGGCTGTAGCGTATACCGGCAAGGAATTTTATTTTAGATGACAGTTCCACAAAGTCCTGCACATAAACACCGATACGGCTGATGGGAGCCACAGTATAAAACGTCCAGGGCACATTGGGTACATCGTTGCGCTGCAGGTATTGTTTGGTGCCGAATATGTTGATAGTATCGTAAATATTTTTCTTGTCGGTCCTGAATAAGGAGTAATCAAAACTGTAATTATCGGTGCTGGTTTTATCTGCATCCACACCTGCAAGTAATGTGTGTTTAATATTGCCTGTATTTATTTTACCAGTGATGTCAACAGATGTAAAATTGTAATGCTCTTCTGTTTTTCCTTTTACCAAACCACGTACCCACCTGCCATAAGTGGCAGCAGCAGAATCAATGAACTGGCTGTTGGCATTGGGGCGTGCTGCGCCAAATAATTCGTTATAATATTTGCGGGTGCTGGCAACGGCCTTCAGCTGCCAGTTTTCATTCAATTTATGTGTGATGGAAACAGTGCCCGCCATTTGCTCTGCATTGTTATAACTCCATGGCAGGTTAAGGTATAAGCTTCTGGGTGTTTCGGGAATTTTATAATAGATGGCGCCGGTGCCGTAATCGAGGTTACGGCTGTCCTGTGTGTAATCGCCTTCAATGAGCACTTCGGTTTTTTTGCCGATATTAATTTGTAAGGAAGGGTTGATATGATAACGTTGAGATTCCACCACATCCCGGAAACTTTTTGCTTTTGTAAAACTGCTGTTGAGGCGGTAGGCAAAATGTTTGCTGTTATTGATGGCGCCATACACATCAATGGATGGTTTGTAATAACCATAGCTGCCTGTTTGAAAACTCACACTGCCGCCATTATTGAATTTAGGTTTTTTAGTTACAATGTTCAGCACACCGCCTGCGCCCACGGTACCAAATAAAATGGCATTACCACCCTTCAGCACTTCAATACTTTCGATGCTGTTTGTTTCGGGCATGATGCTGTTGTTAAAGCGTACGCCATTTTTAAATGTGTTGTTACTGCCAAAGGCGAAACCACGACTGGCCAGTTCTTCCTGGTAACCGCCGGTATTGCCCATTACATATACACCATTCAGGTTTTGCACGGCATCGCCCAGTGTTTGCACCTGCTGGCGTTCGAGTAATTGTTTTTCCAGCACGGCTGTTGCCTGCGGCAGGTCCATGGGCTTAATGGCCATTTTTCCCAATGAAACTGGTTTGTCAATTCTGCTGAGGGTAGCCGCAACAATGATCTCCTTTAATTCGGTATGATTTTCCAGCAGCATGATCTTTAAAACCGCTTCCGGTTTTTCGGCAGAGAGGATAATGTGTTTTGTTTGCGTGGCCAGCCCGGTATAAGAACATACCACAGTGTATTTGCCCGCAGCTAGATCACCGAAAACAAAATCGCCAGCATCACTCGTGGCAATGGTTTTACTGATTTCGGCCAGCTGCACATTTACCTGTGCTGCAGGCTTCCCGTCGCTGGTAACAATATTTCCTTTTATTGAAAATGACTGAGCAGTTGCGGCAAAATTTATTGTAAAAAAGATGAGCAGGAGTATAAGTACGGGTTGCAATAGTTTTGATTTCATGACTGATTTTTCTGTTGGTGATAATTATTACACAAAGAAAATTCAGTTAAAACCGTTTGCGTTACGGAATCAGTAACTCGGTTTACACAATGCGGAAAAACAGGAATGATGTTACATGCAAAACAATTACGGCAAAGAAGCAGCTCAATCTGGAAAGAACACGAATGGGATTAGTGCATCAGCAATTCACATGGCTTGATGCCGGTGTGTTTTTTAAACGCCGTACTGAAGTGGGAAATGGAAGAATAGCCCAGCATGGATGAAACATCTGTTACACTCAGGCCTTTATCGTACAGTAAATACTTGGCATGTTCCATTCTTTGTGTTTGGTAGAAATCAAAAATGGTGGTACCAAATAATTCTTTAAACCCTTTTTTAAGATAGCACTCGTTGATGGCCACTTTACGGCTCAGCGCTTTAATGGTAAGCGGTTCACCAATATGCTGCAGTAATATTTCACGTGCCTTTGTGATCTTTTCCCTGTCGGCTTCGTTTGCCAAAAACTTACAGGTGAATTTCTCCTCGGGGTCGCCCATCATACAATCCATGCTGTATAACAGCAGGATCTGGGTTTGTGCATTGAGGAAAATATTTTCGAGCGTATCGGTATACGTGTGATTCAATAATGCTTCGATAGCCAGCCTTGTTTTGCCGCAAAGGGGCAGCACTTTGGTAAATGCGGTGTTATGCCTGAATGAAAGCACTTCATCAGAAAGGGTGGTGTTCTTTTTACCGCTGGTAAACTGCTTTAAATAAGAAGGGGTAAATGTAAAACTCAGCACATCCACACTGTCCACTTTTTCCACGCAGTTTTTTGATGAGCTGAAACGGCAGTAATCGCATTCCATTTTTTTCTCCCTGCAATACACATTGCCGCTTACGCAGAATTTCAGTTCCAGGTAATTGGCATCGGGATTGTTTTTTTCGGTATGGTAAACAAACATGCCGGTATCATCCACACTCCACTGCACAGGCTTGCTATACCTTTTAATGGAATAGGTTACACTGCCGGGAATTTGTTTTTCCTTATGCTGCAGCAGCTGCATATCGTGCTGCATCAGCGGCTGGCGGCAGGCCAATTGCAATATGTCTAAATGCTCATTCATTGTTACAACAGCAAAGATACGGCGTAATTGCCTAAGCATGGTGCGGCTCTGTCATGGCTGTGTTAAATTTCCCTTATTCGGAAAACGATCATGTTTTTTGAAGGCATTTATGGTGCGGAACTGACAAAGATCAGCCCGGTATTACCCATTTTCAGGCAAAAAAGTTGCAGCCGCAGCGGCTGTGGAAAACTATCGGAAAAATGCCCGTTTCAGTCTTGCTTTAAACAGGGTTTTACCCCCTTATTTCAGTATATTTGCAGATACATTTTTTGCTTCAAAATTTACTTGTTCTTTAATATTTTATGAGTACAGAAACAATGGAAAAAACACCGGCAACACAGCCTGCCTATGGTGCAGACAGTATACAGGTTTTAGAGGGACTGGAAGCGGTGCGAAAGCGCCCTGCCATGTACATTGGTGATATCGGCAATAAGGGCCTGCATCACCTGGTGTACGAGGTGGTAGATAACTCGATTGATGAGGCGCTGGCCGGGCATTGTAAAAATATCGGCGTAACCATTCACGAAGATAATTCCATCAGCGTGCAGGATGATGGCCGTGGTATCCCAACTGCCATGCATACCAAAGAAAAGCGCAGTGCACTGGAAGTGGTAATGACGGTACTGCATGCGGGTGGAAAGTTCGATAAAGATTCTTACAAGGTATCCGGCGGTTTGCATGGTGTGGGTGTGAGCTGTGTGAACGCATTAAGCACCAAACTGCATGTAACCGTAAAGCGTGAAGGGAAAATATTTGAACAGGAATATGCCATCGGTATTCCTCAGTATGCCGTAAGGGAAATTGGCACCACCGATGAACGTGGTACAAGGGTGCATTTCTGGCCCGATGCTTCTATTTTTTCGGTAACCGTTTACAATAAGGATATTTTAGAAGGAAGGTTGCGTGAACTGGCTTACCTCAACCGTAAAATAAGCATCTCTCTTACCGATTTAAGGGAAGTGGATGAAGAAGGCAAACCTTACAGCAAAACATTTTACAGCGAAGGCGGTATCACTGAATTTGTAGAGCATATTGATAAGAACGCCAACCGTCTTTCACTAATACCAAGGGTGGTGAATTGCGAAGGACATGACCCTGCAACCAATGTGGCAGTGGAAGTGGCCATGATCTATAATGCCGGCTACCAGGAACATATTTTCAGTTATGTAAACAATATCAATACCATTGAAGGAGGTACGCATGTGGCGGGTTTCCGCCGCAGTATTACCCGTGTGTTTAAAAGCTATGGTGAAAAAGAAGGCATGTTTGAAAAAGCCAAAGTGGAAATTGAAGGCGATGATTTCCGCGAAGGTTTAACGGCCATCATTTCTGTAAAAGTACCCGAGCCGCAGTTTGAAGGACAAACAAAAACCAAACTGGGTAACAGCGAAGTGATGGGCGTGGTGGATACTACGCTTAGCCGTGTGCTGGAAGCTTACCTTGAAGAGAATCCAAAAGAAGCCAAAACCATCATTCAAAAAGTGATACTGGCAGCTCAGGCACGTGCCGCAGCACGCAAGGCCCGTGAAATGGTGCAGCGCAAAAGCGTATTAACCGGCGGCGGTTTGCCCGGTAAACTGGCCGATTGCAGTGATAAGGATCCCGGTAAATGCGAACTGTTTTTGGTTGAGGGTGACTCGGCCGGTGGTACTGCCAAGCAGGGGCGTGACAGGAGTTTCCAGGCGATATTACCATTGCGTGGTAAGATCCTTAACGTGGAAAAAGCGATGGAGCATAAGATCTACGACAACGAAGAGATCCGCAATATGTTCACCGCACTGGGTGTTAAAATTGGTACACCCGAAGATCCCAAGGCGCTGGATACCTCCAAGCTGCGTTATCATAAACTCATCATTATGACCGATGCCGATGTGGATGGAAGCCATATCGCCACACTGATACTTACTTTTATTTTCCGTTACATGAAAGAACTGGTGGAGCAGGGTTATGTATACATCGCCCAGCCACCACTGTACCTGGTTAAAAAAGGCAAGGAGCAGGAATATGCATGGAATGATGAAGAACGCAAACTGTTGGTAACGCAAATAGGGCAGGGCAAGGATGAGAGCGTAACTATTCAACGTTATAAAGGTTTGGGCGAAATGAATGCAGAACAGTTGTGGGATACTACCATGAACCCGGGCACACGTACATTAAAGCAGGTAACGCTGGAAAGCGCTGCAGAGGCCGACCGTGTGTTCAGCATGCTGATGGGTGATGAAGTGCCGCCCCGCCGCGAGTTTATTGAGAAGAATGCGAAATACGCCAAGATAGATGTGTAATTGTACCAGGATATTTTTAAAGGAGGGCAATGTTGCCCTCCTTTTTTTATGAGTCAAATGTTAAAGACGCAGCGTTAACAACTGCGGGTGCAGCATTTATGTAATTTCATGGTCTCTTTAAAAAATCATGTATGAAGTATAGCAACACTAAAATTTATTTGGTTGCACTAACAGCAATATTGCTGGTGGCGGCAACTCAATTACAGGCACAGCGCAGGTATGGCAATTACCGTTACCGCGGCAATTATTACGCATATAATTACAGGCCTGCCCGGCCGTTTATTTCAGTAAATATCGGCCGGCCCTATGGTTACCATTCTTATTACAGCCGGCCGGTGATATATGCACAACCGCATGCCTTTATTCATTTTGGTCCCGCATTCGGGGTGCGCATTAATGTATTGCCTGTTGGTTATTATCCATTTTATATTGGGTCCGTTCCTTATTATTATTACGATGGTGTTTACTACCAATCTTATTCATCCGGTGGTTATGAAGTGGTGAAACCGCCACTGGGTGCCATAGTAAAGCGTTTGCCTGCGGGGGCAAAAGTTACCGTTATTGATGGCGTGAAATATTATGAGCTGGGCGGTACCTATTACCAGGAAGACATTAGTGAAAATAACAAGCTGCGTTATAAAGTGGTGGGCATCGACGGTGTGCTCAATACTGGTGCCGCAGTGGAGGAAACTGAAAAAGATAATTCAAAAACAAACAACACACCTGCAAGTGCAGAAGGAAGTGCAAATGCTGCTGCAACAAAACAATTGCCCGAAACAGGCAGCAAGGTGGACCAGTTGCCCGAAGGTTCAAAAACCGTGATCATCAAAAAAGAAAAATATTACCTGTCGCCCGCCGGAGTGTATTACCAGGAAGTGGTGGAAGATAATAAAGTACGTTACGTGGTAACCGGCAACTCTGAAACAGAAGAATAAGCGGCAAAACTTACTAACATGTTTTTTACTATATGGAAAAGGGGTGATGGCCCCTTTTTTGCTGTGTATAAGCCGGGTCAGGCAATATTTCCTGTTCTTAAATGCAGGCGCATCAAGGGTTTGGGTTGCAGCGGAGAAGTTGTGCGGGTAAATGGTTTTTGAAACGGCTGTTTCTGGTATGCCTGAAGAGAATACATTGCAGTGCCGCAGCACCTGTTTTCAACAGCGGCTGTTTGGGTAAATGCATCAATTTAAGTAGCTTGAGCCCCGAAGAACGTACTTCAACCCATTTTTATCACAATAAACATAACAAAAATGAGCAACATGATTACTGCCTATTGCATGAAAACGAAAGAAAAAAACGTTCCCATGCAGGATGCTGTTATTACAAAAACTGCCCGTGGCGGCTATATGGCACAGGGCCACGACGGTAAAGGAAACAAAATGACTACCATGCTGGGTGAAGCAGCTGCGCTGAAGGCTGTAGCAGATGGCGTAGCTAAAAAAGGCTGGGATTAAATAAATCTGTAACAAATTGACGGGGCTGTCTTATTTTTGAGACAGCCCTTTTTTGTGCTTGCTGTAAAACAAACAAAAAAAATTACTTTTATAGCATGACAAAAACTACACTTAAGAACATTCTCTCACTTGTTTTTTTTCTCTTCTGCACTTACGCTTCCTTTGCACAGTATACAGTGAATGGTTTTGCAACGCAAATATCCTGTAATGAATACCGGCTTACACAGGATATCGGTGGTCAAAATGGTTCAGTCTGGAATAATAATAAGATCAACCTCACCCAGTCTTTCGATTTTAAATTCGATATTACTTTAGGAACACATGACAGCCCGGGTGCTGATGGCATTGCATTTGTTTTGCAACCTATCAGTACAAGTGTGGGCGGGCAGGGAAGTGGTTTAGGTTATGGGGGTATTTCACCAGCAGTAGGTGTAACTATCGATACCTATCAAAACTCATCTCCTGATAACGACCCTTTTTACGATCATATCGCTATACAGTTAAACGGAGACTTAAATCATTCCACTGCCAATAATATCGCCGGACCGGTTACCGCTGTAAGCGGCAATAATAATATTGAAGACGGGATATGGCATTCTCTCCGCATCCAATGGGATGCTGTTACCAAAACACTGACCGCATCTGTTGACGGAGTAGTACGGGTGAGCGCTGTTCGTGATCTTGTGGCCACCGTTTTTTCAGGTAATTCCATGGTGTATTGGGGATTTACCGGCAGCACAGGTGGTGAAAGCAATTACCAGGGATTTAAAACCGCTTTGAATCCCGCATTTACTTTCAATCCCGGCCAGAAAAAATGTGTGAATGAGCCCATCGTTTTCAATGATGCCACCATTTCTTTCAGCACCATTGCAAAATTTTACTGGGATTTTGGCGATGGCAGTCCGCTCGATTCTGTAAATATCAGCCCCACGCATACCTACACTTCCGGCGGTTCCTTTACTGTAAAGCAGCGTGTAATTGCGGCCGACGGATGTGAAGCCACCAATACACAAACCATCATCATCGGCACAAAACCTGTTGCCGGTTTTATAGCTGCCGGTAATTGCATCAGCGATCCTGTTGTGTTCACTGATACATCAAAAGTAACCGTGGGTACCATCAATAACTGGTACTGGGATTTTGGGGATGTTACCAGTTCCACTGCACAAAACCCAACCAAAACCTATGCATCACCGGGAGATAAACTGGTAAAACTTGCAGTAAAAACAGCAGAGGGCTGCGAATCGGACACATTGCCCAAACTCATTCATATTTACAGTATCCCCACAGCATCTTTCACAGTAACTGATTCTGTTTGTCTTGGTACCGCCATGTATTTTTATGATAACAGCGCTTCTAACGGTGACCCGGCCAATAAATGGGAGTGGACCTTTGATGACAGTACCGGTGTGCAAATAACACAAAATGCAGTGCATTACTTTTTGCAGCCCGGTAACCATACCGTTACATTGAAGGTAAGCGCCAATGGCACCTTAACATGCGGTTCAACCTTTACAAAAAATGTTTTTGTGGTAGATAAACCCATTGCATGGTTCAGGAATAATACTGTTTGCCAGCAGGCGGCTACCACATTCACCGATTCTTCTTACACTAAAGACGGCCTTGCTATTACACAATGGTGGTGGCTTGCAAATGGTGGTATCACCGGCACACAAAATACTTTTACCACCACATACAATAATGCAGGAACAGATACCGTAAGGCTGGTAGTACATAACAGCAAGGGTTGTGCATCTGACACTTTGAAAAAAGTGATCACTATCAATCCCAAACCGCTTGCAAAATTTGGTATCAGTACGCCATTATGCAACGGGCTTGCCGTGCAGTTCAGCGATTCATCAACCGTTGCCGGAAGCAGTATCAGCACATGGTCGTGGATTTATAATTACACACAATGGAGCACGCAGCAAAACAGCAGCAATACATTCACCACGGGAAATCAAAGGGTGGGCCTTGTAGCGGTGAGTGCTTTGGGATGTGTGAGCGATACCGCGTACAAAACATTTTACATCAACCCGGTGCCCAGTGTAACCATGACGTTTAAGGATGCCTGTAAATTTTCCCCGGTGGCCTTTACTGCTGTAGATAATTCAAACACCGTAACACAATGGAAATGGGAATTTGGTGATGGCGGCGTTGCCAGTACACAAAATGCATCGCACACCTATAATGCCAATGGCACTTATAAAGTAAAACTGTTTGCCACGGCTGCAGCCACGGGCTGTTACGATGGTCAGCTGGAAAAAGATATCAATATCTACGGCACCAATGCTTTTGCAGGAAATGATACCATTGCCGCTGCCGGTCAGCCGGTGATGCTGCACGCCAGCGGAGGTTTAAGCTATACATGGAGCCCCGCGAATTTATTAAATGATGCATCCAGTGCCACACCCATTGCAATATTGAACAGCACCCAGACTTTTACGCTTAAGGCATTTACGCCTGAAGGTTGCGAAAGTTATGATGATGTGGTGGTGAAAATTTATAAAGGCCCCGAAATATACCTGCCCAATGCGTTTACACCTAATGGCGATGGCCGCAATGATATATTCAGGGGCATACCGGTAGGTTTGCAGGAATTTGATTACCTGAAAGTGTTTAACCGCTGGGGGCAGCTGGTGTTTTATACCAACGACTACCGCAATGGATGGGATGGAATGTTCCACTCACAAAAACAACCCGGCGGGGTTTACGTGGTGATGGCAAGAGGTAAAGACTATCTTGGCAATATCATTGAGAAAAAGGCAACGGTAATGCTGATCCGGTAAGGTATATTTAATATATTTACTGTGTAATCAGCAATACTATCCGTATGAAGCAGTTTTTTATTATCCTGCCTGTGCTTTTTTTTTCAGTAACAGCCAGTGCCCAGCCCTATTTTCCTGTAAATGCCATTCCCGATTCGATGCGTAAAAATGCCGATGCCATCACAAGGGAAGAGTATACCAAATTCACGATTAAGGATTTGAACTCTGCCCGCTACGATGTGCATGAAGTGATCACGATCATGAACGAATCAGGTAATCACTATCTCGATTTCAGTTATCATTCTTCCAAATTTGCAACGCTGGATAATGCCGAAATAAAAGTGTACGATGCGGCAGGCAATAAAAAAAATTCCTTCTCCAAAAAAGATATGAACTCCCTTAATTATGGCGAAGGACTGGTACCCGAAGGAAAGATGACCTACTTTTCTGTAAATGCACCGTCTTATCCCATCACAGTTGAAACCAATTACACGGTTAAGTTCAACGGGCTGTTCAGTTATCCCGGCAATTATTTTCAAACACCGTATCATGCTGTTGAAAAAGCGGTGTTTGAAGTGGAGGCGCCGGCTAATCTTTCGTTCAGGTATAAACTGCTTAACTGCAATTACCAGCCTGTGATCACTAAAGGAAACGACCGGGAAGTATATCACTGGGAAGTGAAAAATTTGCCTGCATATAAATCGGAAAGACATACCGGTGGTGCCGATTATTTTGTGCCGCAGGTATTGCTTGGCCCCAATAAATTTCAGCTGGAAGATTACGAAGGTGATATGACCAACTGGAAAAACTTTGGCAGCTGGCTCAACAAGCTCTACGAAAAAACAAATGAATTAAAGGAAGACCGCAAAAATTTTTACCGCGACCTGGTGAAAAATGCGCCCACCGAAAATGAAAAGATCAGGCTGCTGTATACTTACCTGCAAAATAATATGCGCTATGTGAGTATCCAGCTGGGTATTGGCGGATGGCGGCCTTTTCCTGCAGGATTTGTAGATGAAAAAAAATATGGCGATTGCAAGGCGCTGAGCAATTATCTTAAATCGGCCCTCGATGCAGTCGGCATCCGCTCTAACCTGGTGGTGATATACCGCGATTACCAGCCAAAAATTGTGGATGGACAATTTCCTGTGAACGAGTTCAACCATGTGATCCTTTCGGTACCAAAAGAAAAAGACACATTGTGGCTGGAATGCACCAGCAATTCGCTGCCCTTTGCCGAGCTGGATGAAACAACACTGAGCAGAACAGCCCTGATGCTTACCGAAAATGGAGGCGTGCTGGTAAACACACCTTCCAGCAATTACAAGCATAATGAAACGGTATTTGTTACCGAAATAAAAGTGAATGATGAAGGCGGGGCCGTGGTTACCATGCAAAGCAATTCCTATGGCGAGCCAAGAAGCAATTTACAGATCGGTTTCCACGAGCTGAAAGAAGACGATAAGAAAAAAGCCTTTATCCGCCATACAGAATGGAAACAGCCCGATCTGTTTGAGCTGGCCGTGTCAGAAAAAATGAAAAACCCTTACCAGCTTTCGGCTAAAATGGAATATGAGAATATCGCTTCCTTTAAAGCAGGCAGTAAATTGTTCTTAGAACCCAGGCTGTATCATTTTTTTGATGAGGATATTCCGGATAATGCCAAAAGGGTAAACGATTATTATTTTGATTATCCTTACCAGCAAAGCGATACCACCATTTACATTTTGCCCGCGGGTTACACTTCGGAGAGTTTGCCTAAAAACAAAAATATTCAATACCCGTTTGCAAGTTATACTTCCAGCTGCACATGGGATGCCGCAGCACACAAGCTTACCTGTGTGGCCTATGTGGCCGTAAAAGAACGTGTGGTAAAAGCGGCCGATTATTCCAAACTGATCGATTTTAAAAACCAGGTACAGGCCGATGCAAATGAAAAGATCGTGGTGAAAAGGGAGTGATCTTATTCCTCGATAAAGTCCAGGTCTTTCCCAAAACTTTCTTTGGTATAATACAATGCCGTAAACGATACCAGCATTACGGCAATGCCAATTATCCATGCGCCATTAAGATAGCCGGTATCATTTCTTATTGACTTAAAAATGAGGAAGAGCAGCGGCGTAAACCCTCTTACATTGTTGGTGATAGATGTGGCGGCAGATGCCCGCAGGTTGGTACCAAACTGTTCGGCACTGGTAATGATGTACAAAACAGAAATGCCGCTGCCAAAGCCCAGCCCCGTGCAAATAAAATAAAACCAGGCCGGCGAACTGTTGTGCTGCAAAAAGAACAGCAGCATGAACAGGGCGAATACCGCATAAAAAAAGTACAGTGCTTTTTTCCTGCTTTTAAATGCATGGCTGATGAGGCCCGCACTCACATCTCCAAAACCCAAACCGATGTACTGGAACAAAATGGCGTTGCCGGGAGTAACGTCCTGTATGTTCATGCGTTTGGCAAACTCATCGGCAAAGAATATTAAAATACCAATGCAGTACCAAACCGGCATGCCAATAAGCATTCCCTTTGCATACCGGTAAAAACGTTCTTTTTTGGTAAAGAACTGCATGAAGTTGCCCCGCTGCACAGTGCTTTTTTCAAGTGATGCATACATGCTGCTTTCTGCAACCGATATTCTCAATAACAATAACAGCAATCCCATGCCACCGCCAATAAAATACAGGGTGCGCCAGTCGGAAATTATTTTTGATAACAGTGCGGCGCTGATACCGCCCAACACCCCGCAGGTGGCAATAATCGTGCCTGCCAGCCCGCGTTTATCTGCAGGTAAAATTTCTGATGTGAGTGTAATACCAGCACCTAATTCACCGGCAAGTCCAATGCCCGCAATAAAACGGATGATGATATACGTGTTTACATCGTGTACAAAACCATTGGTGATATTAGCAATGGAGTAAAGCAGAATAGAACCAAATAAAACTTTCAGCCTGCCGTATTTGTCGCCAATGATGCCCCATAGCACACCACCCACCACCATGCCAATCAGCTGTATGCTTACAGTTAATTCTCCTTTGTTCAGTATTTCTTCGGGCGACAGGCCCAGTGAGGCAAAGCTTGGTTTACGTACCACACCAAAAAGAAGCAGGTCAAAAATGTCAACGAAAAATCCCAATGCCGCCACAATTACGGGCAGGCTCAGCAAGCCATGCGGTTTAGTGTTCATGCAATAAAAATAGGGATATTATAAATTACGCGGGAAAAATAAAGCGGTGCATCTGTTGTAAAAATTCATGCAGTGTGGTCATATCACGCATACCGGTTACTACCAGTAAAAATAATTTACCGGTTTGTTTCAGCTTGCCTTTGTTGGTGCCTTTTTGCAGGAAGTCGATCATTTTATTAAATGTGTCGCTGGTAAAATACGGACTGTCGGGATTGCTTACAAAATAGCAGCGCAATGTTTCATCCTTCAGCAGCATTTTTTCAAAACCTAAATCAACAGCCAGCTTGCGGCAGCGAACGGTTGTAAATAAATCTTCCACGGGAGCGGGTATGGGGCCGAAGCGGTCCGTCATTTCTGTATGAAATTCCTGCAGTTCTTTTTCATTTTCACAATTATCAAGTCTTGTATACAAACTCAGGCGTTCGGTAATGCTTTCCACATAACTGTCCGGGATAAGTATTTCAAGGTCGGTATCAATGCTGCAGTCGCTTACATAATCATCCTGCTGTTCTATTTCTTCCTTGTACAGGTCTTTAAACTGTGTGCGTTTTAATTCACGGATGGCTTCATCCAAAATTTTCTGGTACATCTCAAAACCGATCTCGGCAATAAAACCACTTTGTTCGCCACCTAATAAATTACCCGCTCCCCGAATGTCCAAATCCCTCATCGCAATCTGGAAGCCGCTTCCCAAATCACTGTATTGTTCCAGCGTGGTCAAACGTTTTCTTGAATCGGGTGGCAGTGTGCTCATGGGCGGCGCCAGCAAATAACAGAATGCTTTTTTATTGCTTCTGCCCACGCGGCCACGCAACTGGTGCAAATCGCTTAACCCAAACTGGTGGGCATTATTTACAATGATGGTGTTTACGTTCGGGATATCCACGCCGCTTTCCACAATATTGGTACACACCAAAACATCATAGCGCTTATCCATAAAATCAAGAATCGTGTCTTCCAGTTCATCACCTTCCATTTGTCCGTGCGCAAATGCAATGCTGAGATCGGGGCATAATCCCTGTATCAGTGTTTTCATTTCGGCCAAACCCTTTACACGGTTATGAATAAAGAACACCTGGCCGCCGCGTTCTGTTTCGTAGTAAATGGTGTCGCGTATAAAATCTTCGTTGAACACACTTACTTCTGTTTGAATGGGCTGGCGGTTGGGCGGCGGCGTATTGATCACACTTAAATCCCTTGCACCCATTAAACTGAACTGCAGTGTGCGTGGGATAGGAGTGGCTGTGAGTGTGAGCGAATCCACCGTGGCCCGCAGTGTTTTTAATTTTTCTTTTGCCGCCACACCAAATTTCTGCTCCTCGTCAATGATCATCACGCCCATGTCTTTAAACTTTACATCTTTGCCAAGCAAAGCATGCGTGCCCACAATGATATCGATCTTCCCTTCTGCCAGTTTTTTAAGTGTTTCCTTTTTTTCTTTGGAAGATTTAAAGCGGTTCACATAATCGACTGTTACCGGAAAATCTTTTAGGCGCTCGCTGAAAGTTTTATAATGCTGGTAAGCCAGAATGGTAGTGGGAACCAGTACGGCAGCCTGTTTGCCATCGCAGCAGGTTTTAAATGCAGCACGGATGGCAATTTCTGTTTTACCAAAGCCCACATCGCCGCAAACCAGCCGGTCCATCGGCCCCGGTTTTTCCATATCACGTTTTACATCAATGGTGGCCTTGCTTTGGTCGGGTGTGTCTTCATAAATAAAACTGGCTTCCAGTTCGGTTTGCATGTAATTGTCCGGACTGTGGGCAAAGCCTTCCTGGCTTTTGCGCTGTGCATACAGTTTTATCAGATCAGTGGCAATATCTTTTACTTGCTTCTTGGTTTTTTCTTTCAGCTTGCTCCACACATCACTGCCCAGCTTGTTCATCTTTGGCACGCTGCCTTCCTTACCGCTGTATTTACTTATTTTATGCAGGGAAGAAATGTTTACATACAGCAGGTCGCCATCTTTGTATTGTATGCGTACGGCTTCCTGCATTTTGCCATTGGCTTCAATTTTTTGCAGGCCGCTGTACACGCCCACGCCATGATCAATATGTGTTACATAATCTCCGGGTTGCAGCTCACGCAGCGTTTTTAAGGTAAGCGCCTTGTTCTTACTGAATGCCTGCTTCACCTTGTATTTATGGTAACGTTGGAATATCTGGTGATCGGTATAACAAACCAGTTTCAGGTCATCGTCTATAAAACCTTCATGAATGGAAGTGGGAACAGGAATTACGCTGATCTCTGCTTTCAGGTCGGTGAATATTACGTGCAGTCTTTCCAGCTGTTTGGGATTTTCTGCAAACAGATAGATATTGTATTTTTTCGACTCGTATTCCTTCAGGTTTTTTATCAGTAAATCGAAATTCCTGTTAAATGCAGGCTGTTCCTTTACTGAATATTGAATATTGAGCGTTGAGTCTTGCGTGTTGAAATATGGTTTTCCAATCTCTATGATATGCCGCAATTGTATCTGCTCCTCAATGATGGATGCTTTTACAAAATCATCTGCTGTAAAATCCTTAACGTTGATCTCTTCGTCATTTTCTTCATTGTGGGGTTTGTGTGCCACTTCGGTATCCCATATTTCAAAGTCCTCCTCCTGCTGTTCTATTTTTTCTTTAATGAAGTTCCAGTCCTCGGTCCATACAACGGTGTTCTCCGGTAAAAACTCAAACAACGAAACTTTTTCACCGCTGTCAAACTGTGTTTCCACGTTGGGAATGATGGTAACAGATAAGAGCTTGCGTTCGCTCAGCTGGCTTTCGGGATCGAAGATGCGGATGCTGTCCACATCGTTACCAAACAATTCTATGCGGTAAGGTTTTTCATTGCCAAAACTGTAAATATCCAAAATGCCACCACGTATGGCAAACTGCCCCGGTTCGTATACAAAATCGGTGCGTTCAAAACCATAATCCACAAATTTTGCCAGCACCTTGTTTACATCCAGCACATCGCCCTGCTTAATGGAAATGATATTTTCGCTCAGTGTTTTGCTCAGCACCACTTTTTCAAACAGCGCTTCGGCATAGGTTACAATGATATTGCGGTTACCGCCACCGGCCAGTTTTGTGAGCGCTTCGGTACGCAGCATCACATGGCTGCTGTTGAGCAGGCGGTAATTCTTTTTATTCTTGAACGAGGATGGAAAGTAAAAAAGGTTCAGGGCGCTGGTCAGGTTCTCCAGCGTATTGTGGAAATAAGCCGCTTCTTCCGCATCCCTTAAAATAATGATATGGTTCAGCTGTGCACAGGCAGGGTTGTTATAAATACTGGTAACAATAAAGGGTGCAGCGCTGCCGTGGAGGCCTAAAAGATGAATTTGCTTGGGTTGGGACAATGTGATCCCATCCGCAATTTTAAAACAGCGGGGGTCATTGGCGTAAGTCTGCAACAACACATCCAGGTTCATCGGCTGCAAAGATACGATGAAGCAAAAAAATCAGGAAAGGTTTTTAGCCAGGCTATTACGGCTAATGGTTCATGGTTAATGGTTAGGACAATTTAACTTACAAGACAATGCGCCATGAGCTATATGCCATGAACCATGGACTATGTGCTATGAACCAATAAACCGCTCACTCACCACCAGCTCTTTGCTGCCCGCTGTATAAGTATAAAATCCTTCACCATTCTTTACGCCTAACTTACCAGCAGTAACCATATTCACCCGCAACGGGCAAGGTGCATATTTGGGATTGCCAAAACCATTGTGCAATACATTTAAAATACTGAGGCAAACATCCAGTCCAATAAAGTCGGCCAGCTGCAATGGTCCCATCGGGTGGGCCATACCCAGCTTCATCACGGTGTCTATTTCTTCCACGCCGGCAACGCCTTCATACAAACTGTAAATGGCTTCGTTGATCATGGGCATTAAAATACGGTTGGCAATAAAGCCGGGATAATCATTTACTTCACAGGGGATTTTTCCCAGCTGCTTACTCAGCTCAACAATAGCACTGGTCACTTCTTTTTTGGTGGCATAACCGTTGATGATCTCCACCAGTTTCATTACCGGTACCGGGTTCATAAAATGCATACCAATCACCATACCGGGGCGGTTGGTGGCAGCGGCAATTTTTGTAATGGAAATGGAGGATGTATTGGATGCCAGTATGCAATCCTTTGGAGCAAAAACATCCAGCTGTTCAAATATCGACAATTTAAGTGCCTCATTTTCTGTGGCAGCTTCCACTATCAGTTGTGCACTGGCAATACCATCCGGTATATGAGAGCCGGTAACGATATTGGCCAGGGTTTGTTTTTTCTGTTCTTCTGTAATGCTGGCTTTGGCTATTTGCCTGTCCAGGTTTTTTTCAATGGTGGCCATGGCACGCTGCAGCTGCGATGGGTTGGTGTCAATCAGGTTCACTGCAAAACCGCTTTGTGCAAATACGTGGGCAATGCCGTTTCCCATGGTGCCTGCGCCGATGACGCTTATATTTTTGATCATGATACTAGAGTTTTATTACACGAATTAATACGAATTACACGAATTTTCTCTGCGATCTCTGCGCCTCCGCTTGCAATTCTTCTTTACCAAATTTAATTTTATGATATTGAAAAAACACTGATACAACTCAGCTTATTATATTACTGATGTTATTATTTGAAAGCATTAAAGCCGGTCACATCCATTCCCGTGATCAGCAAATGAATGTCGTGTGTGCCTTCATACGTGATCACGCTTTCCAGGTTCATCATATGGCGCATGATGCTGTACTCGCCGGTAATGCCCATGCCACCCAGCATTTGCCGGGCATCCCTTGCAATATTGGTGGCAATTTCGCAGGCATTGCGCTTGGCCATGCTTACCTGTTGCGGTGTAACTTTTCCTTCATTCATTAAACTGCCCAGGCGCCAGTTGAGGAGTTGCGCCTTGGTAATTTCTGTCACCATTTCGGCCAGCTTTTTTTGCTGCAGCTGAAAACCGCCAATGGGTTTGCCAAACTGTATGCGCTCCTTGCTGTAACGCAAAGCGGTGTCGTAACAATCCATAGCCGCACCCACTGCGCCCCATGCAATGCCATAACGTGCTTTTGTGAGGCAGCTCAGCGGGCCTTTCAATCCTTTTACATTAGGTAAAATATTTTCTTTGGGCACTTTTACATTGTCAAATACCAGCTCACCGGTGGCGCTGGCACGCAGGCTCCATTTGCCATGCGTGGTGGGTGTGCTAAAACCTTCCATGCCGCGTTCAACAATCAAACCCTGGATTTCATTTTGTTCATTACGTGCCCATACCACCGCTAGCTGTGCATAAGGGGCATTGCTGATCCACATTTTACTGCCATTCAGTATCACATGGTCGCCGGCATCTTTAATATTGGTAAGCATGGAAGAAGGGTCACTGCCATGGTTGGGTTCTGTTAATCCAAAACAACCCAGCCATTCGCCGCTGGCCAGTTTGGGTAAATATTTATTGCGGTGTGCCTCGCTGCCATAAGCATAAATGGGAAACATCACCAGCGAGCCCTGTACACTTGCAGTACTGCGCACACCACTGTCGCCACGCTCCAGTTCCTGCATCATCAAACCATAACTGATATAATCGAGTCCGCCGCCGCCATACTGCTCTGGCACGGTAGGGCCAAACACACCCAGCTCACCCATTTGTTTTACTATCTGCTGCGGAAACTCGGCCCGCTGTGCATAGTCTTCAATAATGGGAGAAATTTCTTTTTTTACATAATTGCGTACAGTTTCCCTGATGAGTTTATGCTCTTCGGTAAGCAGATCATCCACGTTAAAATAATCGGGTGACTGAAATAAATCCTGTGCCATGGTATTTTTTTTATGAGACGGGCAGCCAATCTTTATTCAGCAGCATTGGCGTCGCACTCTTGTACATTACAATCGTTATTGAACTTTTTTGACAGAAACACGGATGGCGCGGATTGAAACGGATTTACACTGATCCGTTTTAATCAGTTACATCAGCGTTATCCGTGTTTCTATTACCAGCAAATATATACCATCCCTCTCCAATAATATTTTGCTGTGTAAGCAACAATATTTAGTTTTCATCAAATTTTAATGCTATGAAACATTTATTGGTTTTTGTTGCAGGAATTCTACTGATCACAGCTGTTTCTTTCAGCCAGACAAAGAAGGCAGTATCACCAAAACCCGAAATGCAGATCAGGCAGTACTGGTTTGTGATGCTGCTAAAAGGGAACAACCGCACACAGGATTCTGCCACCGCGGCAAAAATCCAGGAAGGGCACCTGGCCAATATCACCAAACTGTATGAAGCTGGTAAAATAAAAGTGGCCGGCCCCTTTGGTGATGATGGCGACTGGCGTGGCATTTTTATTTTTGATGCCGCCACCAAAGAAGAAGTGGAGCAATTATTAAAAACCGATCCGGCCGTTGCGGCAGGCAGGCTGGGTTATGAAATTCATCCCTGGTGGACAGCACCCACCGGAAGTTTTAAACCAGGTAAACCCGCAAAAACAAAATCATGAACTTATTGAAGAAGATCCGCCGCCTCATTGTGTTCTTTATGGTGGCACTTATACTCAGCGGTGTCACCGCATTCCCCATCGAAACAGAACTTCACTGGGTGCTGGAAGGAAGGGATTTTATGCCCGATGCGCTGGTTGACTGGCTGCGCAGCTGCTACAATGCGGTGAAGGATACCAACGTAAATTATCCCATGCTGGCTTACGGGTACGACTGGCTGGCATTTGCACATATTGTAATTGCGGGCGCATTCATCGGTCCGTATAAAGACCCGGTAAGAAACAAATGGATCATCGACTGGGCCATTATGGCCTGTATGGCCGTAATACCACTGGCCTTTATTGCAGGCCCTGTCAGGCATATACCTTTCTTTCATATTTTAATTGACTGCGCCTTTGGCATCATCGGGCTGGTACCGCTGTTCATCTGCAAAAAATGGATAAAACAGCTGGAAAAAAATAATAAAGGGATTTAAACGTTTTTCCTGCAGGAAAGTCTATCCCCAAATCATTGTATGAAGTATCTTTTATTCTTTGCAGTAACCATTAGTGTTTTCAGTTGCAAAAAAGATGGTGGCGGCGGTGTTGGTGATCCATTGCCTTCAGATGCCTATTATTTTCCCCCGCTTACCGGCGATACCTGGGAAACAAAAACAGCAGCTTCCCTCAACTGGGATGCCACCAAACTGCAGGAAGCATTTGATTATGCGGCCACCAAACAAACTTACGGGCTCATTGTATTACAGCACGGCAAAATTGTAAAGGAACAATACTGGAATGGCTGGACAAAAGACACCAAATATTATATTGCCAGCGCTGGAAAAAGTGTAACGGCCCTGGTGGCAGGTATTGCGCAGCAGGAGGGCACCATCAATATCAATAATAAAGTGTCGCAGTATTTGGGTACAGGGTGGACGAGTTTGCCGCTGGCAAAAGAAAATCTGATTACAGTAAAACACCAGCTTACTATGACGACCGGGCTGGATGATAATGTGCCTGACCAGGATTGCACGTCTCCTTCCTGTTTAATTTATAAAGCCGATGCCGGAACAAGATGGGCTTATCATAATGCACCTTATCACCTGGTGCATGATCTGATACAGACAGCAAGTGGTAAAGCATGGAATACCTATTGCAAGGAAAAACTGTTTGATAAAATTGGCATGCCAAATGCGTTTTGGCTGAACCATATCATGTACTGCACCACAAGGGAAGCAGCACGTTTTGGCAGTCTTGCCCTTCGAAGAGGCGAATGGAACGGCACCCAGTTGCTCAGCGACCAGAATTACTACAACGCCATGATCAACACTTCTCAAACCTATAACCTCAGTTATGGTTACCTGTGGTGGCTCAATGGTAAGGCCAGCAGCATGGTGCCGCAATCGCAAATTGTGTTTCCCACCTCACTGGCGCCTGCAGCACCGGCAGATATGATCATGGCATTGGGAAAAGATGATAAGAAGATATACGTGGTGCCCAGCCTGGATGTGGTGGTGGTGCGCCTGGGTGATGATGCAGGTTCGGCTGTGGCCGGCCCCAGCAGTTTTGATAACGACCTGTGGAGCAAATTTAAACTGGCCATGAAATACTGAGCTAAATACTATTTAATTTGAAGCTGCTTTATCAAAGCAGCTTTTTTGTTTAATTTTATTGATGCAATATTCTTACCTGGCATTGGGCGACAGCTACACTATTGGCGAACAGGTACCGGCAGCAGATAATTTTCCGTATCAAACGGCAGTGCTTTTAAATAATGCTGCTGGCAGTTCCCTCATCCATGAACCAAAGATCATTGCGGTTACGGGATGGACAACCGATGAACTGGATACCGGCATCAACAGCGAAAAAATCACCGGCACTTTTGATATCGTGTCATTATTAATTGGTGTAAACAACCAGTACCGCGGCAGGGCAGTCAGCAATTTTAAAGTGGAGTTTGAACATTTGCTGCAACGTGCCATACAGTTTGCCAACAATGAATCCAAACATGTTTTTGTACTGAGCATTCCCGACTGGGGTGTCACGCCTTTTGCCGAAGGCCGCGACCGCGATCAAATCGCAGCAGCGATCGACGCATATAACAAAGTATGTGAAACAAGTGCTGCAGGTTTTGGATCACATTATATTGATATCACCACATCACAACGCATGGATGGCAGCAAAGAAGATTTTTTAGCAGCAGACAAACTGCATCCATCCGGCAAAGAATATGCAAAATGGGCAGACAAACTTGCTGCCGCCATTAAAAAAGAATTTGAATTATGATTGCATTCAGCGAAACACAGCGCTTTAAAATAAAATGGGCATGGCTGGCCGTTATTGCCTTAAACGGACTTTTTTTATTTGCCATTGTACAGCAGGTTATTTTAGGCAAACCATTTGGCACTAAGCCGGCTCCTGATTTTGTATTGGTGCTGATCGAATTATTCCTTGTGGCCTTATTGCTGTTCATCATTTCCATCCGCCTAAAAACAAACTACACTGATGAAGGGATCAGCTATCGTTTTTTTCCATTGCAAAATGGTACCACAACAATATACTGGCACGAACTGAGTGATGCTTATATCCGCGAATACCGTTCGTTGTATGAATATGGCGGATGGGGCATTCGTTATGGCACACCAAAAACAGGAAGGGCCATTAATACTTCTGAGTCGTGTAACCAGGGATTACAATTGCAGTTCAGGGATGGAAAAAAATTACTCATCGGCACAAAGAATCCCGATGCTTTGCAAAAAATAATTGATGCGGTAATGGCGGCCGGAAAAATTAACAGAGGAATTTAGCATAGATCCTCTTGTTTGAAACTGAAGTCATTTACGAAAAACTAACAATGTATAATCAAGTTCAATATTCTGTAAGGGCACCTTCACCTGCCGCATTCTCAGTGATGATTAATCTTTAGGGGTAATTCTGTTTATTTGCTGACATCTGTCATAAATCATTTTTAATTCGTTATTAGTTAATTTAGATGTCTTTTTTATAAAGCTTAAAAACTGGTTTAAATTTTCAGGCCTGAATGAAAAGCCTATATTTTCTTTTTTAGTCGAATTGCTGTCAGTCTTTATATAATTATCCTGAGGTTTAACGCCTTTGGAGTTTAAAATTATCCAGTAGGGCAATGCGCTGGTGTCACCTTCATATTTTACAATTACGTCTTTTGTGCCCGGGTTTTCATCTTTTTTTTTGTCACCTACTTCTGAGCCATATAATTCGAGTATCACATAATTATTTTCGAAATATTGTATGTTATATTCATCATGGATTGCTCTTTTCAACTCATTGCATGGTCCGCACCAGGTGGCAGTAAATAATAAGAAGACATTTTTCTTTCCTGCTCTTGCTTTTTGAAATACAGAATCAATAAGGTGACTGGCAGGCAGACGGCTTTGTGAAAACAAAATGTTTGTATTTACAAAAATAAAGACTGTTATAAAAAGTACTTTCATAGATGTTTTTCAGTTAAGTACTTTTTCATTTCCGCCTGGTATTGTTGTGCAATTATCCTCGCTTCCTCCGCAAAATTTTCTTTTTCACTGGCATAAATGATCGCCCTCGATGCATTCACCAGCAAACCGCAATCGCTGTTCATGCCATACTTGCTTACATCGGCCAAACTGCCGCCCTGGAAACCCACACCGGGTACCAATAGAAAATGATCTGGGATGATCTTTCTTATTTCAGCCAGTTCTGTAGCCTTGGTGGCGCCCACCACAAACATCAAATTACCGGGCGTACCCCAGGTACTTACTTTCTTTAAAACAAGTTCGTATAAATATTCATCGCCATTGTTGGTCGCCTGACCAACGATTAACTGCTGTTCAAAATCTTCACTGCCGGGATTGCTGGTTAAGCCCAGTACAATGGCCCATTTATTTTCAAACTGTAAAAACGGTTTCACGCTGTCTTCTCCCATATAAGGCGCCACCGTGATGGCATTAAAGGGCAGTGTTTCAAAAAACGCTTTGGCGTATTGGGTGGAAGTATTGCCGATATCGCCGCGTTTGGCATCGGCAATAGTGAGTATGTCTTTGGGAATATAATTCACTGTTTTCTCCATCGCTTCCCAGCCCTTCAGTCCCATGGCTTCATAAAAAGCAGTGTTGAGTTTATAGCTTACACACAAATCTTTGGTGGCATCAATGATGGCTTTGTTGAATTCAAAAACTGCATCGGGGTGGTTTTGCAGGTGTTTGGGTATCTTGGAAAGATCAGTATCAAGCCCCACACACAAGTATGATTTTTTGAGGCGTATTTGCTCAACGAGTTGTTTCCTGGTCATGCGGCAAAGGTAAAGAAAACAAGCGCAGATATAATTGGGTGCGGATAAATATGATTATTATGATCAGCGTTATTAAAATCATACGGATCATACAAATCAGCGTCGAAAAAATGTAAAGAGAAGACGCGGATAAGTATGATTATTATGCTCAGCGTCCAAAAATATCCGGGTTCCTCTATTACTTACAGCCTGCGTTCCATTTCAGCTGCAATCATCCTTGATCCTTCATCATGTTTTTCACTCAGTTGCTCAATAATATTTCTTTTTGAAGCATCATCGCGGTTCTGGCTCAGTTTAAAAACAGCTTCCATTGATTCCACTTCAATACTAAAACCCACAATGGCTTTTACCATGCTGCTGATATAATCATCACTCATTTTGTCAAAGGATGCTGCTGTGTTTGTTCCTTCAAAGCGTTCTGTAACGGCTTTAATGGCTGCAATGGTCCCTGCTTCATCTGTAAAGGATATTTTTCCCTTTGCATGCACCGTCATATAATTCCAGGTGCTGGCGCCCTGTGGGTTGGTGTACCAGCTTGCGCTTACATAACAATGCGGACCGGTGAAAATGACCAGTACATGATTGTTTTTTTCAAATGCAAGATGATGATCTGTTTTTTTCATCAGGTGACCATGCAGGATCATTTTGCCGTTTGTTTCTTCAATTTCCAGCGGAATATGTGAAGCCACAGGGTAACTGTCGCCCATGCCGGTGATGATGGCAAACGGATTATTTTTTATGAACTCAATAACAGCATTGTGATCTGTTTCGGTGAAGTGGGGGAGTTTGTACATGATTATTTATTTGCCTGACAATTCCAGTATTTTTTTTTCAATGGCCTCATCCTGCCAGTTTTGTTCAATGCCGGGCATCGCCATTACCTGCTGCATAATGGCTTCCTGACGGGCACTGTTTTTAAGTGCTTCGCTGTAACGTATGTGCGGACTGAAGGTTACCTGTGCATAAGCCGGTGTCCATTTGCCGGGATATTTTTTGCTGAAGGATGCTTCAATTTTTTTCTGCAATAAAAATTTCGGGTCTGCTACCTTGTCACGCATCTCCACAAAATTATTCAGCGCAAGTTCTGCTATGGCATCCGCATCGGGCTTGCGCAGGGTTTGATACTCTTGCAGGATTTTTTGCCAGTTTTCGTCATGTTTGTCAATTAAACTATTCAGCACACTGCAGTCTTCAAAGCCACAGTTCATGCCCTGGCCAAAGAAGGGTACAATGGCATGTGCGGCATCTCCAATCAGGGCAAACCTGTCGTCCCTTACCCATGGAAAACATTTCACCGTTACCAGTGATGAAGTGGGATTGCTGAAAAAATCATCTGCCAGTGCCGGCATTAAATTAAAGGCATCTGCAAATGTTGCTTTGAAAAATTCATTTACTTTTTCCTTTGTATCCAGGCTGGCGAACGAAGGATTACCTTCAAAAGGGAAAAATAGTGTGCAGGTAAAACTTCCGTCTGTATTGGGCAATGCAATGAGCATATAATTACCGCGTGGCCAGATGTGCAGGGCGTTTTTATCCAGCAAAAATGCTCCGTTTGGCCCCGGTGGGATGCAGAGCTCTTTATAGCCAAAGTCGATAAAGTATTGCTGGTACTGGAAACGGTCGTGCTGTAACTGGTGTGTTAAGCGTGATGCCGAGTAAGCTCCATCGCTGCCAAATAGCAGTTGATAGTTGACTGTTGATAGCTGACCGCCGGAATTTTCAAAATGTACAGTATTTGTTTTCCAGTTTATGCTTTCGCATTTTTGGTTAAAAAATATTTCAGCGCCATTTTTTTCGGCAAGGTCCATTAGTTTTTTATTCAGCTCTCCCCGGGAAACGGAGTTGATGAACTGCCCTTCGTTACCATAAGGCTGAAAGGCGGTGCTGCCATCGGCATTGTGTATGTAGCGGCCATGCATGGGAATGGCGATCTTTTTTATTTCATCCATAATGCCCACTTCCTCCAGTGCTTTGATGCCACGGTCGCTCAATGCAAGATTGATGGAACGTCCTGCGCTGATACTTTCCTTGCGCATATCAGGCCTGCGTTCAAATATTTTTACCTGGTATCCCCTGCGTGATAAATAAATCGAAAGCAGGGAGCCAACCAGCCCGGCGCCGATGATGACAGTTTCTTTTTTCATTTTAGCGTGAACGCAGGTTTTTTTATGATGGTTAAGATTGATTGTGATTGTATCTGCTTAAATCATATCGATTTTTTTGACGCAGATTTTTATGATCTATATGATAGGCATATTCTAACCATAATGATCATTCCAATCAGCGTTCCAAAATACTTTTCACAATTTGTCCAAACATGAACACATCCGTGAATGAATTGTATAATGCTACCGGGGCCACACGTATTACATTGGGTTCACGCCAGTCGGCAATAACACCCTGTTGTAACAATGCATCAAACACGTCTTTTCCTTTACGCAGCATCAGCATGCTTACCTGGCAGCCCTTTGCATGAGATGGTGTGATTACTTCAATGAGCGTTTCCGGTGCATTTTTATTGATGTCATCCAGTATGAATAACAGGTAATCACTCAGCAACTGTCCTTTTGCAAAAACATTTTCCATGCCAGCCTGTTCAAAAATATCCAGCGATGCCTTATGCGCTGCCATTGATAAAACCGGTGCATTGCTTAGTTGCCAGCCTTCTGCCGTGGGAATCGGTTCAAATCCCTTTTCCATTTTAAAGCGGGTTTCTTTTGTATAGCCCCACCAGCCCGCAAAACGCGGCAGTGCAGTATTGGCAATATGTTGCTGGTGAATGAACACACCCGATACACCACCGGGGCCACTGTTCAAATATTTATAACTGCACCAGCAGGCAAAATCAGTACCCCATTCATGTAATTTCAATTCAACATTTCCAACGGCATGCGCCAGGTCAAACCCGCAATAAGCGCCGGCCGCATGCGCTGCTTTTGTAATGGCAGCCATATCCAGTACCTGTCCGCTGTAATAATTCACGCCACCAAATAACACCAGTGAGGTTTCATTTTTATGTTGTTCTATGATGGAAACAATATCTTCTGTGCGTACATGATGTTCGCCATCTCTTGGTGCCACTTCAATGATGGCAGTTGCCGGGTTCAGACCATGGTATTTTACCTGCGATTCAATTGCATATTGGTCACTTGGGAATGCCTTGGCCTCGCAAATAATTTTATAGCGCTGCTCATCGGGCCTGTAAAAACTCACCATCAGTAAATGCAGGTTTACGGTAAGCTGGTTCATGGCCACCACTTCATCGGGCAATGCGCCCACAATTTTTGTCAGTGGCGCTGCAAACATTTCGTGGTAAGGCATCCAGGGTTTACGTGCATGAAAATGTCCTTCCACACCAAAGCTGGCCCAGTCTTCCAGTTCATTCAAAACATAGTCCTGCGTTGTTTTGGGTTGCAGCCCCAGCGAATTACCGGTGAAATAAATGCTTTCTTTCCCGTTGATAAGGGGGATATAGAATTGATTGCGGAAATTCTTCAGCGAATCTTTTTCATCTAACTGTTTCGCAAATTCAATTGTGTTTTCAAAATTCATTTTAATCAATTGTAGCTATAACTTTTAATTCAATCGCTATCGGCGTTGGTAAACTTTTTACTTCAACGGTTGTTCTGCAAGCCTGTACATTGGTAAAATATTCAGCATAAATTTTATTGTAAACAGGAAAGTCATTTTTCATGTTGGTGAGAAAAACGGTTACATCCACAATTTTATCCCAGCTGCTGCCACTTGCTTCCAGTACTGCTTTTACATTGGCAAAGCACTGCAGCGTTTCTGCAGCGATATCATACTTAATAATATTGCCGTCTTTATCTAACTCCAAACCCGGAATAACATTGTCACTTGCCCTTCTGCTGCCAATGCCCGAAAGAAATAAGAGGTTGCCCACACGTTTTGCATGCGGGTAAGCGCCTAATGGTTTTGCTGCGTTACTGGTATTGATCGTTTTGTTGTTCATAAAATTTGAACGCCGGTTTTTTTTAAGGTAATTAAGAATATATGATGACCTGGTTTGCGCAAATCGTCATAATCAGAATAATCAGTGTTCTTTTATAACTGAATACAAACATTTTTCTGCTCTGTAAAAAAGCGCAATGCTTCCCATCCGCCTTCGCGGCCCACACCACTGTTCTTCATGCCGCCAAAAGGAGTGCGCAGGTCACGCAGCAGCCAGCAGTTGATCCAGATGATACCGCTTTGTACCTGTGCAGCCACACGGTTAGCACGGCTGATATCCTGTGTCCAGATGGTGGCCGCTAATCCATACTGAGTGGCATTGGCTAATTGCAATGCTTCTTCTTCTGTTTCGAAAGACTGCAAACTAACAACGGGTCCGAAAATTTCTTCCTGGTTGGTTCTGCAACCAGGTCCAAGTCCTTCAATAATGGTGGGCGCAATAAAATAGCCATTGGCACAACGGCCGCCTAATTGTATGGCATTACCGCCGCATAATATATTGCCGCCTTCTTCTTTTGCAAGGCGGATACATTGCATGATCTTATCAAAATGCACTTTGCTTACAATGGCGCCCTGTTTGCTTTTTTCATCCAGCGGGTCGCCAATAGTGAGCTGGCGGGTGCGTTCAATAAATGCAGTTTTGAATTTTTCATAAATACTTTTCTCCACCAGTATCCGGCTGCCGCATAAACATATCTGTCCCTGGTTGCTGAAAGAAGAGCGGATGGTTTCCTGCAGCATTTTTTCCCAGTCGCAATCAGCAAAAATGATGGCCGGGTTTTTACCGCCCAGTTCCAGTGAAAGTTTTTTGAACATGGGTGCGGCGATGGATGCAATGCGTTCGCCGGCCCTTGTACTTCCTGTAAATGATATTGCTTTAATGGAAGGATGTTTTACAATGGCTTCTCCGCAGGAAGGTCCGTCGCCATGTACAATATTGAGTACGCCGGCGGGTAAACCTGCTTCTTTGCAAATTTTGCCTAACAAAAAAGAAGTAACAGGCGTTACTTCGCTGGGTTTTGCAATAACACAGTTACCGGCCGCCAGTGCCGGTGCAATTTTCCAGGTAAATAAATACAAGGGTAAATTCCATGGGGAGATGCAACCCACAATGCCTATTGGCTGGCGTAATGTATAATTGATGGCGTTTTTACCAGGTGTATGATGGCTCTCGCTTGCAAAGTGCATGATGCCGGTGGCAAAGAAACGGAAATTGTCGGCAGCCCTTTTTATATCAACAGCCTTGCTCAACCAAGCAGGTTTGCCATTATCATTCGTTTCGGCAAGTGCCAGTTCATCTGCATTTGCATCTATGAGGTCTGCAATGCGGTTGAGTATGGCAAAGCGTTCTTCTGTGGCGCTGCTGCTCCATGCCGGTAATGCCTTTTGTGCGGCGGTTACGGCTATGGCAATGTCTTTATGATTGCTGTTGGGTATTTGCCCATATACCTGCCCGGTTGCCGGATTTACATTATCTAAAAACTCCCCGCTAAGCGGACCGATAAAATTTCCACCGATAAAATTTTCTAAATGATATGGAACAGACAGGTTCATTGTAATAAAGATAAAGAATTTGATTGCAAAAACGGAAGCTGCTGACGTACGCAGATACAAGATGCCGGATAGAAAGCGGCAGATTATAATACGGGATACTTATCCAGTGTCAAGTATCCCTCTTCCTGTATCTCAAAAATATTTAACTTACAATCTTAAAATTTTTGTTATGCCAGTAGCAGCTCCCTTCAACCTAAAAAAATGGATTGATGAACACCGCGATTTACTGAAGCCGCCGGTGGGCAACCAGTGCGTTTATAAAGACGCTGAAAATTTTATTGTAATGGTGGTGGGCGGTCCCAACAGCCGCAAGGATTATCACTATAATGAAAGTGAAGAACTGTATTACCAGCTGGAAGGGAACATCATTTTACGTATTATCGATAACGGTATGCCCCGTGATATTGCCATTAATGAAGGCGATATGTTTTTATTGCCGCCCAAAACACCGCATAGTCCGCAGCGGGGCCCCAACACAGTTGGACTGGTAATTGAAAAAGTGCGGGAGACGGAAGAAGACGGTTTTTTATGGTACTGTGAAAACTGTGGCAATAAATTGTATGAAGAATATAAAGTGATCACCGATATTGTTACGCAGCTGCCGCCTGTGATGGAAGGGTTTTATAAAGATGAAAAAAAACGCACCTGCAGCAAATGCGGTGCAGTAATGTCTCCGCCGGTTAAAAAGGGGTGATAGTTGAAAATTGAAGGTTGAAAATTGAAGGTTGAAGGTTGAAGGTTGAAGGTTGAAGGTTGAAGGTTTCTGAATACGAAAGTACCACTATGGCAACGATATCTAAATTTGAAGACTTAGAGATCTGGCAATTAGCCAGGATACAGGCGAATGAACTCTGGCAAATATATACGTCAGGCCCTTTTGCTAAAGATTTTGAATTACGAAATCAGATCAATGCTTCATCGGGTTCTGTAATGGATAATATTGCAGAAGGGTTTGAACGTTCAGGCAACAAAGAGTTTATTAATTTCCTGCTTATTGCAAAAGCCTCCAACGGCGAAGTGCGATCACAGCTTTACCGGGTGGCAGACAGATTTTATATAACAAAAGAAAAATTTGAAGCGTTAAACACTAATTGTGAGAAGATAAGTAAAAAAGTCACTGCATTTATTAAATATCTCAAAGGTGCTGATGTAAAGGGGTTTCGGTATAGCTAATAAAGCAGTAATGTTAACAAACTTTCAACCATCAACCTTCAATGAAAATAGACATTCATACTCACATCATGCCCGATAAAATGCCCAACTGGGTACAAAAATTCGGCTATGGAGAATTTATACACCTGGAACACCGCAACTGCAAAGCCTGTATGATGAAGGGTGATAAGTTATTTCGTGAGGTGGACGATAACTGTTTTGATGCCGTAGTGCGGATGAAAGAAATGGATCAAACAGGTATTACGGTACAGGTGCTTTCCACTATTCCTGTGCTGTTCAATTACTGGGCAAAGCCTGCTGATGGTTTGGAAACAAGCCGCTTTTTTAATGATCATATTGCTGATACAGTTGCTAAAAACCCCAATCGCTTTACAGGTATTGGCACGGTGCCGTTACAGGATGCTGACCTCGCCATTAAAGAAATGGAGCGTTGTATGACCGAATTAAAAATGCCCGGACTTGAAATTGGCAGTAATATCAATGGCGAAAATCTATCGGATAAAAAATTCTTTCCTTTTTACAAGCGTGCCGAAGAACTGGGTTGTGCGCTGTTTGTGCATCCCTGGGAAATGATGGGTGAAGCACAGCTGCAAAAATACTGGCTGCCCTGGCTGGTGGGCATGCCGGCAGAAACATCCAGGGCCATTTGCTCCATGATATTTGGCGGAGTATTGGAAGCTTTTCCAAAATTAAAAATTGCTTTTGCGCATGGCGGCGGCAGCTTCCCTTTAACCATCGGCCGCATTGAACACGGTTTCCAGGTGAGACCCGATTTAGTGCAGGTGGATAATACTGTAAATCCAAGGGATTATATTGGCAAATTCTGGATCGACAGCCTGGTGCATGATGCAAAAGCGCTCAGCTATATTATTGATGTGATGGATGCTGATAAAATTTGCTTGGGCAGTGATTATCCTTTTCCGCTGGGCGAACATCACCCGGGCAAACTGATTGAGGAAATGAATTTTGAAAAAGGCCTGCAGGAAAAATTATTATTTAAAAATGCGCAGAACTGGCTGGGCCTGTAGCGACAGGAGTCTGAAGAAGCAGACACTGATCGATATGATTATTATGATTGGGTAAACGGATCATGACAGATTATAAAACCTGCGTTACTCATTCATTAAATAAATTGGGGTAGTCGGAAATGATCCCGTCAACTCCCATTTTCTTTAATCTTTCAATTTCCTTTTTATCATTCACGGTCCAGGGACTTACTTTGATGTTTTGTGTATGGCAGTTTTTAATGAGTGCTTCTGTAGCCAGTGAATAATGCGGGCTGTAAATGGAAGGTGTGAATCCCAGAGTTTTTAATTGTTCTTCCAGGTCTCTTTTGTCATAGTCTTCAATAAGGAGCGCAGTTGAAACCGTTGGATATTTTTTGTGCAGGTATTGCAGTGTGCGTATGTCAAAAGATTGTATTGTTACAAAATCCCTCACCTGTTTTTCATCAATCACTTTCATCAGCATATCAACAAACGCTCCAGTGGCGGGATGATAGATATTATCTGTGGCCGGTTGGGTTTTTGTTTCGATATTAAAATAAGGGCAAGGCCTTTTTCTTGTCATCATGTATGTCTTCACACTATCGAACATGGCGGCCAGCGAAGGTTTATGCACGGTCATTTTTTGCTGCTGCGGAAAACGGGGATGCGGTTTTAAGCCCACATCATACTGCTGCGTTTCAGCAAAAGACATTTTAAAAATATTATAGGTTTTCTCGTCTTTTTCTTCAATAAAACTGCCATCCGGTTTGGTGGTTATCTCGTGGTTGAAAAATGGTTCGTGCGATAAAATGGCAATGCTGTCTTTTGTAAACACAACATCCATTTCAAGTGTGGTTACACCTAAGTCCAGTGCATACAGCATGGCAGTTATGGTATTCTCTGGCATTAAGCCGCGGCAGCCGCGGTGCCCTTGCTTGTCGAAATCGTTGCGGGCAGCAGCTTGCCGTTGCTTTGCATTATTCATGGCGCTGTTTTTTTTAGTGTGGGAGCAGGAGAGCAGGCAAAACAATGATATAATCGCAAGAAAATTTTTCATACACTAATGTACCGAAAACCCCTTGCAATCATTTTAAGGAATGATGAATTTTAACTCAGCCCGGTGATCTTTCCGTTTGCATCAATATCCATTGTTTCGGCGGCAGGAATATTGGGTAATCCCGGCATGCGCATAATTTCTCCCAAAATAGGAATGATAAATCCGGCACCTGCGGCAAATTCAAATTCCCGTATAGTGATGGTGAAATTTTCCGGACGGCCTTTTTTGTTCTCGTCATCCGACAGGCTCTTGGGGGTTTTGGCCATGCAAACCGGCATGGCATCAAAGCCCAGTTCCTTAATCTGTTTTAACTGGCTTTTTGCTTTTACAGAATAAGCCACTTCTGAGGCGCCATAGATCTGCGTGGCAATGATATGTATCTTTTCTTCAGTGGTAAGTTCTTTATCATATAACGGTGTAAAACGGCTTTTGTGTTTTGCAACAATCTGTACCACTTCTTCTGCCAGGGCTGTCATACCATTACCACCCTCACTGAAACCGCGGCATTCCACAGCCTGCACATTGTATACTTTGCAAAAGTTTTTCACTACAGTGATCTCTTCTGCTGTATCGCCGGGAAATAAATTGATGGCCACCACGGTTTCCATACCAAAGCGTTTCATGTTTTCCAAATGTTTGCCCAGGTTGGCGCAGCCTTTTTCCACTTTGCCTGCGGCAGGAATATTCAGTTCGTCTTTTTTAGCACCACCATGATGACGCAATGCACGGATGGTGGCTACCATCACCACTGCTTTTGGCGTTAAACCCGAAGAAGTGCATTTGATGTCAAAGAATTTTTCTGCACCCAGGTCTGCGCCAAAACCTGCTTCGGTAACCACATACTCACTCAGTGATAAGCCCATTTTAGTTGCCAGCACTGAATTGGTACCCTGCGCAATACTTGCAAACGGTCCGCCATGCAAAATTGCCGGGTTGCCTTCCAGTGTTTGTACAAGGTTGGGTTTAATGGCATCCTTTAATAAAATCGCCATGGCACCTACGGCGTTCAGGTCTCTTGCAAAAACCGGTTCGCCATTTAAGGTGTTGCCAATAAAAATATTGCCCAGTTTTCTTTTCAGGTCATCCACCCCATTGCACATACACAGTATGGCCATTATTTCCGATGCGGGAGTGATGTTGAAACCATCTTCACGTACAATACCACTGGCGGTGCCACCCAGCCCAATTACAATATGCCGCAGCGCACGGTCATTCATGTCCATCACCCTTTTCCATACAATGCTGCGGGGGTCTATTTGTAAATTTCTTTTTTTAGTTTGGAGGTTATTGTCAATCATCGCGGCAAGCAGGTTATTGGCTTTTTCAATGGCTGAAAAATCGCCGGTAAAATGCAGGTTGATATCTTCCATTGGAATGATCTGCGAAAAACCACCGCCAGCTGCACCACCCTTCATGCCAAACACCGGACCCAAAGATGGTTCCCTTAAAACGGCCATGGCTTTTTTGCCAATTTTATTCAGCCCGTCGGTGAGCCCTACCGAAACAGTTGTTTTTCCTTCACCTGCAGGAGTGGGAGTAATGGCGGTTACAAGCACCAGGTTATTTTGCTGTACTTTTTCCTCATCAATTAATTTCAGCGGCAGCTTTGCTTTGTACTTGCCATAATATTCCAGGTCGTCATTGTTTACGTTAATTGAAGCTGCAATTTCCTTGATGTGGCGTATGGAGGCCGACTGCGCAATTTCAATATCGGGGAGCATGACAATAGTTTTATGCAACTTAGTCCTGCTTTACTGGTTGTGGTATGATATCTGTCAGCGAAAAAATAGATTATAATTATAAAAATACGGCTGCTTAAATAACAATAGTCATAAAAAAGCCCCGCAGCTGCGGGGCTTTACTGGTTAATTTGTTTTATTAAACATATACTTTTTGAATTTCTGTAGGCGCAATCTGTGCATTGCGCATGGCAATACTGCGTACGGCGTTGGCTGTAAATTCTTCAAAAGCCTTGCGGGTAATAAGGTCATTGCTCACCATTACGGGCACACCCTCATCACCACCTTCGCGGATGCTTTGCACAATGGGTATCTGGCCTAAGAATGCCATTTCAAATTCATCCGCCAGGTGTTTGCCGCCATCCTTGCCAAAAATATAATACTTGTTTTCGGGCAGCTCGGCGGGAGTGAAGTAGCTCATGTTTTCCACCAAACCAATAATGGGAATTTTAAGCTGGCCCTGTCCAAACATGGCCACACCTTTTCTGGCATCGGCCACCGATACCAGTTGTGGTGTGGTTACCACAATCACACCGGTAACGGGTACGGTTTGCACCATGGTCAGATGAATATCGCCGGTGCCGGGTGGCATATCCACCACCAGGTAATCCAGTTCGCCCCAGTTTACATCGCTTACAAACTGGCGGATGGCGCTGCTCACCATCGGGCCACGCCACACCACGGCCTGTTTTTCATCAATGAGCAAACCAATGCTCATCATTTTAATGCCGTATTTTTCTATGGGTTCAATCAGCCCGTTGCCATTGCCATCATCTTTCATCATGGGGCGTTCGCCACGCACACCAAACATAATATGCTGGCTGGGTCCGTAAATATCTGCATCCATCAGTCCCACTTTAGCACCTCCTGCTGCCAGTGCCAGTGCAAAATTGCTGGCCACGGTGCTTTTGCCCACGCCACCCTTGCCACTTACCACTGCAATAATATTTTTAACACCGGTAAGCACGGCTTTATTGGCCTCACCGCGGGTGCTGCTGGTATTGGCAGTAAAGTTTACGGTAACCACCGCTTCCTTATTCACTAAAAATTTAATAGCATTTTCACTGGCGGTACGCATCATGTCTTTCATGGGGCAGGCCGGGGTGGTGAGTACAATGGTAAATGATACATTATTGCCGTCAATTGCAATGTCCTGCACCATATTCAGTGTAACCAGGTCCTTACCTAAATCGGGTTCCTGCACATTCCCCAGCGCTTTCAGTATGTCTTCTTTCGTCATCGTTCAATTATTTGTTAAAAAAAGAGTGAGGCCGCAAAATTAACTACTGTAACCTTTACTTTGTTTATTAATTAAGGAATGTTGGGTATTTTTGGGCAAGAACATGGGATTGCTGTTCAGCTGCATTGGCGTCGCACACTTTTACGGCATCTCTTTATTCAACAGTAATACATGCGAAAATTTTTACTTATAGTTTTTACGGCCTGTCTTTTTAAACCTGTGCAGTCAAAGGCGCAGTTTGAATCGTTTAAAGATTCGGTGGTGCAGTTATATGGTATTGTGATGACGGCCGACAGCCTTAAGGGACTGGAAGGCGTGAGCGTGGTGGTAAAGGGCCAGGGCCGTGGTACCATTACCAATGACCGGGGTGTTTTCAGCATCGTGGTGTTAAAGGGCGACCAGATAGAATTTACCAGCGTGGGCTATAAACCCAAAACCATCACCATTCCCAAAAACCTGGAAGGCAACCAGCAAAGTGTGATACAGTTAATGATCAACGATACCGTGTATCTTCCTGCCACCATCATCAAATCGAGGCCATCAAAAGAACAGTTTGAGAGGGATTTTGTAAACAATCCCGTGCCCGATGATAATATTGCTGTTGCAAGAAAGAACAATGATGTGGCCACACGCCGCGCCATGATAGCGGCCATGCCGGCCGATGGAAGGGAAGCCTCCAACATGTACCTGCGGCAGCAGGCCAATAAAGCGTATTATGCAGGCCAGGCGCCACCGCAAAATATTTTCAATCCATTTGCTTGGGCCGAGTTCATTAAGGCATGGAAGCGGGGCGATTTCAAGAAAAAATCAACCAGCACCTCCAGTACTTCTTCGCCTTCGGTCAATTCGCATTCCACTTCACCATCGCCCAACGATATTTATAATCCCTGGACAAAAAAGAATTAAGCCGTTAGACGGGTTCCTAAACATGGCGGTCTTTCTGTACTTTCGCAAGCGAAATTAAAAGGGATGCAGGGTACCAATATTTTTCTCACTGGTTTTATGGGCAGCGGCAAATCGTACTGGGGGCGAATCTGGGCCCAGCAAAGTGGCTACCGGTTCTATGACCTGGATGATGTTATTGAAACAGCACAGCAAAAAACCATTGCGCAAATATTTGAATCCAGTGGCGAAGCATACTTCCGTAATTTGGAAACGGCCACCCTGCAGGAATTTGAAAAAAAACAACATTGCATTATTGCCTGCGGTGGCGGCACACCCTGTTTCAATAATAATATGCAATGGATGAATGCCCATGGCACCACTCTTTATCTCAAGGCAACAGCACTGGAGATCATAAACAGGGTGCGTGGTGAGCAGGAGCACCGGCCCTTAATAAAAAATTTACCGGCAGAAGAATTGTTGCCTTTTATACAAAACAAACTGCAGCAGCGGGAACCTTTTTACATACAGGCAAAATATGTGCTGCCGGTGAGTACACTAACTGCAGCAACAATCAATACTTTTTTATAACCAATCATACCATGAAAAAAAATTTTTTAGCCATTGCCGCAGTACTGGGTGCGCTGGCAGTTATGCTGGGAGCATTTGGTGCACATGCGCTCAAGGCAAGGTTAACTGCAGATGAACTGCAGGTGTTTGAAGTGGGGGTGCGTTATCATTTTTACCATGCATTTGCGTTGCTGCTTACCGGTATTTTGTACAAAGAGTTTCCCAATAAGCAGCTGGTATGGGCGGGCCGGCTTTTTATTGCCGGTACCATTTTATTCTCCGGCTCGCTGTACCTGCTGAGTAATATGATGGAGTTTAAAAAACTGGGCATTGTCACACCCGTTGGTGGTGTATGTTTTATTGCCGGCTGGTTATTGCTGGCCGCAGGTTGTTTTAAACGGGCGTAAAATCATTTACCACGCGGTGAAGGGTTACCAGGGTGCCGTTTTTATTTTCGATGCTGAAATGGATACCCACATCATCCATTCTTTTTTTCATATTCTTAAGTCCGTTGCCAAACTGCCGTATTTTTTCAAAGTCAATACCCACGCCGTTGTCCTGGATGTAAAGTTTCAGTCCGTCCGACACACGCTCCATAGTGATGTGTACTTCTGTTGCTTTGGAATGTTTCAATACATTGTTCAGCGTTTCTTTCACTACCAGGAAAACGTTTCTCCTGATGGCGCCGGTTACTACCAGGTTGGGAATATCTTCGGGCAGGCTGATGATACAATGGATACCGGTATTCTCAAAATATTCAAGCGAGTAGCTTCTTATATAGGCCACCATATTGCCCAGTGAGTCGTTGCTGCTGCTCATACTCCAGATGATGGCATTCATTTTTGTTAAGAGTTCATTGGCAGAGGAAGATATTTTTTCTATCTCCGGCACCTGTGTGGTGCCCAGCCTGTTTTTGGCAAGCTCGCTGTACAGGCGTATGCTCGTCATACCAGCACCCAGGTCATCATGCATATCGGCGCTGATGCGGTTGCGTTCTTCCTGCTGTGCCTTGATAAGACGGATCTGGTTTTCCAGTTCCTGCCGTTCCATATCCAGTTTAAGTGAAGCCTGCTGCTTCAGGTTTTCAATCAGCTCCATCCTGTTCTTATAAGTGAGACCCAGCAGGAAAAAGGCCAGTGAAAAAACCACCCCCAGGTTATAATAGAAAATTGCCGCTAAAAAAACCGAAGAACCGGGTGGTTTTAGCCAGATAAGTAAGAGCGAAATGATGGAAAAAAATATGGCAAATGCATTGCCTGCAGCCAGGTAGGTTAACAACCTTTTCTTTTGTTTGAATGCGATCACGATAAACAGAATGCCAATACTCAGCAGGATTACCTTCATCAGGTTTTCAAGAAAGGCCTCTATGTAATATTTCTCGGTAAAAAAATGAACAAAAGTAAACAGCACCAGCAGTACGGTTAAGAAAACCTCGGTGATCCGGAATGTCCTTTCTAGCAGGGGATATTCCTTTTTTGTTTCCAGGAAATGACGTGTAAAAGCCAGGTAAAAAATGCCGCTGATGATAAGAAAGATCAGATCGAGGTAACCATAAAAAAGGCTCGACAGGCTGCCGGTAATGTAATTCAGCAAAGCCATTATCAGCATTAATAAAAAATTAAACCCGGCGTATCCTAAATAATATAAAAACTCTTTTTTCCTGTAAAGAAAATAATTGGCGCCCACAAAAAGCAGTATGATGAATAACATGCCGCTAGTGATATAACCAACAATTTTCTGTGTTTCCACGCGGGCACGGTACATGCGCTTATATGAAACCAGGTAGCCGGGTTTTATCAGCTGTGGTGACAGGGAGTTGTAATCATTTCTGCAAAAATCAAGGGCGAAAATAAAAACTTCCTTAGCGCCGGGATTTAACCGCAGGTAAGCAAACCCGGCTTTTGAAGCGTCGGTGTAAAGCCTGGGTTCTCCCTGTGCCGTTACTTTATACACCTTTATATTGTCAAACAAGCTTCCCGGGAAAACAACTGCCGTATCTGCTGCATTGCTGCTGTTGTACAAACCAATTTTCAAATAGGCCGGCTTAGGTACCAGTTTTACGGGTATGTTTTTACGCTCGGCAAACCCGGCCAGTGGTACAAATTTCTGCTGCATGATGTTACTCATGTCAGCCACTTCATTACTGTCAAAAAAGAGCAGTGTCTTATTCAGGATGAGCATCGAGTCACGCATCTGCGTAAAATCGATATAACTGGTGTCATGCAGTTGCTGGCAAAATGCAGTTGCGTTGAGTGCTGTAAATAAAATCAGGAAGGCAATTTGTTTACGCATTGGCAGGAATATTATCAAACCTACAATTTTTTTAATAAAACCGGAAGTGCACCGTGCCGTTTGCTGTTTTGCAGTAATGGTTTTCTTTATCTTTGTTGCAATGGCAAAGAAAACAAAATCTGTAAAACCTGGTACTGCAGAATCAGCCCCGCTAAAGCAGGAAAAAGAAGAAACAGTAGAAGTAAAACAGCTTTTACAGGACGAACGTACCCACAAGATCACCGGCAGTGTATTGTTACTGGTGGCCATATTGCTTTTTACTGCGTTCACCTCATATCTCTTTACATGGTCTGATGACCAGGATAAGTTCAGCTACCGCATGCTGCTGGCCAATGATATTAAAGTGCAGAACCTGCTGGGAACACTGGGTGCATTTCTTTCGGAGATATTCATCCGCAAAGGTTTTGGTATTGCCAGTTATCTCTTCTGCACCCTGTTTTTTGTAGCCGGTGTGAACCTGTTTTTTGGAAAGAAGGTTTTTTCAATACGACGCAACCTGAAGTACCTGCTGGTAGGGCTGCCTGTAATATCGGTGGCTGCGGCGGTATTGCTGAGTTCAAAAGCATTTCCATGGGGCGGGGCAGCTGGCAATTTAATGAAGGACTGGCTGTACAAAACTATCGGGCAGGTGGGTACCGTAGGTGTGCTGGGTGTGGCCGTGCTGTCGTATATCATCTGGCGTTTTAATCCTGTTTTTAAACTGCCTGCAAAAAACAAAACTGCAGTTGCAGCAACAGAACCTGTGGAAGAGGAAATTGCCGAAACAGTGGAGTGGGATGTGCAGGATGAAAAAGCAGCAGCAAAGAAGGCAGGCAGCAATGCTTTAAAACAGGAAGGTGGTATCATGGTGGTGCCGCCTGTTGAAAATAGTGGTTTCAACCCCGAGATCAGCCTGGTGGAAAAGGAAGAAGATGAGCTGGATGAAGAAGAGGAGGAAATACTGGATGCAAACGAACCAATGCAGCTGCATATTGAGGAAGAAGAAATAAAACCTCTTGTTCCTGTTTCCAAAACCCCGGCAAAGGAAATAAGTCCGCTGGAGCTTGAAATAAAAACCACCCCTGAAATGCATGCTGCCGCAGAACCTGTGGCAGAGCCGGTAAAAAAAGTAACATCCACGCCATACGATCCTATTCTTGACCTGCGTGATTATAAATATCCTGTACTGGATCTTTTAGAAAATCATGGCAGCGATAAAATTGTGCAGGATGCCAATGAACTGGAGAATAACAAAAACCAGATCATCAACACGCTTAAAAATTACGATATACAAATACAGAAGATATCTGCCACAGTAGGTCCAACCGTAACATTGTACGAGATCATTCCTGCTGCCGGTGTGCGTATTTCCCGCATTAAGAACCTGGAAGATGATATTGCGCTGAGCCTTGCCGCACTGGGCATCCGTATTATTGCGCCCATCCCCGGCCGTGGTACTATTGGTATTGAAGTGCCCAATGCAAAAAAATCGGTGGTGAGCATGAAAACACTGCTGAGCTCCGAAAAATTTCAGAAGAATGCGTTCTCTTTACCCATTGCCATTGGTAAAAAGATCGACAATGAGAATTTTATTGTCGATCTTGCCAGTATGCCGCACCTGTTAATGGCGGGTGCCACCGGCCAGGGTAAATCGGTTGGGGTAAATGCGCTGCTGGTTTCGTTGCTCTATAAAAAACATCCTTCACAACTGAAGTTTGTTTTGGTGGATCCTAAAAAAGTGGAGCTGAGTATTTACAAAGCCATTGAAAAACATTTTCTGGCAAAACTGCCAGGTGAGGATGATGCCATCATCACCGATACCAAAAAAGTGGTACATACGCTCAATGCGCTTTGCATTGAAATGGATAACCGCTACGATCTTTTAAAAGAAGCCGGCTGCCGTAACATACGTGAATACAACGAAAAATTCGCGGCACGCAAACTCAACCCCGAAAAAGGCCACCAGTTTTTACCATTTATTGTACTGGTGATAGATGAGTTTGCCGACCTGATCATGACGGCCGGTAAGGAAATTGAAATGCCTATTGCACGTCTGGCACAGCTGGCAAGGGCGGTGGGTATCCATCTTATCATTGCCACGCAGCGTCCTTCGGTGAATATTATTACCGGTACCATTAAAGCCAACTTCCCTGCACGTATAGCATTTAAAGTGAGCAGTAAGATCGACAGCCGTACCATTCTTGATGCCGGCGGTGCCGAACAGCTGATTGGTAAGGGCGATATGCTCATCAGTTACAATGGTGAACTGGTGCGCTTGCAATGTGCTTTTGTTGATACGCCTGAAGTGGATAAGATCGTGGATTTTATAGGAGAACAACGCGGCTACCCGCAGGCCTTTTTATTGCCGGAATACGTGGACGAAAAAGAACTGGAAGCAAAAGAGGCCGACCTGTCAGACAGGGATTCTTTATTTGAAGACGCGGCCCGTTTGATTGTGGCCAGCCAGATAGGAAGTACTTCCTTATTGCAGCGCCGCATGAAGCTGGGTTATAACCGCGCCGGCCGTTTGATGGACCAGCTGGAAGCAGCCGGTATTGTAGGCACCAACCAGGGCAGCAAGGCAAGGGACGTACTGATAAAAACAGAAGCAGATTTACAACAGATTTTTGATACACTTATATAGTGAATTGTGAATGGTGAATGGTCAATACAGGAAGATTACTGCAAAAAAATCATGAGCCATTCACCATTGACAATTCACCATTGACCACTCACACCATCATGTCTAAATTTCTCATCGCAGGGCTTGGCAATATCGGCAGCGAATACGCTAAAACAAGACACAATATTGGTTTTGATATTGTGCATGCATTTGTGCAAAAACACGGCGGCAGTTTCCGCAACGACCGGCTGGCCTATGTTGCTGAAGTAAAATTCAGGGGCAAACCGGTGGTATGCATCTGTCCCACCACTTACATGAACCTCAGCGGTAAGGCATTTAAGTACTGGATGGATAAAGAAAAAGTACCACTCGAAAACACGCTCACCATTGTAGATGAAGTGGCATTGCCATTGGAGAAAATAAGGTTGCGGCCGGGTGGTTCGGCCGGCGGGCACAATGGGTTAAAAGATATTGAGGCAAGCATCGGCACCAGCCAGTATCCCAAACTCAGGTTTGGTATCGGTAACCACTATCCTAAAGGCATGCAGGCCGATTTTGTTTTGGGTAAATGGCTCAGGACAGAAGAGCCAACAGTAACTTTAAAAATTGAAAAATGCGTGGAAGTAATTGAGAGTTTTATTGCTGCCGGTATTGAGCAAACTATGGCAACATTTAATAATATCACGGTCAAACCAGACTAAAAACATATTACATTTACATATTGTTGTTTCTTTTAAGCTATTTACCTATTTTCGCTACTGAACCGAATATCTTAAATAAAAGCACTGATGAAGATAATTTGTGTTGGACGTAACTATGCCGAACATGCAAAAGAACTGGGTAATGCCATACCGGATGAACCGGTGATTTTTATGAAACCCAAAAGTGCACTGTTGCAAAGTCATACGCCCTTCTATTACCCTGAGTTTAGCAATGAACTGCATTATGAATGCGAACTGGTACTGCGTGTTTGCAAAAACGGCAAGTACATACAGGAACGCCATGCAGCCAATTATTATAATGGCATTACTGTTGGTATTGATTTTACCGCAAGAGATATACAGAATGACCTGAAGGCAAAAGGACTGCCATGGGAAAAAGCAAAAGCATTTGATAATTCTGCTGCTGTGGGAAAATTCATCGACACCACCCCGGCCCTTAACAGGAAAAATATCAACTTCAGCCTTTTAAAAAATAAGGAAGAAGTGCAAAAGGGAAATTCGGGCCAGATGATCTTCAGCTTTGATGCGCTGATTGCAAATATTTCAAACTACTTCTCGCTTAATATCGGCGATCTTATTTTTACCGGTACCCCGGCAGGCGTGGGTGAATGCGTGGTGGGCGATATACTGGAAGCTTTCCTTGAAAAAGATAATTTACTCACTGTTGAAGTGAAATAATTTTTAAATCCGCTGCAAAGCGGATTTTTTATTTCAGTGGTTTTACTTCTGCGACACAATTATTTTACATTTGACCGATGATTGCGCCAGAAATACTATTGAATGCATACCGCCATATGTGTATGGCAAAAACCATGGCCGCCACTTACGAGGCCAACAGGCAGGTATGTAAATACGTTCACTCCACCAGCCGCGGGCACGAAGCCATACAGCTTGCCACGGCTTACCAGTTGCAACCGCAGGACTATGTAAGTCCTTATTACCGCGATGAAAGTTTATTGCTGGGGCTTGGTTTTACACCTTACGAACTGATGCTGCAATTGCTTGCAAAGGGCAATGATATTTTTACCGGCGGCCGTGAATATTATTCGCATCCCAATTACCGGGGTGCTGATAAACCCACCATCATCCATCAAAGCAGCGCTACCGGTATGCAGGCTATCCCCACCACAGGTGTGGCACAGGGAATACAGTTTTTGGAAGGAATGAAAGACGATGGACAACTGACGACGGACGACAGACAGGAGTTGTCTGCCAACGAACAACGAACAACGCGTAACGATCAATTACCCATAGTCATCTGTTCTCTCGGCGATGCATCCATGACCGAAGGCGAAGTAAGCGAGGCTTTACAGTTTGCAGCACTGCACCAGCTCCCCATCATTTACCTGGTGCAGGATAATGGCTGGGGCATCAGCGTAACAAAAGATGAAGCAAGGCTTACCAGTGCCAGCGATTTTGTAAAAGGGTTTGGTGGCATCAACCGCATCAGCATTGATGGCAGTGATTTTTTGCAGAGTTATGAAGTGATGAAAAATGTGGTGGAAGAAGTAAGACGGGAACGGCATCCTTTTTTAGTACATGCAAAAGTGCCGCTATTGGGTCATCATACCAGCGGTGTGCGCAAGGAGTTTTACCGTACGGAAGAAGATCTTGCCAAACATGCAGAAGATGATCCAGGGCCTAAACTCCGTAAAAAATTATTGGAATCAGGTATAACCGAAAATGAGTTATTGCAAATAGAAACAGCAGCAGCCGAAACAGTATTGCAGGATTTTACAAATGCAGTTGCCGCACCTGAACCAGATCCTTCCACTGTTGAAGATTTTGTATTTGTTCCAACTCCTGTTGTTGCAGAAAAAGGAGAACGCTGTCCCAGCGGAAAAGATAAAGTGCTGATGGTGGATGCGGCACTGTTTGCCATCAGGGAGATCATGGAACAATATCCCGAAGCGGTGCTTTATGGTCAGGATGTGGGCCGAAGGCTGGGAGGTGTTTTCAGGGAAGCCGCCACGCTGGCTGGCCAGTTTGGAGATCACCGTGTTTTTAATACCGCCATACAGGAAGCATATATTATTGGCAGTACGGTGGGCATGTGTGCCGTTGGTTTAAAACCCATCGTGGAAGTACAGTTTGCCGATTATATTTACCCGGGACTGAACCAGCTGGTAACCGAAATAAGCAAGAGCTGTTATTTAAGCTGCGGAAAATTTCCGGTGCAAACAGTTATTCGTGTGCCCATTGGTGCCTATGGCGGCGGCGGGCCTTATCATAGCGGGAGCGTGGAAACCACCCTGCTTTCCATTAAAGGAATTAAAGTGGTGTATCCTTCCAATGCAGCCGATATGAAAGGTTTGATGAAAGCGGCATTCCTCGATCCCAATCCCGTGGTGATGCTGGAGCATAAAGGTTTGTACTGGAGTAAAGTGCCCGGAACAGAGGATGCAAAAAATGTTGAGCCATCTTCAGATTATATTATTCCGCTGGGCAGGGCAAATATTGTGCTGCAGGCGGATGAAACACTGATAGAGAACGGCGAAAGCTGTTGCGTGATTACTTATGGCATGGGCGTGTACTGGGCCGGTGCTGCTGCAAAGCAGTTTAATGGAAGGGTGGAGATAATTGACCTGCGTACCCTGTTCCCGCTGGATGAAGCATTGGTTTTTGAAACGGTGAAAAAGCATGGAAAATGTTTAATTGTTACAGAAGAACAGCAGAACAATTCATTTGCCGAGGCACTGGCCGGCCGTATCAGCCACGCCTGTTTTAAATACCTGGATGCTCCCGTGGAAGTGCTGGGTGGCCTCAACCTGCCTGCCGTACCCATGAATATTATATTAGAAAAAGAAATGTTGCCCGATGCTGGCAAGGTGGCGGCAAAGATTCAGCAACTTTTACTGCATTAGCCTTTATCCTTTTGGTAAAATGGCCTATATTTGCACCCCGTTAAACGGATACGCCGGGGTAGCTCAGCTGGTTAGAGCATCGGATTCATAACCCGAAGGTCGGCAGTTCAAGTCTGCTCTCCGGTACTAAAAGACCCTTCAAATTGAAGGGTCTTTTTTTTATGCTGCCCAATTTCATTACTGCTTCTCACTCTTTTTCTTTTACAATTACTTGACATTAATATAAAAATCTGCCTTGAATTTTGGGCCCTCAAAATAACTGCATGAAAAAACTGCTGTTCGTCCCTTTTATTCTCTTTTGCACTATCACAAATGCGCAACAGGTTACCGACCTGGATCCGTTGGTGGTGGCCGGTTCTTTAAAACCACAGGTAGCTTCCCGTACAGGCCGTAATATTACCCGGCTGGATGGCAATTATTTTACGGCAATGCCGGTACATAGCGTGGATGAACTGCTTCGTTATATGCCGGGGATGGAAGTGCAAAGCCGCGGTGCACAGGGCAGCCAGTCTGATTTTGTAATAAGGGGCGCCACTTTTCAGCAGGTGCTGGTAATACTGGATGGTATAAGGCTGAACGATCCCAATACCGGTCATTTCAATTCATATATTCCCATTGCTCCTGCCGAAATAGACCATATTGAAATTTTGAAAGGTGCGGCAGCAGCGGTATATGGTTCTGATGCGGTGGGCGGTGTTATCTGCATCATCACAAAATCTTTTGCAGCCACAGGCCAGCGTAAAATAAAAAATATCAGCGCCGGTATTGCTGCAGGTGCTTATCAAACCATCAATGTGAATGCGGGTGCGTTTGTACAACAGCAGCATTATGCCATTGCGGGCGGCATCATTTCCAATAACAGTTCGGGGCAGGAACTGCGTGGCACCAATGGTTTTTTTCATAACAGCACGGCATCGCTCTCTGCCAAATTCTTTTTAAATAAATACTGGAGCATCACTGCAAGGACCGCGTATGACAAGCGTGATTTCAATGCCCAAAATTTTTATACCACTTTTATTTCCGACACGGCAACAGAAAAAGTAACCAGCAGCTGGAACCAGTTAGCCGGCAGTTATATTAAAGGCAAATACTCCCTTTCCGCCGCTGCCGGTTATAAGGCAGTGAATGACCACTATGCTTACAATAAAATTTCTATTGCCAATAACAATAAATCATACCTGCTGCAGGGCTTGGTTACCGCAGTGTATGCATTGAATGAAACTGCAAGGCTGCAGGGTGGTGTGCAATACCAGCGCAAATGGATCCGCTCTAACGACCGGGGTGACCATGTTACAGAACAGGCCGCCGTTTTTTTAATTTGGGAACAAAGGCTCGGACGTTTTAGTTACAGCCCTTCACTGCGTGCCGATCATAACAGCCTTGCAGGAAATAACCTGCTGCCAATGCTGAATATTTCGTACCGGTTAAAGCAACTGCAGCTGCGTGCCAGTGCAGGGCGCACCATGCGTGAAGCCAATTTTACCGAACTGTATAATAATTATAATAAAGCGTATGTAACCGGCGGCAGTATTGGTAACCCCGGTTTAGCCACCGAGCGGTCGTGGAGCTATGAAGCAGGTGCCGATATTTTCATCAGCAGGGTTATAAAAATAGCTGCGGGTGTTTTCAGGAGAGATCAAAATGATCTTGTAGACTGGGTTACCACGCCTTACAGCCAGATGCCCCGTACCAGTAATCTTTCACCAACGGGTACTTATGCACTGGCAAAAAATATTGCCCGCCTGCAAACATCCGGTTTTGAATCCGATATTACTGCAAAACGTGATTTCAGCAATAAACATTCATTATACGCTTCGCTGGGTGTTGTGTGGCTGGATACAAAGGGAGTAAACACCGTGCCATCATTTTATATCAACTCTGCTGCAAAGCTGGTAACCAGTTTTGCCACTGTGTATACTGCACCTAAATGGAGTTTTTCCATGAACGGGCTATACAAGTACCGTTCAGCACAATCAGCACCTGCATTGAACACTGCCATCAGCCGCGACTATTTTATTGTGAATGCAAAAATTACCGCATCATTACCGGTGAAAGGAACAGTTTTGTTTATACAGGCCGATAATATTTTTAACAGGAACTACAGCGATTTGCTGGGCAGTAAAATGCCGGGCAGGTGGGTTACTGCCGGTGTGAGTTTTGCAATACACTAACAACTGTTAGTTACTTCATTCCAGAATACTGTAAAAAAATGGTCATTTTATCAGCGGTTTAAAAAACACGGAGTCATTCCTTGGGTTTTGTATTATTTTTCACCATATTTATGCAAGCATTGCATTAAGCAAACCTAATACCACGAAAACCAGTTCAGGCATTTGAATATTCTTTCATTCCAGGAAACTGTTATTTATTAATAACCGCCTTCCGGCAAATAATAGTTTACTATATGCCATGGTATAACAAAACGAGTTTGCTGTTCAATGTAAATAAAATCATCCCCGCAGGGCTGATACTGACCCTTCTTTTCACCGGCATTATCTTTTTTATTTCCCGCAAGCAATGGAACGAGATGAACTACAGTTCCGAAAGGGTGGATCATACCGAAAAGGTATTGCTGCACATACGTAAGCTGATGCTCACTGCGGTTGATAATGAAACCGGGGCCAGGGGCTATGTAATTACAGGGAAACAGGTTTTCCTGGAGCCACTGTTAGAATCAGAAAAAATTTTTTCCGAAGAATTAAAAACCATGGGGCAAATGGTTGCCGATAACCCCGGTCAGCTGCGCTTGCTGGATTCTGTTCGGGCATATGTTGCTAAGCGGATCAGTTTTTCACACCAGATGGTGAACAGCAGGGACTCGGCAGGTTTTGCAGGGGCAGAACTGCTGGTGAATTCTGGGGTGGGTAAATCATACACCGACCGGATACGTACATTGGGCAGCCAGATGGAAGAAGGGGAAAACCGGCTGCTGATGCAGCGCAAGGCAAACCATTTGAATGTGCTGGATAACCTCAATAAATTACTTTACACCATGTTGGGCATTACTCTTTTGCTGGGCGTATGGATGGTAATCTCCATACGCCGGGAATTTATTGCCCGCAGAACGGCACACCAGATGGCGGAAAATATAAATACAGAACTGGAACACCGGGTTGCGGCACGCACTTCTGAGGTGTATGAAAGTGAAAAGAGGTTAAGGTATACGCTTGATAATATGATTGAAGGTGCACAGATAATCAGTAATGACTGGGTCTACCTGTACATCAACGAGGCGGCAGCAAAGCAGGGTAAAAGCACCAAGGAAGCGCTGATGGGCCGTAAAATGACAGAAATATATCCCGGCATAGAAAATACCACCCTTTTTCATGAAATGGAACTTTGTATGCGGGAGAAAATTCGCTTCCAGATGGAAAACAATTTCAAGTTTCCTGATGGCAGTGATGGATGGTTTGATTTGCGCATACAGCCTGTGCCCGAGGGAATTTTTATTTTGTCGGTAGATATAACTGAACGTAAAAAGGCTAATGCCCAGATACAATTGCTGTCAGCCATTGTAAACTCATCAGAGCTTGCCATTATCAGCAAAACACTGGAAGGTGAAATTACCAGCTGGAATAACGGTGCAGCAGCAGTGTTTGGGTATACGGCAGCGGAGATGATTGGCAGAAATATACGTACGTTAATACCGCCCGAACTGCAAAATGAGGAAGATGTTATTGTAAACCTGCTTAAACAACGGCAGCAGGTGCTTCCTTTTGAAACAGTGCGGTTGCATAAGAACGGGCATGTAATTGATGTGGCCCTGGCGGTGTCGCCGGTGCTGGATGAAAAAGGAAATGTAATAGGCGCTTCAAAAATTGCCAGGGATATTTCCGAACGCAAACAGATAGAAAAGGAACGGCAGGAACGCAGGGCCGAGGAACAGCGGCTGGTAACGGCTGCCATCATTCATGCACAGGAAGAAGAACGCAATGCCATTGGAAAAGAACTGCACGATAATGTGAACCAGATACTGGTGGGCGCTAACTTGCTGCTGAGTGCAGTAACCCGTGATATTACAAAGGCCAGCAGCCTGGTGCCCATTTGCATGGATCATTTACAGGAAGCCATTAATGAGAACAGGAAAATATCCCATTCATTTATTGCGCCCGACCTGGATACAGAAGACCTGCCCGACCAGCTGGAGAAACTGCGCTTCAGCATGCTGGAACCTGCCGGTATAAAAGTAGAACTGGATACCAGCAGTTATTACAAAACCTGCATCAACAACGAAATGAAACTAAACCTGTACCGGATTGCACAGGAACAGTTTACCAATATCACCCGTTATGCCGCTGCCACCACGGCCGATGTTGAACTGAAATGTGATGTTGCAAACGTGCAGCTTTGCATCAGCGATAATGGCAAAGGAGCCGATCTTTCAAAACAGCCCAAAGGTGTGGGACTAAGAAATATAGAAAGCCGGGCAGGTATTTTTAAAGGAACGGTCAGCATTATCACTTCACCCGGCAAGGGTTTTACCGTTAAAGTTAACCTGCCCATACAGGAACAACAATGAGCGGCTGCATGGGCAGGTGCTGAGATATTATATTTTTTCCACCACCACGGCTGTGCCATAGGCCAGCACTTCGGTAACACCATTCATCACTTCATTGGCATCATACCGCATATTGATGATGGCATTGGCGCCGCGTTCGGCCGCATGCTGCATCATTAACTGGTATGCTTCTTCCCTTGTTTTTTCGCAGAGCTCCACGTAAATGGAAATTTTTCCGCCAAACAAAGTTTGAAACCCGCCGGCAATATTGCCAAGCAGGCTGCGGCTTCTTACAGTAATACCTCTTACAAGGCCCAGGTGGCTGGTGATGTGATAACCTTCCAGTGTGTTGGATGTGGTGATCAAATGCTGTTGTATCATAAAAAAAATCTTTGTATAAAGCTACTGTGATTTTAACAGATATTTGCCCCGTTTATCATTGTGGCAGCATATTTGTAAAGTGAGAGTTTGTATTTTGCGGGAAGAGGGAATCGGGGAGAAAGGAGAACGCAATATAGCTCCGGAGGAGCGCCATCCTGGTAGCAAAAACAAATATTTAAGCAGCCCTGCGGGCGACGCCAGTAAAACTGAATAAGCGGCGTGACCCGGCTCATAAAAATAAAATGATATGTTACAAACAGCTGAAGACATCCGCCTGCTGAACGAAAAGATCACGCATGCAGCCGGATTTGTTACAAGAATCAACGATGAACTGGGCCGGGTTATAGTAGGCCAGCAAACCATGGTAGAACGCCTGCTGATAGGATTGCTGAGCAATGGCCATGTATTACTTGAGGGTGTGCCCGGGCTGGCAAAAACATTGTCGATAAAATCATTGTCGCAATCCATTCATGCCAATTTCAGCCGCATACAGTTTACGCCCGACCTGTTGCCTGCCGATGTGGTGGGTACTATGATCTACAACCAGGCAAAGAATGAGTTCATGGTGCGCAAAGGTCCCATCTTTTCCAATTTTATATTGGCCGATGAGATCAACCGTGCCCCCGCAAAAGTGCAAAGCGCCCTGCTGGAAGCCATGCAGGAACGGCAGGTGACCATTGGCGATACCACCTATAAACTGGACGAACCTTTTTTGGTGCTGGCCACACAAAACCCCATTGAACAGGAGGGCACTTACCCGCTGCCCGAAGCGCAGGTGGACCGCTTTATGCTGAAAGTGGTGGTGGGTTATCCTACCAAGGCAGAAGAACAGCTCATCATCCGCCAGAATACGGTGGGTATTGCCATGGCTCCCATCAGGCCGGTGGCTTCCACCAGTGAAATTTTAAGTGCCAGGGAACTGGTGCGCCAGGTATACGTGGATGAGAAAGTGGAGAATTATATTTTAGATATTGTATTTGCCACCCGCTTCCCCGAAAAATACAACCTGCAAAAATTAAAACCGCTCATTGGTTTTGGCGGCAGCCCGCGTGCAAGCATCAACCTTAACCTGGCAGCCAAGGCCTATGCATTTTTAAATAAACGCGGTTATGTGATACCGGAAGATGTAAGAAGTATTTGCAAGGATGTGCTGCGTCACCGTATTGGATTAACCTACGAAGCCGAAGCAGAAAATGTAAATGTGGAACAGATCATTGATGAAATACTGCGGATGGTGAATGTGCCGTGAGGGGCGGACAGATGACAGATGAGAGATAACAGATGAGAGATAACAGATGAGAGATGAGAGATGACAGATGAGAGCGTTTTGTATTTCTTATCTATATCACTTTTAAACCGTAAACTATGACAGGCTACAAAAAATTAGAGGCATGGAAAAAGTCGATGCAGTTGGTGAAAGAAATCTATCTGTTAACGAAATCATTTCCTAAGGAAGAATTGTATGCGCTTACATCACAGATTAAGCGTGCAGTTGTTTCAGTGCCCTGTAATATAGCAGAGGGAAGTGGACGGAATTATAAAAAAGATACGATACAGTTTTTGCATGTCTCAAGAGGTTCTTTGTACGAAGTGGAAACATTGCTGAATATAGCGGTGATGGTGGAAATTATTACAGAGAATAAATTTGTGCCCTTATCTGAGAGTATTGAGGAATGTCTTAAAATATTAAATGGGCTGATCGGCTATTACGAAAAGAGTAACCTGAAGTAATAACTGTCAGCAGTCAACTAACATCTTTCAACTTGTTAACTACAGAAGAAATACAACGCAAGGTCCGCGAGCTTGAAATAAAAAGCAAGAAGATCACCACGCATTTATTTACGGGAGAGTATCATTCTGCCTTTAAAGGAAAGGGCATGAGCTTTCGCGAAGTGCGGGAGTATTATGCGGGAGATGATGTGCGGTTCATCGACTGGAATGTGAGTGCCCGGTTCAGTCACCCGTTTACCAAGGTTTTTGAAGAAGAAAGGGAACTGACGGTGATGCTGCTGATAGATACCAGCGCCAGTAATTTATTTGGTACCGTGGCCAGGCAGAAAAAAGACCTGATTGTTGAAATAGCGGCCGTTCTTACTTTCAGCGCCGTAAGCAATAATGATAAAGTAGGGGTGATTTTCTTCAGCGATAAAATTGAAAAATACATCGCTCCCAAAAAGGGAAGGCCGCATGCATTGTACATCGTAAGGGAGCTGCTTACAGTGGAAGCCACTAAAAAAGGTACTAACCTGGATGAGGCCATTAAATATTTCACCACATCGGTAAAACAAAAAAGCATTGCCTTTATACTGAGTGATTTTTTAACAGCCGGTTACGAGAACGACCTGAAAGTGATTGGCGCCAGGCACGATACGATTGGTGTAAGGGTATATGATAAAATGGATATGCAGCTGCCCGACGCCGGTTTGCTGCAGGTGCAGGATGCCGAGACGGGTAAAACGCAGTGGGTGGACAGCAGCAATGCCATGGTACGGTATAACTACCAGCAGCATTTTATGCAACAGAGCGAGGATGCTAAAAACTATTTCAGGAAGGCGGGAGCCGAACTACTGCACGTACGCACCGATGATGATTATGTGAAAATACTGCAGCAGTTTTTTATTAAGCGAAACTAGGCAATTGATAATTGCGTAACGGAAAATGAACATGAAGTTAAGAAGGGAAAAAAAGATATGGAAGCTTTGGGCAATGCTGGCCTTCCTGCTGTGCGGTTATTTGTTTCCTGCGGCGCAAACTGTTAAAACATTTATTGACAAGCAGGATATTTTAATTGGCGAACAGCTGAATTATAAAGTGGTGGCAACATTTACACCCGGCGATTACCGTGTGCACTGGCTCAATATCCCTGATTCGATGCCGCATTTTGAACTGGTTGACAAATCAAAAATTGATACCAGTACAGATAATGGCAATACTGTTTTGCAACAAACTTTAACGTTTACCAGTTTTGATTCCGGCAGGTGGAACACGCCTTCTTTCCGCATTAATTTCGACCCGGTAAAAGATGATACCACCATCAATATTATCACCGATTCATTTGCGGTGAATGTGGGTTATGCGCAGGCCGACAGTACCAACCAGCTGCGTGATATCAAACCCATCATGGATGTAACCATCAAAGATTATTTCTGGTATTATATTGGCGGCGGTGTTTTGCTGGCAGCCATCACCGCTTTTTTCCTGTGGCGTTATTTTAAAAACCGGAAAAAGAAACCGGCGCCCGCATTTAAGGGAAAATTATCTGCCTATGATGAAGCTATGCAGGAACTGGCGCAATTAAAAACAATGAACCTGCAGCGGCCCGAAGAGGTGAAGCGGTATCACTCAAAACTGTCGGATATTTTTAAATGGTATATCAGCCGTAAGCAACAGCTGAACATTATGAATAAAACCACCGGCGATGTGCTGGTACATTTAAGCAGCGGCCGTTTGCCACAGGATACCATTGCAACAGCCGCGGCAGCATTGCGTACCGGCGATGCCGTGAAGTTTGCAAAATATATTCCAGCCGGAACAGAGAATATGGAGGCGATGGAAAAAATAAAAACCGTTATCAGTTTTATGCATACCGCTGGTGAACAACAACAAAACAAACCATAAACAAACGTGCTTTTCGATTATTTCAACGATATCAGTTTCAGTCAGCCCCTGTTTTTTGCATTGTTTGCATTACTGCCCCTGCTTGCCGTTTGGTATTTTGCAAGAGGCAATAAACAATCAGCTGCTGTTGTAATTTCCGATGCTGGTGCAAGAGGTTTATCATCTGCAAAAGCGGCGTTGCGTCATATTCCCTTTGTATTGCGTTTGCTGGCCATCAGCTGTATCATTATGGCACTGGCACGCCCGCAAACAAGAACCGAATTGCAGAAGGCGGAAGGCGAAGGCGTGGATATTGTGCTTTGCATTGACGTGAGTGGCAGTATGACGGCGCAGGATTTTCAGCCCAACCGCCTGGAAGCCGCAAAAAAAGTGGCCGCCGATTTTGTGAACAGCCGCAGTAACGACCGTATTGGCGTGGTAATTTTTGCAGGAGAAAGTTTTACGCAGTGCCCCATCACCACCGATCATGCTGTTTTGCTCAGCGCCATTGATAATATTCATAACGGACTTTTGGAAGATGGAACTGCCATTGGCAGCGGTTTGGGTACCAGTGTTGACCGGTTGCGTGACAGCAAGTCGAAATCAAAAGTGGTGATACTGCTTACAGATGGTGAAAATAACGGCGGTCTTATTGACCCACGCACAGCAAAAGAAATTGCAAAAACATTTGGGGTTAAAGTGTACACCATTGGCGTGGGTACCGAAGGTTATGCGCCGCAACCGGTGAACACACCGCTGGGTGTGCAAATGCAAAACGCCAAAGTTACCATTGATGAAAAATTGCTGAAGGAAATTGCTGCCGAAACCGGCGGGGAATATTTCAGGGCAACGGATAACGCCAGCCTTGAAAAAATTTACAGCGATATTGATAAGCTTGAAAAATCAAAAGTGGAAGTATCTTCCATTGCACGTTATACCGAAAAATTCTTTCCCTTTGCCATTGCCGCACTGGCGCTGCTGTTTTTAGAAGTGCTGCTGCGGTTTACTGTTTTCAGGAAGTTCCCGTAAACCGGCCGGGGCGCTTCAGGCGACCTGGACAGGTTTGAAAAAAGTATGACCCCATACAGCATCAGCGTTCCGGTGCATTCAATTCGTGTAATTGGCCCTAATTCGTGACATTTGTGTATAATGAAAGCAACAGTTTATAAAAGCACCGGCAGCTGGTATACCGTAAAGGATGAAAACGGTGATACCTTTAATGCACGCATACTGGGTAAGTTTAAAATAGACGGTATTACCAGCACCAACCCTGTTGCCGTGGGCGATGAGGTGGAAATTGCCACCGAAAATGAACTGGAAAGTTCGGTTACCATTACGGCCATTCACTCCCGTAAGAACTATATCACCCGCACTTCGCCAGCCAATAAACACCAGCACCATATCATCGCGTCCAATATTGACCAGTCGCTGTTGTTTGCCACATTAAAAGAGCCCAAAACATCGCAGGGTTTTATCGACCGGTTTTTAATTTCATCGGAGTCTTTTCATATTCCCACCATTATTGTTTTTAACAAGGCCGATTTGTATAAGAAGAAGGAAGAAGCGAAGTATGAAGCATTAAAGGAAATGTATGAGACCATTGGGTACAGCGTAAAAAAGGTGAGCATGCAAACCGGCGAAGGAGTGGATGAACTAGCTGCCCTGCTGAAAGACAAAGTAACATTATTGAGCGGGCACAGCGGTGTGGGCAAGTCGTCTTTTTTAAATAAGCTTTTTCCCGGCATGAATTTAAAAACACAGGATGTAAGCGGCTGGAGCGGCAAGGGTATGCATACCACCACGTTTGCCGAAATGTACGACCTGCCCGGTGGTGGCAAGGTAATTGACACGCCGGGTATCAGGGAACTGGGGCTGGTGGATATTCCCAAACAGGAACTCTCCCACTATTTTCCTGAAATGAAGGCATTGATACATGATTGCCAGTTCAATAACTGCCTGCATGCCGAAGAGCCCAATTGTGCCATAAAAAAAGCCGTTGTTAACGGCAAAATAAGTGAAGACAGGTATGTGAGCTACCGCAATATTTTAGATAGTATTGAAGAAAGAAAATACTGATTTGTGATTTCAGATTTGCGATTTCGGATTTATGGGAGCGTTGTAACTTATAAAGCTATTAATGTTTAATAAAATCTCCAATCGCCAATCTGCAATCAAAAAATGTTTCAATAGGCCCTGCGCTCTAAAAAATGCGCCACTTCCATTACCACGCTGTTTTCTTTTTTAGCACTTTTTGTTTGCTGCGGAAAAATACTCACGCCATTAAAAATGCTATAGTGCAGGGTGAGGTAGCTGTCTTTGTACTGGAAATCCCAGTCAAGCGATTCGGCATCATCCACCTGGTTTAAAAATTTTACCTGCAGGTCTTCGGCCAGCGTGGAGGCGATGGCGTAGAATTTTGAGATGCCGCAATTGTCGTCAATTACAGCCTCGGTGGAGCCGTTGGGGGTTTTAAGCTGGTAGCACATAGTTTACGTTTTAAGTTTTCAGATCAGGATATAGTGTTTAATGTTTTTGCGGCTGGTACACCTTATTCCCCCACTGCTTTCTTTCCGCCCCTGTATTTGGCCTTCTTTGCTTTTTCGCCCGACAATATTTTTTCGGCACCCACATTACGGCCATCGCTGGGGCAGCCATATTTTTCTTTTTTACGGAAGATGTTGCTGATAAAACAGCCACTCAGTAAAAAAGATGCCATTACGGTATATAAAACTATTTTTTTCATGTACTAAAGATAATTTTCTCTGCGCTGCAATAAAAGCCCAATAGCAGTACTGCCGCTGAAGTGATTGCGACGCAACGATGTTTCACCAGGGCAGGAAGGCCGGTATAAAAAAATACCTCAGCATTTCACCCGTTTACTTTAAGGGTTAGGTTCCTTAAACCAGCTTGAATACATCAAATAATTATTCGCAATCCTGTCTATTTCGCCGTGTATCAGTTCCTGGCTGATGTCTTTTACTTTTTTGGCGGGGATGCCGGCGTAAATAGTGCCGGGTTCCACAATCGTATTTTCCAGTACCACGGCCCCGGCCGCAATGATACTGTTGCTGCCAATTTGGGCATTGTCCATTACAATGGCGCCCATTCCAACCAGCACATTATCCTGTATAACGCAGCCATGCACAATTGCATTGTGTCCGATGCTTACATTATTTCCAACCGTGGTGCCGTACTTCTGGTAAGTGCAGTGGATGATGGCTCCGTCCTGTACATTTACCTTGTTACCGAGTCGTATAAAATTGACATCGCCCCGCAGCACTGCGTTGAACCAGATGCTGCAGTTATTACCCATTACCACTTCGCCCACGATGGTGGCATTGGGTGCAATAAAACAGTTGTCGCCCATTTGGGGCATGATACCTTTTACAGGAAGAATTACCGGCATAATTGATTTGTTTTACCCTGCCGGCGGTTATAACCCCGGCAGCGGTTATTATTTATTTAATGATGTGCGTTGATAATACAGCATGACCTGGCTGCACGCCAGCAGGCCATACACTTACGTTACAGCCTGTTTGCTTTACCCGGCAATTTAGATAAACAATTTAATTGACACCGCTATTTTTTCTTCTTGCCTGTAACTGCTTTTAAAAATAGGATGAAAAATAATTTAATCTTTACGACCTTTGGCGCATGACCAACCGGCAGCTTTTTTTAAACCATGTAGGCCAAACTTCCGACGCACCCCTTGCACTTGAAATTGTAAAAGCCGCAGGCAGTAAATTATATGATGCCGGCGGTAAAGAGTATATCGACCTTATTGGCGGCATCAGCGTTTGCAACGTAGGGCATAAACATCCTAAAGTAACGGAAGCCATCAAAAAGCAGGTGGATGATTACATGCACATCATGGTATATGGCGAGCTGGTGCAAAGTCCGCAGGTGCAGTATGCAACAAAACTTACCGAGCATTTACCTGCTTCTCTCGACTCGGTTTTTTATACCGCCAGCGGCAGCGAAGCCACCGAAGGTGCCATGAAGCTTGCCAAACGTTTTACCGGGCGTACACAAATTGTATCATTCAAAAATTCATACCATGGCAGTACGCAGGGTTCGTTAAGCATTATGGGCGATGAATACTGGCGCAATGCTTTTCGGCCACTGCTGCCCGGTATTGTACAGCTGCGGTATAATTCTTTTGAAGACCTTGAAAATATTACTGCGGATACCGCCTGCGTGATTGCAGAAACCGTGCAGGCAGAAGCGGGTGTAATTAAACCTGCCAACGGATGGATGAAAGCCTTGCGTGAAAAATGCACGGCCACTGGCACATTGCTGGTGCTGGATGAGATACAATGCGGCTTTGGCCGTAACGGCAGCCTGTGGGCATTTGAACAGTTTGATGTGGTGCCCGATATATTGTTACTTGGTAAGGCACTGGGTGGCGGTATGCCACTGGGCGCTTTTGTAGCCGGTAAAAAAATAATGGACAGTCTAACCCATAACCCCGTGCTGGGGCATATCAACACATTTGGTGGTCACCCGGTTTGCTGTGCGGCAGGCCTGGCAGCTTTTAATGTTTTGCTGGACGAACAGATGGTGGAAGGCGTGCCCGAAA
>JABLTH010023349.1_pt1 | contig 106730 bp, 88 predicted proteins | sample 7875711 | NCBI WGS metagenome assembly JABLTH01 (sample SAMN14941262, study PRJNA633318) | bioreactor metagenome | isolation source: bioreactor | place: China | collected 2019-03-05
ATGACCCGACGCCGACCAGCCGCGCCACCTCGTTGGTGCCCTTGCCCTGGCCCAGCAGCTCGGCCGCCCGCAGCCGCCGCGCCTCCATCTCCGCCGGAGTACCTTTGGTTCTCATTCCCCCGATATCGGCGGATTGACTCAAACGTCTTTTATTGCGCAGAGATCAATAGTTCAGAGGGAGAGGGTCAAATGAAGAAGTATGTGCTTGCTGCGGCGATCGCCGCGGCCGCGTTGGGCAGCAATGCGCTCGCCCAGACGCGGAGCTCGTTCCAGGACGCTCAATTCATCGGTGGCGTGAATGTCACGCTGATCTCTGGCCTGACCTACAAGGTCAACCTGAGCAATAACCCGCAGCTCAAGATCGGCAACGTCCTTTACAACATCACCGACGTCTTCGGCTTCTGGGCCCTGTCGGACGACATCGACCTCACCGGCTCGACGTCCTCCTTCGGCGTGTGGAACTCCCACGCCTCCAACTCCGGCCCCGGCGGCATCGTCGGCTGGAAGACCAACCCCAACACCGGCATCACGCCCGGCGGCAGCCAGAACTTCACGTTTAGCACCCTCGCGGTTGCCGACGTGGACCGCTGGGGCTTCCACATCCGCGTGGACGGCACGCTCGCTTCCGGCGGCAACACCGCCTACTTCACCTACGTGCCCGCCCCCGGCGCCGCCACCCTCGCGGGCCTCGGCCTGGCCGTCGCCGCCCGTCGTCGCCGCCGCTGATCCGGTCGGCTGACATTCAGATGTTCATCCCGCCGGCCCGGGCCTCCCCGGGCCGGTGGTGTTTTTGAGCGGGCGAGGCGGGATCAGAACGCTCACCCGCGGATCGCGGCGTGAGGTCGTGGTCTACACTCGCGCATGAACGGCTTGGGACCCATCGTCGCGATCTTCTTCGGTTCGATCGCGCTCCTGGCCATCATCATCGTGGTCATGCGAAAGACACTGGGCGGGAAGGGCAAGCCCACGCCGTAGACCGCCCGGCCGCCCCACACCGCGCGCCGCGCTGACGATTCACGACGAGCACGGCCGGCGCTCGACGGACGCCGTGCCGCGCGGACGATCCATGATCGCCCGCGTACTCTCCACCCGTGCCCCGGTACAAGCTCACCATCGCCTACGACGGCACGGACTTCTGCGGCTGGCAGAAGCAGGAGCCGCCCGCGACAACTTCCGCCTCGCCGGCTTCCGTCGCACCGTCCCCCGCACCCACCGCCAAGACCCCCGTGTCGGAGCGCGACATCCCCATGCACGCGCCCCCCGCGAGCAAGGTTCTGGGCTTGATCGAGCCCGGCGTCGGCGGCGTCGCGCGCCTGGAGATGCGCACCGTCCAGGCGGTCGTCGAGCGCGCGCTGCGCGAGATCGTCCGCGAGCCCGTCATCCTCACCGGCGCCAGCCGCACCGACGCCGGCGTCCACGCGCGGGGCCAGGTCGCTTCCTTTGCCTGTTCCGACGGCACGGGCACCCAGCGCGGCATCGGCTGGCCCATCGAGCGAGGCGCCGATCGCCTGCGTGCGGCCCTCAACGGGCGCCTGCCCGCCGACGTGTTCATCACCGCGATCGAGCCGTGCCCCATCGACTTTGACCCGATCCGCGGCGCGACGTCCAAGGCGTATTCCTACACGATCCACGACTCGCGCGAGCGCCCGCTGTGGGACCGGCGCTTTGTGTGCCACGTTCCCAACGAACTCGACGAGCGAGCCATGCACGACGCCGCCCAGCGACTGGTGGGCGAGCACGACTTCGCGGCGTTCGCGGCCGCCGGGCACGGAAGGCTCACCACGGTGCGCCGTGTTTTCTCGTGCGGCGTCGCGCGCCTGCGGAACGACGACGGCACGCCGTCACGTCGCGTCCGCATCGACATCACGGGGAGCGGGTTCCTGTGGAACATGGTGCGGATCATCGCGGGCACGCTGTGCGAGATCGGGCGCGGGCGGATGACGGCGGATGAGGTGACCAAGGCGCTGGAGTCCGGGGTGCGTGAGGACGCCGGGCCGACCATGCCGCCCGAGGGCCTGTGCCTGGAGTGGATTCGGTACGCTGAGCAGGTGTAAGGCGCGGGAGGCGGACGGCGCGCGGGCGCGCTTGGGTTGCCGCGATCCGCCGTCGCGGAGGACACGGGATGATGAGACGCGCCCGAGCCAGATCGATCGCGCGATGGACGGCGTGGGTGCTGGCGGTTCTGCTCCCCTTGATCTGGGCGGCATCGCTGTGGGGAACGTGCTATGGCAGCTTTCGCGCCGGGCAGAACGGCCTTCAATTCGGCGCGCTCGTGGGCGAGGGCGTGATCGGCCTCGGGCTTGATCTGAACGGCGGGCTTCCTTCGAGTTTCATCGCAACTCGAGCAGTCCCCACATGGCCGAGAGAATGGTGTCCGCACGTCGGCCGCTCAACGGGCATGAGCGGCGTGACCATGCCGCTCTGGATCCCGTGGCTTTTCGCCCTGGGCTTCTGCGTCTGGTTCTACCTCGACCATCGGCTTGAGAAGATGCGCCGCACGATCGGCCGCTGCCCCGCCTGCGGGTACGATCGGTCCGGGCTCGACCAGAGCGCCCCATGCCCCGAGTGCGCCACGCCCGCCACACGCGAATGACCATCCTCCACATCTCAACCCGGCTCATCCTGGGCGGCTCGCAAGAGAACACCGTCCTCTCCTGCGAAGGGCAGGCACGCCTGGGGCATCGCGTCCACCTGGCGTTCGGCCCTATCTATGGCCCCGAGGGCTCGCTCCTCTCGCGCGTGCAGGCCTTCAACGCGCGCTGCGCCACGGGTGAAGAACGCACCGTCGCGGGCGAGCCTTGCGCGCCGATCGGCGTTCATGAAGTCCCCGACCTCTGCCGCGAGGTCTCGCCGGCACGCGATCGGCGCTGCCTGGCGCAGCTCCGCGACCTGATCGAGCGCCTCGAGCCCGACATCGTTCACACCCACTCGTCCAAGGCGGGAATCCTCGGGCGCGTCGCCGCCTGGAAGCTCAACACCAGCAATCCCGATCGCTCGTGGCGGCCCTGCGGCATCGTCCACACGATCCACGGCCCGCCGTTCATGCCCATCGAGGGCTCGCTCGTCCGGCGCGTGAAGATTCGCGCGATCAACCTCGTCTACACGCTCGCCGAACGGCGCGCGGCACGCTCGTGCCACGTCATCGCGTCCGTCGCCGACGCCATGACCCGGCAGTTCCTCGCCCGCGGCGTCGGGCGGCCCGAGCAGTACGTCACGGTGTTCTCCGGCATGGAGGTCGAGCGATACCTGCACGCCGCGGAGGGCGAGGATCGAGAGTCGGTGCGTCGCGCGCTGGGCTTCGGCGACGGCGACTTCGTGATCGGCACCGTCGCGCGCCTCGCGGAGCACAAGGGGCACGACGACATCCTCGACGCGATCACCGGCGAGCTGAAGTCCCACCCGAACTGGAAGCTCCTGTGGGTGGGCGACGGGTGGTGGCGCGATCGATTGCTGGCGCGCGTCGCCGGCGAGGGTCTGGCGGATCGCGTTGTGACCACGGGCCTGGTGCCGTCGGAGCGCGTCCCGGCCCACATGCGGGCGATGGACGTGCTGGTTCATCCCAGCTATCGCGAGGGGTTGCCGCGCACCGTGCCGCAGGCGCTGCTGTGCGGCGTGCCGGTCGTGGCGTACGACGTGGACGGCACGCGCGAGGCCTGCATCGACGGCCAAACGGGGCGGCTGGTTCCGCTCTCGGACCGGAACCGATTGCGCGAATCGATCGCATGGATGTACGATCACCCGCGGGAGCGGGCCGACATGGCCGCACGCGGGCGGGAGATGTGCGCCGATCGATTCTCCACGCACCGGATGATCGCGCACCTCGAGGAGGTCTATGAGCGAGCAGCGCGGATGGCGAGGGCGATGTGAGTCAACGCCCGCCGAACCGCCCCGGCGTGATCGATCGCGATGAGGGGATGGCCGACGCAGAAACACCAAGGCTCGCGGTGCCTGCGAATGGCGGAAGGATCGCTGGCATGACTTCGCACTTCGACCTCTCCCGGTGTTCTCTCTTGTCTCGCGCCTCTTTGTTGGCCTCACTTTCCCCCCCGTGCCGCACCGCGTCACGCCGTGGCGAGTTGCGTTCTCGAACGGGCGCCCTCGTCGCCGTTCTCGTGCTGGCGTGCGGCTCGCTCGCCCCCGCGCAGACGCTCAACCTTGATCAGACCGCCGCTCCCGCGCCCGGCGACGGCATGAACTCCGCCGCACTCGTCGAGTCGCTTCAGAAGGAGATCACCGAACTCTCCAAGCCCGGCGTGCCGGGCGCGGGCTTGCGCTCGCTCGTGCGCACGATCGCGATCGACCTGATCAAGTCCGGCGTGGCGCAGGGCCCCGCGGGCTCCGAGCATGTTGTGCTCGGGCGGACGCTGGCGCTCCGACGAGAATCGCTCGATCGTTGGTCGGCGTCGCACGACGTCCCCGCGGGCGTTCTCGCGCTGATGAAGGAGGCCGCGGGCGCCGGGGCGCCCACCGAGCGCGACGCGATGGAGGTCTGGGCCCGCGACGCGATCGGGCCACTGCTGATCTTCGGGTGGCCGACCGAAGCGATCGGCTGGCCGGCGGACGTTTCGCGGGTCGGGGCTCGCGTGCCGACCGAATCGCTCCCCGACCTCGCACTGCATGCGCGGTTCTCGGGTGAGGTGTGCACGGTCTTTGCGCGCGCGGAGGTCCGTCTCGCGGCCGCGGAGCAATTCGGCGTGACGCGGGCCGGCGCGTGGCGGCTGCGCGACGACATCGCGGCCGCCGCATCGATCGCCGGGCCGCAGAAGCCGCGCTGGATGAGCGACCCATCCCTCGCCGCGTGGCGGTCCGATCTCGTCGCGTGCGTCACGAGCCTGATCCCCTCGACCGGCGCCGCCGCGTACACGCCCATGCAGGCCGCCGCCCGCCTTCGCGTCCTGCGGCTCGCGTCCGAGCTTGCGGCCAAGCTGCAATCGCTCGAGCCATCGGCTTCGGGTCGTGCGTCGCTCGCCGCGCTCGATCAGCTCATCGCCGCCTCGGAATTCCGCGCCGATGCTGGCGTCGCCGATCGCTTGCTGGCCGCCGTGGACGCGCTGTCGCTCATCCGCGCCGCGCCGGGCGACGACAAGGCGCTTCTGCGTCAGCTCCGCCCGGCGGCCCGCGCGCTGGAGCCCGCCGCCCGCAATGCCGCCGCGCAACTCCTCGAGGATCTTCCCCGGCTCATCAAGCGCAGCGACGCGCTGGCCGACCCCGGGGTGCTCGCGTCGATCAACTCCGCTCGCCGACGCCGCGACGACCAGCGCCTCGTGCGGCGTCTGAGCGAGCTCTGCGCCGACGCCCCGCCCGGGTCGGATCCGGCGCACGCGGAGCCGTCGCCCGATCGCGAGCCCGCCGACGGGCCGACCGGGCGCGCGCCGACGGAGTTCCGAATCGCCGAGCCATCGCTCGACCCCCGCCTTAAAAACGTCGGCGCTCGTCTGCTGACGCTCGGCCAGGATCTCTCGCGGAATGACAAACGCGACCTTGCGATCGGCGAGCTGCGCTCGCTCGCGGGCGAACTCGCCGACTTCCGAGCCCTGCCCGGCGAGCGCGAGGCCGATGTCGCGGCCGGCGTCGCGTCAAACGCCCACACCTCCATCACGCGCGTCCGCGCCTGGTCGGCGCTGACCAACGCTAAGCTCCCCGACCTGCTCGCGGCCTTGGCCCGCGCCCGCGCCGATTGGCTCTCGGAGTGGTCGAGCGTCAAGGCGTTGCCCGGCCCGGACAACGCCGAGCCGCTGGCGGCGTTCCGCGCCGTGTTCGGCGTGCTGTCCGACGCCGCCCCGGCCCTCGACGAAGAGTCGTTCATCAACGCCTGGCCGGGGTTCGAACTCTCGCGCGAAGCGCGTGCGCAGTTGACCGACCGGCTTCCCGGCGCTGGCGCCGCGATGGTCGAATCGCTCCTGGCGGGTCGCTACGACGACGCCACGCACGCCGCGGCGCGAATCCGCGCCGAACAAGCGGCGGCCCTTCTGATCGGTCGTCTCGAGCGATTGGCGGCGGCGCAGTCGCTGGCGGAGCCGACCGACGCCGCCCTCGGCGCGCTCTCGCAGACGGCCGCGGGCCGCCCCGACCCCGAACGCGCCTGGCTGCTGGCGGGGGTCGCGGACATACGGGCCGATATCGCAAGCGTGTGCCGGTACGCGTTCGAACTCGTCCCGCCCTGCGACCACCCGGAGCGATACCGGGCTTATCTGACCAGGCGCGCGGACCTGGTGCTCTCGGTCCTCGACGCCGACGGACGCTGACCGCGCGAGCTCGCGGCCCCCGAGCGTTGCGGGCATCACCCGCCCCGCCTATCAATTCCCATGCGCGGCACGGAATTCGTCAAGATCGCCAAGGCCCTGGCCGACCCCACGCGCCTGAAAATGCTCGAAGGAATCCGTGCGGCGGGAACGCAGACGTGCTCGGAGGTCTGCTCGTGCTTCAAGCTCTCGCAGCCCACGATCTCGCACCACATCAAGATGCTCGAGTCCAGCGGCATCATCCGCGTGAAGAAGGCCGGCGCGTTCCACGTCCTCAGCGTCAATGAGCCGCTGCTCCGCGACTTCGCGCGCCACGCGGCGGGGGAAACAAGCAAGAGCGCCGCGCCGCAATCGTCGCCGACCGGCACTCTGAAGAAGCCGAGCAAACACAGACAGCCACGGCCGAGGTCGCGGTGACCCGCGGCCCATCCCGCCGTCACTTGTCGCGCCCGCGCACGCCGTTCTCCGTGTGAAGGAGCGGGTAGCTGTCCGCGGGGAAGTGGCCGTTGTAGTCATAGCTCTGCGCGCCATCGCCGGACTTGTGTGTCAACTCGGTCACCACAGTCGATTCGTCCGCGTGCCCATCCGTATACGCCGTCCATGCCGCACCGGGCGGACCCCAACCCAGTGCGTATTCTGCGAGCAGGCTCTTGGCGCCTGGAAACACAACTTCCCCGAGACGAACAGCCCTGAGTTGTTGCGGCAAGAGCGCCCGAGTCGTTTCGTTATAAAACTCTGGCGATGCGAGGAACGAGCACGCGTACCAATAGTCAGTTTCGATCAGTCTGCCGACGCCCTTCGAGTACGGATTGAGCGGAGATCGGAACGACATCGACGAAGGGTCGCCGTTGTAGTATCCGTCTGCCAGTGCGATCTGCCACAAACGAGCCATGTCAAAGTACTTCGCCTTCACAGCTATGCCCTGCGACGGACACCGGATAATGCTCAGGCCGGTTGGATACGTTGCGGCCGGCATGGTGTCCCGGAAGTCTCCGGAATACGCCGTGAAGATTGACGCGTGCGAGCGAAGGTTGGCGAGTGTGTTCGCGACCCGCGCCTTGTCCTTGACGCCGCCAATGCTCGGGGCAAGCAGCCCAATCAGCAACCCCACCAGCGCCACAACCACCAGAACCTCAATCAACGTGAAACCACGGCATTCGGATGTCGGTGTGCGCATGGTGGTTATTACGCCTGTCGACCGCCTCGGCTTTCTTCCCACCAGCATTCGCGCACCGAATGCGCCAAGCATCAGGGTGTTTCTGATGACGACCACCGAGGTCGAATCGATCTCGGACCAATATCGAGAGACCACCCCAGCACATCCACATCGCGGTGGAGCGGAAAAGAAACGCTGACCCAGGTAGGCCAGCGTTACAACCATCAGAAAGCAGAACGCGCCCGCGAGCGCCCGCTCTCGGCACATTCCAAAGATCCAAGACAACCCGACCAGCACCTCGAAGACCGGAATCGAGATACAGAGCGGAGCCACAGCCCACTCAGGAATCACATTCCAGGTGCGCAGCGCGTCGGCAAAGGCCGGCAAGTCAAGCAACTTCGCAACGCCCAACAGGAGCATCACGCTCATCGCCAGCAAACACCCCAATTTGGCAGTGTGGTTCCGCACGGGTTCAGGGGTTTCCGGTTCCCGTGCAGGTCGGATTCACAAGAGTCACGGGATCGCAATTCGACGAAGAGCCGCCCGACTTGACGCAGTTGCCCTGAGCGTTCACATAGTAATCGTCCCATGTGCATGTCGCTTGGGGTCCGGACAGCCTTCGTGTCTGTCCCGGCGTGCCGAGCGGGGCGACGTCACAGTGTGAGACCGAAGGATTCGACGTAATCTCGTCGTGGCACCAGCCATCCAAGTTCAGACCGGAACCATCCATGAGCAGATCGCAGCAGTTCTTCGTGGCGGGCACCCAACATGTACCGACCGCCGCCGACGTCACGCCCACGACACCTACCGCGCCGCAGCACATTCTGAACCACATATCACGCGACATTGACTCTCCTTTCATTCAGGAACTCGATCCGCGACGAAGACGAAGCAACACGAGGAGCACGACCAGCGAGCCCGCAACCACCCACCCTGTCGTGCGCAGTACAGATCTCCCGTGGCCAACCGGGGTGTCCTCAACGCTCAGCGACTGCACAGCACCCTCGGCAGTCTTGATCTCGTAGCTGGGTGCCCCTTCGCGAAAGTCCGTTACTTGTGTAAACGTCACTTTGCCGCGCACCGCGTCCGCACCATCAAATGCAGGAGTGCGCGTCACAACCTCGAACTCTTCGGTACCAAGCGGCGACACCGATTCCAGTACAAGACGGTTGGTCCCCCGCCCACCCTCCTCGTTGGTGACGAGATGCGCCACTTCACGCGAAAACACGTCCGACGCTCGAAACTCGGACGCGCTCGATTTCGCCAATACCTGCTTGCTGCGGGGGTCAATGACCTCGCTTTCGGTCACTTGTCCGGTTCTGCTCTCGTTGCTCCACGATCCGTGGAGCACAAAGAGGCGGGGTCCAACGGGTGTTTCGTGCTCAATGGAAGCGATCCACCGGCTATCTGTTTCCATCGCAACGGTCGTCTTATCGTCGACCTTCACAGACCGCGCCCACAAGCAGACAAAATCAGAGACCTCGAAAGTGATCGAACTCGCGGCAGATACGAGCGTATGCCCGGGCGGGCGCTTCTCGGCTTCTCCCAGCACGAACATCTGATCGGGCGTCATCTTCCAGCCCGAATCCTTCAAACTCACGAAATCAAAGTACTTGGAAGATGGGTCGTTCCCCGCCTCGCGGTTCACGCGCATCTCGCCGTCGCGGAACCACACCGTCTGTTTGCGAACTTCCGGGCCGTACTTCTCGAGTTGTTCCAGGTGCCGGAGCCTCGCCCTCTCAGGGTGCTCCGGCAGGTTCTTCAACTTCTCGCGCAGGCGGGCGAGTTCGCCCGCGTCGAGCTTCTCCTGAGACTCCACGCGATACTGAATTTTGAAGGCACGACCGCCGAAGTTGCTTGAGGCTTCCTCAATCTGCTTGCTCAACCACGCCTTGATGTCGTCGGGGGGAGCGGCCTCAACCCGCGACGCCGCGAACCCAAGCCCAGCAAGCACGATGGCCGCCAGCTTCCACATTTCACCACCCTACCCCCCCCCTCGTACATATGTCAAGTGGCTTTGTGGAGTCGGTGGATAGATCGTTGATAAGTCAACTCGGCCACCTAAATGGGTGTGCGAACCGTCCGCTACTTCCCTCTTCTTCCCATGTAATCAATCACGTCGATCTTCCCGATCACGCCCACGATCTTGTCGGCGTCGACCACGATCGCGACCTGGTCGGTCTCGAAGATGCGGAAGAGTTCTTCCACCCGCGCCTTGGGATAGATGAGCCCGCCGATCGGCTGGGCCACGGCATTGACCGGGCTGGTGTTCGTCACCGCGCCGCTCTGCAGGCCGCGGAGAACGTAGAGCTCGTGGACCATCTTCGCGGGGCGTTTCCTGGCGTCGAGCACGGGCACCTGCGACACGCCGGCCTTGCGCATGATCTCGACGACCGAGCCGACGGTGTCGCTCTCGCTGCATGTCATAACCTGCTGCGTCGGGCGGGCCTTCATGATGTCCTCGACCAGGCCGAGGTCGTAATCGCTCCCGAGGAAGCCGTAGTCCTTCATCCACTGGTCGCTGAGGAACTTGGTGGTGTAGCGTGTGGCGGAGTCGGGGAGCACGGTGACGACCGTCTTGCCGGGGCCGATCTCCTTGGCGATCTGCGCGGCGACGTGGACGTTGCTCCCGCTGGATCCGCCGCAGAAGAGGCCCTCTTCTCGCACCAGCCGGCGTGCCATGAGGAACGACTCCTTGTCGTTGACCTGGCGGAACTCGTCGACGACGGAGTAGTCCATCGCGTCGCACAGGATGTCCTCGCCGACCCCCTCGACCTTATACACATGCGGCGTGGGCATCGTCTTGGTATAGAAGTAGTGATAATGGACCGAGCCGATCGGATCAACGCCGACGATCCGGACGGGGTGTTTGTTCTTCTTGAAAAAGCGGCCGACGCCCGAGACTGTTCCGCCGGTGCCGGCGCCCGCGACGTACACGTCCAACTTTCCTTCGGTCTGGCGCCAGATCTCCGGGCCGGTCGAGAGCTCGTGGGCGTCGATGTTGAGGGGGTTGTGATACTGGTTGACGTAGAAGCCGTTCTGCTCGCGCGCGATGCGTTTGGCCGTCTCGACGTAGTGCTGGGGCGAGTCGCCCGGCACGTCCGTCGGCGTGATCACCACCTCCGCGCCGAACGCCTTGAGCATGTTGACTTTCTCGATGCTCATCTTGTCGGGCATGGTGAAGACGCACCTGTATCCCTTCACGGCCGCCCACATCGCCACGCCCTGCCCCGTGTTCCCGCTGGTGTTCTCGACGATCAGCATGCCGGGCCTGATCAGCCCCTTCTTCTCCGATTCGTTCAGCACGTGAACCGCCATGCGGTCCTTGATCGAGCCCGTCGGGTTCATGTACTCGCACTTGACGAGCACCGTCGCGGCCCCGGCGGGCACGACCTTGTTGAGCTTCACCAGCGGCGTGTTGCCGACCGCGTCAAGAATCGTGTTGAAGAACGCCATGCCATGCCCCCTGCCGCCGTGCCTCTTGGCACGTCAAGTTCAAGCCCCACGAGAACTCCACCTCACCGGGCACGAGCACCTTCCCACGCCCGAGAACACACACAATAGCCGATGGTCGGCGAGATTTGGCCGTCGGCCGGGGACGACGGTCGGGAGATGGGCGGGCGGCTGCGGCGCTCGGCAACGCGGGAGAGGAACCGCCCGGCTGGTGAACCATAGTCGTGCCCGGAAATCCGGCATTCCCGCATGAATTCGTGCGGAAATTACCTTGGAACGCGCTCCCGATCCCACTATCCTTTCACCGGAGACAGACCCGGGCGTTTTCGCGCCTGGAATCAACGATGAGGAGGGTTTGAACATGCGTAAGACGTTTGTGGCTTCGGTTCTGGCTGTCGCCGCGCTCACCGCGAGCGCCTCGGCAACCATCCAGGCCGTCGGCAACTTCAACGGCTGGGACAACGGCACGGGCGTCGTTCTGAACGACCTCGGCGGCGGCGTGTGGGGCGCCACCATCCCCAGCACCGGCGCGGGCATCAATGAGTTCAAACTGAACGTTGGCGACTGGTCCCAGTACTGGCCCTCGACCGGCAACGTCAAGGTCGCCTCCGATGGCAGCCCCATCGACATCTTCTTCTATGACAACGTCAACCCCAACGACGGCTGGTCGCCCAATTCCCAGCGCGTCGGCTACACCGACCAGGGCGGCACGGGCTTCGAAATCATCGGCGACTTCAACGGATGGTCGGCCCCCATCGGCACGCTCACCCCGATGGGCAACGGCGTGTACGAGGGCACCTTCAACATCGCCGCGGGCGGCCACGAATTCAAGTTCCGCTCCACCGCCTTCGGCTGGAGCATGAGCTACGGCTGGAACCTCGCCGACTGGGACAACAACGCCTACGTCACCGCCGGCGCCAACCCCGTGAAGTTCACGCTCGACGTGACCCACGGCCGCTGGAAGACTGAGGACGTCCCCGCCCCCGGCGCCCTGGCGCTGTTCGGCATGGGCGCGCTGGCCGCCTCGCGCCGCCGCCGCTGATTCTGGTTCATCGTTTCGGCCCCCGCCATGGAGCCGGGGCCGACACTCGTGGTTCTCACGCGCGGGCCGCCCCTCACCGGGCGGCCTGTTTGTTTCACTGCCCTCGCCCGCCGCGACACGCGACTCGCCGATTCGCGCTTATCCTCCCCCATGCGCATCCTGCTCACCAACGACGACGGCATCCGCGCCCCCGGCATCGCCGCCATGTACTCCGCGCTCATCGACCCCACCATCGGCCCGCCGCTGGGTGAAGTCCTCTGCGTCGCGCCGCTCGAGGTCCAATCCGCCACGTCGCACGGCGTCACCTTCCACACGCCGCTCATGACCCGCGCCGAATTCGTCGACATCGGCACCCCGGTGGTCAGGGGCGTCGCGGTCGACGGCCGGCCCGCCGACTGCGTCAAGCTGGCTCTCTCCTCGATCTGGCCTGAGCACTTCGGCCCGGGCTCCCGACCCGACCTGGTCATCTCGGGCATGAACGCGGGCGCCAACTGCGGCATCAACGTCATCTACTCCGGCACCGTCGCCGCCGCCATCGAGGCCGCGTTCCTCGGCGTCCCTTCCATCGCCGTCAGCATGATGCTCGCCGGCGAACGCTCCCGCTTTGATGTTGCCGCCCGCGAAGCGCGCCGAGCGATCGAAACGCTCATCGCGCAAGGATTGCCCGATCGTCACGAGTGCCTGAGCATCAACATCCCGCAAGTGACCGCGGAGCGGGTGATGCCCCCAATCCGCGTGTGCCCCATGAATACGCATGGCTTGGTGGATCGGTACGAGCGGCGCGTCAGCCCCGCGGGGCAGGTTTATTACTGGGCCGCCGGGCACGGGCTGGACTTCCACGCGACGGCGGAGGGCTCCGACGTGGACCTGCTGAAGGCCGGGTGCATCACGGTCACGCCGCTCTGCTACGACCTGACGCGCCACGCGTCCCTGGAATCGTGGCGCTCAAGAGTCCAGAAAGCCTAGAAAAAAGGCGGCCACAAGAATTTCTTGCAGCCGCCCGGAGGGAGAAAGAGAGAGTCTTGTCGCCCGGAGGCGTGATCGCTCTTGATTGCCGCGGGGAGGCCCCGCCGGTCCCTGTTCCCGGATTCGGTGTGAATCCGGGCAAGGTGTTATCGACCTAGGCCAGCATGTTGCCCACATTTTTCAGAGCCGCGGGCAGATTCTTGCGGATCTCCTCGAACTTCTCGCTGGACAGTTTGACCGCATCCCGAACATCCGCCCCCACGTCGAGGGACTGGAGGTCCAAGCGGAATCCCGCGGCGGCCTCGGCCGCCAGCCGGTCGGCGATGTGCACGATGGTGGTCAGGGTGCGGCTTTCGGCGGGCAATTCCAGCGGGTTGTGGTGGAAGCCTGTGACCAGCGAGAAGCTCTTGGGGAACTTCCACTTCTCGGCGAGCCCGGCCCCGAACTCCGCGTGGCTGGCGCCGAACACCCTGTTCTCAACGTCGCGCATGTTGACCTGCGGCACGCCGTCGCTATCGCACTTCACCTCTTCGAGCACCTCGATCAGCTTGTTGCGATCGTACTGCATCTCGATCATCACGCCGATGTCGTGGATGAGCCCCGCCAGGAAGGCCTCGTCCGAGAGCCCAAGACGCAGCGCGTCGGCGATGATCTTGCACGTCGCCGCCACCGCCGTGGAATGGTTCCAGAGGTCGCGCGCCGAGAAGTTCGGCGTCAATTCCCCGCCGCGGAACAGCTTCGCCAGGCTCGCGGCGATCGCGATGTTCTTGACGGCGTTCAGGCCGAGCATCACGATCGCGCGGTTGATCGACGCGATCTGCCCCGGCAGCCCGTAGAACGACGAGTTCACGACCTTGAGAATCCGGCTGCACAGCGCCGGGTCGTTCGAGATGACCTTGTGCAGGTCCTGGGCGGTGGACTTGGGGTCCTCCACCAGCTCGACGATCTTGAGCGTGATCTCGGGCAGGGTCGCGATGTGCGAGATCTCGCGGATCGCGGAAGAAACGACTTGATCCTTGTTCTCTGTGGCCGAGCTCATGCCGCTAGCTCCCTCGTCGGGTCCGGGGACGGTGCATCCATTCAACGTCAAGTCTGAAATCGGCGCGCGCGGGCGATGACTTTCGGACCGTCTCAGAAGTTGGGCCAGTCGCGCCACGACCCGGGCAACACCCCCGCCCGCTATCGGACGTTTCGGGCGTCGCGGCCCCCGCGATTGGCTTGGTTCGCCCGTCCCTTTCCGATAGTCTGAGTCTCGTCCATCCGCGGGTGACTCATGAGCAACGCAACCTCGGTCATGCCGGCGCTCGACGTCGCGATTATCGGCTCCGGCCCCGCCGGCTCCACCGCCGCGTCGATCCTTTTGAAGTACAACCCGGCCCTTCGTGTGGTCATGATCGAGAAGGAAAAGTTCCCGCGCCCGCACATCGGGGAGAGCCAGCTCCCGGGCATCAGCGGCATTCTCGACGAGATGGGCGTCTGGGACAAGGTCGAGGCCGCCAACTTCCCCATCAAGCTCGGCGCGTCTTACACCTGGGGACGAAACCAGGACGTGTGGGACTTTGACTTCTACCCCGTCGAACAGTTCAAGGATGAACCCCGCCCCGCGAAGTTTGAGGGCCAGCGCCGATTCACCGCGTTCCAGGTCGACCGCGAGGTCTATGACACCATTCTTGCCGAGCACGCCGTTTCGCTCGGCGCGACATGGCGCCAGGAAACGCTCGTGCGCGAGGTGATGGTCGAGGGCGATCGGATCCGCGGCCTGCGGCTTGAATCCGGCGAGATCGTCACCGCGCGGTATTACATCGACGCCTCGGGAACTTATGGAGTCCTTCGCCGCGCGCTGGGCATCGACGTCTCCATCCCCGAAGAACTCAAGAACATCGCCGTCTGGAGCTACTGGGACAACGCGGCGTGGGCGGTCAAGATCGGGGTGGGCGGCACGCGCGTGCAGGTGCGATCGCTCCCCTACGGCTGGATCTGGTTCATTCCCATGAGCCCGACCAAGGCCTCGGTCGGGCTGATCTGCCCCGCCGAACACTACCGCAAGACCGGGCACAAGCCCGAGGAGCTGTACCTTCGCGCGCTCGCCGAGCAGCCGGAGATCGCCTCGCTCCTGTCAAGGGCGAGCCGGAACCGCCCGATCGAATCAACCAAGGACTGGTCGCAGGTCGCGGCCCGCTTGTCGGGCGAGAACTGGTTCGTGGTCGGAGAGGCCGCGGGATTCGCCGACCCCATCCTCGCGGCGGGGATGACGCTCGCGCACCATTCGGCGCGCGACGCCGCCTACACCATTCTCGAGCTTGACCGCAAGGAGCATCCGCGCAAGTGGCTTCTCTCGCGCTTCGACGAGAAGAACCGCAACAACATCAAGCAGCACATCCAGTTCGCCCAGTTCTGGTACGCCTCCAACGGCTGCTTCACCGACCTGCAGGAACACTGCGCCGCCATCGCCAAGGAAGCCGGGCTCAAGCTCGACCCCAAGCGCGCCTGGCAATGGCTCGCCCAGGGCGGCTTTGCCACCGAAGCGATCGACCGCCCCACCTTCGGCTCGTTCGACCTCGGCTCGTCCAAACAAATCCTCGAACTGTTCAGCGGCGAAGAGGCGACGTTCCAGCTCGACAAGTTCAACGTGCTCCGGCTTCACCTCACCGGCGCGACCAAGGACGCGCTCGGACACCTCGCCGACGGTCGAATCCAACGCATCGAGTGCTACCGGCGCGGCCCGAAGATCCTGCCCGTCACCGGCTACTACAAGGTCGTCATCGACGCACTCAGGGTGTCACGCGACGTCAAGACCATCATCACGGGCCTGCGGCCGGCCATCATGGCGTCCGGGCCCGAGTCAGCTCAGTGGCACCACATCTCGCAGGTCTTGCAGACCATCGAGGCCATGCTCATCGACGGATGGATCCAGGGCTCCGTCGATCCCGCCATGCCGATGCCCAAACTGAGCAAGGGCGGAGGACGCCTCATCCGAAGCCGCCAGGAAGGCGATCGCGCGCTGGCCGCCCGCGATCAGGCCCGGGACACCGCACCGCCCGCAACGAGCTGAGGCCGGCTTAGCCCTTGCGCCACGGCCCCCGGATCGCCAGCGTGATCCCCGGACGCTGGATGTTCACGAACAATGTCGAGCCGTCGGGAGAGAAGCAAGCGCCCGTGAGCTCTGACACGTTCATCGCGTTGCGCCCCAGCTTGTAGATCGTCCCTTCGGGCGTAATCCCAAGCAAGAACTGCTCCGGGTGCTCCATCGTCACCTCGTCCTCGCACACGACCAGGTCGCCCCAGGGCGCCACGGTGATGTTGTCGGCGTTCTGCACCATGGTCGGCCCGGTCGATTCGACGAAGAGCTCCAGCGACCCGGGTTGATCCAGCTCGCCGGGCGTTCCCTCGACGCGCGAGGGTGTGTATTTCCAGATCTGCCCGTAGTGCCCGGCGCCGCCCTCGGTCATCGCCATGAAGACCGTGCCGCGCGCGTACCACATCCCCTCGCCGCGCGCAAAGCGTGCCGCGCCGTTCGAGAAGCCGCGATACCGCAGGTCGTCGTCCGGCGAGTCGATGTTCGACAGGTCCATCCAGGCCGTGCTCAGACGCCGCCCCACCACGATCCGCTCCGGCGCCGTGCCGTTCTTGGGGATCCAGTTGGTCGTATCGCACGAGGGCCTGGCCTTGACGACCAGGGCCTGCAATCGCCCTCCCGCGGCCAAGTTGTCCCGCTCCCTGGGGATGAATCGATACACCAGGCCATCGGGCCGATCCTCGGTCATATACACGATGCCCGTGGTCGGGTCCGTGCAGCACGCCTCGTGCTGGAACCGCCCCATCGCTTTCAACGGCACGGGGTCGACAAGCCCCATCTCGGCGCTGGCGGGAACCTCGAAGCAATACCCGTGGTCCTTCGCGAAGTCCTCGCCCGCCTTGAACACGCACTCCTCGCAGGAGATCCAGGTGTTCCGCGGCGTGGGGCCGCCGGCGCAGTTCCGCTCCGTCCCCGCCAACGACAGCCAATGCTTGACGAGCCGCCCGTGCCCCCGGCCCGCGCGGGTGTCATACAGGATCGTGGTCGTCCCGCCGCGCGAGGGGGAGTGCGTGCCGGGGTCGTAGAGCTTGGCCCGGTCGACCATGGGGAGCAGCTCATTCTGAAAGCCGAACGGCCCGGGCACGTCCATCCCCGGCTCGATCTCGTGATTGCGGACGAGGATGGTCAGTCCGTCGGGCCCGGGGAACGCGGCCATGGCGTCGTGCGCGCCGGGGACGAGCAGGCCGTCGTCCATCTTTTCGCCCGTGCGCGAGAACGCGTCGTAGCTGAACCCTTTGGGCAGATCAAAGAGCCCCACGGGATCGCGCACCAGCGGGCCGTAGCCCTCGTCCGCCATCGCACGCACGGGCAACCCGCCCGCCCCCGAGGCGTGCCCGAGCATGGCGCGCCTGAGCCCAACGAATCCCGCGGCAAAGGCCCCGGCCCGGGTGAGAAAATGGCGGCGAGGAATCATGCATCGCTCCGCAAGCACCGGCGGTCACCGGCCGCGAATCCTAGCCTCGGCCGCGCTCGACCCGCTCCCGGCCCGCGCACCTAGGGCATGACCCGCGACCTCAGCGCGGGCCGTGCGATTGCTCTCGCGCCTGATCGAGAAACTCCACGCCCCGGCGGAGGTGCGGGATGACGATCGAGCCCCCGACGATGAGGGCGACGTCGAAACACTCCCAGAGTTCTTCGTCGGTGACCCCGGCCTTGACGCATTGGTCGATGTGGTAGCCGATGCAGTCGTCGCAGCGGAGGACCATGGAGGCGACCAGGCCCAGCATTTCCTTGGTGCGTGCGGTGAGGGCCCCGTCGGCGTAGGTTTGGTGGTCGAGCGAGAAGAAGCGTTTGGTGACCAGCGACGCGCCGGGACGAACCGAGCCGTCGGCGCGTGTGCCTCGCTCCGAATCAGAGCCGAGAATGCGCGCGTTCATTCTGGTGCGATAGGCCTGGAACTGCTCGTATCGGTTGCTCATGGGGCAACAGTAGCGAGGGCCCGGGCGGACCGCGGCGCGACTACGCTCCCGCCGGGCCGGATTCTGCTCGGGACGTTTTCGCGGGCGATTCCGGCGTGGGCTCCAGGCCGCCAGCGCGACGCATCGCCTCGCGGAACCTGCCGCCTAAGCGCGACGCGACCGGAGCGGCCTTGTCCATCACGCCGGCGATCCCGCGGCAGCCGGCGGCGCCGAGCCTGCACGCCGTCGCCGCCGCCTTCACTGATGCCTGTGCCGCCTTGGGAGCGACGCTCGCCGCGGCGGCCTTGATTCCTTGCTTGGCACGCTGCATCGGCGAGAGCTTGGCGCGCTGGCGGCTGACCACCGCGCGCACCGCGAGCAGGCTCGCCACCGTGGTCAGGGCCGAGCCCCAGCCCCACGCGATCGCCGCCCTGCCGGGCTCGATCATGTGCTGGTCCGCCAACGCGGCGCAGAGCGCGCCCAGCGCGATGGAAACGATCGATGTCCCGACAAACCCGCCACGCAGCGCGCCGCGCGGGAGGGGTAAGGGCTCTGGATTCGAGCTGGTCACCTGGAACGCCGAGTCCTGCACGCCGGGCTCGGCCGCGGCGGGCAAGGGCGCCGGGCGCGTGTCGAACGCCCACCACAGCATGAGGTACACCCGCCACAACGCCCAGACGGGGAAGAACACGACCTTGGACATGAGGCTGAGCACGGCGAGCATGACGGACCTCCTGCGCGGGGGGCGCGCCGTGCGCTTGTTCGGAAGCGGGGTGCCGCGATTTCAGGGTGGGTCCAATGGTCACTTCAAGGCGCGGCGCCGCAACGACACCGGGAGGAATCGGTAGCATGGGCCATGAGCACGCACTCGCTGGGGCCGGTCGCCGCGTCGTCACGGATCAACGCCATCGACGTCGCCCGCGGCTTTGCGCTGCTGGGAATCCTCTCGGTCAATATCAAGTTCTTCGCCGAGCCCTTCGGGGAGGCGATGCGGCTCACGCCGCCCGAGGGCGTGGGGAACATGATCGTTCACTTCTTCACCAAGATTTTCTGCGAAGGGAAGTTCTACCCGCTCTTCTCGATTCTCTTCGGCATGGGCCTGATGCTCCAGCGCGGCCGGGCCGAAGAGGCGGGGCGATCAATCTACAAGCCGTACCTGCGAAGGCTGCTGGCGTTGTTCCTGATCGGCCTGTCGCACGCGCTGCTGTTGTGGTATGGCGACATCCTGTTTGTGTACAGCCTCGCGGGGACGGCGCTGCTCTTGGTGTCGTGGTGCCGGCCGCGCACCCTGCTGACCATCGGCGGCGTGTTTCTGTTCCTGTCGTTGACGCTGTCGGGCGGATTCGCCGCCCTCAACATGTACAACCTCGAGCAGATGAAGCAGGCCGAGGCCGAGAGGAGCGCCAAGGCGGGTGATTCGGCGACGCCGGGCGGGGCGGGCGCCGGCGATGCAGGCACGCCGTCCGCGCCGACAAGTCATGAGACGCCTGATCCGGCCGGCGACACCGGAACCACGGACGCGCCGAGCACCGATGCCTCGGCTCTCTCTGGTGACGCGCCTTCCGCCGATTCTCCGTCCGGCGGCGCGAGCGGCGCCGGCGGGCCGCGTGACCGGGATTTCGAGCAGTTCCTCGATCGCGCGTTCTCACCCAAGGTCGCCGAGTTCTTCAAGATGATGACGCGGGGCAAGGTAACCGGCGGGCCCAAGGATGCCTTGTGGATGGCCGCGGAAACGTCGGCGTACCGCGACGGCGGGTTCTCTTCCGCGCTGGCGATCCGCGCGTTGTCATGGGGCATCTTCTTGATCGTGTGCGTCGTTGGATTTTTCTGGCAGGTGGGCGCGATGTTCTGTCTCGGGGCCGCCCTGCTCGGGCTGCGGTTCTTTGATCCTGACCGCGCCCACTGGCGGAAGCGCGCGATCGTGCTCGGCGTGGTGCTCGGATTGCCGCTGTCGCTGGTCGGCGTGTTTGGGATGAGCCTGTTCCCGAACCACAGGATCATCGCCGGCGTGGCGATGAACTTCGGCGCGAACCTCGGCGGGCCGATGATGGCGCTGGCGTACATCTCGGCCTGGGCGATGCTGGTCGAGCGCGGCGTGCTCTCGGGCGTCACGCGCGTGCTCGCCAACGCCGGACGCATGGCCCTCACCAACTACCTCTGCCAGACACTCATCTGCACCACGATCTTCTACTGGTACGGCTTCGGACTCTTCGGCACATTCAACAACGTGCAGCGACTGGGCGTGGTCCTGGCTGTGTACGGCGTTGAAGCGGCGTGGAGCACGTGGTGGTTGTCGCGCTTCCGCTTTGGCCCGATGGAGTGGCTGTGGAGAACATTGACTTACTGGAAGCCCCAGCCGATGCGGCGGAATGAGTGAAACGCGGAGCGTCACTGGCGCGTCGTCGCCCCGGCGGGCACGCGGCGGGCACTTGGAAAGACCGAGGCTCGGAGATTTCACCAAGACCCGTCGGCGCGGCCCGTGCATCCGTTACACTCAGGATCGATCCGCCCGGGCTCCAATCGGGCGGAGGCGTCCATGTCCGATCAATCCTGTCCCGGCGGCGGCCATGCTTCGGCCGGTGAACCTGACGGAGAATCCATGAGCACATCAAAGACGCGGCGAGAGTTCCTGGGAGATGCGGCGGGGATCACGGCGGCGACGCTGGTGGCCGCGCGCGGGTTCGCGGCCGTGCACGCCGGCGGCGGGGATGAAATCAAGATCGCGCTGGTGGGGTGCGGCGGTCGCGGGAGCGGCGCGGCGGTCGACGCGCTCTCGGTGCAACGCGGCCCGGTGCGTCTGGTCGCGATGGCCGACCCGTTCGAGGACCGGCTCGCGGCGAGTTACAAGGCGCTCACCGAAGAGCTCGGGGGCGGGAGCGAGAAAGGGCTCGACGTGCCGCAGGACCGCCGGTTCGTGGGCTTCGATGCGTACAAGCACGCCATGGACTGCCTCGGCCCGGGGGACGTGGTCATCCTCGCGACGCCGCCGGCGTTCCGCTGGGTCCACTTCACCTACGCGATCGAGAAGGGCCTCAACGTGTTCATGGAGAAGCCGGTCAGCGTGGACGGGCCGAGCAGCCGGCGGATGCTCGATCTCGCCGAACGCGCGGGTCAGAAGGGCCTGAAGGTCGCGGTGGGATTGATGTCGCGCCACAGCCGGGCGCTCCAGGAACTCGCCCAGCGAGTGCAGGCCGGCGAGCTCGGCGAGATCATCTCCCAGCACGGGTACCGCATGCAGGGGCCCATCGTGAACTTCCGGTCCCTGCCCAAGCCGAAGGAGGTGGGCGAGCTCGAATACCAGATCCGGCGCTTCCACAGCTTCTTGTGGGCCAGCGGCGGCGCGTACAACGATTTCTTCATCCACATCATCGACCAGCTGTGCTGGATGAAGGGCGCCTGGCCGGAGAAAGCCCAGGCGCTGGGCGGACGCCACTACCGCTCGCGGGCCGACGGCGTGCCCTACGTGGACCAGAACTTCGACTCGTACGCGGTCGAATACACCTACGCCGACGGCACGAAGATGATGTTCAACGGGCGGAACATCGAGGGGTGTCAGGAGCGGTTCCTGAGCTACATGCACGGCACCAAGGGCTCGGCGATCGTCTCGGCCAACGGCGACTGCGGAACGCCCAGCAGCATTCACACCCGCCGCAACCTCGGCGCCGACAGCATCGTGTGGCAATCGAAAGTCCCGGCGGGCCAGGAAAATCCGTACCGGAACGAGTGGAACGACTTCATCGGTGCGATCCGCGACAACGTGGCGTACAACGAGGCCAAGCGCGGCATCGAGGCCAGCCTGGTGTGCAACATGGGGCGCATGGCCGCGCACACCGGGCGCGAGATCACGTTCCGGCAGATGCTCGAGTGCAAGCACGAATTCGCGCCGGGGATCGCGGAGTTCACGAAGGACTCGGCGGCGCCGGTCGTCTCGGACGCGACGGGGCGATATCCCGTTCCACAGCCCGGGATCTTGACCGATCGAGAGTACTGAACCCGAACCGAGCCGGGCTCCGCCCGAGGGTGATCGCGAGGCGCCGGCGCGCCGCAACGCCCCCGTGATAGGCGGGGGCGTTGCGGGCCGAGTGTCGTCGGAGCGTCTCGGCAAGGTCGTTGATGGCGCCGTGTGCACTCACGAGCGACGGCGACGGAGGGCGGCGAGCATTCCAAGCGAGGCGAGCGAGACGGGCCCGGTGGAAGGAACGGCGTAGGTGAAGATCCTGGTGATCACCGCGCCCTTGTACGGGCCGCTGTCGAACGTCAGCCCGTCGGCGGCGAGCTTCACGGTGGAGTAGTACTTGTCGATGGAGGCCTGCTTGCTGGTGTCGGGCACGGGGAGCGGGTCGGTTCCCGTGTAGCGATGATCGAACGCCGCCTGCTCGCCGGTGTCCCACCCGCCGCCGTGGAAGGTGTTGTCCGGGTCGGCGAAGATGATGGTGTTGTTGGCCATATCGACGCCGGCGCCGGTGATGACATGGAAGCTCCCGGACTTGCACCACCACGCGGTGGTGTTGGTGCCGGCGCTCAGGTGGACGACGACGGAGCGATTGGACTTGATGCCGGCGTTGAAGACGGAGAGGAAGGTCGAGAACGGGGAGTTCTTGACGTTGTCGTCCACATCCATGACCTTCATCTTGCCGCCGTTGACGAAGTACGTGTCGATCGCGGGCTTGTTGTAGCCGGCGTTCTTGGTGTAGGTGACGATGTCGTCCCGCCACGCGACGGCGCCGTCGGTTCCGCCGTAGTTCTTGCCGGCGATGATGGCAAGGTCTTCGTTGGCGTAGTTGAAGCGGTCGAGCCAGCCCTTGCCCTTGTGGGAGGCGTCTGCCCCCTTCCGCTTGGAGTTGTCGAAGATCCCGTTGAATCGCGCCTCCTGGGCGTAGATCGCGTTGACCCAGGCGGTCGTGCCGCACCAGCCGCCCTGCTGCTCCCACCAGTCCTTGTTGTCGTAGGCGGGCTTGAGCGGGTTGGGAATCCACGATGCTTCGGCCTTGGGATCGGCCTTCTGGTGCTGATAGAAGTCGGCGGGGAGCTGGGCCGACCAGGTGACCCCGGCCCCCGCGTTGGCCGCCAGACCGGCGGCGGCGAGCATGGCAAGGGTCGCGAGCGGGCGCAGGGACGTCGTGGAACGCGTGTTCATGGCAATCTCCTCGATCTACGGTCGTGCTTCTGTTCCGGGCCCTGCGGGTCTCAGTTCCGCACGGGCCCGAGACGGTCAACGGCATCGCCCGCCGGAACTCACGCGGCCTGATGAGATTTCCTTGAGGGAGTGGTAGACTGCGCGCGTAGCTGAGAAGCGAGCGTGGCGGCCTTGCTTGTCGGCATGGCGGAGTGCATCCATGGCTGAAGATGCAAAGCTCGACGACCTCCTGAGAGCCGCGGTCGGAGGGGATCGCGCCGCGCTGGTGGCGCTTCTCCAGGAGTTGTCGCCCCCGATTCGGGCGCGCATCGAGGGAAAGATCCCCGCCGCGATGCGTCCGATGCTGGATGCGGACGACGTGATGCAGGTGACCTATACCGAGGCGTTCCTCCGCCTCAGGCGTTTCACGACCGGCGGGGCCGGCGCCTTTGCCGCATGGCTGGGGAGACTCGCGGAGAACAACCTGATCGACGCGGTGAGGGCGATGGAGGCCGCCAAGCGGCCCGATCCTCGCAAGCGCGTCGGCGGGGGCGCGGACAGTGAGGCGTCGATGGTCCAGCTCGTCGAGCTGCTGGGGGTGACGAACACGACGCCGAGCCGCGTGATGGCGAGGGGTGAGGCCAACGGCGCCCTTCTGCGGGCCATCGATTCGCTCCCGGAGCAATATGCCAAGGTCGTCAGGCTCTACGACCTGGCGGGAAAGAGCGTCCGCGAGGTCGCGGCCGAGATGGGCAAATCGGACGGCGCGATCTTCATGCTGCGGGCTCGTGCTCACGAACGCCTGCGCGAATTGATGGGCCCGCGCGCCCAATTCTTCTCTCAGTCCGAGTAGAACCCGGGTGAGAGTCGGTCCGAGTCTGCGTTTCATACGAAGGGCATGATGCGCGCATGAGACTTCCCGGAGTGAGGCGGCGTGAGCGAGGGCAACCAAAGCCAGCAGGACGCGAACGATGCGGGCGAGCGTCGGCGTCAGGAGCGAGCGCTCATCGAAGGGGCGCTCGAGGGTGTCACTCCGCTCGACGAGACGTCGGCACGCGGGAAGGACCCCATGCCCGCCGACGTGTTCCCGGGGTATGAACTGATCCGCGAGATCCACCGCGGCGGGCAGGGCGCCGTGTACCTTGCCATCCAGAAAGCAACCAAGCGCCGAGTGGCGATCAAGCTGATGCACTCCGGGCCGCTGCTGGGTTCGGCGGGGCGGATTCGATTCGAGCGAGAGGTGCAGATTCTTGCGCACCTGAATCACCCCAACATCGTGAAGATCTTTGACAGCGGCGTGACCGCGGCCGGCTCGTTCTTCTATGTGATGGACTACATCTCGGGGCGCTCGCTCGATGAGGTGATCTCGTCGGGATCGCGTCCGATCGAGGAGTCGCTCCGTCTGTTCGTGAAGATCTGCGAGGCGGTGAATGCCGCTCACCTCAAGGGGGTCATTCACCGCGACCTGAAGCCGAGCAATATCCGCATTGATCCTTCCGGCGAGCCGATCGTCGTCGACTTTGGTCTTGCCAAGTTCTCCGCGGGCGACGTAAGTTCGCCGGATGGGGAGGCCGGCCCGTCCGCGATGACCATGACCGGGCAGTTCGTTGGGAGCCTGCCTTGGGCGAGCCCCGAGCAGGCCGAGGGAGCTCCGGGCGGTGTCGACGTCCGCACCGATGTGTATTCGCTCGGCGTCGTGCTCTACCAGCTCCTGACGGGACGATTCCCGTACGAAGTGGCCGGGAACATGCGCGACGTGCTGGACAACATCCTGCGCGCGCAGCCCGCCAGGCCGAGCACGGTGCGCCGCCAGATCAACGACGAGGTCGAGACCATCGTTCTCAAGTGCCTGGCCAAGGAGCGAGAGCGTCGCTATCAGAGCGCCGGCGATCTGTCGCGGGATCTCAAGCGGTATCTGTCGGGCGAGCCGATCGAGGCGAAGCGCGACAGCGGGTGGTACGTCATCACCAAGACGATGAATCGACACCGGGCGGCGGTGATCGCCGCCGCTCTGGTCCTGGCCGCCATCATCGGCGTCGCGGCCTGGATGTCCGTGCTCTACCGATCGGCCGAGCAAGAAAGGCTCGCCGCCGATCGCGAAAGGCAGCGAGCCTCGGCCAACTTTGACGCCGCACGCGGCATGGCGCGAACGTTCATGTTCGACTTCGCCGACGAGATCCGCAACCTGCGCGGGGCAACACGCGCCCGCGAGCGCGTGCTGACCGAGGCGGCGGCGTACATCGGAAAGCTCACGCCCCAGGCCGAGGGGGACGTCTCCCTGCAACTCGAACTCGCGGACGCGCACGATCGCCTGGGCGATCTCCGCGGAGGGCTGTACCTTGCGAGCACCGGGACGGCCAAACTCGCCCAGGAGAGCTACTCGAAGGCGTTCGAGATTCGCGCCGCAATCTCGAAGCAGCCGAACCTCGACGCGGTCACCAAGTGCCTCGTTGATGCCGGGCTCGGGCGGAGCTACTACCGCCTCTCGGCATCGAAGATCGAGCGCCTGGACTTCGAGGGTGCGGAAGCGGATGCCTCGGCGGCGATCTCCGGCTTTGATGCGGCGCTCGCGGGTGTGGCGGCGGCGGGCGCGTCGACCGGAAGCGCCACGAGGGCGATCCCCGACCGAGCCACGCTCGAGCTCTCCCGGGCCTGGGCGAGGCTGCGATTGGGCGATACGTGGTTCCGACGCGCGCAGAAGGCGGCCGACGAGGCCAAGGCTCGCGAGTGGCTCGCCAAGGCCGACGCGGAGTATCGCGCCGTCGCGGCCGACCTCGATGCCCGCGGAGCGCCGGACACTGATGTCGCGCGGCTCAGCGGCGTCACGCGCGACAAAATCTCGGCCGCGACCCTCGTCGGCGCGTCGCACGCCAGACGTGCCGGCGAAAAGCTGCCCGCGAGCGAGCAGAATCGCGACGCGCTGCTCGATCGGGCGTCGCGGCTCGCCGAGCAAGCCAGGAGCGAAGCGCAGGCCGCGGGCGAGCGATTCGCTTCGCTCGCAAGCGCCCACCCCGAGAATGGCCAGCTCGCGCGCGACCAATGGCTGGCGCTGCACAACATGGGCGCTTCGCTCATGGAGCTGGCGCTCGTTCGCGCGGCCCAGGGAAAGGACGCGGAAGCAACCGAGAGCCGCCGGGCGGCGCTCGAGTTGTTCAGGCGGGCGCTCGAGATCGCGGAAGGGCTTGCGCGAAGCGATGAAGCGAACGCCGAGGCGCAACGCGACGTCGCGCTCTGCCTCAACAAGGTCGGAAACATGCAACGCGACCTTGGCATGCTCGGCGATGCCCTCGAGACGTTTCGGCGATCGCTCCGCCAGCGCGAGGTCGTCTTTCATACCGACCCCATCCAACAGCACCAACTTGATCTTGGGAGGGGCTACTTCAAGGTCGGTGAGGTTCTGGCCAAGACCGGCGACAAGCCCGGCGCCGCGGAGCAATTCAGGAGGTGTCTGTCGGTATTCGAGGCCCTGCGCGATCAGGGGGCGATGGACGCTGATTCAGAGGACCTTGCGACGGTTCGCCGAGAGTTGGCGGAAGTGGGCGGATAGCTCTTTGGGCGGCGCGGGGGGCGCGATAGACTGGAGAGGCCGTGGGTGGATCGGTTCCACGGAGCGAGCAGGAATTTGAGAGAGACACGCATGAATCGTCGAGCAATGGGAATGGCCGCGCTGGCCGCGGCGGGGATGGCGTCGTGGAGTCAGCGGGCCAATGGGCAGACCGAGGTGTCGTGGGCGAGCGCATCGAGCGGCGACTGGTCCAATCCGCTCAATTGGTCGCCGAACGTCGTGCCCAACAACAGCGGGCCCAACACGTACAACGCAACCATCGGCGTCGCGGGGGCGTACACGGTCAACCTCGACCTCGACGTCACGATCGAGAAGCTGACGTTCAACGCGGCGGGCTCGGTGCTCCAGCTGGCCGACACGGCGGACCTGACGCTCAATTCCGACTGGACGATGAGCGGCACCGAATTCAACGGCCGGCGCGACCTGGGCGGTTCCGGAACCCTGGCCGTGCTCGGGAACATCAACTTCAGCGACTCGCGCCTGCGGCACACGTCGCAGGTCACGACCTCGGGGCTCTGGACGTTCAACAGCACGACGGCCGACGAGATCTGTGACACGGGCGTTGATCACGGCGGGAACGCCGCGTGGACGGGCACCGGCGACATTCTGCTGGGGCGCGGCGCGACGTTCAGGACGGGAGTCAGCAGCGTCTTTTCGATCCAGTCCGCCGCGGTGTTCGGATTCAACGGCCTCGGCGCCGAGGGCACGTTCATCAATCGCGGCACGCTCCGCAAGGAGAGCGCCGGGCTCACGCGTTTCGACCGGTGTGCGCTGGACAACCAGAGCTCGGGCGCCGTCGAAGTCACGGTTGGACAACTCAGGGCCAACCGCGTCAGCAACCTGTCGGGCGGCACGCTGACCGGGGGCGCGTGGACCGTGTCGGGCGGCGGGGCGCTCTCGTTCGTCGACCTGTTCGACGTCGTGCAGGACGTCACCACGAACGCCGCGAACGTCACTCTCGACGGCGCCGGATCGCAATTCGATTCATTCAACGCCGTGACCACCAACGATGCCGCCGGAACGATCACGCTCCGGAACGCCCGCAACTTCACGACGCAGGACAACTTCACGAACAACGGCAAGCTCGCCGTCGGCTCGGGAACCGAGTTCAAGGTGGCGACGGGCAAGAGCCTGACCAATCTCGCTGGCGGCGTGCTGAGCGGCGGGACCTATGAGCTGGGCGGCACGCTGCGCGTGGACAACGCGGCGATCGCGACACTGAACGCGGCGCTGACGCTCGACGGCGCGGGCTCGGGCGTGGTCGACCAGGGAGGCGCGGACGCGCTGGCGGCCCTGGCGACGATCGACAGCGTCGGCACGATGACCATCAAGAACGCTCGGAACTTCACGACCGGCGGTGACTTCACCGTCAACGCCACCGGCGTGCTCAATGTCGAGTCCGGCACGCTCTTTCGCGTCAGGCCCGGGAGTGCGCTCACAAACTTCAGCGGCGGCACGCTGTCGAGCGGTGTGTTCAACATCCGCGGCACGCTCCAGGCCGACAACGCCCAGGTGCAGTTCGTCGACAGCGACCTGACCATCGACGGCACGGGCTCCTCGGTCATCGACGGCGACGGCAACGACGCGTTCAGCGTGCTCCGCACGGTTCAGGCCAACGGCAACTTCACCGTCACCGGCGGGCGAAATCTCACCGTCTCCAACAGCGACGGCAAGCTCGACACCGTCACCGGCAGCACGATGAGGATCGGGGCAAGCTCGTTCCGCGTCGCGTCGGTCGTCAACGTCATCGGAGATTTCGAGCAGCAGGCCGGGAGCCAGCTCAGGCTCCTGGGCGGCGAGCTCGACGCCACCGGGCTGATCACGCTCTCGGGCCTGCTCTCGGGCAACGGAACGATCAACGGCCGGACCGTGGTCGACGGCGAGATTTCTCCGGGAAACTCGCCGGGGTCGCTCTCGTTTCTGAAGGTGCTGCGCCTGGAAGACTCGGCGCTGATCACCATGCAGATCGAGGGCTCGGCGAACGGGAGCGCGTTCGACTCTCTCCGCCTGTCACAGTCGCTGCAATTCACGGACGAGAAGGCCGGGATGCTGCGGGTGATTCTCAGTCCCGACTATCGTCCGGCGGTTGGCGAGACGTTCGATCTCATCACCTTTTCAGCCGGACGCTCGGGAACATTCTCTTCGTTCGAGGTGATCGGTCTGCCGAGCGACATGAACGCGGTGCTGCTCTACAGCCAGGGCGCGATCAGCGTTCGCTTCGGGCTGGTGCCGTCGCCGGGCGCCGGGCTGTGCCTGGTGCTCGGGCTTGCCTCGTCGGGGCGTCGGCGCCGGCGGCCTGCGTCGATTCGTCGGTAAGCACACGCGTGCGGGCAAGACGGCCGCTTGGACGATCGTTGCCCTCGTCCCCGACAGCCCCGGTAAACCCCGACGACGTCGCGCGTTGGCGACAACTTGGCACGCCCGGGCAAGGCCCGTCATACCTGGTCACCAAAACCCGTGAGTGCTTGGAAAAACTGGGGATCTAGGATTTGAACCTAGACTAACTGATCCAGAGTCAGTCGTGCTACCGTTACACCAATCCCCAATTCGCCCGCAATCCCTTCGGATGGCGGACAAATCTTCGGGTCAATCCTACCCCCGCCGCAGCGCCGCGGCGAGCAGGGACGTAAGCACAGCCTAGTCGCGTCCCAGAAACCGTGCGACCGCGGCGAAGAAGACCGACCATTTCCGGCCTCCATTCCGGCCGGGCGGGGGCACTCGGAGGGTCTTCGGGCACGGTCCCGAGGTGAGGGCCCGAGGTGCGGGCCCTCCCGATCGGCGCACGCCTTCAAAGCAACAAGGTCGGCGGCCATGGGCTCCGACCCGCGGCGATCATCCTGGCTCTGGAATGGCCCCTTCGTCGCTGGTTCGCCGGTGATTACAGCCACTTTCCGCCGGGATTGCCGTTGGTCGCACGCGGCAGGGGCTGGGCCCGTCCGAAGCTGGTGCGGGTGGGCTGAGTCGCGAGCCCCTGGGCCGGAGGAGTCGCGCTGGGCTTGGGCAGGGGGGCCGGGGCGGCATGGGACGGGGCCGGGCTCGTATTCTGGGTGCTCGGCTGGGCGGGCTGGAGGCGCGCCTGCCTGACCGAATCGATCGATCGATCGAGCTTGCCCAGAATCGACTTGACCTGCTGGAATGACTTTTCGGACGGTCCCATGTCGCGCTCCGCGTCGTCGTTGTGGGTACGACGGGTTGCGTATCGGCGGGCACCCGCTCGATCTTGGCGATTGTCAAATTCCTTTGGTGGCGCGACGCGCCGGCGTGCCGAATGTGCCGGTTGCATGAACCGCCCGCCCGTATACTCGGCGTCCTCATGGCGACCATCGCGCTCGATCATGTTCGCAAGCGCTACCCGAACGGGCACGAGGCCGTGCGCGAATTCACGCTCACCATCGGCGACGGCGAGTTCGTCGTGCTCGTCGGGCCATCGGGGTGCGGCAAGTCCACCACGCTCCGCCTGGTCGCGGGCCTTGAAGACCTCACGGGCGGCACGATCCGCATCGGCGAACGAGTCGTCAACGACGTCCACCCCAAGGACCGCGACATCGCGATGGTTTTCCAGAACTACGCCCTCTATCCGCACATGAGCGTGCGCGAGAACATGTCCTTTGCGCTCAAGCTCCGCGGCGTGGGCAAGGACGAGATCAAGGCCCGCGTGCTCAAGGCCGCCCGGTCCCTGGGCATCGAGGACCTGCTGGATCGCAAGCCGCGCCAGCTCTCGGGCGGGCAGCGCCAGCGCGTGGCCGTCGGGCGCGCCATCGTGCGCGAGCCCAAGGCGTTCCTGTTCGACGAGCCGTTATCGAACCTTGATGCCAAGCTCCGGGTCACGACGCGGGCGGAGCTGAAGGCCCTGCACCAGCGCCTGCGCACGACCACCATCTACGTCACTCACGACCAGGAAGAAGCCATGACGCTCGGCGATCGGATCGTGGTGATGGCCGACGGCATGATCCAGCAGGCCGGCCCGCCGCTGGAGGTGTACCGAAAGCCCGTGAACCGCTTCGTGGCGTCGTTCATCGGGACGCCGCCCATGAACCTGATCGAGGGCGCGATCACTCGCCAGGGCGAGACACTCTGGTTCGTTGAGGAGTCGGGCCACGCGAGCGGCACGTCCCTGAAACTCGAGTTCCCATCGGCGCGAACGGCGGCCCTGACCCCCGCGATCGGCAAGCCGGCGGTGCTGGGTCTGCGCCCGCAGATGCTCCGCCCCGCCGGCGCCGACTCCCCCACCACCCTCCGCGCGCCCATCTCGGTGGTCGAACCGCTCGGCGACCTCGTCGACGTCTTCTGCTCCACGCCGAATCAGGCGCGACTCGTCGCCCGCGTCAGCGCGGGCGACGTCGGCGATTCTCTCCGCCCCGGCGGCGAAATCCTCCTCGATGCGGACATGGCCCACGCCCACGTCTTTGAGCCCGGGGTTTTCGGCAGGGCGATCGGATGACCCGCCCCTCGATGCCCCCCCATTCGGGTGCGGGTGCTGGTGATGGCGCGCGCCCGCGCTTTGGTATCCTGACGGCATGTCCATTCGGGGCCATCAACCGGGCCGCCTGCTCGCGGGGTGCGATACGACGCGCGCGTGCCGTGGAGTGATGTGCGCGTTCCTCGCCCTTGCGATCTCCTCCGCGGCGCAGCCCCCCGCGGACCAAGCACCACCCGCGACTGTCCAGGCCGACGACAAGTCGCCATCCAAGCCCAAGGCCGGGCGCGTGTATCACCTCCGCCTGGAGAGCGACCTCGATTGTTCCGCGCTGATCGGGGCGTTCCACGAACGCCTGGCCGACGCCGCCGAGACGAAATGCGGTACGATCATCCTCGAACTTTCCGGAGACCGCTGGCGCCCCGACATCGCCCGTGACATCGCGTTCGCGCTGCGAGAGAGCGGGATGCGCACCCTGGCCGTCCTGACGGATGCGCGCGATCACCGAGTCGGCGCCGGGGCACTGGCGATTGGGCTGCTCGCCGACGAGTTGTTGATCGAACGGGGCACGAGTGTCGTCGCCACGACCGACCTGATCGCGTCCGAACTCGCGCCTGAATCCGCCGACCTTGAGCGGGCCACGCGCGAGCTCTCCGGGGCGTTGCACGGCGTGCTCGCGCCGCGCGGACTGGAGTCGCTGGCGTGGATGCTTGTCGATCCGACGCACGAGGTGGTCGAGAAGCCCCTCTATATCATGCCCGCGGGCGCGAGTTCGCGCGCCGGCCTCACCGATTCGCCGCCCGTCCAGCCACGTCCGGCCGGGGGCAAGCCCGCGACGCCGGTCATCAGACCGCCGGCCAAGTCCGACGACCGCGGCGTGTCGGTCGAACTGACCGCGGACGATCTGGCCCGCCTCGATCTGGCGACCCCGGTGCGCGGCCTGGCGAACGTCGCGCCGGGCTCCGGCACTCGGCTCTCTCCTGTCAGCGTTCGCGCCTCGCTCACGGAGGCCCTCGCCAGGGCCGCCGAGCAGTTCGACGCGGCGGATCGCTCGCTCGCCGCGGCCGAAAAATCGCTGAAGCTCGATTGGCCGCGCGACCCGACCGTTTCGCGGGATACCTACCAGAAGGCCGGCGGCAACGCCGCCCGAGAGCTCGATTCGGCGGCGGCGGCGCTGACGCTGCTCGAATCCCTGCTCTCCGAATATCCCGAACTGACACGCACGCCCGCGCCGGGCCAGACGAGCGTCGCGGGCAGGCCCTCGGCCTATGCCGCCCGATGGAAACGCGAGGCCCAGAACCGCGCCGATCACCTCGCCAAACTCCGCGACAAGGCCCGGCTGTTCGCGTCTCTGTAGCGAATCCGCGAACCCCCGGGGCTCGAACGGCATATAGATAAGAATCGATACGATCCGGCGGTGTCCCCGCCCGCCGTGTCGTGTATCCTGATCACGTGCATCGGCGGCAAGGGAGGGCCGCCCCCCGCGCCGGGGCGAACACCCCCGCGCCCCACGGACGGGCCCGATCGACGAACGCACCCCGGAGGAGGTCCGATGCGCACCCTGGTCGCCATCCCCGTCTACAACGAAGAGAACACCCTCCGCTCGGTCGTCGAGCGCGTGCTGGTCCACGCGGGCAACGTGCTGGTGGTCGACGACGGCTCGACCGACGCCAGCACCTCCGTGCTCCCGCGCCTGCCCGTCGACATCATCCGTCACACGGTCAACCGCGGCTACGGGCGCTCGATCCGCGACGCCTTCGCCTGGGCCATCGCCGACGGCTATGACTGGGTCGTCACCATGGACTGCGACCTTCAGCACGAGCCCGACGAGCTCCCGGCCTTCTTCGATCGCATCAACGACGACGACGCGGACGTGATCTCGGGCTCGCGCTACCTCCCGGCCTCCAAGGCCGAGGGCCTGCTTCCACCGCCCGAGCGCCGCGGGATCAACACGATCATCACGCGCGAATTGAACCAGCGGCTGTCGGCGCGCCTGGGGCTGCTGACCGACGCCTTCTGCGGCTACAAGGCCTTCCGCGTCGAGGCGCTCCGGACGCTCTCGCTCAGTGAGGACGGCTACGCCTTTCCCCTGCAGTTCTGGGTGCAGGCCGCCGCCCGTCGGCTCCGCGTCTCCGAGATTCCTGTCACGCTGATCTATAACGACCCGAATCGCAGTTTCGGAGAGGGGCTCGACGTCGCGAGCGTGCGCTTGGACCACTACCGCCGCGTGCTCCATCGCGAGCTGGCCCGCCACCGCCGTGACCTTGAGCCCGAGGCGCTCCGCGGCGTTTCCTGCGGCTGTCGATAGGGGCGGTCCGCGAGCTCGATCCCTAAACTCCCTCGTGCGAACGCCTCCCCGGGAATCGCTGACGCTCGAGCCCGACCCGTCGCGCTGGGTCGGGCTTGTCCATGAACATCGCCCGCGCGTGCCGTCGTGGCTGGCGCGCGCCGCGTCGGCGTTTCGCCGACAGATGGGCCTGGCGAATGGGCCGGTGGTGATGAGCGGGCACCAGGCGATCCTCTGGCACCCCGGGATCCTGGCCAAGTACATCGCGACGGACGCCTGTGCGCGGGCCGGGGGCGCCTCGTCCGCGTGGGTCGTGGTTGATCAAGACACGCCGGCGCCGGACGAGATCGCGTGGCCGATGCGCGCCGATGCCTCGGGCAAGCGCATCGTCGTCGGCACGCGGCGCTTCGAGTATGTCATGCCCTGCGACGCGGACGTGCCGGCGGTCCGCAGGCCCGTGATGCGCTCGGGCCGATGGCCGGATGATGAGCGCCTGGTCGATCCATCCTCGGTTCTGGCGCGCCTTGGCGCCGCGATCGACGCCGCCTCGGACGCGCCGAACGCCGCGGCGCAGGTAACGCGCGTGATCGAGGCGCTGCTTCCACCCACGATCGCCAGGGTTCCCGCGTTCGACGCGACTTCGATGGCGAGCACGGACCTGTTCGCCGCGATTGTTGATCACATGCGGTCGGACCCGCGTCGCTGCGTCGAGTCCTACAACGCCGCCGCCCTCGCGCACCCGGAGGGCGACATCCGCCCGCTCGACGCCGGCGCGCTGGAGCTCCCGCTGTGGCACATTGATGGGCCCGTGGGGCGCGCCGGGCGCCGCGCCGTGCACGCCGCCGAACTCGCTTCCATCCCCACGCACGATCTGGCGCCTCGGGCGCTCCTGATGACCGCGCTCCTGCGCATGGCCGCGTGCGAGCTCTTCGTCCACGGGACCGGCGGCATGGCCTACGACCGCGTGACCGACGCGTGGCTGGCGGCGTGGCTCGGGCCCGACGCGGTGCTAGCCCCCACCGCCCTGGCGACGGCGACGCTGCTTCTCCCGCTCGACACCACACCCGAAGACTAGGCCGTGACGGCCCAGCTCTCGTACCGCGCGGCGCTCCACAGGCCCGACTCGCTGGGTGACAACGAGCTGGAATCGCAACGCCGCGCTCTGGTCGCGGGAATCGCCGCCGCCCCCTATCGCTCCGCGGATCGCCGGCATCGGTACCGCGACCTTCAGCAACTGCTGGCGCGGCATCGCCAGGTCCACGCATCCGAGATCGAGGCACGCCGCCGCGCCGCGCTGGCCGCGCGCTCGAGCGCCCGGGACCGCGCCGCCTCGGTGCGAACATGGGCATTCCCGCTGTATCCCGCGGCGTCGCTGGCGCGCCTCCGCGATGACATCCATCGCGCCTTCGGGCGACCATCGGCGAGCGACACCTCGCACCCGCCAGCGCCCGCCACAACACCATCGTCGCCCCGGCCTCGCACGGAGGCCTTGCCATGAACTCGCGTACCGCCCCCATCATGCTCGCGCTCGTCACCCTTGTCGTGGTGGTCGTGGCTTTCGTGTGGAGCGTGCGTCCCGGCCCGCGCCCGGGCGATGCCGCGGCGGGCCATACCGCCCCATCGGGCTCGATTCCCGCTCCGTCCGGAGACGTGAACCGGTCAACGCCCCGCGTGGCGGTGCTGTCGCCGGCGCTCGGTGTCATGATGGTCGACCTTGGCGCGTCGCGAGTCATCGTCGGGCGGCACGGCTACGACATGGTGCTCGATAAGTCCCTTCCGTCCTGCGGGGATCAATCGGGGGTGGACTACGAGTCGCTGCTCTCGGTGCGTCCCACGCACGTGCTGATCGAGTGGGGGAGCCGACCGCTCCCCGAGCGATTGGTCGAGCTCTCGTCGTCGCGCGGGTGGAGGGTCCGCACGTTCACGCTCCTTTCGCTCGACGACGTCACACGCTCGCTCGCCGATCTTGCCGCCACGCTGAAAGACGCCGGCCTCGATGTCTCAGACAAGTCGGCGTCGCTCTCGGCGTCGCTGGATCGCTCGATGCGTCCACGCCCGGGCCTCGGTCGTTTGGGCGGCGTGCTCATGCTGATGTCGGTGCGTCCGCCGGCGGCCCTGGGGCCCGGATCCGTCCACCACGAGATTCTCACGCGCCTGGGCGCGACACCGTCGCTCACGAAGCGGTCGCCGTACGTCGAACTCGACACCGAAGACGTGCGGCATCTTGCTCCGGGCGTGATCGTGCTCGTCACGCCCCGGGCCATCGGTGCGACGCCCGTCGCCAGGGGCACGCGCGAGGCCAGGCTGTCGCTGCTGGGCCCGCTCTCCACGCTCGACATCCCGGCCGTCAGGGACGATCGTGTCATCGTCATCGACGATCCGCTCGCGCTCCTGCCCACCACGCGCCTGGCGGATTTCGCCCGGGAGCTTGGCGACGCTCTCGAAGCGCTCGCACGCTAGCGCCCGCCGCCCACAGGCGCCCTCACCTCATCTCACCGTGAACACCCCGAGCCTCGGCGATCTCGGTCCGCCCGGTTTCGTGATTCATGTCCAAGCCTTTGCCGCCCTGCTCGCGAATGCCGATTCACGAACGCCGGTCGCTGCACGCCATCCCTACCATCCGCACCATGACATCTTTTGATCCGATCAAGCTCCTGGCCGATCGCTTCCGGGCCGCGATCCTGGCCGCCTTCCCGCAACTGTCGGGCGAGGTCGATCCCCTGATCGCGCCGAGCAAGCAGGCGACGTTCGGCGACTTCCAGTGCAACGCGGCGATGAGTCTGGCCAGGCAGATCGGCGCCAAGCCCCGAGAGGTCGCGCAGGCGATCGTCCGGCACGCCGACCTGGGCGATCTTGCGGAAAAGCTGAGCGACGCCTCCATCGCCGGCCCGGGGTTCATCAATATCAAGCTGCGCGGCGATTCCCTCGGCTCGCTCCTGGTCGCGATGGACACGCCCGCGCTGGGGGTCGAGCCCGCGCGCGAGCCACTCACGGTCGTCGTCGATCTCATGGGCGTGAACCTCGCCAAGCAGATGCACGTCGGGCACCTGCGCTCGCCCTTCATCGGCGACGCGATCGCGCGCACCTTCGAGCGGCTCGGGCACAGGGTTCTCCGCCAGAACCATCTGGGCGACTGGGGCCTGAACATCGCCATGACCGTCGCGCGCCTGATCGAGCTGCGCGACGCCGGGAAGATCAACCTCGACACCATCAACCTCGACCAGCTCGATGCGGCGTACAAGGCCGCGGAGTCCTCGACGCGCCGCGATATCGACGGCCTCGCCGCCGCGCGAAAATCGGGGCATCCCAAGGCGATCGCGGAACTCGAGGCGCAGGTGGACGGCGCCGCCGAGGCGTTCGCCCGCGCCCGCCAGGTTCTCGTGAAGCTCCAGGCGCACGACCCCGGGACGTTCGACGTGTGGAAGCGCATCCGCGAGGTCACGATGTCCGTCTGCCTGGACGTGTGCAGGCGCCTGCAGGTCAACGTCACGGACGAGCACAGCGCGGGCGAGTCCAGCTACGCCGAGGAGCTGGCGCCGATGGTGGCGGACCTTGAGAGGCGGGGCGTGGCGGAGCTCGATCAGGGAGCGCTCATCGTCCGCGTCGATCAGCCGCCGCGCGACGCGTCGGGGAGGCCGGCGTGGGAGCCGATCAAGGAGCCGTGCCTGGTCCGGAAGACCGACGGCGGCTTTCTGTACGCGACCACCGACGTGTGCGCGATCCGGCGGCGGGTGCAGAAGCTGCTGGCCGACCGCATCATCTATTGCATCGACGCGCGCCAGAACCTGCACCTCCGCCAGGTCTTTGCCGCCAGCATCCGCGCCGGGTACGCGACCAACCCGCGAACCGGGCGGGTCGCGATCATGGAGCACGCGGCGTTCGGCGCGGTGCTGGGCGAGGACGGGCGGCCGTTCAAGACCCGGAGCGGCGACAGCGTCTCCCTCCAGGCCCTGATCGACGAGGCGGTCCAGCGCGCCGCGGACGCGATCCGCGCCCGCAACCCGCACATCACCGACGCGGTGCTGCGCGACACGGCCGAGACGATCGGCGTGGCCGCCATGAAGTACGCCGACCTGTGCAACGACCGCTCGCGTGATTACATGTTCGGGTTCGACCGCATGCTCGCGTTCGAAGGCAACACCGGCCCCTATCTCCTGTACGCCTACGCACGCATCCGCCGGATCCTTGAGAAGGCGCGGGAGCGCGGCGTGGGGGATTCGTGGAAGGGCGGCGAGTTCCGCGTCACGCACCACAGCGAGAAGACGCTCGCCCTGGCGCTCCTGCCCTATGGCGCCGCGATCGATCGCGTCGCGCTGACGCTCCAGCCCCACCACCTCTGCCAGTACCTCTACGACCTCGCGGGCACGTTCAGCACGTTCTACGACCAGTGCCCGGTGGTCGACGCGCCCGACCCCGCGACCCGAGACTCGCGTCTGCGGCTCTGCGAGCTCACCGGCCGCGTGCTGCGCGACGGGCTCTCGGTGCTCGGCATCCCGACGCTCGAGCGGATGTAGCCGGAAAGCAAGCCGCGCGACAAGCGAACCAGCTCGTGGTGCGTGGTCAGTCCTGAACCACACGCGGCCGCCGCCCGGCCCGCTTCGGCGATTCGCGTCCTCTCCGCGCGTCCTTGTCTGTGTTCGCTGCTTGCAAACGAAAACGGCCGGCCCCGTGGGGGACCGGCCGAGTCGGAGTCATCAGGTTCGGGGCTCTCGCCCCGCGAACGCGGATCGCCTTAGAAGATGAGGGTCATCTGGAGGCGGATCGCGAACTGGTCACCCTCAGCATCGGGGCGGAGGGCGTTGTTGTTGGCGTCGGCGATGCCGGCGGCCAGATCGTTCTTCGACGTCTCATTGGGGAACCACTGCACGTCGGCCGTGAACTTGGCGGCGTGCGACTCGGGGAAGAAGTAATGGTTCCAGCCCGCGCCGATGGTGTGGAAATCACTGTCGCCAGTGCGATCGCTGTCCGGGATGACCCAGTCCCAACGAGCGAAGATCTCGTCGGCGTCGCTCACGAAGATGCCGCCCTGGGCGAGGATGCCCCAGTCGTCGGTGCTCTTAGTGCCGCCCGCATCCGGGTCATAGTGGGTGCCGACGCCAGCGATGTAGAAGTTCCAGCCGTTGCCCTCGAGGCTGTAGTCGAGGGTGTACTCGAGCATGTTGGCCTGCTCCTGGCTGGCAACGGCGGCGGTGTTGCCGATGTGCTGCCAGTGGAACGCGGCGCCGAAGAGGCCGGCCATGTCCTTGTTGCGCCAGCTGGTGAAGTCGTTGAAGCGCTTCCAGTCATCGCCCCACTTGAACTCGAAGCGGCCGGTCAGGGCGATGTCGCCCTCGGACGCCGAGTTGTACGGGGTGTTCAGGGTGCGCGGGCCGTCGCTGACGGCGCCGAAGAAGCGGATGTTGTCGTTGGAGTAGGTCCACATCACGCCCTGGGCGCGCTCGGCGGTGAAGATCGTGTTGACGACCGAGCGGTCAACCGACAGCTGGTACACGTCGCTCACGAGCTCTTCGCGGAGCAGCGGGAGCTTGAACTGGCCCCAACGGACGGCATTGTTGTCGTCCATCTTGTAATTGCCCCACGCGTCCTTCAGGCCGGCGTCACCGCTCTTGTTGAAGTCGGTGTCGACCTTGAACGTGAGGTTCTCATTGCCGATCGAGCCCGTGACCTCGATACGGGTGCGGGTGGCTTCGAAGCCGTGGGTGAACCCGCTGTCGTGGCCCGAGGAGCCGCCCGTCGGGTTGTCACGGAAGTTGCCGATCCAGCGGAACTGGCTGAAGCCGCCGACCTTCACGGTCGAACCGGCATCGGCGAACATGCCCGCGCCGTTGGCCCGGCTCTGGCTGGCGGCCAGGAGCTCAGCCTGATAGGCGCGATCGCTGGTGTCACCGGCCATCGCCGCCGTGCTCAGCGCCGCACCGGCGATTACCACGAGAACGCTAGTCTGCTTCATGTCCTGAGACTCCTTGATGAACAGCTACTCCGACGGGGCCTTCCGACCGGGCACCAGCCCGACCCGGGAAGCCTTGGAACGCCGCTGCTGACGTTCCGGTTGATCCTGTTGTTCCGCCGACACACAGCTCGCCGGCGCTGCCGAGACTCCCCCGGCAACCACCCGTGACCTCCACCGCCGTTCCCAGCCGTCACGGGACTTTATCTTTTCGCGGCTCCGCTCAACTGTCGCCAAAGCCGGGTTTCGAAGTGTCGATGATTACTCCGTCAAATCCAATCGTCAAGCCCGGAACCTCGGAACCCACGCCAAGTCTTCGACCAAACTGGGGCCCAGACCCCCCGGCAAAAGACGCCGAGTAGTGTCCGATCGGCCCTCGGTACGCGCATCCTCCACAATTCCGCGATACCGAGAACCGATTCGCGCGTCCAACTCCCAGCAAGGCGCAAAGTGTGCTTGAAACACCCTGCCGACGAGACACTCTCGCTCTTCGGCCCGATGCTAGCACGCCCAAACCTCGCTGTCGAATTATGACTCCAAAGTCGTGAATATGTGGATAACTGCCACAACCCATTGAATTGCGGCATTTTAGCGCAATCCAAACCCGACCACCATGCTCTCTCAAGGGGGGTCCACTAGGCTTTTTCGTCGCTCCATTCCGCCGCCGGATCGGGTCTTTGGGATGGAGCGGGCATAGATTGGAGTTCGAGATGCACGCCGCCCCGATTGCCGCTTCTCGACCGTCCACGACAACCCCCGCCATGGCCCAGCCCAAACACGTTCTGATTGTTGACGACGAGCGCGATTTACTCGAGCTCTTGCAATTCAACCTTGGCAAGGCCGGGTACGAAACATCGACGGCGTCCAACGGGAGGCAGGCGCTCGAGGCCGTCGCGCATCGCGCTCCCGACTTGATCCTCCTTGACGTCATGCTCCCGGAGTTGTCCGGCACCGAAGTCGCCGGGAGGATTCGCTCCAATCCCGCCACATCGCACATCCCGATCGTGATGCTGACGGCCAAGGGCGAGGACGTAGACCAGATCGTCGGGCTGACGGTCGGCGCGGATGACTATGTCACCAAGCCGTTCTCCAACAATGTGCTGCTGGCCCGGATCGAGGCGGTGCTGCGTCGCGCGGGGAAGTCGAGCGCGGACAACCGCCTGCTGACGCTGGGCCCGGTCCGGGTGAACAGCGACACGCACGAGGTGTGGGTCGACGAGCAGCCCGTCAAGCTGACGCTGACCGAGTTCCGCCTGCTCACCGCGATGATGCACGCCGGCGGCAAGGTGCTCAACCGATCCTCGCTGATGTCCAAGGCGATCGGCCCGGGGATCACGGTGACGGAGCGCACCATCGACGTTCACATGACGGCCATCCGCAAGCGCCTGGGCCCCCACGCGGGGATGATCAAGACCGTCCGCGGGGTGGGGTACCGGATGACCGCCGACAGTTCGGGCCCTGATGAAGCCTGACCCGTCGCGGCTGGCTCGGCTCCGGGCGCGCCCCGCGGTAGCATGGATGCCGATGCGCGAGGAGCAGGCTTCCAAGCAACCGCCCGGGGTCCAGCCGCTGGTGCCCCGCGAGAGCGCGCTGGGCGCGCTGACGGTGGTCGGCGTGGCGGCCGTGCTCAACGAAGCGTTGGACGTCTCGCCGGTCATCGCGATCTGCCTGGTGTTGATCTCGTGCGTGACGGCGGTGGTGATCCTCCTTTCGGGAACGCGCCGCGACTCGTCGCCGGTGCGTGTGGACACGCTCGGGCGGCTGCGCTCCGCGGTCCAGGCGACGGGCCGCGAATCGAGCGACGAGCTGGTCTCGTTGGTGCGTGAGAGACTCGCGGCGGCGTTGCTGGACGGCGCGAACCTGCGCGCCGTTCTCGACGCGGACCGCGATCCGGTGATCGCGACCGACTCGGCGGGCGAGCTGGTCATCTGGAACCGCGCCGCGGGGGAGTTCTTTGAGAAGCCGCTCCAGGCGCTCCGGGGTCGGATCATCGACGAGCTGTTCACGCAGTCGGAGGTGCTGACGCTCCACGCGGCGGCGGTGAAGGGGCAGGTGCGTTCCGCGCAGGTGCGCATGAGCCGACAGGGCGTGACCCGGGTGTACGAGGTTGTGGCGGCCCCGGCGGCGCTGGAGCTGTCGGGCCTTTCCACGCGTTCGCGGGCGAACTATGCCGAGCCCGGCGTCGTGCTGACCCTGCGCGACGTGACCGAGCTGTCCCGTGCGGTGCAGTTGCAGACGGACTTTGTCGCCAACGCGAGCCACGAGCTTCGCACGCCGCTCTCTTCGATCAAGGCGGCGGCGGAGACGCTCGGGGAATTGGTGCCCGAGCCGCCGATGGCGGCGCGCCTGGTGCAGATGATCACGACCAACACGACGCGGCTCGAAGAACTGACGAGGGACCTGCTCGATCTCTCGCGGCTGGAAACGCCCGAAGCGTCCATCGAGGTCTCGTCCGTTCGTCTTCGCGAACTCTTCGAGCAGCTCGCGCCGGTGTTTGAGCCTCCGTGCAGGGAGCGCCATCTGCGCCTGGTCTTTGAGCCCTCGTCCGAGGTCGAAGAGATAAACAGCGATCCGCGGTTGCTGTCGCTGATCCTCAAGAACCTCATCGAGAATTCGACCAAGTTCGCCTACGAGGGCACGACCATCCGCGTGATCGCGGCACGCCTTCCCGGGCGCGACGGCGTTCGCCTGCGGGTGATCGACCAGGGCGTAGGCATCCCGCTGAACGCCCAGGACCGAATCTTCGAGCGGTTCTACCAGGTCGATCTCTCCCGGGCGGGGGGCGCCGCTCGCCGCGGCACGGGCCTGGGTCTGGCCATCGTCAAGCACGCGGTCAAGGCGCTGGGCGGCACGATCAGCGTGCAGTCGGTATGGAAGGAAGGCACGACGATGACGGTGGATCTGCCGGTCATCGGGCCGGCGACGTTGGGCGAGGGGCCGTCCGGCTCATCCCCGTCGCCTTCGGCTCATCATTTCGACAGCGGCGCCCAGTCGACGCCGTAGAGCGCGTTCAAGCGTTCCGCGACCGCTCGGAGAAGCCCGGCCTCGCGCTGGGGATCGCCGAATCGTCCGACGCGTGCGCCGAGCGAGACGCGCCCAACGCCGGTGCGCTGCGCGATCAGCCAGGCGGGCTCGTCGGTGATGGTGCGGAGTTGATAGGTACGGGTCAAGGAGTCGGCGGAGGAGCGCACGTCAACTTTCGCCACCTCGGCGGCGGAGACTCCGGCGTCGACCGCCGCGTCGATGTCGTCCCAATCACCCGTGGCGACCGATGAGATCGCCATCGGGCTTGGCGGCGTGGCGTCGTCGGCGGCGCACGCGGACAGCCCGAGCACGATCGTGCAAACCGCGGCACTCGATACGGCGTCCCGCGCGTTCATGATTGGTCCGGGGCACGCGCGCCCCCCTCGTGTTGGGCGTGACAGACTTCGGAGGTCGCTCCTCCGGGGATGTGATACAGCCGTTCGACCCGCACGCCGCGCGATCGCAGGTGTGCGGCCGCGTCCCAGAGCACGTCCTCGTGGGCGTCGCTGGAGAGCAGGACGCAGGCGTCGCCCGGGACCGCGCTGGGCGGCCGAACGATCATGCCGCCGAGTTCCTTGCCGGTCGCATCGTCGTCGATGATCCCCTCGACACCCATGCCGAGGTGCGAGGTGTGTTCCAGCACCCACGCCGTGTGGGCCCCGGCCCCGTACAGCCACACACTGGCGAACCCCTCGGCGCGCAGTCGTTGACCGGCGAGCGTGAGCAGCGCGGCCCGTGTCAGTTCCGCGTGTGAGCGGAAGGGGGCGGCCCGCTCGTTCGCCCAGAACCACGCCGCCAGGGCGTCGACGGACGGCGCACGATCCAACAGCGCTTCGAGTTCGCCGATGGCACCCGGGTGCGCCATGTTGAGGCGCGACACGATGATCGCCAGCGCCTCGCGATCGTCGTGCGAGGCGCGGGGAAGGCGCGCCCACGCCTCCATCTGCGCCTGGGCCGCGTGCGCCGACTGCGATTGGTCCGCGCTGTACGCGGGTCGCGGGGCGTGCTTCAGGTGATGCGTGTAGAGCATCTCGGGCGAGGCGCCGATGCGTCCCGCCAGGCGGAGCCAGAGGTCGTAGTCCTGGGCGCGCGATCGGCGCTCGTCGTAGCCGCCCGCTTCCAGCACCGCGTCGCGTCGCAGGAGCATCGAGCCGTGCGCCAGCTCGTTCCGGCGGAGCAGTTTCCACGCGAGACGAGCGGGCGAGGGATCGGGCCGGATCGTGGCGATCCGTCGCCCGTTGTGCCGTTGCTCCCACGCGCACCCGATCGCGGCCAGTTCCGGGCGCTCGGCGGCCAGGACGAGCTGTCGCGCCAAGCGGTGCGGCGGACATTCGTCGTCCGCGTCCATCCGCGCCACCAGCGGCGCCCGGCTGGCGCGCAGCGCCGCGTTGAGCGCCCCGGCCAGCGACGCGCGTTCAAGCTCGATGACGCGCACCCGCGGATCATCGATGAGCCCGGCGGCCCGGCGCGTCGCGTCGTCGCTCCCGTTGAGGATGATGAGCAATTCAAGCTCGCGAACCGACTGGCCCAGCACGCACGCCGCGGCGCGCAGCAGCAGCTCGCCGTCGCGGTGGACGGGGAGAGCGACGCTGACCCTCGGGACGGCGCTGGGCATATCTCACTTTATCGCGCCGGGGCGTGGAGCGGGGGCGTGCGTTTCGGCGGTCCTGCCGGAACCGCGAAAAACAACGCCGGCGCCTGCTCGCCGGTCGATACCAAGGCGTTGCGTGCGGCGCCGGCGGCGGCGAGCGCGCCGGGGCAAGGGGAGACCGGGCGTGAGGTATCAAACGCGACTTTCATACACAGACCGCCCGAGCAAGGCCGCGTGGATCGCGGACAAGTACCGAGCGATCCTGGGTGGGCATGTGCTGGACGTCGGCTGCGATCAGAAGCACCTGTCGGCGCACCTCCCGCCGGGTGCTCGATATCTGGGCGTCGACATGGGCCCGCCGGCCGACGTGGTGGTCAACCTTGATCGGCAGGAGCTCCCCTTCGGGCCGGGATCGTTCGACACGGTGCTGTGCGCCGACGTGCTGGAGCACCTTGATCGCCTGCACGACGTCTTCGACCGGCTGTGCTCGATCGCGCGCGGGCACGTCATCATCGCGCTCCCGAACCCGCTGCGGAATCTTCTCCTGGCGCTGCACGAGGGCACGCGGGGTGTCGGGCTCAAGTATTACGGCCTGCCGCTCGAGCCGCCGCCCGACCGGCACCGCTGGTTCTTCGGCTATGAGGAGGCCGAACGGTTCCTCCGCGAGCGCGGGCGCCGAAACGGCTTCTCGGTCGAGCAGGTCGAGCCCGAGGAGCGCGGCGTGCCGGCGCTGACCAACGCCGACGGCGTCAACCTCATCGATTCGCCCAACGCCACCTTCGGGACGATCTGGTGCGTGCTGAAGCGCGATGGATGACGGGCGGCGTCGCGCCGGGGAACTCGCGGTGGTCCGGGCGGGGTGGCTCGCGCGAGGGCTGATTCACACCGAGACCGAGGCGCCCTCGCCCGCGCCGGGGGCCGACGCGCCGTTGCCGGGCGCGGCGGTCTTGCGGCCGCCGGTGAGCAGGACGATTCCGCCCACGATCAGCACGACCGCGATGATCTTGCGGATCGTGAGTTCTTCCTTGAGGATCAACCAGCCGAGGATGACGGCCGTGGCGGGCGCGAGGGCAAAGGCGATGGGACGGAGGAGCGAGATGTCGCCGCCGGGCTGGGCCAGTCCGAGGTAAAAGAAGAAGACACCGGCGAAGCCGGCGAGGAGGCCCGAACCGAAGATGAGCTTTGCCCAGGTCGGGCCGCTCATGTCTCGCCACCATGTCTGCGGCTCTGACTTCACGAAGGAATGGGCGACGACGAACGCGATCAACGCGAGCGGGAGCGTGGCGGCCGCGCGGAAGAAGACCGCGCCCATCGGGCCGATCTCTTTGGAATTGATCGCGCCCTTGGTGAAGATCTCGCCCACGCCCCAGCAGAGGCCGGCCAGAATGGCACAGAGGATGGCAAACATGGCGTGTGTATCGGCCAAGCGACGGACGCGAACGCACAACTCGCCCGGGACACTGCGGCGCGGCGAGATCGCTCAGAAGTGGTCGCTCATCCAGGGTGTGCCGGCCGAGAACACCGAACCGGCGGCGTGGAGCGCGGCGGGGTCGCCGGTCGCCAGCCCGACGTTGGCGGCCTGCGCGGGCGTCAGCAGGCCGGAATAGATCGAGGCAAGTCCGCGAGCATCGACGCGGATTTCGCCGCGCCCCCCGTGCTCGGCATGGGCCCTGCCATTCTCGATCATGAGCGTCCATCGCCCGGCGTTGGCGGGAACGAGGTCGTCGGCGACCTCGAGATGAATCTGCGCTCGAACGCACGGCGAGTAGCCGCGTGCTTCAAGGGCCGCCTTGACGTGGCTGACCCGGATGAGCCACGTGTCCTTGTTCATGATGGTGTATCGCTGCTGGGGCAGGAGGAGCAGGGCGGGGTGCGTGGGCCCCCCGAAGAAGACCAGATCGTGGCTCATCATCGAGTAATCGGCGAGCAGCGTCCACAGCCGGCGCCCCGCCGCCGCGGTGTGAAAGACAAAGTCCGAGAGGTTGACGTCGGCGCGTCCGTCGGGCCGGCGTTTCTGGTTGACGAAGACGTAGCCCTGGAGCGTGCCGTGCTCATCGCGCACGCCGAAAGGGTGGTGCTCTTCGTTTCTGGGCGACTTCACGCGCTGCCAGATGTACGGGCCGCGGTCGAGCGTTCCGTCGTAGCGGGCCGCGAACCTGGCGTAGCAGTCGCGGAGCTCGGCGGACTCGTGATCGAGCGGCTCAACCCGCTCTCGGGCGGGCCCGCCGGCGTCGAGCTGCGTCATCGGGATCGTGTACTGGAAACGATGGCCGGCGTGCTCAAAGCCCACGGACCGGTAGAGCGTGTGGGTCGACGCGAACAGCCCGACCAACGGCCAGCCCTCGTTGTGCGCGGCCTGGACGCAGGCCTGCATCATGCGCTTGGCGTACCCGCGCCCGCGGTCCTCGGGTGCCACCGCGACGCCCGCGATCCCGAGCATCTTGACGGAGCGGCCGCCGAAATACTGCCCCATCGGTATCCGGGCGAGGGTGGCGGCGGGGCGCGAGGCGTCGAGGAGTGTGCGGAAGTTGGCCTCCCCCGCGATCTGCATCCAGCCCTCGACACCCTCGCGGTCGCCCGCGAACGCGTGCCGGAGCATGCGCACAACGGCGTCGCGGTCACGCGCCGCGTCATGCTCAACAAGCTCGACATTGACGGCGGAGTGGGCGTGCTTCATCGGCGGAGGGTAGGAGTTGACGCGCCCTCTCGGTCACGCCGATGTGATCACGACTGCGAGGTCCGGAAGAAGGCGATGTAATCGGTCTGGGCGCGCGTGCCGCCCGCGTCGGTGACCAGGCGCGCGACCTGTCCCCGGTGATAGGTCGAATGGTTGAAGACGTGGATGAGGATGTCGTCGAGGGTGCTGGTGAACTTCTCACCCTTGGTGTTGCTGTACAGAACCGGACGGTCGAGGTCCGGCTCGCGGATCGAATCAAGGAAGAGCGACCAGGATCGGTCGAGCTCGGCGGCGACTTTCGCGGATTCCTCGATCGGCCAGGCGGGGAACCACTCGGGCACGGGCGCGGACGCCAGACGCTCCGCCCGCTCGAGCCAGATCCGCCGGGCGAGCTGGATGTGCGCCATGATGCCCAGGGCGCGCGTGGCGTCGGCGCCGGCGCGGTTGGCCTCGGGGATGCTCGCGATGGACTGCAGCGTGAGTGCCGTGGCGCGTGTCTCGGCGACGAGCAGCTTTCGATATCGCTCGATTCCCGTCATGGTGGGCTCCTGAACCTTTCTAGCGCGCGATCAGCGACCTCATGGTCGCGACGGCCTCGTGCAACCCGGTGTAGACGGCGCGGCTGACGATCGAATGCCCGATGTGCAATTCCTCGATGCCGGGGAGCGCGGCGATCGGCCGCACGTTGGCGTAATTGAGCGCGTGCCCGGCGTTGAATCGCATGCCCAGCTCGATGATCAGTCGCCCCGCGGCCGCCACGCGCGCCAGCGCCGCGGAGAGCGCCGGATCGCGGAGGTCGCCGCCCGCCGCCATGAACGCGTCGGCGTAGGGCCCGGTGTGGACCTCGCACCACTCGAACCCGGCCTCGGCGGCGGCGCGGATCTGCCGCTCGTCGGCGTCGATGAACGCCGAGCCCGAGACGCCCGCGTTGCGGAGGGTCGCGACGACCGACGCGAGCCGCTCTTGCTGCGAGGCGACATCCAAGCCGCCCTCGGTCGTGACTTCCTCGCGGCCTTCGGGGACCAGCGTGGACATGTGGGGCCTGAGCCGGGAGGCGATCCCCACCATCTCGTCCGTCGCGCCCATCTCGAGGTTGAACTTCACGCGGCAGAGATCGCGGCAGACCTGCACGTCGCGGTCGTTGACATGGCGGCGATCCTCGCGGAGGTGCATCGTGATGCACCCGGCGCCGGCGAGTTCGGCGATGTGCACGGCGTGCGACGGGTTGGGCTCCCCCCGCGCCGGATCGGGCGCCCCGCGATAGCGCGCCTGGCGGAGGGTTGCGACGTGGTCGATGTTGACGCCGAGCGTGGCCATGCTGAAAGCGTAGAACGCGGCGGCGGCGCGGGACGCGTACCCTCGGGCGATGCGTTTCGTGTTTCTCGGGACTGGCACGTCCGCCGGGGTGCCGGCGATCGGGTGCGACTGCGGCGTGTGCGCCAGCAGCGACCCGCGTGACCGGCGCCTGCGGACCAGCGCCGCGCTCCGGTTCGTCGATCCATCGGGGCAGGATCGCGTGATCCTGATCGACGCCGGCCCGGACCTGCGCGAGCAGGCGCTGCGGAACAACCTGCGGCGGGTCGACGCGATCCTGTTCACCCACAACCACGTCGATCACACCTTCGGCCTGGACGAGGTGCGGCGCTTCAACGTCGTCATGCGCACGCCCATCGCCGTGTACGCGGACCGGCACACGCTCGACCATCTCGGGCGCGTCTATGCGCACATCTACGAACGCGAGAACAACGTCAACGACAGCTTTGTCGCCACGCTCATCAACCACGAGCTCCGCGCCGAGCAGTCGTTCGAGCTCTTCGGCCTGAGGATCACGCCGATCCCGTTGCTCCACGGGCGGCTGCCCGTGCTGGGCTTTCGGTTCGATCGGGCCGCGGCCGCGCCGGCTCCGCCGCTGCCCCTGGCGTATTGCACGGACGTGTCGGCGATCCCGCCGCGGAGCTGGCGGTATCTCGAGGGGCTCTCCACGCTGGTGCTCGACGCGTTGCGGCATCGCAAGCACCCGACGCACTTCTCGCTCCAGGAGGCCGTGAGCGCCGCGGACCGCATCGGCGCGGGGCGAACCTTCTTCGTCCACATGGCGCACGACCTGGGGCACCAGGAGACGAACGCGACGCTCCCGGAGGGGATGGCGCTGGCGCACGACGGCCTGGAGCTGTGCGAGTGAACGCGGGCGGCTCCATGCTCACGGGCGCTGCCTTTCGGGTCCGAGTCGCGCTCTCGACATGCTCCCTGGCGCCGGGCGTGTTGATTCTCGGCGCGTGGGTGGTCGGGAATCTTTGCTCGGATCGCTGGTATTGGTCGCAATGGCTGGAGTGGATCCCGACCAGCCTGGCGCTCCTGGCCAGCGCGCCCTTCCTGGTCCTGGCGGGGCTGCTGCTCCCGCGCGGCGAGCGCTCGTGGCGGGCGACGCGCGCACGCACGCTGGCGTCCATCGCCTGGGGGCTGGTCTGCGTCTACATGCTCCTCGTCGATTGGCGCCTGCCCAATCTCTTCAAGCGGTATGAGAAGCCGGGCCCGAGCACCACGCGCGTGCTCTTCTGGAACGCGGCGGCGGAGGACGAGCCCGGCTGGTCGCGGGCGGCCCTGCGCGAGAACGCGGACGTCATCGTGCTCGTGAGCCTGCGGAACGAGGACGAGCTGGCTCGCATCGGCGCGTCCATGGGAGAGAGCGCGTCGGTCATCGCCACCGATCGGTTCACCGTGCTGTCCCGCCGGCGGGTGGAGCGCTACGCGCTGGTATCGCTCGATATCGCGCCGGGCCGGGGGCTCGATCCCCGCCAGCGCACCGGCACGCGGTCGTGGGCCGACCCCGGGCACGCGATGTTCCTGGATCTGGCCGCCGACGCGCGGCGCCCCGCGATGTGCGTGTGGATTCTCGATCTACCCTCGGACCTTTCGCTGGCGCGGCACAGCGTCACGGCCCAGGCGGCGCGCGCCATCCGCGAGTTCAAAGGCCCCGTGCTCCGGCCCGACGACGCCGGACGCTGGATCCCCGACGAACACGCTTCCTTCGAAGGCTTCCCCGCGCCCGACCTGATCGTCGGCGACTTCAACATCCCGCGCGGCTCGCGCTCGCTGGACGCGATCACCGGCGGGCGGCCGAACGCCTTTGACCAGTCCGGCTCTGGGCCCGCGGCGTCGTGGCCCTGCAAGTGGCCGCGAACGTCCCGGAGGATCTGGCCCGTCCTGCACATCGATCAGATGTTCGCGGGTCCGTCGCTGCACGCGGAGTCGTACACGCTGATTGATCCGGGCTCCGGCACCCACCGGATGCAGCGGGCGGATGTCGCGCCGGCGTCGCCATAGCGGCGGGTCTTGAACCCCCGGTTCATGGCGGGTCATCAAACCTATAGTTTGCCGACGAGGTTCGGAGCGTCTTCTACCCGCGTTCGGCGTGCGGGAACCCAGGCGAGTATGCCATGCCCCTTGCGTCGCCCCACTGTCCACGCTGCGGCTATGACCTCTCGGGCGTCGCCGCGTCATGGACCGGGTCGTGCCCGATCGAGGGCGCCTGCAGCGAGTGCGGGCTCTCATTCCCCTGGGGAGACGTCTTCTTCCCGCTTCGGAACGCCCCCGCGTGGAGCTTCGAGCATGCAGAACACCCCGTGCCGGCGCTGGCTTGGTCGTGGTGGCGGTCGTTGCGCCCCGGCGGGCTTTGGTCACGCCTGCGGATGCACCACGCGATCGTCGTCCCGCGTCTTTGGGTCGCGCTGGCGATCATGCTCCTGCTGATGCACCTGGCGACCGGCGCCGGGATGGTCTGGCTGGAGCACACGGCGGGGCGGGTGGCCGTGCAGGCCCAGGGCGACTGGCTCCGTGTGCGCGACCCCATCTCGGTGCTGATCAACCCGTACGCACGGGTCTTTGCGAATCAATACCCGCCGGTGTACACGTCGTGGGTCTACGTCGGCGTGCTGGGAGCCCTGCTGTGCCCCGCCGGATTCGCCCTGCTTCGCCAGACCTCCGCGAGGCTGGGCCTGCGACGCGAGCACGTGCTGCGTGGGGCGGCCTATTCGCTCGCGCCCCTGCCGCTTCTCTTGCTGGTGTTCGCGGGAGCGCGGGCTCTCAGGGCCTACGGGAGCGCGTGGGCGCTGGGGCTGACCCTGCGCACCACCCGATCGGGGCCGCCGGACGGTCTGACCCGTCTCTGCAACACCCTCGACGACGTGGCGAGTGCGATCGGGCGGCACCAGTGGGTCGCGATCCCGCTGAGCCTGGCGTGGTGTGGCATGTACTGGTGGTGCTTTTCGAAGTTGTACCTTCAGCTGCCAGACGCAACGCGAACCACGCTGCTCCTGGTTCTCACGGCGTTTCTTGTCGCGCTGGCGGTCGTGACGTTCTGGCCGGGCTCGACGCTGGCCCGCGACCTTGGGACCGCCCTACTGGGAGTGCAGGAATAACGCGCGATGGGTTCCTCGCCAGGGGTATCGAATCGATGTCTCCGAGCATGAATCCCGAGCCAGGCATCACGCTCCCTCTCTCCGTTCGGCTCAGGGACGAGACGCCGATCGTGATCCGCCGGGCCCGTGCCATGGATGCGGAGGGGCTCGCCGCGCTCGACCGGGAGCTGATCGCCGAGGGCTTGTGGTCGGTGCGCGACGGACGCGAGCGGATTTCCCCGGCCGAGGAGCGGAAGCGGATCGAGTCGCACGAGGCGCCCGATCGGCTGATGCTGGTGGCGCTGCACCAGGAGCGGGTGGTCGGCGAGGCGACGTTGAAGGCCCACAAGGCGGCTCGTTGCGCGCATGTGGCCATGCTGTCGATCACGGTGGCCATCGAGTTTCGGGGGCGCGGCGTGGGCCGGGCGCTCATGGGCGCCCTCTGCGGCTGGGCCGACACGCACCCGACGATCCAAAGGCTCGAACTGTTCGTCTTTGCAAACAACGATCGCGCGATCGCACTCTACAAGGCGTTCGGATTTGCGTTGGAGGGGAGGAGAGAGCGATACATCCGATTTGGACCCGACGCCTATGTCGATGATCTCGTCATGGGGCGGTGGTGCCCAAAGAAGCGGGGCAATCCCCGAAACACGTGAGACTTGCGCGAGGTTGGTTTCTGCGCGGGATTCGATCGGCGCGATCGCGCGGGTACACTTGCTCTCGCATGCCCGGCAAATCCAATGAACGACCCGCCAGGCGTTCGGCGAGCAAGAAAAGCTCGCTGTCGCGCCGCCTGCGCCCCGCTAGGCCGGCCGCGGTCTTCACGCTCCCGGATGCGTTCGAGTCGTATGCGCAGGCGTGCGAGTATCTCTCGACGCGCCAGAACGTCGAACGGCTGCGGCCGGATCGGGTCGACCCGTCGACGCTGACGCTCGACCGGATGGTGGCGCTGCTGGACGCGCTCGGGAATCCACAGCGGGGATTGAAGCTGGTCCACGTGGCCGGCTCCAAGGGGAAGGGGAGCACCTGCGAGATGGTCGCGTCGGCGCTGGGCGAGTGCGGCTACACGGTCGGGCTCTACACCAGCCCGCACCTGATCGATCTGCGCGAGCGCTTCCGGATCGGGACCGAGCAGATCTCGATCGCCGATTTCTGCGTGTACCTGCACCGCGTCGCGTCGGCGGCCGCGGCACTCGAGCGGAAGTTCGGGCCCGCAACGTTCTTTGAGCTCACGACCGCCATGTGCTTCTGCTACTTCGCGGATCAGGCGATCGACCTGGGCGTGATCGAGGTGGGCCTTGGGGGGCGACTGGACTCCACGAACGTCATCACGCCCGAGGTCACCGCCATCACCACGATCCAACTCGAGCACACGCAGATCCTGGGCGACACCCTGGCGAAGATCGCGGGCGAAAAGGCGGGGATCATGAAGCCCGGCGTGGCGTGCGTGACCGTCCCGCAGGAGAACGAGGTTCTGGAAGCGTTGCAGGCCCGGGCGGCGGCGGTCGGCTGCTCGCTGCGAGTGATCGGTTCGCCCGAGCTTGAGTTCAGCCATCGCGTCGAGTCCACGGCCGGCCTGGGGCTTCAGGTGCGCGTCAGCCTCTCCTCGGCGCGCTGCCAGTTCGAGCATGTGCCCGTTCCTCTCAAGGGCGAGCACCAGGCGTACAACTGCGGGCTGGCGCTCGCGATTGTGGACGCGCTCCGCGAGCGGGGCTGGAAGGCGCCGGAGCGCCAGGTCGCCAAGGGGCTGGCGCGAACGCCGAACCTGGGGCGGCTGGAGCAGGTGTGGGAGCGGCCGCGGATCATCGTCGACGGCGCGCACAACCCCGAGAGCGTGTCGGGACTGGTCAAGGCGATCGGGGCGCACCTCCGGTACGACTCCATGGTCATGATCTTCGGGTGCGCGGCCGACAAGAACGTGCCGGGCATGCTCCAGGCGGTGTCGCGCGGGGCCGACAAGATCATCTTCACGCGTGCGTCGGACTCGCCGCGTGCGATGGACCCCAAGGAACTCCAGCGGCGCTTCGCGGAGGTTTCGCACAAGATGGTTCAAACGGCGCCGACGGTCAAGGACGCGATCAACCTGGCCGCCCGCGCGGTGCAGCGCGACGATCTCATCTGCGTGACCGGGTCGTTCTATGTCGCCGGCGAGGCCAAGAGACTCTTCGCCGAGAAGGCCGGGGCGCTGGCGGCGGAGCGTCTGCCGGCCAACCTCTCGCGGATCGAGCCCAAGCCGGAGGGGAGGCGGACCGCCGCCCGGGACATCGCCTTGCAGGCTCCGGCCGTGGAGCGGGCGGCCGCGGGCACGAAAAAGAGCGCCTCCAAGGGCACGGGGCGGTCGGGAGCGCGGGACTCCTAAACTCCGGCCGTTATGTCCAAGGACAACCGAGCACATCCTCCGGGCGGAAACGCCGGCGACGAGCAGAGCCCCTATCGCTACACGGCGGCCCTGGCTGGCTCGCTCGAGACGAAATGGCAGCGGGAATGGGCATCGCGCGGGACATTCCGCGCCGCCAACCCCGGGCAGCCGGGATTCGATCCCGCCAAGCCCAAGTTCTACTGCCTCGACATGTTCCCCTATCCGTCCGGCGCGGGCCTGCACATCGGGCATCCGGAGGGATACACCGCGACCGACATCGTCTGCCGATTCAAGCGGGCCAAGGGCTTCAACGTCCTGCACCCGATGGGGTGGGACGCGTTCGGGCTCCCGGCCGAGCAATACGCGATCCAGACGGGCGTGCACCCCGCGATCACAACGCGGAAGGCGATCGACAACTTCCGAAGGCAGCTCCAGCGTTTCGGCTTCTGCTATGACTGGTCGCGCGAGTTCGGCACCATCGACGAGGACTACTACCGCTGGACCCAGTGGATCTTTCTCCGGCTCTACGACGCGTGGTTCGACCCCGAAGCGTCCAGGGCGCGCCCGATCGCGGACCTGATCGAGCGCGAAAAGAAGGCGGGGCGGTGGGACACGCGGACCGCCGACGAGCGGCGGGCGTACCTCGACTCCCAGCGCCTGGCGTATGTGTCGGAGACCACGGTCAACTGGTGCCCCAAGCTGGGGACCGTTCTGGCCAACGACGAGGTGATCGACGGTCGGAGCGAGCGCGGCGGATTTCCGGTCCTGCGCAAGCCGCTCCGCCAGTGGATGTTCCGCATCACGTCGTACGCCGAGCGATTGCTGGCGCAGCTCCGGGATCTGGAATGGCCCGCGAGCACCAAGGCGATGCAGGAGGAGTGGATCGGCAAGTCCACGGGGGCGGAGATCGAATTCCCGATCCGGGGCGATCGCACGCTCCGCGTCTTTACCACGCGCCCCGACACCATTTTCGGCGCGACCTACATCGTGGTGTCGCCCGAGCACGAGCTGTGCGAGCGCATCGCGCAGGGGCGCCTGGACGTGGGCGACGCCAACCGGCGGCAGGTCCGCCGGTATTGCGAAGCGGCCCGCAACCGCTCGGACGTGGAACGCCAGGAGTCCAAGGAAAAGACCGGCGTGTTCACGGGCGTCTACGCCATCAACCCGGCGACCGGCGCGCCGATCCCGGTGTGGACCGCGGATTATGTGCTGTCGGGCTACGGCACGGGCGCGATCATGGCCGTCCCCGCGCACGACGATCGTGACTTCGCTTTCGCCAAGGCCTTCGACCTTCCGATCGTGGACGTGGTGTACACGCGCGCGGAATTGGCGATGGCGTATTTCGTCGACCACTCGATTGCCGACGAGCAGACCGACGAGCGATTCGCCGACGTGCTCGCCGACTTTCTGGGGCTTGTGACGTCGACCAACGCGGACCCGGACAAGTTCGACCAGCTCCTGTCGGTGGTCCGCACCCGGCGGGTGAGGCCTTCCGGCGACGGAACGTCGGTGCCGATCCACCTGGCCGATCCGCCCACGGGCCGACCGGCATCGATCGGCGAACGCCGCGGCGTGACGAAGATTGTGTGGCTCGACGCGCTCGACGACCTCGGCTTCACGACCTTTCAGGTCCTGCGCGAAACCTTCGGGGCGCGCATGTTCCACGCGCGTCGCGGCGAGGCGTGGACAGGCACGGGCTTTGCGGTCAACTCGTCCAACGAGGGCGTCTCGATCGACGGGCTGCACGCCGAGGAAGCCAAGGCCAAGGTCTGCGACTGGCTCGAATCCAGCGGGATCGGGCGTCGCAAGACCAACTACAAGCTGCGCGACTGGACGTTCAGCCGCCAGCGCTATTGGGGGGAGCCGTTCCCCATCGTGTACGACCGCGAGGGGCGGGCGTACCCGGTTGGTGATTCGGCGCTCCCCGTGAGGCTGCCGGAGCTTGCGGACTACGCGCCGGTCGAGAGCGACGATCCGCGGCCGCTCCTGGCGAAGGCGACTTCATGGATGAACACGACGGCGGGCGCGGCGGGGGTCGATCCCGCGCTGCTCGCGCCCGAGACGCCCGTGACGCGCGAGACCAACACGATGCCCGGGAGCGCCGGCAGCTCGTGGTACGCCGTGCGCTACACGGACCCGCGCTGCACCAGCGCGATCGCCGGTCGTGAGGCGGAGCGCTATTGGATGAAGGACGGGGTGGACCTGTACATCGGCGGGTCGGAGCACGCCGTCGGTCACTTGCTGTACTCGCGCTTCTGGCACAACGTGCTGTTCGACCTTGGGTACCTGTCGGGGCGCGAGCCGTTCCGCCGCCTGGTGCACCAGGGGTTGATCACGAGCTTCGCGTTCCAGCGCGAGGACAAGACCATCGTGCCGGTGGACGAGGTGCGCGAGGTGGTCGAAGGCGAAAAGACCGGGCACGTCGAGATCGCGACGGGCAAGGCGGTCACGCCCATCGTGACCAAGATGTCGAAGCGGTACAAGAACGTGATCAACCCCGACGACGTGATCGGGGAGTTCGGGGCCGACACCTGCCGCCTGTACGAGATGTACATGGGCCCGCTCGAGGCCAGCAAGCCGTGGAATCCGCGGGACATCGCGGGGTGCTTCCGGTTCTTGCAGCGTGCCTGGCGCCTGTGCGTCGACGAAAGGTCGGGCGCGGTGCGTCCTCTGGCGACGCCGGATCACGATATCGAGAAGTTGCTCCACCGCCTCATCGCCAAGGCCGAGGGCGACATCGAGCGATTGAGCTTCAACACGGCGATCGCGGCGATGATGGAGTTCGTGAACGCGGCGACGACGGCCGGCGGGCTGGAAATCTCGCAGATTCGGCGCTTCGCGCTGGTGCTGTGCCCGTTTGCCCCGCACCTGGCCGAGGAGTTGTACGCCAAGGCCGGCGGCGAGGGGCTGGCGTCGGACGCACCCTGGCCGACGGTTGACGCGGCGCTCCTGGTGGACGCGAGCATCGAGATGCCGGTGCAGATCATGGGGAAGGTGCGGGCGCGGATTCAGGTGGCCCGCGACGCGGACCAGGCGGCGATCGAGGCCGCGGTGCTCGCCGATCCGAAGGTAAAGGATCAGATCGGGACCAAGGCGATCCGGAAAGTGATCGTGGTGCCCGGGAAACTCGTGAACCTGGTGATCGGGTAGGCGGCGGCGGCGGCGCGAAGAATCATCCGCGGCCGCGGAATACTCACACGGCCACGGATGCTGTGGGGCATGTCGGTCCGCTCGCGGGTTCAGCAGCCCAGCTCGAAGTGCTCGGCGAAGAAGTCGTAGTCATCCCCGTTGACGAAGCCGTCAAAGTTGAGGTCGGCGGACGACGCTCCGCTCTCGAAGAGCGCGGCCCAGTCGTCGTAGTCGTCGCCGTTGACGAAGCGATCGTCGTTGAAATCGGCGGGGCAGAAGGGCTGGAAGGGCGGCTGGATCTGTCCGCGGATTTCTCCGCCGGGGAAGTTCGTGGTGTGCACGTTGATGTAGGTGAGGCCGGCCTTGAGGAGATTCTCGTCGGACTGCGCGGCGCCGTACGCCCAGCTCCCCTGCTTGCGGGCACCGGGGGGGAGGGTGTGCTTGATGCCCGCGTTCTGCCCAACCCCGCCGTAGCCGTGGATGTGAGCGGCGGTCTCCGCGGCGGAGAGGTTGGCGTAACGGATGTCGTAGGAGAGTACGTTGTTGGTGAGATCCATCGCGATCAGCCCGCAGCCAACGCCCGTGGACGGCGTGGGCGGGACTTCCTGCGTGCCGTCGATCGGGACGACGGTCGAGACGATCTGCCCGCGGATCTCGCCGCCGGGGAAGTTGGAGGAGTGGACGTTGACATAGGTCAGGCCGTTGAACAGGTTCTCCTCGTCCGCGTCGGTGAAGTTCCAGGTGCCGACCTTGAGGGTGCCGGCGGGCAACGTGTGCTTGATGCCCGCGGAAGCGCCGATGCCGGCGAAGCCGTGGATGTGTGAGGCGGTCTCGGCGGCGGAGAGCCCGGCGTAAGAGATGTAGTAGCTCATGGTGTTGTTGACGTTGTCATACATGAAGAGGCCGAACCCGCGGGCGGTCGAGCCGGTGGGCGGGACTTCCTGCGCGCCGTCGAGGGAGGCCACGTGCGTCACGATCTGGCCTCGCACCTCGCCGCCCGGGAAGTTGGTGGTGTGGACGTTGACGTAGATCTTGCCCGCGAGGATGTCGGCCTCCTGGGCCTGGGCGTAGGTGATCACGCCGGTCTTCACCGGGCCCGCGGGCAGTGTGAACATGATGGGCCCCGCGACACCCGGGCCCGCCGGGCCGTGGATGTGAGCGGCGGTCTCCGCGCTGGAGAGGTTCGTCACAACGATGCGGTAGGTGATCTTGTTGTTGATCGGGTCGATCACGAACGAACCACAGCCGTCGGCGGTCGAGGCATTCGGCGGAACCTCCTGCGTGCCCGTCAGGAAGCAGACGCGACGAAACTCGGTGTTGTGGGCCAAGGCGGCGGCGGACATGGCCACCGCGGCGACAGCAACGACGAGTCGGTTCCAGTTCATCTCTTTCCTCCCTGCATGTGTGGAATCAAAGACCAAGCACCCCAGGCTCCACATGTCGCTTTGGCGGCAGGCCCTTGCTCTGGATTGAAGAGAATGTATCCGAGAGCCGCCCGGTGCTCCATTCCGAACTTCACAAACCCCTGTACACAAGAGGATTATGGGCTACTGGTCGTTCGCTTGGGCCGGGGCGTCTTGTGACGGCGTCGGGTCGGGCTGCTGATCCGGAGACGGCTCACGCTTCTGCCTGGGAACGACCTTGAACTTCACCGTCGGCGTGGGCGAGTCCTGCCCGCGCGCTCGCTGGAGGGCCCTGGCGGCATCCTCGCCTTCCGAAGGCGGCTTGGAGACGCGCGCCTCTTCCTCGCCGCTCCCGGGGCGGACGACGACCGTGCTGTTGGACCTCTTCCTCCCGTCCTTGGCCTTGTCGCGCTTGCCGGGGGTCGAGAACGAACTGAACATGTCCCACGCCGACCCGTTGGTCTGGGCCAGGCGCGAGCGGGGATCGAGCTTCAAGTCACTCGGGACGCTGGTGCTCCAACTCTCGGCGGCGGCGACGCGCACCGGGAGCGGGCCATCCCACCACAGGAGCGGCACATAGCCCGCGTCGGCGATCCTGGCCGCGTCGCGCGCGACGCGATCGGCGTCGGCGGGCGCCCCGAAATACTCGGCGTATCTGGCGTAGCTGTGCGATGCCCACACCTCATGCCCGGGCACGAGGAAGTCGGCCAGGGAGTTCGGCCCGTCGACCAGGAGCTGCGTCTCGGGCGACGTCGCTTTCTGATCGAGCGTGGCGCGCACCAGGGTGGGCGCGACGACGTTGAGGATGTCGCTGCACGACGGCTCGATCACGAACCTCGCCTTGGGATAGCGCGCCTGGAGCGTCCGCAGCCAGGTGTACTGCGTCCAGATCGGGGTGACGGCGTGGCGGAAGTCGCCCAGGATGATCGTCGAGGCGCCCGCCCGCACCGCCGCGTCCATCTCCGCCAGCGACGCCTGCACATGGTCGGTGTAGCTGGGCTCGAACGCCTCCCAGACCTGGCCTTCGAAGGTGGTCGACACCTGGCAGGAATGCCCCCACCACAGCGCCAGCTCGGTCCCCAGCGCCGGGAGCGACGGCAGGCCGCGCTCACGATCGAGAAGCTCGGCATAACCCTGCTGCTTGGCCCAAGGTGTCGCCATCTGGAACGGCACGGAGTTCGATGGCGCCGCGCCCGATTGCCCGCGGAGCACGATCCCTCCCGCTTTCATGTCGCGAAGATGCCTGACCAGGCCGGACCATCCCGCCAGATCGGGCCGGAACTCGGGGTTCCAGCCGCGCGGATTGGAAGGCTCCAGCCAGGACTCGGCGGCGACATGGAAGCCCTGCATGGCCTCGGGCCGGCGCTTGTATTTCACCGTGCCGTAGAGCTCTCGGAAGAAGTTTCGATAAGGAACAAGCGTGCGTTGCCAGCCCGGGCCGCTCGCCATCGCACGCACGCACACGACATAGGTTCGTGACTCGCCGGGGCGGAGCTCGGACTCGTGCGCCAGGGCCGCGGCGGGAGCATCGCCGATGCTCCCGAGCTGGAAGCGTGCCAGCCATCCTCGCCCACCCTCACCGGACACCTGCTTGCCCCCCGGGCTCGAGATGGAGAGCCGGACGTCATGCTTGTAGGCCATGACGGGGTAGAGAAGGCTGATCCCGAGCGTGTACTTGTCGCCCTGGAGGACAAAGACGGGCGAGTAAAGCTCGTCGGGATAGTCGGCCCACTGGGCCGCGAACGACTGCCCGTCGACGGCGCGAAGGCGCGGCACGTCGCGGAAATCCCAGTACGAGATCTTGCGCCCGATGGTCGCGATGCCAAGATTGATGACGCCCAGGCGCTTGGGCTCGCCCGCCGTGTTGGTGAAGCGGAAGATGAGGTCTCCGCCCGAGGGCTGTTCCTGCAGCGCGACCTCGGCCTTGATGGCGGGATCGAAATGCTCGAGAATCGGCGTGCCGCGCGAGAGAATGATCGGCGCGTTGCCGCGGAGATCACGGAGGTCGAAGTCGTCGGCGTCGCTAAGGATGGCGCGAACGGATGGTGACCCGATCTCTTTGGCCGGGATCGGAACCTGCGTGCGCGAGGGCTGGGCCCGAGCGGCGAGGGCGCCCCATAGCATGAACAGGATTGTCACCCAGCGACGAATCAACGAAGGCCCCATCGCGCAGGCGTGGCGCGGTCGGCCGCGCTGCCTTGGCTATCGGCACCATCGGCAAGGCGTGGGCACGACTCCACCGCCGACATCGAGGGAGCGACAGGCGCGCTGGCACAGACGGGACAACCCACAGAGTCTCCGCGGAGTATTGTTGAGGTGACCGGTCAACGGGCGATAATTTGAAAGGGACCCGTGACGGCGGCGCTGATCAGGAACTAAGGCACGGGACTCTTCGCGACCTTGTTGCTTGGGTGCTCGGGGAATCTCGCGGCAAATTCGGCTCGGTATCGGTCCGAGAGTTCGCGATCCCCGAGGCGTCGAGCCGCCGTCGCCATCGCCTGAAGCACCGAAGCCGTGACGTTGACCTTTCCGGCCCACTCCTTGGCGTTGACCTGAAGCTGGGCGAGTGCTTCGTCATCCGCCCGTCGGAGCAGTTCGGCGTGGTCAATCAGAATCTTCTCGCCGATCGCTACTGCGTCCGCGGCACGATCGTCTGAGTCGGCGTAACTGAGAAGAAGCCCCTGGGCGAGACGAAGGTCGGCGGTCGAGGTCCAGACCGGATGGCTTTCGAGCCAGCGGGCCGCGATCCCGGTTTCAAACACCAACCCACCGTTTCGGGTGTGCGACACCACGTTCAATACATGCTCGGCGGCGCTGCGCCTGGGGTTGGGCATTGATTCGATCGCCTCAAGCATCGACATGGCACGGTCTTCGTTGCCGGCCGCGATCCATAGCCCCGCCACACGCTCGTACGCTTCATCACCTCGCATCGAGTCGGGCACATCGAGCAGTTGGGCCTCGACCTGTCCCGCCACAATCGGCGCGGCCTTTTCTTGAAGCTCCGCGGCCTCCGCAAGCTTACCCGCCGCCCGCAGCGCCTCCGTTGCCTGCCACGTCAGGGCCTCGGTCATGGCCAGCACCCACGACGCATCCTCGGCCGTCACGGTTGAGAGGCTGGTCAGTGCATCGTTCGCAAACCCCACCATGGACTGCGCGTGCTGCTCCCGCACGCTTTGATCAGCCGACAGACATGGCTCGGACAGTTCCGCGTACTGAACAGCCCCGTGCAACCGAAGTTTGGGTGTAGCACCACTCGTCGCCGTCAGATACGCGACTTCGATCGCCGTCGATTCGTCGCCAAGCTCACGCGCAAGGGAAATCGTGCTGAGCAAGAGCCCTTCGGGCAGGTCGCCGGGATCGACCGATCGAACAACGCCCACGAGGGCGTCAAGCCACCCCTGCTTAGCGCCCGCTATTCCGGGATCGTCCGGGTGCTTCCTCCATTCCCGTGCCGCCGCAAGGTATCCGGAGAGGAGCTTTCTCGCCCGATCCGACGCCGGGAGCGATTCAGAAGAGTTGTCGCGGGTCGGCGTCGAAACCGCCTCGCGGTTCTCTACGCTCGACGGATGGGGTTGTGGACGATGCACAACAAAGAACCCCGCCACGCCAAGAATCACCGCCAGACCAGCGCCAACAAGAACCCGTCGCCTGGTATCCACGGATTTGTCCTCCCCATTCCGATGGCCCGATCACCGAACGCAACCATAGTGTCCGATGGTCTCACATATCCCTTGCCCGGCGATTGAAGCGACGGCGGTTGACTTACCGGTACCACACTCCTCGGTCAAGCTCTGCCCCTCGAACTCACAGGTTCCCCACCACTCGCTGACCCAGGTCCCGGTCGCGAGCCAGCGGTGTTGAATCTCATACTCCGCGCCGATCTCGACGCTGATCTGGCCTCGATCTCAACGACTTTGCAAGGGGGAGCGATCGTTGAACAGGTTTGAGTGACGGTCGCGCCCGCCGCAACACCCGCACCGACGGCACGGGAGAACGAGGCCTTGACGGTATCGTCTCCCACCGAAATTCCTGCGTCAACGGAGGCCGTCAGCGATTGGTTAAACGTGACCGAGGCCGCGGACGTGCAGGCGAGCGGCGGCGGTGGGTCATCCATGCACCCCTCGCAGTTGATGCACTCGCCCAGCATGGAAAGAGTGCTCAACTGCCCGCTCTTGGTCTTGACAGGGGGCCCATCGATGCGAACGCACCTGCCGCCCGCGTAGTCCCCGATGCACGCTCCCGGCAGATCGGGCGGCTCGCAATCGCACTCCGACATCGGAACGTCTCGGACAATTGATCCGCCGCCACGCACCGACGGTTGACGGCCCGAGGCTCCTGATATCACGGTCGCCAGGCCGGCACCAGCCACGAGAGCTCTCCACCTTGTCCGACGGCGCGGCGCACGGACAAGACTCGTCTCGTTCACGTCACGATTCGCGTGTGTGGTGTGTGGTGTGTGGTGTGTGCTGTGTCATACACGCAGCCTATCGTGACATATAGGACACGTCCATGGGTTCACTGAAACATCCGACCCGGGGACGCAAGCGTTCGTCGCTCGTCGTGGGAGGTCGCCTCGAAACGATCTGAATTACAAAGCCAAGATTATGAAGTATCGCTCTATAATGATGGATGTGGGCGCGTGAGGTCAAGAACAAGAGCAACCCCGCCACGCGCGGGGTTGCCCTTGGAAAGAATCTCACCTTGATCGCGCCCTTGGACGGCGCGCTGGCCGGCTCAGCGGCGTTTCCGGCGCAGCGCCGTGACGAACCCGAGCCCGGCGAGCATCATCGCGCCCGGGGCGGGCACGGAGTTGATGCTGACCTGCACGTTGTCGATGCCCCAGCTCTCGTCGTCGATGGGCTGCAGGCCCGACCCGATGAAATCCACCGCCAGGTACGGGCCGGTGTGCTCGAACGTCAGGTCGAAGTGCCAGACGGCGTCGCACGCGATGCCCTTCCAGAAGTATCCGAGGGTGTTGTTCTCGACGGCGCCGGTGCGCTGGGGATAGTCTCCCTGGCCGGTCGGCGCGGGATAGCTCTGCGTGCGCCAGTTGTCGGGCTCGCTGACGACGAACGTGGTGTCGAGGAGCGTCGCGCCGCCCACGACGCGCACGGCGAAGTTGTCCGGGCCCGGCCAGGTGTTGCCGTCCCAGGTGCGGATCGCGTAGAAGTCAAACGACAACGTGGCTTCCGTGTGGTGCGTCAGGCCGCCGAGGTTCAGGCGGACGGCGTCGTTGTTGAATTCACCCAGGAACGTTCGGCCCGAGATGGGCGTGGAGGAGCGCGTGTTGCTGCTCCATTCGGGCATCCAGCCGCCGGATTCAAAGTTGTCGGAATAGACAACCTCGGCGCCGGCGCAGGCACACAGGCCCGCCGCGACAAGCGCCGCCAGGGGAGCGCGCCGGCGCGCAAGCGCGCCCGCGTGAACATACCGCTCCATACGAACCGTCCTTTCTTCACTTTCTCCGTGCTCGAGACGGCGGATACGCAGCCGCTCGACGCGTGCGGGGCCTCCTGTCCTCGCACGCAACGCCCGTGAAGGGCGCGCCGAATGAAGTATGACACCGATCCTGATTCGTGCCACCAAAGCGCGCGGATCGCATGATTTATAGTGTTTATGACGCTCGGCCCGGTCCGATCACCGTCGCGCGCGGCGCGTCAGCTCGCCATCCAGAATCGCGTTCGCAAAGGGAACGCCCGAACGGCGCACAATCCCGGGCGGCCAAAGATGGCGGAGCACAGCGTCCCGTATCCGCTTGGGCGCCGAAACAACAGGACCGGAAGCAATCAGACGCCCGATCGATTCCGTGAACACATATCGCGATGTTTCGTAGACCCCGAAGTTCTCGGGGTGCGAATAGGACATGAACTGGTCGGCCTCGCGGCGTGTCGGATAGACGACATAGCGGCGTAACAGGTCGAGCACGGCGGGGCGCAGCTCGGCGCCCGACAGGTCGCGCCATCCGCCCGCCCGCTCGATCGCGCTGATCCCCTCGTCGATCCCGCGATGGACGCGCGCGAACACGCCGCGGAAATTCTCCGCTTCCTCCGCGTGATGCTCGATCACGGGGCGGACTCGCCCGGCGCGATCCTTGCGGCGCTCGTACCCGCGCACGCTCCCGTGCCGGGCCGTCGCGAACATCTCAAACACCGGCCCGTTGAGCAGGATCTGATCCTGGGCCCAGTCGTCGGCGCGTGTGTCGGCGAAGAATCCGGCGCGAGAGCATCCGGGCGCGTCGTCGCCGACGATCGGGGAGAGCGCCAGGTACAGGCCGTGCAACCGCGCGGGCGGGGCGGCCCGCCACAGGTTGGTCTGCATCGAGCCCTTCCAACCAACATCGACAAGGCCGGCGAACCTGGCGTCAAACCAGCCGCGGTCGCGCAGATATTCCGCCAGCAGCAGGCGCGAATGGTCGCGCGCCGCGATGAACTCGGCTCGCACCCGCTCATCGCCGAGAAATCGCGCAAGGCCCGCGTTGGCCAGAGGATTTCCGATCGGCGCGTCGGGATCGGCGATGCCGCAGCGGCTCCCGAGCGGACCGAACACTCGCGGGTCGAGCGAGAGGTTGCGGAGCAGGCGCGAGAACGACTGATCGGGGTATTGGTACCACACCCGCGAAATCTCGGCGAAGCTGAGTTCACGCATCGAGGGCAGAAACGTCGACGCGCGGCTCACGCCGAGATAGGCGGCGTCGGGCATCGCCTCGCCGCGGGCGCGGGCGAGACGCCGGCAGAGGCGCATGAACGCGGCCCCCTCGCGCGCCAGGAAGTACAAGCGGTCGATCCCCAGCCGGCGCGATTCGTCCAGAACGTGAATCGCGAACGCGGCGAAGGGAATGGAGAGGAACCGGCCCAACGCACGATGGGGATCGTCCGTGTTCGTCGTTGCGACTGAAAGGACCGCGTCCATGCCGCGCCAGTAGTCGCGGGCGCCGCCCGACAGCGCGAATCGACGCGCCAGGCGACGGGCCAGCGTCGGTTCACGCTCGCCGCTTGCTCGGCTCGCTGGCGCGTTCGCCGGCGCCAACCCCGCCGACACCGGGGCGGGAGAGTTCATGCCCCACCTCTCGGCGTGGGCCGTTCGGACAATCGATCGATCGACACGACGCCCAGGGCGATCGCCGGCGCGCCGTCCGGCGTCGACATGCAGGCGTGTGTCCCGGGGTCATACACCCCCGCGTCGAGACGGAACTCGCCCTGACCCAGCTCGCGCAGGTCGAACTCGGCGCGATAGATGCGGCCCAGCGGCCAGCGATGGAGCGGCAGGCGCGGGACGTGATGGAGCGGGAACATGAGCGTCGACGCGGGGCCGTCCCCGGCGGACACGTCCGGGCGCGCATGCAGAAAGATCCACCACTCCCGCAGGGGGTCGGCGTCCCCGACGCGTCGAAGAAGGACGCTGACGCGCGGGCCGCGCCGGTCGATGGACTCCACGCGCACCACGGAGCGCGCTTGCCCCTCCTTGCCGGTCCCCGGCTCGCGCAGCTCCGCCCCGATCGACGCGCCCGGCGCGACGTCCACGAAACACTCACGCAGCGCCCGGCCGGCGCTTCTTGACGCCATCGCGTGGCGCACAGGGCGGATCGCCGCGCGCGCGGGGACGCGAACGATCCAGGCCAGCGCCGCCAGGCTCGTCGCGGAGATCGTGATCGCGCCCGCGAGCGCTCCCGCCGTCACAACGACCAACCACTCCGGAAGCACACGGCCGAGCGCGCCGGGCGCCCGCAGCGCGAGCTGCAGCGCGATCGCCTCGCGCAAGGGGGGCACGGGCGTGGGGCGCGCGTAGTCAAGTCCCTGCGCCAGGATCGAGCGGTGCCGCGCGTAGCGATCGCCGCGCCGGTACCACCAGAGCGTGGCTCGGCGTGAAAGCAGCGTCGTCCACGACTCGCGCAGCCACGCGGGCGCGCCGACGTGTTCATCGCCATCTCCGTGCTCGCCCATCGCCCCGCGCATGCATGGGCTCCGGGGTCAGCGACCCGTGTCGTTCTCGAGGAGACTCGCCAGGAGCCGCGCGCCCCATCCGGTCGGGCCCTCGACGAAGCAGCCGGCGCTCTTCTCGGTCGCGTGCACGCCCGCGATGTCGAGGTGGCACCACGGGATCTTCTCGTCGACGAAGTAGGACAGGAACGCCGCGCCCTGGATCGGGTGCGCCTTGCGGTTGGGGTTGCTGTTGAGGATGTCCGCGATCGGGCTCTTCATGAGGTCGCGGTACTCGGCGTGCATGGGCAGGCGCCACACGCGCTCGCCCGTCGCCCTGGCGGCGGCCTCGATCTTCCCGCGCAGCCCGTCGTGCTCGCAGAACATGCCCGCGAACGTCGAGCCCAGCGCCACCACCACGCCGCCGGTCAACGTCGCGAGGTCGATGATGTACGCCGGCCTCTCCTTCTCGCAGGCCCAGCAGAGCGCGTCGGCCAGCACCAGGCGTCCTTCCGCGTCGGTGTTGGTGACCTCCACCGTCACGCCGTTGCGATAGCGCAGCACGTCGTCGGGGCGATACGCCTCGTCGCTGATCGAGTTCTCCGCGACCGCGAGCAGCGCCACCACCGGCCTGCGCGGCTTGATGACGGTCGCGATCGCGTGCATCGCGCCAAGCACCGCGCACCCGCCGTCCTTGTCGCGCTTCATGCCCACCATGCCGTTGTTGATCTTGAGCGACAGGCCGCCCGTGTCGTACGTCATGGTCTTGCCCACCAGCACCGCGGGCTTCTTGCCCGACGAGCCGCGCGGCTTGTACTCAAGGCGGATCAGGCAGGGCTTGTTCTCGCTGGCCTTGCCCACGTTGATCAGCCCGATCATCTTCTCGCGCACCAGGTCGTCGCCCTCAAGAATCCTGCACGATAGCCCCGTCTTGCGCGCCAGCTTCCGCGCCATGTCCGCGATGAATCCCGTCGTCGCCACGTTCGGCGGCGTCTGGCTCAGGGTCCGCGTGAAGTTCGCCGATTCGGCGAGGTCCACGCCCCGCGCCATCGCGGTGTCGAACCCGCTGTCGCCCGCGCGGATCGAGAGCTTCACGCGCGTCGCCTTCTTCGCCGTCGTCCCCTTGAACTCGTCGCACACCCACGCGATCAGGCCCAGCCCCTCGCCGAATGCCTGGCCCGCGTCGGAGAGATCGAGCCCCGCCTTCTCGAAGCAGGGCGTGAGCGCCAGCTGCACCCCCGTCGCCTTCACCGCCGCGAGCTTGCGGCCGATGTTGCCCGCCAGCGTGCGCACCGCGTCGGTGTCCAGCGCCTCGGGCTTGCCCAGCCCCACCACCAGAATCCGCGTCGAATCGCCCTTGCCCGCGCCGAACGCCTCGGCGATCGCGCCCGCGTCGCCCGTGGATTCGGGGCGCTTGAGGGCGGCCGCGGCGGCGCCCGCGGGGTCGACCTGCTTCAGCAGCTTGGCGGTGGTGGTGTCGAACGACTGGCCCTGGAAATAGCCGACCACGAGCGTGTCACGACCCGTGCCGCCGACGCGAATGGATTGGAACATGGGAACTCCTTGAAGTGGGAAGAGAGCACGAGTGTAGAGCGCAAGAGGGGCATGCGGCGCGATGCCCTTCCCTCGCATGGCTCACACCAACCCACCCCGCGGCGAAGGCCGGACCGCGCTCCACGCGCCCTGGCGACTCGAGTACCTCGAGGCCCTCGACGCTCCCGAAAAACCGGCGGCCCGCCGGCGTGCCCGACGACGCTGGCCCGCCAAGGAGGATCGCGGATTCCACCGAGATTCGGGCGATCGACTGCGCGAAGTCAGGAGAGGGCCGGACTTTCGACGCGACGCTGTTGCGAGTTCGTCAATAAGAAACAAGAACATCCAGCCGCACACAAGCCGAGCGGGGCCCCGGAAAAGGTCGAACTACACGCGCGGGCCAAGAGTCCAGCCAAGCAGGCTGGCCCCGATGAATGCTCCAATCCCCAGGACAAGCCCGATGACCTTGTTCCTTCGCCAGTCTTCGTCGGGAAAGCACGTCGGCGCGTACCCGCCGTAGAACCAGAGATAGCAAAACGCGCCCAGAGGCACGGAGAGATACCAGAACACCCCGATCGCCGATCCCATCCAACCGACGACACGAATCGCCCCAAGCGAGGACACAAACGCTAGCGCCGGCGACGCAAGAAACGCAAACCAGAAGTACTTCGGATTGAACTCTCTGTACGGCTGCGGCCCGCGTCGCTTCCGCGTCAGCCGCCGCTTGGTGTGCGTCGACCCGCACTCGGGGCATCGGACCGCTTCTGTTACCCCGTCCCAGGCAAGCGGGTAACCGCAACGCCCGCAGCGGTTTGGCTGCTCGCGGCTTGGCTCGCCGGGCTGTTCGGCGTTGGTGCTCACGCTCTCATTGTAATTCTGTTCGCGCACCGAAGACACGCCGTCGTGTTGACGCACGTGGTGGGCGGCGCCCCGCGCCGACGCTCTTATCTTATGAATCTCCCGCCCGCAACAGCCGCTTGCCTACGGCACGTCTCCCACGCTGCTCACGCGTGAGCCCGTCAGTTCCGCCAGCTCGAGCACGCGGTACGAGCCCGCGCCGTCGCCGTGGACGCTCGCGATCGAGCGCAGCAGGCCGCTCGGATCGTCGTCGAGGAACTGAATGGTCTTGATGACGCTGGCGCGCTGCCCGCTGACGCGCTGCACCGGATTGAGCCGATCCAGCGTGGTCAGGATCGCCGTCGCGCCCGCGCCCCATTGCGTCGTCGGCCCGGATCGCTTGATGCTGCGCGACAAGAGAAATACCAGGCTCGGCTTCATCGAGAGGGCGGCCCTCAAGCCCGGAAGCGGATCGGATCGCCCCGTCGGACGGATGCCCGTCAGCCACGCGCGAACGCGGTCTTTCACGTCGCGCGTCGCGGAAAGCAGGCCGCGCCCCGCGCCCGTAAACATCTCGTATCCCGCGTCATCCGCGCCGCTCGCGTCCTTGGACGTGGGCGGCGAGCGGAACAGGATCACCTGAAACTGCTGCGACGGCGCGAGGCTCTCGATCGATCGCGAAAGCTCGTCCACGACAAACGGCAGGCTCGACGCCATCGGCCCCGACGCGTCCACGACATACACGATTGTTGATGCGCGCTCCGCCGCGACGCCCGCAAACGTGATCGGGGAGGCGTCGCTCTTCGCGGGCACGTCGGTCGAGATCTCGACCGTCGCCGCCGCGGCCGGCGACGTGTGCGTCATCGCCACGCTGCGTCGCGGCGTGTCGAGCGCGTCTTTGATCATCGCGCCGGTCACGAGCGCATCGCTGGGCACGGACGGCGCGATCTCTTCCTGGGATGGCGCTGCCTTCGGCGGCTCGTCCTTCGGCGCTTCGGGCGGCGCGATACCCTTCCCTCGCATGGCCCACACCAACCCACCCCGCGGCGAAGGCCGGCCCGCGCTCCACGCGCCCTGGCGGCTCGAATACCTCGAAGCCCTCGACGCACGCGAAAAGAACTCCGGCCCGCCCACCGCGACCAGCGGCTCGTTCCTCCTCGATTACTGGAACACGCCCGAGCAGGACGCGCTCAACCACGTCATCCATCGCGGCGCCGACGGCCTGATCGTCCTCAACGGCTTCCCCTACGCCAACGGGCACCTGCTCGTCGCGCTCGGCGACCCGCGCGGGCGGTTGCTTGATTACGCGCCCGCGCAGCGCGCCGCGCTCTGGGCGCTCGTCGACGTCGCGATGGACATTTTGGAGCGCACGCTGAACCCGCAGGGCGTGAACGTGGGGCTCAACCAGGGACGGGCCGCGGGCGCGGGCGTGCCCCAGCATCTGCACGTCCACCTCGTGCCGCGCTGGGGCGGCGACGTGAACTTCATCAGCGTGGTGGGCGACGTGCGCGTGATCCCGTCGTCGCTGGTGGTCATGGCGTCGCGCCTGCGCGCGACCGCGCGCGCGCTCGGGTTGAGCGGCGTGCCCGACGAGCCGAAGTAGCGCCAGATCCGGCGCGATGGCGCAGCGGAACGACACGATGGACCGAGCGCGCCCCGCGCCCGCCAAATAACCTCACACTCACCCCTCTGCTATTGTGCTCTCGATTCAAGCGTTCGATCGGAGGAGGCCCGTGTACGACCTGCTCTTCGACGGATACGGCGCGATCTTCGGCATCCCCGCGGTGCTCGGCACGCTGTTCTTCGTGCTGCGCCTCGTGCTCATGCTCATCGGGCACCGCGACACCCACGCCGATGCGGCCCACGACGTTCATGCCGATCCGGGTGAGGTCTTCAAGGTCTTTTCGCTCCGGGCGGCGGCGGCATTCTTCATGGGCTTCGGCTGGGCTGGCATCGCCGCCATGCGCGGGGCGCGGCTGGGAATCCCGCCCGCGCTGGTCATCGGCGCCGGCGGCGGATCGGGCATGGTGTGGCTGCTGGCCGTCCTGCTCCGGGCCGTCTGGTCCGGGCAGTCTTCCGGCAACATCGACATCAGCGAGGCGATCGGCCTCTCGGGTCAGACCCACGTCACCGTTCCTTCCTCTCGCGGCGGGCGCGGGTTGGTGCGCGTGGTGATCGAGGATCGCCAGCGGATGTTCAATGCCGTCACCGACGGCCCGACGATCCCCACCGGCACGCTCGTGCAGGTCGTGGGCTCCAATCCCGACAACACCATCACCGTGCTCCCCGAGGACTCGCAGGGAAGGGCCGTCACACCCGGCGGACCGCTCGGCTTTGTCGGACCCCAGGACGCGGGCGGACACGATCCCTGATCGAGCTCGGCCGGCTTCGTTCGGCTCGGGTTGTAAATGAACGTCGCGCGGCGTGTCGGCCGACCCGTGCTCGCGAACAACGCCGCCCGGCGCCTCGCCGTCCCGCACGCCCCCGATGGACATTCGAGATCGCGCCACATCGACCGCGGCCGGGTGCTCGGGACGCCGTTCGCGCCATCGTGCGGGAACGCCATCAAAGCCCGGCCATCTCGCGAATCGCCTTCTCGGCCGCGTCCGGCACGGGCATGACGCTCAGCCGCGATTGTTTGACGAGCGCGAACCCGGCGAAGCGCGGATCGGCCTTGATTTCCGCGAGCGTGACGGCCTTGTTCACCGGGCCGACCGGCGCGATGTCCACCACCGCGGACCTGGGCTTGCCTTCCGGCGTGCGTCCGGGCTTCTTGGGATCCTCGAAGGCCCCGCCGAGCGCCCTGGCGATTCCTACCACCGCCTTTTCGTCGCCGGTGTGGTAGATGTAGATGGTGTCTCCCTTGGTGATCGAGCGCAGGTGGATCAGGGCCGCGGCGTTGGTCACGCCGTCCCACGTCACGCGCTTCTTCTTCACCAGAGCGTGGAACGAAAAGTCGCTCGGCTCCGTCTTGAACAGGAAACTGGCCATGTGGCCCTCCGCGTGCCGGGCGGTCCGCCCGTCCAGGCGACCTTCGATCGCTCCAGCGCCGCTGGTGTCCGCCGGGGATCGTACCGCGGCCCGGGGTGGGCCCGCACACTCTGGCGTGAGCGTTAGAACAGCCCGCCCGGGCGGCGGGCGAGCACGCCCGGTGCCTGGGCTGGGACGGAATCTCGCTTTGTGGTAGGCTGGCAACGTGGCGCGTGGCTGCGCGTCGGCCGATCGAGCTTTCCCATGAGCAATGCCCGCCAAGCCGACGTCTTCCCGGTCACGATGAACGACTGGATTCAGGAGCGGCTGTCGCTCGGCCCCGAGGGGCGGCGTCAACTGAACCAGGAGATCATGGCCCGGTACGCCTGGCCGCTCCAGGTGTACTTCCTGGGCACTCGCGACCGTTGGCTGGGCGAGCCCGCCGATATCGTGCAGGGCTTCTTTGCGAGCCGGCTGGCCAAGGGCGACTTCTTTGCCAACTGGTCCGCCAGCGGGCTGCGTCTGCGGCATTGGCTCATCAACGCCTTCTGCTTCTATCTCAAGGAACTTCACCGGGCCCGGCGGAGAGAAGCGCGCGAGGTTGCACAGGCCGATGAGCCCGTCACCGCCGAGGGCAACCCCTCCAAGGCCGCCGACCGCGCGTTTGCCGTGAGCATCGTGCGCGAGGGGCTGCGGATGGCCCAGGCCCAGTGCGAGAAAGAGAAGCTGGGGCCCCACTGGGAGATTTTCGTGCGCCACTTTTACAGGGGCGAGGCGTACGCGGACTTTGCCGCGGACTTTGGTGTGGACGCGCCGCGTGCGGCGGTGATGGCCCGCACGGCCCGATCAAAGTTCAACACGGCCATTCGAGAGTTGCTGTCGCGTGAGGCTCCCGACGCCGATCCCGACGCCGAGATTCTGTCTCTTCTCGAGGAGACCGGCTCATGAGCCAGGCCGACAGCTTTCAGCAGAGCTTTCCCGACGAGGCGTTCGCCGACCTCAACGAACGGAGCGCCCTCCGCCTGCTCCGCCTTGGCCTCAGCCAGCCGAACCGGCCCGTCGACGCGCTCATCGATCGCCTGCTCGCGCCGGGCGGGCACGACTGGTTCCGCAAGACGCTCCAGGGCCCGACCTTCAGGACCTGCGTGGGCGAGCCCGAGTCCGCACTCGTCCGAGGGCGCGTCTTGCTCGTCCAATTGACGGCGCTCAAGGAGGCGGCCAAGTCCCTCGGCGCCGACCGTGACCGCGAGAATCGTCTGATCGCCCGTGCCGCGTACGACCTCTCGATCGCCGCGGCGTTGGCCCACTTCGGTCGGATCATCACCGGGCAACGGCGCTCGGAACTGCTCCCGGTGCTGACCGATCTCTCCGAGGCGCTCCCCGAGCCCTGGTCCGAGATGGTGCTCCGCGCCACCGAGGCGCTGGATCGGGCCGAGTAACTCGTCGTTGGCGCCGGCCCGCGCTCGGTCGGCGCCCCGCGCGATCTACCATCCGCCCATGTCAACCACATCCGGCACCGGTTCCCACGCGGTCGATCCCGCACTCCTCGAGGCTTGTCGCTCGCGGCTGGCCAAGCTGCGCGCCGCCGCCGCCAAGCACCAGGCCGCCGCATTCCTCGTGTCGCATCCGTCCGACGTGGCCTACCTCACCGGCTTTCTGGGCGGTGACAGCTATCTGCTGGTCCCCACGGACGCTTCGGCGCGTCCGCTTCTGATCTCCGACTTCCGCTACGCCGAGGAGTTGGAGCCTCATCGCCCGATCTGCGATCTGTTCATGCGCGAAAAGACCATGATCCAGACGCTGCGCGTCCTGCTTCCGGAGCGGGTCAGGGGCACGACCGCGGTTCAGGGTGACCACCTGACGTTCTCGGAATACGACGCCCTCGCCGAGGCGGTCGGCCGCGCCAGCCTGGTGCCCACCTCGTCCATCCTGCTGAAGCTCCGTGCCGTGAAGGACGCGATCGAGGTCGAGAACATCCGACGCGCGATCGACATTCAGCAGAAGGCGCTGCTCGAGTTGTTGCCGACGCTCCGCCCTGGCCAGACCGAACTCGACGTGGCGGCCCGTCTGGAATCCGAGATGAAGCGCCTGGGCTCGGTCAACCCCGCCTTCCCAACCATCATCGCCGCCCAGGCCAACGGCTCCCTCCCCCACTACACACCCGGACTTGTCGAACTCAGGGCCCACACGCCCCTGCTCATCGACTGGGGCGCGCAATTCAACGGCTACCGCTCCGACATGACGCGGACGTTCACGCTCGCGCGCTGGCCGGAGCAGATCCGCGCGATCTATCCGATCGTGCTGGAGGCGTATCAGAAGTCCGCCGCCGCCCTCGCGCCGGGAAAGTCCGGCGCCGAGATCGACGCGGTCGCACGTGATGTCATCACCAAGGCCGGCTTCGGCGACAGGTTCGGGCACGGCCTGGGGCACGGCATCGGCCTGGCGATCCACGAAGAACCCCGACTCTCCCACCGCGGCGATGCCTCGGTGCTCGAACCGGGCAATGTCGTCACCGTCGAGCCCGGCATCTACCTGCCCGGCGTCGGCGGCGTGCGCTTGGAGGACGACTACCTCATCACCCCCACCGGTGCCGAGCGATTGAACTCACTCCCGATGGATCTCCATTGGGCGACGCTGGGCTGAGATAGGTCGCACAGCACATGGCCACAGAGCGACGTGAGACACGCCCCGTGCTGTGCCCCGCGACTCATACCCCTCCCGCGTTCCCCGCTCACTGCATGTGACGACGTTGCCTCAAGCCCACCCGGTCCTGTCCGCGCGGTTGTCTTGGGATGAACTAAGGAAGGACGAGGGCCACTCGCAGGTGCGGCATTCGACGGCAGAGGTCGTCAACACGCCCGGGCGGTGCGCAAGCGCGTCGGTGACGATCCCATCGCGCAGCTGCTGGGCGTGTTCGACATCATGGACGTCTGGTTCAATGACCCAGACTTCCACGGCTGCCTGTACATCAACACGGCGGTGGAGTTCCCCAACCCGCACGACCCGGTGCACGAGGCCGCCGCGATGCACAAGCGGAAGGCGCGCGATCAGACTCGCGATCAGGCCCGGGCCGCGGGCATCGCGGACGCGGAGGGGTTCGCCGACGAGTACACGCTTCTGTTCGAGGGAGCGCTGATTCTCCGCCAGGCGCACGGGCGCAACGACGCGGCGCGGCTCGCGAAGGCCGCCGTGGAGCGGCTGATCAAGGCCCACCGACCCGCGCGCGGGAAGCGATGAACGAGGGGTCGGTGATCGCGGCGGTCCGCCGGCCCGGGATCGACACGCGATCACACGCCCACATGTTCCATGTCCCAGGCCGGGCCTGCCCCGACACGGGCTCGATCTGCACCCGCCGAACTTCGGCCTGTTCATGTTCCGGGCTTGGACGCCAGGGCACGATCGGCGCCCGGGCGCTCACGGAGTCCGGCACGTCCATCCAACGACGGTTGACCCAGGTTCCGGGGCGGGTTTTGTGCGGGACATGTGCCGACGGGGGGTCGCCCCGATAGGATGTCTCCCTGCGGGTCGGGCGATCGACCCGTGCCATCATTCCTCTTGGGGAGAACCCGCGCACGGCGGGTGGCACCATGATCGAACAATCCAAGTTGCGTGAGCTGGTCCAACTCATGGTCGACAACGACCTGACCGAGCTCGACCTTCGCGACGACAAGCAGACGGTCACGCTCAAGCGTGCGGGGCAAACGGTGGTTCAGGCCGCCCCGGCTCCGATGATGATGCCCGCGATGCAGGCGATGCCGGCCTCGCCCCCCGCGGCGTCGGCGCCCGCGGCGGCGCCGACAGCGCCCGCGGCGGAGGCGGGGCTGGAATTTGTCGTGTCGCCGATGGTCGGGACGTGCTACCTGGCGCCCAGCCCCGACGCCGCCCCGTTCGTGAAGGTGGGCGACCCGGTGTCGAGCGGTCAGGTGGCGTGCCTGATCGAGGCGATGAAGGTGTTCAATGAGATCAAGTCCGACAAGGCCGGGAAGGTCGTGCAGGTCTTGGTGAAGAACGGCGAGGCGGTGGAGTTCGGGCAGCGGATCTTGGCCGTACGCGCCTAGGACGAATTCGCCGCGAAGAGCGCCGACCGCGCGGAGTCCAAGCCCCGCCGACATGATCCAACTCGAATTCCCCGCTCCGTGTGCCCCGCGGCCTGCGCGGTGAACCCCCGGGAGTCTGAATGTTCAAGCGTGTATTGATCGCCAACCGCGGCGAAATCGCCCTCCGCATCATCCGGGCCTGCAAGGAGCTCGGCGTCGAGACCGTCTGCGTGTACTCCACCGCCGACAAGGACGCCCCCTACCTCCGAATGGCCGACCGCGCCATCTGCATCGGGCCCGGGCCCGCCAAGGAGAGCTACCTCAACATCTCGCGCGTCATCTCCGCCGCCGAGATCGCCGACGTCGACGCCATCCACCCCGGCTACGGCTTCCTCTCCGAGCGCCCCGATTTCTCCGAGGCCTGCCGCGACTGCAAGATCGAGTTCATCGGCCCGTCGCCCGAGGCGATGAGCAAGCTCGGCGACAAGGTCGCGTGCAAGAACACCGCCAAGGCCAACAAGGTCCCGGTCTTCCCCGGCTCCGACGGGGCGATCGAGGAGGAGGAAGAGGCCGTCGCGGTCGCCGCCAAGATCGGCTACCCGGTCATCATCAAGGCCTCGGCGGGCGGCGGCGGGCGCGGCATGCGCGTCTGCCGCAACGAGGCCACGCTCCGATCCTCCATCAAGGCCGCCCAGCAGGAGGCCCAGGCCGCGTTCGGCAACGGCGCGGTCTTCATCGAGAAGTTCCTTGAGCACGCGCGCCATGTCGAGGTGCAGTGCCTCGGCGATAAGCACGGCAACGCCGTCCACCTCTTCGAACGCGACTGCTCCATGCAGCGCCGCCACCAGAAGGTGATCGAAGAAGCGCCCGGCCCGAACATCGATCGGCGCAAGCTGGAAAAGGTCGCGGAGGGCGCCGCCCGCCTGCTGAAGGCGACCAACTACGCCGGGGCGGCGACCGTCGAGTTCCTGATGGACGAGCACCAGAACTTCTACATGCTCGAGGTGAACACGCGCGTGCAGGTCGAGCACCCGGTAACCGAGCTGATCACCGGGATCGACATTGTGAAGATGTCGATCTTGATCGCGTCGGGCGAAGCGCTCCCCTTCAAGCAGAAGGACGTTCACATCCGCGGGCACGCGATGGAATGCCGAATCAACGCCGAGGACCCCTCGCAGGGATTCCGCCCGAGCCCGGGCAAGATCACGACGTGGCAGGTCCCGGGCGGCCCGGGCGTGCGGATGGACACCCACGTCGTGCCGGGATACTCCGTGCCACCCAACTACGACAGCATGATCGGCAAGCTGATCGTGCACGCCGACACGCGCGAGGAGTGCATCGACCGCATGAGCCGAGCGCTCGACGAGTTCCGCGTCGACCCGATCAAGACCACGATCCCGCTCCACCAGCGGCTGATGCGGAACTCCGACTTCCGCAAAGGCGGCGTGGACATTCACTATCTGGAGCGGTTGCTCAAGTAGCCCGATCTCGCTTGCCCGAAGTGCCCCGAATGCGGCGTGGCCCGGCCGCTCGTCCCGCCGCCAAGCCCGGAAGCCGTTTGGCGAAGCCGCGATCGCGTCGACCTCCCAGGCTGAAGGCGGGCGTGGGTCGGATTGGCTGGCCTTCGGATTCCTTGAATAGAACCCCTTACTTCGCGATTTTAGGATATTTATGTCCATTGCCGCGGGTAGAGTTTCTGTAGTTCTCTCTTTGACAACACCGACATCTTCCACATCACTGACGAAATGCTCCTCGGCGGCTCTGGCGACATCCTTCCCACCGGGCCCGACCAGGTGATGCCGGCGATCGCGGTGGACTGCGCCGGCGGCGTGAACATCGTGTACTACTGCAATCGGAAGGATTTTCCGGGCTCATATTCCACTGGCTACTACGACGTGTACTACGCTCGCGTTACGGGCATGGGAGACATGCCGAGCATCGACTACCAGCAACGACTCACAAGTATCTCATTCCCGAACGGCACGCACGCTGCTCCGATGGGCTTCTTGGGAGACTATCACTACCTGACCCCCGCTGGGCCGGATGGTCAGACGATGTACGCCGCGTACAGCATCCGAGAGTTCGACTCCGCCTCGCAGTCCTGGAAGCGCAACTGCTACGTGCGGCGCATCTCGGCGCGGTCGTGTGTCGCGGACCTGAACCTCAACAGCGAGGCAGACCCCGGTGATTTCGATGCATTCGTAGACTCGTACGTCAAAGAGAGTCCCGAGGCGGACCTCAACCTCGACGCCAGCATCGACGGCGCGGACGTCGACCTCTTCATCGAGGCGTACGACGAACTGGGAGGTGGCCAATGAGTGTGCGCCGCGCCCCCGGCATACTCTGCGCGATCGCGATGTCTGTCGTCGGATTGCATTGTCAGGCGCAGACGTGGACCCGGCATTTCCTCGACGGCTTGGAAGCCGGAAAGAGGGTGGACGGACTCGCGGGGTATGGCAACTTCCAGGGCGGGAACGCCCTCAAGGTTGGTGTGCCGCATCCCGTCCTGTGGAACAACACCTCGAGCGTCTCGGTCGACCTGCTTCCGTCGGCAAGAACATCGGGTCAGGTCCTCGGCATGTCCGCGGATCGCCAGGTCGGGTACGCCGCTTCTCCCAACGTGTACCACGCCGCGGCGTGGCGGGGGACGGCGGAGAGCTACGTCGACCTCAATCCCACTGGCTTCAGCGCGTCGTACGCCTACGCCGTCCGAGGGAACCAGATCGCGGGGTACGGCAATATCATCACGACCGGCGAGCCGCACGCCGTCATGTGGACGGGCCCCACGGACACGGTGATCGACCTTCACAACGATGCGCTGGCGGTGCGCTCGTACGCATACGCCACCGACGGCGAGTATCAGGGTGGGCGGGCGGCGTTCCGTGACGTTGGCACGGTCGCCGCCCTGTGGCACGGGAGCGCCGACACCATGATCAACATGCAGCCCTCGTGGGGGGGCAGCTCTTATTCGGTGATCTTGGGAATGGCTCCGGGGGTGCAGGTCGGGCAGCTCGGCACCGGCCCCTACCTGTGGCACGGCACGCCCGAGTCAGCGACGCGCATGACCCCCGCGGGATACAGCGGGGGCGAGATGCACGCCACTGACGGCGTACATCACGCCGGCGACGTCGGCAAGAACGGCACCGGCTACGCCGGGATCTGGATGTCGGACGATCCCAACAGCTTCGTCAACCTCGCGGAGCTGGTGAGCCACGACATCTTCTCGTCGCACGCCCGCGCGATCTACTCCGACTCGGAGCGCATCGTGGTGGTGGGCCAGGTGCGCATCGGCCTGGGGGCGGAGCAGGGCGTGGTGTGGGTTCAAGAACTTCCCGCGCCATATTCCGCCGCGCTGATGGTGATGGGAATCGTGACGATGGGAAGAAGAAGGCGGTGACCTGGGGGGCCTCTCGGGCGACAAGGTTCGCGCCGGGCTGCTCGGATTGGCCTCCTTTGTGCGCCGCCGCCCCGTCGCGCCGATAATCAGGCCATGCTGCGCCCCGGCCAGGTTGTCGCTCTGTGCGTGATCGCCCTCCTCACGGTCGGTGTGGTCATGGTCAATTCCGCGGGCATGACCGTCCTGGCCGAGGGGGTCACGCCCAAGGCCATCCTTCTGTCTCGCTCCACCATCTACATGGCCCTGGCGATCGCGGCGATGTTCGCCGCCTCGCGCCTGCCCGTCCGGCGCCTGGCGGCCTATTTCGGCGAGCCCGATCACACCCTCGCGCAGTCCAACGCGCCCGTTCTCGGCGGGCTCTCCTTCCTCATCTCGCCCTTTGTCCTCTTCATCGTTCTGCTGGCGCTGGTCTATGCCCCGGTCATCGGCAAAGAGGTCAACGGCGCCCATCGCTGGATCCGCCTGCCCGTGCCCGGCCTGGGCGATGCGCTGTCGGTGCAGCCGAGCGAGATCGTCAAGTGGGCGATGACGGGTGTCGTCGCCTGGTATGGCTGTCGGCGGGCGGCGGTGATGAATCAGTTCTGGCGAGGGCTGGTGCCGGCGCTGGCGTTCGCCGGTGCGGTCTCCGTGTTCATCGTGCTGGCGGACCTCGGCACGGGGGCGCTGGTGCTGGCCAGCTCGTGCATCGTGCTCCTGGCGGCGGGGGCGCGGTTCTGGCACTTCATGATGTTCGTGCCCATGGGATTGGCCGGGCTCGGGCTTGCGATCCTCAAGAGCCCCTACCGCGTGCAGCGGGTGCTGGCGTTTCTCGATCCCTACGGCGACCCGGAAAAGTCCGGCTATCACATGATCCAATCGATGTCCGCGGTCGCCGGCGGCGAGGTCTTCGGGCGCGGCCTGGGCCACGGCCAACAGAAGTTCGGCTACTTGCCGGAGGACGAGACCGACTTCCTCTTCGCGATCGTGTGCGAGGAACTGGGCGTCGCCGGGGCGGCGGCCGTGATCGGCGTGCTGCTGCTGCTCATCTGGACCGGGCTTGGGATCGTGAAGCGCGAGCGCGATTCATTCCTTCGTCTCATGGGCATCGGCATCCTCGCGACCATCGGCCTGCAGGCGATCATCAACCTCGCGGTCGTCACGGGCGTGGCGCCGACCAAGGGCATCGCCCTCCCGCTGGTCAGCCGCGGCGGCTCGGGCTGGATCCTCACCGCCTTCTCGCTGGGCCTGCTCTGGGCCATCGATCGCACCCAGTCGCGCTCGCTCTTGGTGGGCGACGACCAGCCGGCGATCGAAACCCCCAGCGCCCCGCCAACGCCCGCGGCGTGATGCGCGACGATCCGTCCAACCGAGCCTTCGTCCTGGCTGGCGGCGGAACCGGCGGGCACATCTTTCCCAACCTCGCCATCGCGGAGCAGCTTGAGTCGCTCCTTGGTCGTCGGCCGCGCTGCGTGTTTGCGGTGTCCGCACGCCCACTCGACGCGCAGATCCTCAGGGACGAATCGCGCGAGTTTGAGGTGATCCCCGCCGAGCCCTTCGCCCTCCGGCCGCGCGCATTCCTGAAGTTCCTGAACTCGTGGGGCAAGTCGGTGCGGGCCGCGCGGGCGCTGCTTCGGGCGCTCAAGCGCGAGCACGGCCGCGTGGACGTCATTGCGACGGGAGGCTTCGTCTCCGCGCCGGTGGCGCAGGCGGCCCGCGTGGAGCGCGTGCCGACGACGCTCGTGAACCTGGATGCAACGCCGGGGCGGGCCAACCGATGGATCGCCCGCCACGCCGCTCGCGTCTTCACCGCCGCCGAAGCACCGGGAGTCGGGTGGCCGGTCATCCGCCCGCTGGTTCGCGCCGCGGCGATGGCCCCGGGCGATGCCCGTGCGTGCCGCACCAAGCTCGGGCTTGATCCCGATCGACCCGTGCTGCTGGTCACGGGCGCCAGCCAGGGCGCGGGAACGATCAACAAGCTGCTGGTCGCGCTGGTCGAAAGGCACGCGCCGGACTTCGTCGCCCGCGGCTGGCAGGTGATCCATCAGACCGGGCCACGCACGGGCGCCAAGGACATGGACGATTCGCGGGCCGCGTTGAAATCGGCGGGGATCCCGGCGGTGGTTGAGCCGTTCTTCCGCGAGATGGGCGCGGTGTGGGGGGCGGCGGACCTGGCGATCAGCCGCTCGGGCGCGGGGAGCGTCGCCGAGGCGTGGGCCAACGCCACTCCCAGCGTTTTCCTGCCGTACCCGTACCACAAGGACCAGCACCAGCGAGCCAACGCGGCGGCGCTGGTTCGATGCGGCGCGTGCGCGATCGAGGACGACCTGATCGACGTGGAAAAGAATCTCGGGCGGGCGGGCGTCACGGTGCGGTCGCTGATGTGCGACGACGCAAGGCGCCGCGCGATGCGGTCGGCGCTGCAGTCTCTGGGCCCGGCGGACGGGGCAAGGACGGTGGCCCTGGCGCTGCTTCGCGAACCGGAACTCGCCGGGGTTGCTTCCCACTAAGCTCTCGTCATGTCTACGCCGGACGAGCAAGACCTGGCCTCACTCCGTGCGTTCCTCGCCGAGCGAGACGTCGCGTGCCCCTCGTGCGGCTACAACCTTCGCGGGCTGCAATCGCCCGCGTGCCCGGAGTGCAGTCAGGCGCTGAGGCTCCAGGTCGGGCTGGTCGAGCCGCGGCTTGGACATTTCATCGCCGGGCTCGTCGGGCTGGCGATGGGGTTTGGATTTTGCCTGATCGTTGGATCCTGGGGGATCGCCGAGGCGCCGCGCGCCGTCATGCTTCTGCCCTTGGCGATCGGCGTCGCGGTGCTCGGCCCCTCGCTGCTTCTATGGATTCGCGCACGCGCCAAGTTCCGCCGGGCGAGCAGGACAGCCCGCGCCACGCTCGTCATCGCGGCGTATGTCGTTCCGGCGATGCTGGTCTGGTGGTTCCTTTCCATGGCATGAAAACGGGCCCCTGGGGGCCCGTGTGATCTCTCACGACATTCATTCGCGAGCCTCGTCCGGCCCGCGTCGTCTTACTGATCGTGCCCGGCGTATTCGGGCATCTTGTGCCCGGCGTCGCGCAGCGTCTTCTCGCGCCTGGCCATCTCCAGGTCGTGATCGACCATCATGGCCGCCAGCTGCTCGACCGTCGTCGTCGGCATCCAGCCGAGCTTGGCCTTGGCCTTGGCGGGATCGCCCAGGAGCAGGTCGACCTCGGCGGGGCGGAGGTAGCGCTGGTCAAAGGCGACGAAGTCCTTGTAATCCAGCCCGACGTGCCCGAAGGACAACTCGCAGAACTCGCGAACGCTGATGGTCTTGCCCGTGGCGATGACGTAATCGTCGGGCTTTTCCTGCTGGAGCATCATCCACATCATCTTGACGTAGTCGCCCGCGAAGCCCCAGTCACGCTTGCTGTCGAGGTTGCCCAGGAAGACTTTGTCCTGCAGGCCGAGCTTGATGCGTCCCACGGCCCGGGTGATCTTGCGGGTGACGAACGTCTCGCCTCGGCGGGGGCTCTCGTGGTTGAACAGGATGCCGCACGACGCGTGCATCCCGTAGCTCTCGCGATAGTTCACCGTCGCCCAGTGGGCCATCATCTTCGCGCAGGCGTAGGGCGAGCGCGGGTAGAAGGGCGTGGTTTCCTTCTGCGGCGTCTCGACCACCTTGCCGTATTGCTCCGAGCTCGACGCCTGGTAGTAGCGGACCTGCTGCCCGCTCTCGTGGGTGAACTCGCGCACGGCCTCGAGAAGCTTCAACGCGCCCATCGCGACCGTCTCGGCGGTATAGATCGGCATGTCGAACGACACGCGGACGTGGGACTGCGCGCCGAGGTTGTAGACCTCGTGCGGCCTGACCTCTCGCATCAGCTTGGAGAGGTTGTTGGCATCGCACAGGTCGCCGTAGTGCAGCTTCAGCTTGCCGCCCTTCACGTGCGGATCGAGGTAGATGTGGTCGATGCGGCCGGTGTTGAAGCTGGAGCTGCGCCGGATGATGCCGTGGACCTCATAGCCCTTCTCGATGAGGAACTCCGCGAGGTACGAGCCGTCCTGGCCTGTGATGCCGGTTATCAACGCACGCTTGGGGGTCGCCATGACGCCTGCCTTTCCTTCATCACACCCGCGAGTATACCCGCGTGGTAAGGTTTTTGTCCGGGGTCGCCCGCGCATCCCCGCCCCGATTGTCCGCTCGCGAAACCGAAAGCCTAGGACCGATCCAAAAAACGGTCCGCGAGCGATCCGACTCCGCGTTGCCGGAGTGCCCGGACTCGCTGTATCGACCCGGCACGGCGTGGAGTTCGGCGAAAGCTCCGCTGATCAAGGTTATTCCCGGACTTCGGACGCTCGCACGCCCGATCGTTGTCCCTGTCCTGAGTCCGAAGCCATTGTCCGGCACCCTCCACGATCTCGACCCTTTCAAAGTCCATACGACTTGACAAGCGCTGCGGTCGATCATTTCCTCTGCCTTCCGACAGGACACTTGCATGGCCAAAAGAGCCGCCTCCAGTTCCGCCAAGTCCGCTTCGAAGTCGACGGCCGCGTCCGGCGATGGTGGTGCCGCGCCCGCGCCGTCAGGCTCTCGGGGCCGGGGGCGTTCGCGTGGACCTTCACGAGGCTTGGGGTATGTGCCTGGTGCCGCCAAGGGCAAGTCGCTGGTGATCGTGGAGTCGCCGAGCAAGGCCAAGACGATCAACAAGTATCTGGGTCGCGACTACGTGGTGCTCGCGAGCGTCGGGCATGTTCGCGACCTCCCCAGCAGAAACCCAAAGGGAGTGAAGAGCCCGGTGCCCGGCGTTGACCTCGAGCACCAGTTCCGTCCCACCTACGAGATTTTGCCGGGCAAGGAGAAGGTGATCGCGGACCTGAAGCGCGCCGCCAAGGACGCCGACCAGGTGTGGTTCGCGACCGACTTGGACCGCGAGGGCGAGGCGATCGCGTGGCACCTGGCGCAGGAGCTCCAGATTCCGAGCAACAAGGCGCGGCGGGTGATGTTCGCCGCGATCACCAAGTCGGAGATCGATCGGGCGTTCGGCAATCCTCATCCGATCGACGAGGACCGCGTCAACGCGCAGCAGGCCCGGCGAATCCTCGACCGCATCGTGGGCTACCAGGTGTCGCCGATGCTGTGGAAGAAGGTGGCGCGCGGGTTGTCGGCGGGGCGCGTGCAGTCGGTCGCGGTGCGCCTGGTGGTGGAGCGGGAGCGCGAGATTCGCGCGTTTGTGCCCGACGAGAACTGGGAGATTCACGCGGACCTGGCCCTGAGTGAATCGACGGCCCGTGAACTCGGGCCGCGGTACGACGCGTTCGCGCAGAGCAAGGACGAGAAGGGCAACACGCCCTCGATCAGGGCGCAGGTTTCGTGGCTGAGCGAGCGATCGTGCCTCCGGGCGGAATTGATCGAGGTGGATGGGGGCAAGTTCGACCTTTGCACGCCGGGCCCGGGAGATCCGTCGCGGTTTGCGCATCCCACGCCATGGGAGCCCGTCGAGCGGGCCTGTTGGATCGCGACGGCCGCCGGGCTGGCGCAGATCAAGGGCTCGATCACCGAGGACCCCAAGGGCAAGGGCCCGGCCCGCTGGGTGCGCACCGTCACCGGCAGCGCCAATCCCGCGACGCCGTACCTCGTCAAGTCCATCGAGACCGAGCGTCGTTCGCAGCGTCCGCCGGGGCCGTTCATCACTTCGACCATGCAGCAGGCCGCGTCCTCGCGCCTGGGCTTCGGCGCGCAGCGCACCATGCGGGCGGCCCAGCAGTTGTACGAAGGTGTCGATATTCCCGGCGAGGGTCCGGTCGGCCTGATCACCTACATGCGTACCGATTCGACCCACCTGTCGGGCGATGCGCTGCAGATGGCGCGCGAGTACATCGGGAAGACCTTCGGCGCCGAGTACCTGCCGGACAAGCCGAACTTCTTTTCGTCGTCCAACAAGGCGGCACAGGAGGCCCACGAGGCGATCCGTCCGACCAACCTCAACTACCCGCCGTCGCGCGTGGCGAGCGCTCTGTCGCCCGATCAGCTCAGGCTCTACACGTTGATCTGGAATCGCTTCGTGGCGTGCCAGATGGCCCATGCGCAGTGGGACGCGACGACCGTTCTGCTTTCGGCGGGCGGGCAATCGGGCCGACCGTCGCTGACCTTCCGGGCCGGCGGCCGCACGCTCGTGTTCCCCGGTTACCTGAAGGTCGCCGGCGTCCCGCACGACGACGACGAGCAGACGCTGCCGCCCCTGAAGGAAGGGCAGGTGCTGTACCCGCTCGGGGTGCGTGTCGAGCAGAAGTTCACGTCGCCTCCGCCTCGCTACAGCGAAGCATCGCTCATCAAGACGCTGGAGAAGGAAGGAATCGGCCGCCCGTCGACCTACGCGTCGATCATCGGCGTGATCCAGGACCGCAAGTATGTGGAGCAGACGCAGCGCCGCTTCCACGCGACCGACCTGGGCGAGGTCGTCACCGACAAGCTCGTCGAAGCATTCCCCGAGATCATGGACATCGGGTACACCCGCGAGATGGAGTCGCTCCTCGACAAGATCGAGGAGGACCATCTCGACTGGATCAAGATGCTCCAGGATTTCTACGGCCCGTTCCAGAAGAGCCTCAGGACGGCCCTCACGACCCTCACGCACGCCAAGGCCGAGACGGTCCCGGCGCCGAAGGAATATCGGTGCGCCAAGTGCGGCTCGGACCTTGTGTACCGCTTCGGAAAGAACGGGCGGTTCCTTTCGTGCAGCCGCTATCCCGACTGTGACTACGCCAGCCCGGTTGATCGAGAGGGCAGGCCGCGCCCAGCGGCCGAGGGGGTCAACGTCGCCTGCCCCAAGTGCGGGAGCGCGATGAGCAAGCGAACGGGGCGCTTCGGCGTGTTCCTCTCCTGCACTCGCTACGGCGACAAGGCCAACCCCTGCACGGGCATTCTGAACCTGGACCGCAAGGGCAAGGTGCAGGCGCCCTCGCCGCCGCCGCTGGTCACCGACCTGCCGTGCCCGACGTGCCAATCGCCGATGAATCTGCGGAACGGCGTGCGCGGGCCGTGGCTGGGTTGCTCGCGATTCCCCAAGTGTCGAGGCCGCGGCAAGTGGGCGGAGATCCCCGAACCGCGCCGCAAGGAACTCGAGGCGGCGCTGGGCGAGCACGACAGGGCGAACCCCGTGCCCGTCATCCGCACGCTCGACGGCAAGCCGCTCACCGATTCAAAGGGAAAGGCGCTTCCCGACGCGCCCACGATCGACCAGCTCTCGCCCGACCACCAGAGTGCGGAGGACGCGGGCGTGGAGATGGCCGGGAGCGACGAGGCGGCGTAACGCCCCGCTCGTCCCGGGCGGCGATTCGCGCCGGCGATCGGCCCGGCGGAGGCCGCGGCGCGAAGGACGTCGCGGCGACGGGGGTCAAGCATGAAGACCTCGCATGTCCTTCTGATGGCCGGGATCTTCGTCGTGTTCGATGCGATCGTGATCGGCGCGCTGATCGCCCGGATGGCGTCGTGCCTCCGCGAGATTCCGGCGAGGTACCCGTTCAGGCCGCCACTCCCGGGCGCGGTCCGGCGTGAGTTTCAGAGTTTCCGGATCGACATGATCAACGTCGGCTGGGGTTATCACGTCGAGGTCGACGAGAATCACTTGCACCTGTTCCCGACGCGGTTCGAGCGCTGGCTGGGTGTGACGCCCGCGAGCATCCCGTGGGATGAGATCAAGACGGTGTCGATGGGGCGGTGGACCTGCAGCGTGAAGATCGGCAAGTGGAGCGTGCGCGGCCCGAGGTGGTGCCTGGAGCTGGCAGGAAAGCGGATCGCGGAATAGCCGGGCACCGCGGCGCGAATCTAGAGCAGCAGGTCCGCGCATCCCATCGCGCCAAGCACGCAGCTCACGATGCCGTTGAGCGTGAAGAACGCCATGTCGAGCCCGGCCTTCCCGCGCCGCGCCAGGACGACATGTTCGAGCACGAGCAGCGCCGCGGCCAATCCCACCGCCGTACCGAAGATCGGCCCGAAGCGCGGCTCGCCACGCCACGCCAGGAGGAGCAACACAAGGGCGCCCGCGTGCAGCGTTCGGCTTGTCCACACCGCGCCGCGCAGCCCCAGCCTGGCCGGGATGCTTGACAGCCCTTCACGCCGATCGAACTCGATGTCCTGGATCGCGTAGATCACATCGAAGCCCGCGACCCAGAGCACGACCATGCCCGCCAGATACCACAGCATCGGCGAGCGACCGAGGAACGAGGGATCGATCGCGATCGCCGCGGCGACGGGAGAAGCGGCGAGCGCCCCCCCGAGAAACACGTGACACAGCCACGTGAATCGCTTGGTGAAGCTGTAGAACGCGATCCACGCGAGCACGGGCATGGCGAGCAGCGCCGGCCAGCGATTGCCGAAGAACACCCAGAACAGACCGGCCGCCGCGACGAACATGCCCGCGCCCACGAGCGCGATCAGCCATGCGTGCCCGAGCGAGAGCCGTCCCGACGCGATGGCCCGGCGTGCCGTGCGCGGGTTCCGTGCGTCAAACTCACGATCAACGATCCTGTTGATCATCATCGCCCACGTCCGCGCCAGCACCATGCAGACGACAACGATCGCAAGCTGTCCGGCGAACGCGGGCCATGCGCTGTCCGCGGTCCTCGCGGCGACCGCCGCCACAATGGCAAAGGGGAGCGCAAAGACCGAGTGCGCGAGCTTGATGTCGGTCAATGCGTGGCGGAGCGGTGTCCACGCACGCGATGGCTGCGGAGACGGATGTGTTGTTTGGATTGGCGCCGGGGGCGCGCCGCGGAACTCGTCACCGGCGGGGCTCGGGGTGCTCGGCGGCTGGTTCTCGGCCACGGGGGTCGGGCTCATCAAGGAACGGTAGCGCGGGCAAAAAAGACGGGAGCCTGGGCTCTCCTCCCGCCCAGGCCCGTCCCCGGGAGATGATCCGGGCACACACGCGCGCGAGCACACAACGCCGCGGGGCTTCGCAGATCATGCCGGGCAACACGGTGCGAGCACGCAGCACCGTCCGCTCTCTCAGTCGGTCCTCAATTTCGCTTGGACACCGTTCTTCACACCACTCGTGCTGAACGCACCATTGATTCTCGGAACGCCAATCGCTACGGGCGGATGCTCCGCAAGGTTGCGACGGCCATGACGAAATTTTCAGTCATTTTTTATGCTGCAATCCGTGCGGTATCATGCAATAAACAAGGCCGCACGGGAGTTGCCGATGTCCGATCATGATCTTGTTCGTCTCAAGTCTCTCCTGGACGCGGGGCACCCGGGCGTGTTCATCAGCACGCGCGAGGAGCAGGTCGCGCTCGACCTGGCGTTCGCGTGCGCGGTCGATCTTGGATTGCCCGCGCAGCGTTGGAGCGCCGTGCTTGGCATCACCGATGCGCGTGTCGAGTCCGGCGCCGAGCCGCACACCGAGAACGCCGCGGCGGCGATGTTCCATTGGCTCCGGAGCGTCCATCAGCCCGCGGTCCTTGTCCTGCTCGATCTGGCGGACCACCTCGCAGACCCGCGCACGCTCCGGGCCCTGCGCGAGCTCATCGAGCAGCAGCATCGCCAGCGTGGGTGCGTCATCCTGATCGACCATCACGACACCCTTCCCAAGGTCATCATGTCGCGCGTCGCCACGCTCTCGCTCGATCTTCCCGGCGAGGACGAGATCGAGGAGACGGTGCGCCGCACGCTGCGCGACGCCAACCGGCACTCACCGCTCACGATCGAGATTTCGAAGCGGCGGTTCGAGGCGGTGCGCGCCAATCTTCGCGGGCTGACGCGGCGCCAGATCGCCCAGGCGGTGCGCGACGTCGTCGCCGACGGGCGTTTCGACGCCGATGATCTGCCGCGGCTGCTCACCGCCAAGCGATCCATGATCCAGGCCGAGGGCGTGCTGGAGTTTGTCGACAACCCGCCGACGCTCGACGACCTCGGCGGGCTTGATCGCTTCAAGAAATGGCTTCACCAGCGGGCCCGCGCCATGACCGAGGAAGGCGTCAGGGCGGGCCTGCCGCAGCCGCGTGGCCTGCTGCTGCTGGGCGTGCAGGGCGCGGGCAAATCGCTGGCCGCCAAGGGTGTCGCCTCGGGCTGGCATCGCCCGCTGGTCCGCCTCGACGCCGGCGCGTTGTACGACCGCTACATCGGGGAGAGCGAGCGGCGCCTGCGAGAGGCGCTGGACCAGGCCGAGTCCATGTCGCCGGTTGTGCTGTGGATCGACGAGATCGAGAAGGCCTTTGCCGCCGCCGCGAGCACCTCGACCGACGGGGGGCTCTCGCGGCGGATGTTCGGCTCGCTGCTGACGTGGATGCAGGAGCACACGGCGCCGGTGTTCCTCGTGGCGACCGCCAACGACATCGAGGCCCTGCCGCCCGAGCTGCTGCGCAAGGGACGATTCGACGAGATTTTCTTTGTTGACCTCCCGGGGCCCGCGACACGCCGGCAGATCCTCTCCATCCATCTGCGGCGTCGCGGCGTCGATCCCGCCGGGCTCGATCTGGCCGGAGCGATCGCGGCCTCGGAGGGATACAGCGGCGCGGAGCTCGAGCAGGGCGTCGTGAGCGCTCTGCTCGACGCGTTCGACGCACCGGAGCGCGGGCCGGGCGCCGGCGTCGATGGACCACGACTCGAGGCGGCCCTGCGCCGCTCGCCGCCCCTCTCGGTCACTATGGCCGAGCGCGTCGCGGAACTGCGCCGGTGGGCTCAGGGTCGTTGCGTGCCCGCCGACTAATCCGCATCGAACGGAAGCCGATACCACGCCGCCTGGTTCAGGAGGAACTGATACGCCGACTCGGCGTCGGCATCCCACACAACAGTCCCCGACGCGTCGGATCGCTCTTTGGTTCCAACCAGCTCCCCGACACCGTCGTTGTTCTCGTCCGAAACCTCGATGTATCCCTCGGTCGCGAGAACCTCCGGCGGGTTCGAAGGCGCTGAGCCCGCCAGTTGCACGCGGAGCTCTTGCCCGGGCTTGGGACGGATGAGGAAGAAACGCACATGATTCGGATGAGCCGTGTCCGGGTTGATCCACGCCGCGATCTTGGTACCGATGCCCGTGCCCGTACCGGCCGAGGTGATGAGGATCGGCCAGCGCCCGATCAGATACGCGTACCCCTTGTTGAGGCGCGCCACGGCCGCCGGGGTGGCTGTCGGGCCGGATCCAAGCGTGGCGTCTAGGAGCACGAATTCCGCCACGGATCCAGACTCCGGAACAAACATCGCATAGACCTGCGTGTTTCCCCTGATTCCAGAGAAAAGAATCCTCTGGGTTGACGTCTGAACTGCTCCGATGCTCGTCGGCCCACGGGCGGCGGACGCCCATGCATCAACTTGCGCCACCCGTGGCCCCGGGTGCGGCGGCTGATAGCCGCTCTTCGGAAGTGTGTCGCACGCCACCAGCAGGACGCACGCGATGCTCGTCATTCCCACGCATGTTGTCCTCATGCTGATCCCTTTCCCGTTACTCGCACCATCCCCGAGGAGCGTCGGAGCGCAAGCCACGTGAGTCCCGAACCCCACAACGCGATCGTCGGCACCAAAGGATTGCACAAGAAATCTGTGCCTCGCAGCAACGCCACGCTACCCAGCACCGCCGCTCCCGTCAAAGCAGCCAACAGCGCAATCCCCGCGCCAACACCGCCCCGCCAGGTGATGAATACTCCGACCAGCGCGGCTCCCAGGGTGATGAGATCGGTCTCCGGGCCGCTCGGCGAACGCACGACACTGCGCGCGCTCGACAATAGCGCGTCCGTCGCCGCCGCATAGAGATCCCCAACCCAAACAGGCCCGCTTTCCAACGGGCGCATCGCCTCGGGCGCTCCGACGTCCCCGATCAGCACGACCTTTCCCGCATACCACGCGCGTCGCGTTGCGTCGTCCGTCGTGAGAACCTCCGCGTATTCACGAGTCCCGGCCCGTGCGGCGTCACGCGCCCTTCCGCCGTCCACACGCACCGTCGCCGCAACATCCACGCTCCGCAATCCCTGCTCCGGGAAATCAACCCCCAGCGGCGCCACGCCGAACACCCGCACCTGGTCCTCACGCGTAAGCCATGCGGCGTCCAGGCCGACGACCTTGGAAGGACGCGTCGCACGGACGCGAACAGAATTCTCGCCGCCGGCGAACGCCAGGTGCAGATCTTGCGCCGGGTGACGCGCCGAAGCCGCCAGCCCGAGCGGGAGCGAAGGGACCGGTTCATTGGCGCCGACATCCGCCGCAATCGGGATGATGAACACGCCCGGCTCGGGCGTGTTGAAATACGTCACGAATCCGACGCGCGCCGACCCCGAGATGAGCGGCGAAATAGGGGCGCTCGCCGCTTCGTCGGGGCGCGTCGACGGGATCGCCACCCATGCTTCGGCCCCTGATTCGCGCAGCGTCGTGAGCCCGTCGCACATGGCCTGGGCATGGTCATCGCCAATGAACTGCGGGAGCCATCCGACCGCCGAAACGCCGCTCCGGGCCAGCAATTCCATCATCTTCCCGTGGAGTCGGCGGAAGCTGCGCACATCGCCGCCCCGGACACCCCGCACCCCAAGGTCCTGCGCCAGGGACTCCATCCTCGCGCCGTCACGGCTGTCAAAGCGGATGATCCGAACCCGATCGAGCGGCTCGGGAGGAACCGCGACGCGGATCATCCACGACTCCACCCGCGGTGCCGCCAGCGACCACTGAAAGGCCGCTCGCACCCCGAGGGTCGCGGCCAGGAGCGCCACCAGAGTTGCCACAAGCGCACCGGCAAGCCGGGTCCGTCGCTGGACCAGGCTCGTGACCCATATCGCCAGCGATGTGACCACGCCCTCGCGCCCGGCAAGCACCGGCTCGCCACGCGAGTATCGATCGAGTTCCGCGCCAAGCTCGCCCGCGCTCTGGTACCTCGCAAGCCTTTCCTTGGAGAGCGCCTTCTTGATCACCGCCGCAAGATCGCCGCGACATTCCGGGTTCGCCTCGCCCGCGGCGCGAGGCGGCGTGCGCGTGATCACCTCCACCGCCTGCGGCAACGTCAGATCATCCAACTCATACGGCATGCCGCCGCACGCCAGCTCATACAGCACCACGCCAAGGCTGTAGACGTCGCTCCGGGCGTCGATCGCTCGCGGGTCCGCTTCGCACTGCTCGGGGCTCATGTAGCGCAGCGTGCCGACCAGCGTGCCCGCGCGAGTCGCCAACGTGCCCGGGCCCTGACCGATGGCCCGTGCAATCCCGAAATCGATGATCCGGGGGTGGCCTTCGGCGTCCACCAGAATGTTCGCCGGAGTCAGGTCGCGATGCACCACACCCGCCCGATGCCCGTGCTCCACCGCGTCGCAGACCCGCGCGAGCAGGCCCGCACGCGCACGCATCGAAAGTCCCATCTCTTCCGCGAATCGGGTCAGGCTCCGGGCGCCGGGGATGTACTCCATCGCGTAGTACGCGACCGGCCCACGCGCCGTCTCCGCGACTCCCGCCTCAAATATCTGGACGATCCCCGGGTGGCGCAGGCGCCCCTGGATCTCCGCCTCCTGCCGCAATCGCCTGCTCGCGTTCGCCGAATCAACTCCGGCTCCTCCCAGCACCTTTACAGCCACGGCGCGATTGGGCGAGTCCTGCACACCCTCGAAAACCGCCCCCATGCCGCCCACGCCAAGCAGGCGCGTGAGCACAAAGCTCCCGAGCCGATCGCCCGGACCGACCTGAGGTGCGACAAAGTCATCGCTCGGCCCCCAGACCCGTGGAACACTGGAAGTTTCATCCGATTCCGACATCACGCCAATGCTAAACCGACAAGGCTTGACGCGGTTTCTTCGCCCGCAGGCATTCCCGGTACAAACAAACAGCAAACCGTCGCGTGGTCATGTCTTGCGGTGACGCCGCTCTTCAACTACTTTGTTGGGTTTATACCTGTCCGAAGGGCGGGCGAGCAGCGCCGCCAGTTGGGAGCGACGAGCATGTCTGAACCGTCCACCGAAGCCGAAGCCGTCAGCGCAAGCTCCGTCGGCTTTGCCCCCTCCGTGCCGCCCCTTCGCGCGGACGCCACGCCAGAAGAGAAGGACGCGCACTGGCTTCAGCACGTCTACCAGGGCGACAAGATGCCGCAGCTGACGCTGCGGGCTGTCTTCATGGGCGGCACCCTCGGGATGCTCATGGCCGCGTCCAATCTCTATACCACCCTCTCGATCGGGTGGGGCTTCGGCGTGGCGATCACGTCGTGCGTGATGTCGTTCGTCATCTGGAACGCGATCCGTGGCCTCACCGGCGGCGCGGTCTCCCAGATGTCCATGCTCGAAAACAACTGCATGCAGTCGACCGCTTCCGCGGCGGGCTATTCCACGGGCTCCACCATCGCCACCATGTTCGGCGCTCTCCTTCTTCTCTCGGGCGACGGCAAGGAATCCGCGGACGTCAAGACCTGGGACATCTCGCCCGTCTGGGTCGTGGCCCTCTTCACGCTCTGCACCGGGCTCATGGGCGTCTTCCTCGCCATCCCGCTCAAGCGCCAGATGATCAACCATGAGCAGCTGCGATTCCCCTCGGGTGTCGCCGCCGCCGAGACCCTCCGCAGCCTCTATGGCCAGGGTCGCGAGGCGCTCGAGAAGGCCTACTCGCTGATCGGCGGCATCGTCGTCGGCGCGATCGTCGGCGTCCTCAACACACCCAAGGACATCCTCCCCTTCCTCGACAAATTCGTCCCGTTCCGCTTCCCCGAGATGATCCCGGAGCAGGGCTTCGGGAAGATCGCCGGCAAGGAAGTTCCGGCGTTCGGCTTCGAGACCAGCGTCCTGCTCATCGCCGCCGGCGTCATCACGCGCATGCGCGTGTGCCTGTCCATGTTCGTCGGCGCTACCCTCCTGCACTTCCTCATCGTGCCATGGCTCGTCCAGCAGGACATCGCGACCGCCGGCTCTGGTTGGATCACCGGGGCCGACGGCGTGGCGGTCTTTGACCGTGCCCAGGCGGTCGAAACCGTCATCAAGAACGTCGAACTCAATGGCGCAGGGACCACGCTCCGCATCACGACATGGTCGCTGTGGGGTGGCACGGCCCTCATGGTCATGTCCAGCCTCACCTCCGTCGCCCTTCAGTGGCGCACCATCGGACGCGCCTTTTCCTCTGTGGGCAAGGGCTCGTCCGAACAAGGCACGGAGAGCGTTGGCTCGGACATCGAGGTTCCGGTCCGCTGGATGATCATCGGACTCGTCCCGATCACCATCGCCATGCTGATCGTTCAGGTGGTCGCGTTCCATATCGCCTGGTGGGCGGGCCTCATCGCCATCGCGATGTCTTTCGTGCTCTCGCTGGTCGCCTGCCGCGCAACGGGTGAAACCGATACCACGCCCATCGGCGCGATGGGAAAGGTCATGCAGTTGATGTTCGCCCTTTTCCACCCCGGGCAGATCGTGCCCAACCTCGCCTCCGCGGGTATCGCGGCCAACTCCGCCTCGTCCTCCGCCGATCTTCTCACCGATCTCAAGTCGGGCTATCTGCTCGGCGCCAATCCCCGCCGCCAGTTCCTCGCCCAGTTCTTCGGCGTGTTCTTCGGCACCTTGGCGATCGTGCCCATCTGGTTCCTGATGGTGCCCGACAAGGCCCACCTCGAAAAGTTCGCCGCCCCCGCGACCCGTACCTGGGAGGCCGTGGCGCGAGTGCTCACCAAGGGCATCGATTTCCTTCCCGTCAGCGCCCGCTGGGCCATTCTCCTTGGTGGCCTCGTCGGGATCCTTCTCCCGCTGCTGGAGCGGGTCATGCCCGCCAGGCTGCGCCGGTTCATGCCCAGCGCCATGGGGCTCGGGCTTTCGTGGGTGGTCTTTTACAGCAATGCGGTTGGTTTCCTCACCGGCGCCGTCATCATCTGGCTGTGGGAGATGGTGAGCCGCAAGAGCGCCGACAAGTACGCCGTCTCGCTCGCGTCGGGCTGCATCGCGGGCGAATCGATCATCAAGGCGATCATCGCGATGACCGCCACCGCCATCGGTCTGCTGGGCTCCGGCGCCGCGTCGTAACACACCGTGTCCTCACAACCCCCTCCATCCCCGGGCGATCCACGCCAGCGTGAGCACGACCTGCTCCGTGCCGCGGTCCGGGGCGATGAGAAGGCGCTCGCGCAGCTCCTGAGGGACATCACGCCGCAACTCCGCGCCCGCGTCGCGTCCAAGATTTCACCGGTCTGGCAGGGGTCGCTCGACGCCGACGACGTGCTGCAGGTGACGTTCGTCGAGGCGTTCATGCAGATCGAGGGCTTCACCGATCGCGGCGACGGGTCGTTCCTCGCGTGGCTGTCGCACATCGCCGACAACAACCTCCGCGACGCCGTGAAGGCCCTGGAGCGCGCCAAGCGCCCCGACCCGCGCAAGCAGGTCCACGCCGGCGGCGGCGATGATTCGTACGTCGCGCTCGTCGAGCTCCTGGGTTACACCAGCACCACGCCCTCCCGGGCGGCGGCCCGCGGCGAGATGCACACCGCCCTGGACACGGTGCTGGCGCAACTCCCGCCGGCGTACGAGCAGGTCATCCGCATGCTGGATCTGGAGGGCAAGCCGCCCGCCCAGGCCGCCGAGGCTCTCGGACGTTCCGTCGGCGCGACGCACATGCTCCGCGCCCGGGCCCACGACCGTCTGCGCGAGCTCCTGGGCTCGGAGTCAAAGTATTTTTCGCGGATGTCGTGACTTGGCGTGACGCATGCCTAGCAACGTCGCTTCACAATCGGACCATGCGCCAGGCCGAATCCTTGTCCGCTGCCTCAGCGACGACCCCGCGCCGCCGACCGCCGAATGAACCCGCCAGACTCCAACCCCGAACCTTCGACGCCGCCGTCCGACCCGCACGGGTCGGGTTCGCCGGGGTCGGTTCCGCCGTCTGAGGGAAGCGGTGCACCGCCCTCCGACGCGTCACCCTCGGGCGACGACGCGCTGGTTTTGGACGCACTCAATCAGGCTCGGGCCCGCGGCAAGAAGCCCGCGCCCATCCCGATCGCGCCGCCGCCCGACATCTTTCCCGGCTATCAGATCGTCCGCGAAATCTCGCGCGGCGGGCAGGGCGTCGTGTACCAGGCCCTCTCCAAGTCCACCAAGCGCAAGGTCGCGATCAAGGTCCTCCGGGAAGGGCCGTTCGTCGGCGTGCGCGACCGCATCCGCTTCGAGCGCGAGATCGAGGTTCTGTCACAGCTCAATCACCCCAACATCGTCGCGATCCAGGATTCCGGCATCGCCGGGGGTCTGCACTACTTCGTGATGGACTACATCTCCGGGCACACCCTTGACAATTACATCCGCGATGCCGACCGCACCGTCGAAGACACCCTCGCCCTGTTCCACAAGATCTGCGACGCCGTCAACGCCGCCCACCTCCGCGGCATTGTCCACCGCGACCTCAAGCCCGCCAACATCCGCGTCGACGCCTCCGGCGAGCCGCACATCCTCGACTTCGGCCTGGCCAAGGGCGCGGGCACCGACATCATCGAGGGCGAGAACCTGCAGGTGATGACCGCGACGGGGGACTTCTTGGGCTCGCTCCCGTGGTCCAGCCCCGAACAGGCCGAACGCGCGCCCGAGAAGATCGACGTCCGCACCGACGTCTACTCGCTCGGGGTCATCCTCTATCAGCTCCTCACGGGCCGTTTCCCCTACGAGGTTCTCGGCAACTTCCGCGAGGCGCTCGACCGCATCCTCCACGAGGTGCCCCGGCGACCCAGCACGATCAGGCGTGGCATCAATGACGAGGTCGAAACCATCGTCCTCAAGTGCCTGAGCAAGGAGCGCGACCGCCGCTACCAGAGCGCCGGCGAGCTGGCGCGCGACATCCGGCACTACCTCGCCGGCGAACCCATCGAGGCCAAGCGCGACAGCCAGGTGTACGCGATCAGGAAGGTCCTGCAGCGCCACAAGGCCGCCACCCTGGCCGCGCTTGTCTCGCTCGCCGCGATCATCGCGGGCGGCATCGTTTCGACCTCGTTCTGGCGCCACGCCGAACACCAGAAGACCCTGGCCCAGGAAGCCCTGGCGGAGACCACGAAGGTCCAGGCTGTCGCTGATTCCGCGACGAGTTTCGCGGGCGAACTCATCACCTCTCTAGATCCTGAGATCGCCCGCGGCCTGGACACCACGCTCCTCCGCGAGCTTCTCCGCGATGTCGATCGGAAGGCCGCCGATCAATTCGCGCAGCAGCCGCTGGCGCGGGCCGCCATCGACGAGTTTCGCGGCACGACCTACGCCAAGCTGGGCGATCTGACGCAGGCGACCGAGCTCCTCCGCCGGGCGCTGGCGACGCGCGGCGTCGCGCTCGGAGAGAATCACCCGGAGACCCTCCGCGCGCGCCTGAATCTCGCCGCCGCCCTCTGCGAACGCCGCCTCCCCACCGACCTCGACGAAGCCGCCTCGCACGCGAGTTCCATCCTCGCCGCGGCCGCGCCGAAACCGGCCGCCGCCGATCTTGCGATCGACGCCACTCGGGTTCTTGCCTATGCCCGAAAGCTCCAGGCTCGCCACGATGAAGCCCACAAGCTTTACTCGCAGGTCCTCGACGCTCGCACGATCGCCGCCGCCAAGGGCGGAGATCCAACTTTGGTCGCGGCGGCACACGCCGACCTTGCCGAGCTCGCTCACGATCGACGGGATCTCCCCGCCGCCATCGACCACATCGAACAGGCGATCAACATCCACCTCTCCAACCCCGGGAAGCAGCCGCTGGCGCTCATCGGTTGCTACCAGTCGCTCGCGTCGTACCTGAGCCAATCCGAGGCGACCCGCGGCCAGAACGACGCTCGCATCACGCAACTCTTCGAAAGCGCCCTGGCCCAGTGCGACGCCCTCAGGCTCGATGCCGCCCATCCATACCGGACCGCGACGGTGAACAAGTACGCGACCCACCTGTGGCGACTGGCGCGTGCGGAAAGGGATCCTTCGCGACGCGCCCAGGCACTCACGCGCGCCGCCGACCTCCACGCCGCCAACCTCGCGGCCCGGTCGCGGGTGCTGGCGCCGACGCACGACAACGTGAACGCCTCGCGCCTGAACCTGGCCAACTGCCGGATTGATCTCGGCGAGTTTGACGCCGCCCAATCGCTGCTCAACGACGTGATGCGCGACAAGCCGCCGGGCGATCGCTATCACCAGATCGCGCGGGCCAAGCGCGTCACGCTCGCCGCCGCCAGGGCCAAGGCCGACCCAGCCAACGGCGTCGCGATCATCGCGTCGGCGTCGAAGGAGCTCGACGAACTCTGCCGCGGCCCGCTCCTTCCCGAGAGCGCCGAGCACGCCGCCAGCGCCGGCGCGGAGCTGGCGCGAGCGATGGTCGCGACCGCGCAGCCCGCGGGTCTGGCGGCGGCCCGCGACCGCGCCGCGACGATTCTCACCTCGGCGTTCGATGCGCTGCGCTCTTCGGGGGCCCCGGGGCCATCGCTCGCCCCCTTGGCGGCGGCGGCGAGCGACGTCTACGACAGCCACGATGGCGAATCGGAGACAACCGCAAAGCGCGAAGCCCTCGTCCGCCGACTTACCCCGCCGGCCCAGACGAAATGAGCGAATCCCGGACCCGCTCCTCGGCCCTGATGAGCCGCGAGCCCCGCCGGTACCGGATCGCGCCGTCGAGCACACGGCGCTCCACGCGAGCACATCGGCGTGGGAGCCGCCAGAGGCCGCGACGGTTGGCCGCTCGACGGTTCGCTCATACCCTCGCCCATGCCGACCGCGGATGCTCGTGCCGATGTTCTCGTCAGCGACGACCGATCGCTCCTCGACGTGGAAGCCGTCCACGCCTTTCTCTCGACCTGCTACTGGTCGCCCGGCATCGCGCGCGAGCGCCTCGAACGCGCGATCCTGAATTCGCTCAACTTCGGCGTGTACGACCCCGCGAGCCCGCGCCGGTCCAACCCCGCCTTGCCATCGCAGATCGGCTTTGCCCGCGTTGTCACCGATCGAGCCACGTTCGCATACCTGTGCGACGTTTTCATCCTCGAATCCCATCGCGGGCGGGGCGCCTCAAAGCTCCTCATGCGCACCATCCTTGAGCATCCCGACCTTCAGGGGCTCCGTCGCTTCTGTCTCATGACCCGCGACGCGCACGGCCTGTACGCGCGGTTCGGATTCGCGGCCTGCGCCGATCCGACGCGGTACATGGAGCGCCTCGACCGCGAGAGCTACAAGCGGGCGTGATTCAGGCTCGAACCTTGCGGTACACTCCTCCCATGAGCTCGATCAACACGGGCAAGAGCAGGGACCGCCGCACGCTGCGCTTCGCCGATTTCGCCGCCGTGCTCCGCGATCTCGATCACCTGCACGCCGCCATCGCCGCGGGCACCGTTCGAACCGCCGGCAACTGGTCCGTGGCCCAAATCTTCAACCACCTCGCGGCGTTCATGGAATATCCGTTCAACGGCTACCCGCCCGAGGTCGCAACGCCGGCGTGGGTCGTGCGCTTCATCATGAAATTCATGCGTCGCAGGATGTGCTTCGGCCGGATGCCCGCGGGCGTCAGGATCCCCCGCGTCAAGGGCGGCACCGTCGGCCTCGATGATTCCCCCGTTGACGCGGCCGAAACTCGACTTCGCGCGGCGATCGCGAAGCTTGACCGCGAAGCGCCGACGCGACCGAGCCCGCTCTTTGGCCCGATGTCGCACGATGAGTGGATGGGCCTGAACCTGCGCCATTGCGAACTGCATCTCTCGTTTGTTCACGCCAGATAACTCGGCAGGACGAGCGCGCAACAATCGAGCGTGAACAGGCCGCGCACCATCCTGATCGTCGGCCCGACCGCGGGCGGCAAGACCGATCTTGGCGTTGAGCTGGCGCTGCGCCTGTCGGGCGAGGTTGTCACGGCCGACGCGTTCCAGATCTACCGCGGCATGGACATCGGCACCGCCAAGCCCACGCCCGAAGAGCGCCGCGGCGTGCCGCATCACCTCATCGACATCGTCGATCCCCCCGACAGCTTCACGGTCCACCAATGGCTGGCGATGGCCAACCGCGCGATCGACGGCATCGCGTCGCGCGGGCTCGTGCCCATCGTCGTCGGCGGGACGAATCTCTACGTGAAATCACTGCTCGACGGCCTGTTCGAAGGGCCCGCGCCGGACGAAGCCCTTCGCCGGCAGCTCCGCGAGATGGCGCCCCAAGCAAGGCGCGAAGAACTCGAGCGCGTCGATCCCGGCGCGGCCCGGCGGATCCATCCCAACGACGAGCGCCGGACCATCCGGGCGCTGGAGGTGTTCCGCCAGACGGGCCGCCCGATCAGCGAGCATCAGACCCAGTGGGACGCGCCGGGCGCCGACGCGTCGCGCCTGCTCGTCGGGCTTGACTGGCCGATCGAGACGATCAACCGACGGATCAACGCGCGGGTTCGCGCGATGATGGAGCGTGGCTTGGCCGACGAGGTGCGGGCGTTGTCAACGAGGCTCGGGGCCCAGGCGCGCGAGGCGCTGGGATACAAGCAGATCCTCGCGCACCTCGAGGGGCGGATGCCGCTCGACGACGCGGTGGAGAAGATCAAGATCGAGACGCGTCGATTCGCGAAGAACCAGCGGACGTGGCTGAAGCGGCTGCGCCAGACGCCGGGCTCGCTGTGGATCGACGCGGGATGTACGCCGCGCGAGCAGTGGGCCGATCTGATCGAGAAGGCGTGGCGCGGGTAACGCGCGGTGCGCGATGAGACGCGCACGGCCGGCCGATCGGCCGCGGCACCCGGAGCACAAGCGCCGCTCGTCACTTCAGGATCTTCAGCCCCACACGCCGTTCAAGCTCCGCGACTGGGCACGCGACCAGGTCATAGCCGTCGCTCGCCACGATCACGCACGGCACGAGCTCGCCCGGCGACAGCTTCTCGCGCGATTGCACATACGTCACCGAATCGATCTGCGGCGCCTGGGCACGCGTGCGCCCCAGGTACAGCCCGCCGCCCCCCGAGACGCCGGTGGTCTTTCGCCCTTGCGTGCGCGTCGATTCGTCGATGAGCACGTTCATCCGCACGCCGCTCGATTCAGGGTTGTTCGCGTCGAACTTCGACGCGACGGCCCGCTGGCGCTCGAACGCGATCCTCTGCTGAAGCTCCATCACCTCGTTGCGGCGGCGTGCCTTCACCTCGCCGGGGACGGCGAGCGCGGGGTCGTTCTCCATCGTGCCCGCGACCGTGCCGTCCTCGCGCGAATACTCGAACACGCCCACGGCGTCGAACCGCATCTCTCCGACGAACTCGAGCAATTGCCTGTGGTCGTCCTCGGTCTCGCCGGGGAAGCCGCTGATAAACGTGGTGCGCACGCTCATCTCGGGCACGCGCTCGCGCAGGCGGCGGATCACCGCGGCCTGCTGCTCGCGCGTGACGTGCCGGCGCATGAGCGAGAGCACGCGGTCGCTGGCGTGCTGGAGCGGCATGTCGATGTACGGGAGCAGGTGTGCGCCGCGGCGCGTCGAGAGCGCGGCGAACGCGTCGATGATCGGCTCGGAGAAGTTGGATGGATAGGCGTACATGAGGCGGAGCCAGCCCTGCGAGCCGAGCTCGTCGAGCGTGTCGGAGAGACGGGCCAGGAGCGCCGGCAGGCCGCCCATGTCGTGCGGGCGCGACTTTGCATCGGCGCCCGCGCGAAGCCCCTCGCCGATGTCGTCGCCGAAGCTGGTGGTGTCCTGTCCGATGAGGAGCAGTTCGAACGCACCGTCGTTGATGAGTTCGCGCGCTTCGGCGGCGATGCGATCGACGTCCTTGCTCCGCATCTTGCCGCGGATCGACGGGATGGTGCAGAAGGCGCAGTTCTGGTTGCACCCCTCGCTGATGCGGAGGTAGGCGTAGTGGCGCGGCGTGAGGCGGAGGCGCGCGGAATCATCCTCGAAGTAGCCGATTCCCTTGCCGTCCTTTCCCTGCACCGTCAGGCCGACGGTCTTCACGCCGCGGTCCCTGGCCGCCGTGAGCGCGTTGGCGGCGATCCAGTACCTGGGCGCGCCGGTGTCGGCGCGCTGGCGGGCGGGCGCGGCGCCGCGCACGGCCTCGACGATCTTGTCGCGGTCAAACACGCCGACCATCGCGTCGATGCCGGGCGCCCACTCCAGCATCTTGGCGCGGTGACGCTGCACGAGACACCCCGCGACGACAACACGCTTGACGTTGCCGCGTTCCTTCTCGCGGATCGCCTCGTGGATCACGCCGAGCGATTCGTCCTTGGAGGCTTCGAGGAAGCCGCAGGTATTGACGACGACGGCGTCGGCCCCGTCGAAGCCATCGCCCGAGTATGAGACGGGGAGGATGCCGTCCTGCGCGAGCAGCCCCAGCATCTTCTCGGAATCGACCAGGTTCTTCGGGCAGCCAAGGCTGACGAAGGAGACAGTGCTGACCTGGGTCTCGGCGGCGTTGCCGCGCGGCTTGGCGGGCTTGGTGGACGCGCCGGGCTTCCTGATCGGCGACGATGTCGCCGCGGGCGATTTCCCGGCGGCGGAGAGCTTGCGAACACCCGCGCCGATATGGGTGCCTTCTTCGATGGGCTTGTGCCCGCCGCGGCCCTTGATGAGGCGGGCCTTGCCCGGGCGCGCGGGCAGACCGACCTTGGACGCGGGCTTGGAGCGCCGCGCTGGTTTGCCCGGAGAACGACGGCTGCTTTTTCGTGGCGAGGGCATGAACAGGGATGGTAGGAAGCAAGAGCCGGGTGCCCCAATCATTCGATTTCACGCCGCCACGCGATTACTTGACGACCGTATCGCCAGCGAATTTCCCCGGCCTCCTGGGAGCGACCACGAGCCGCGCCCGCCCGTGCGGCCGTTGGCCTTCGCCCCGCGACTCCTCGTGGCTTCCCGTCCGCCATCCGACGCCTATGGCTTCCTGTTCATCCACTCCCACTGCTTCCGCACGCCGTCCTCGAAAGAGGTCGTGGGTGCATAGCCCAGTTCGCGCGTGCTCCGCGAGAGATCGGCCCACGTCCGCAGCACGTCGCCGGGCTGCATCGCTAGTCGCGTGATCTTCGGCTCGTGCCCAACGATGCGAGAGATGGTCGCGAGCATCTCGTCGAGGCGGACGGGCGCGCTCCCGCCGAGGTTCCACACGCGGTATCCGTGCCGGTCGATGCGTTCGTAGGACGCGATAACGCCCGAGACGATGTCGTCGATGTAGGTGTAATCCCGGCTTGATGAGCCGTCGCCAAAGACGCTGATGTCCTCGCGGCGCGAGATCTTGTCCAGAAACGTCGAGATCGCAAGGTCGGGGCGCTGGCGCGGGCCATACACCGTGAAGAAACGAAGGCACGCGGTCGGCATCTTCGTGAGGTGCCAGTGGGTGTAGCACTGCAGTTCGTTGGCGCGCTTCGTCGCGGCGTACGGGCTCACGGGCTCGTTGACCGGATCCTCCTCCGAGAACGGCACCCGCGATCCGTTGCCGTAGACGCTGCTCGACGATGCGACGACGACCCGCGCCGCGCCGGCGCGACGCGATTCTTCGAGCACGACCGCCGTCGCGACCACGTTGGCGCGCGCATACGCCGCGGGGTCCGCGATGCTCGGGCGCACGCCCGCTTTGGCCGCGAGATGAATCACGCCCTCTGGCTTCACGCGCTCGAAGAGCCCGCGCGCCGCCGCGCTCTCGGCGAGATCAAGCTCGGCGAGCTCGAACGAGGAGCCCCCTCGCCCGGCGCAGCGCCGAACCTGGTCAACATTCGCGCGCTTGAGCGCCACGTCATAGAACGCATCAAAGTTGTCAACGCCAACGACACGGCGGCCCATCGAGAGCAGGCGCTCGCACACATGCGACCCGATGAAGCCCGCGGCCCCGGTGACGATGATCGTTCCCGATTCGGTCATGCAGGGTTGTAGCCGCCCGGATCGCCCCAGGTTCGACCAGCCCCGCCATCCGGCGCACAACCGCAGAACACCGGGCCCCAGACCGCCCACTTTGACGGGCTTTCCCACAAATCCATGGGTTTCACCAAAAGAAGCAGGGTGCCATGGTCAAGTGGCACCCCGCTGGAGGAGAGAGAGATGATGAGAACTATACCCAGCGTTATCGGAAATTTGTTGCACAGATTCACTAATTTCGCGCGCCCGGGGGAACCCCCACCGTTCGGCGAATTCTGCGCACTCATCTCGTCGCCGCCCAAAAGCGAAGAACGCACGAGCAAGGCCGGTTGCCCGCTCGTGCGAACTTCTCTTCGCCGGTTGGAAAAGCCTTTCAGCCTCTCGCCGTTCTCTTTCCCCCCCCGCCCACCACCAGCGGGAGTCTTACTTGGGATTCTTAGGCGCCTTGCCGCCGCCGTTCTCCTCCATCCACTTGCGAACAGCTTCGCGGCGCTCTTCCGGCGACATATCGCGGAGTTTCTCGCGCAATTCCGGCGGGATTCGCTCGCGGAGATTCTCACGCCCGTCGGCGGCCCCGGGTGCGGCGTCCAGCTTCTTGTCGAGCTTCCTGTCGAGTTTCTTCTCGACCTTCCGCTCGGCCTTGTCCTTGGCCTTCTGGGGCGGGTTGTCGAGACGGCGCTGCTCGACCTCTTTCCGCATCTCCTCCATGCGACCCTTGACATAGGCCTGCTGAGGGTCGGTCAGCACGTTCCAGGCTTTGGTTTCCGCGGCCTTGAAGTCCGGGGCCTGATCCGCGAGTTCCTTCAGGCGCGCCATGGCCGCGCCATCATCCTTTGGTGCGTCGCCGGAACGCATTTCGTCCATCGGCCGATCATCGCCCGGCGGAGGCTGGTCGCCCTTGGGCTTGCGGGCGCGCGGACGGTCACCTTCCGGGCCGCCGGGCTCGCCCGGGCCGCGTCGCTCACCGGGGCCGCCCGCCTCGGGGCCCCTTCCCTTGGCGCCCGGTTCGGCACCCAGGAACGGGCGGAGCCGATCCGCGACCTTCTTGCGCGCCTCGGGAGACAGGGCGCGGACCAGGCCTCGGATTTCCTCGCCGTGCGCCTCGCGGAAGGCACGGATCTCATCGCGGGAGGCGTCCATGATGCCCCTGAGCTGCTGGTCCTGCTCGGGCGAGAGGCGGAGATTCTCCGGGGTTTCCGGGGCGCGGAGCGAGTTGATGGCCCGCATCATCTGGAGCGGGCCGCCACGCTCGGCGGCCTGGTCCTTTCGATCCTTCCCGCCGCGAACGAACGAATTTTTCTCTCCGGGAGGGCTGGCGTCCTTGACGTCCGGGCCGCGGAGCGGCGGGCGCTCGCTCTGGGCGTACACACCGCCGGCGGACACGAACAAGGCGAAAACAGCCGAGGCAACAAGGCAAGTACCCCGCGAGTTCAACATGGGAAACACTCCTGTGGTCGTCCTGCGTGCGGACGGGGACGACAATCCATCGGCCAAACGCGGCAGGGCCCCATGCATTGCCGGCCGCATCCCCCCGGGGCACCGAATGCGCCGAATCTCCGGGCCCTACGATCGCTACAGGCGACGACGAGGGCGGAAGCGGGTGTGAAGACCCGCCCCGCACGGGGCCCGAAAATCGTGGAGTCGTGCGTCTTTTCGGCGGAAAGGCGGAGCAATGTCGCTCTCGAAAGAGATGATCACGCGGGCCCTGCGGGGAGTTCCCGCGGCGGGGACAGGCGGCGATCTGGTGGGCGCGGGCGTGCTCAAGTGGGTCGCGGTGTGCGAGACCTCTGTGAGCGTGAAGCTGCTCATGCCCGGGGGCGCCACGCCCGGCGACATCAGCCAGGTCACGGGCATGACCAGGGCCGCGATCGAATCCGCGGCTCGGGACGAGGGCGCGCGTCTCGACTCGATCGTGATCGAGTTTGTCGACGACGCGGGCGCGGTGATCCGCACCGCGCGGTTCGGCGCCCCGGCCGGCCAGACGCGCGCGCCGGACTCGCCGGGGACTTCGGACGCGGGGCACCGCCCGATCGGCGGGTTGGCGGACTCCAGGCCGACGGGCAACAGCCACACGCGCGCGCCGACGCCGCAGGGCGCCGCGCCCGCGATGCTGAGCATCAGGAACATCCTCGCCGTCGGCGCGGGCAAGGGCGGCGTGGGCAAATCAACCATCGCGCTGAATCTCGCCGTCGGGCTCGCGCGGCGGGGCGCCTCGGTCGGCCTGATGGACGGCGACATCTACGGCCCATCGCTCCCCACGCTGCTCGGGCTCGGCGCCATGGAGCCCAACGTCGTCGACGGCAAGCTCCAGCCCTTCCTGGTGCACGGCGTGAAGTCCATGACGATCGGCAAGCTGGTCGACCCCGACAAGCCGCTGATCTGGCGCGGGCCCATGGCGCACGGCGCGTTCAAGCAGCTCGCCGAGCAGACGAACTGGGGCGAGCTTGATTATCTCATCATCGACCTGCCGCCGGGCACCGGCGACGTGGCGCTGACGATGGCGCAGATGCTGAAGCTCTCCGGCGCCGTGGTCGTCTGCACGCCGCAGAAGGTGGCGCAGGACGACGCGGTGCGGGCGGCCAGGATGTTCCAGCAGCTCGGGATCGACGTGCTGGGGGTCGTCGAGAACATGAGCTATTTCATCGGCGACGACGGGAAGGAATACGACATCTTCGGCAAGGGCGGCGCGGAGTTCATGGCCCAGCGGTTGAACGTGCCGTTCCTGGGTTCGGTGCCGCTCACCATGGGGCTGCGCAAGAACTCGGATGACGGGAATCCGACGGCGAACTTCGCGGGTGGTCCGATCACCCTCGCGTTCGAGGAACTCATCTCGCGCGTGGAGGGCCAGCTGAGCCTGGCGGCGATGAAGAAAGGGCAGCGGCCAACGCTGACGATCAGCTAGTCTGGCGTCACCCGCGGCGGGCCCCGGCATCCAACTTCTCGGACGCGTCCTCCCCGCGTCCCAAGGAGCCCCATGCAGCCCGTCGATCTCGCCTCGCGCCGTTCGGCGCACGCTCGCGTCCCGGACAGTTTCCATGTGGTGCGCGCCCTCCCGCTCGCCGCCTCGCTTTGCCTCGCCGCCGGGGCCGCGGCACAGGTTTCGATCGACCACATTTCCTTCATCGACCGGGCCGCCGCCGGGCAGATCACGCTCGGGAATCTTCGCGGCGGGCTCGCGGTGCTTGACTATGACCGCGACGGCTGGCCGGATCTGTTCGTGTGCGATACCGCCGGCGCGACCAATCGCCTGTTCCGCAACGTCCCCGGCGCCGTCACGGGCCGGACGTTTGCGGATGTGACGGTCGGGAGCGGGTTGAACGACGCCGACGGCGTGCAGCGCAACGGCGGGGCCGCCGTCGCGGGCGATATTGACAACGACGGCGACCTCGATCTTTTCGTTCTGGGCTACACGACCGCCGATTCCTCGCATGGCGTGCTCTATCGCAACAACGGCAACGGCACGTTCACCAACATCTCTCTCGCCGCGGGGGTCAGGCACGTCGGCGCCCAGCCCATGTCCGCCAGCTTTGTGGACTACGACCTCGACGGGAAGCTCGACCTGTTCATCGGGGGCATCGGCGCGACCGCCGACGCGCTCCTGCTCTACCGCGGCAATGGCGACGGCACGTTC